>Ga0315905_10002845_pt1 | contig 18056 bp, 15 predicted proteins | sample LakEriMetagenome_5_FD_203522 | JGI IMG/M metagenome (GOLD analysis project Ga0315905, IMG submission 203522) | Freshwater fungal communities from buoy surface, Lake Erie, Ohio, United States - Buoy 4 MA121 | ecosystem: Environmental > Aquatic > Freshwater > Lake | place: USA: Lake Erie, Ohio... | reverse complement strand
CAAACGGGACGAGGCGCGCTCCATCCGGAGCTATCGGGAGGCGGGGCTGTCGCCGGCGGAGGTGCGGGCGCTCGCGGGGCACTGAGGCTGGCGCAGGGAGTCCGCAGATGGGGAATGGACAGCGCGGAGCGGGGTGCCGACACTTTCCCCTGCAACCAACCGCAACACCTATCCACTATGAAAACGACACTGCTTTCCCTGATCATCGCCCTGACATCCACCTGCTCCCTCACCGTGCGGGCGGAGGAGGAAAAGAAAGACGGAGAGAAGAAAGACAGGGAACGCGCAGAGAAGCGGGAGACCGAAGCGAAGGAGAAAAAGATGCGCATGGAGGCCGGGCAGCGGGAGTTCCGTGAGCGAATGCAGAAACAAATGCAGGAAGCCATGCAGGAGGCGGCCCGCCTGGAGGGCGAAGGCAAGAAGGGCGAGGCCGAAGCGCGCCGCCGCCAGGCCCAGGAGCGCCTGCAGGAGTCCATCCGGAATCATGAGCGTGAGATGCAGGAGCAGATGCAAAAGGAGATGAAAAAACCGGACGGCGGGCACGCTCCGCAGCACCAGGAACTGCACGCAAAACTCAAACACGTGGAGCAGGCCATGGCCCACCTGAGCGAAGCCGGTCTGCCGGAGCAGGCGGAACAACTCGCCCGCACGGCCGAACGCATGCGCAACGCCATCCACGACGGCGGCGAACGCCCCGAGGCGCGCCGCAGTGATGCCCCCCGCGGTGAGCGCCGTCCGGACGGCGAAACCGAGGCGCTGCGCCGGGAAATTCAGGAACTGCGCGAAGCTGTGCGCCAGTTGAAAGAGGCAAAGTAACCGCCCGCGGGTCTGTCATCAGGCGCGGCCATGCGTGAAGCGTGGCCGCGCTTTTTTGTGTGCCTGGCCGGTGCACGCCTGGGCAGTTCGATCACCCGGGCGAAACCCCAGGCGCAGCGCGTCAGGATTCCATAGCTCCCGGCTGGACAGACGCGGCTCTTGAAGGAATCCTTCCGCGTGTCTGCATCCCCCAACAATCCTCCCACACCACCCTTCCGCGATCCTGTCTGGAATCCCGCGCGCTGGCTGCCGACCACGCGCGACGAGGTGCTCGCGCGCGGCTGGGATGAGCTGGATGTGATCATCGTGTCCGGCGATGCTTATGTGGATCACCCGGCGTTTGGCACCGCGGTCATTGGCCGCATGCTGGAAGCCGAAGGGCTGCGCGTGGCCATCATCGCGCAGCCCAACTGGCGCGATGACCTGCGCGATTTCAAAAAGCTCGGCGCCCCGCGGCTGTTCTTCGGTGTCACCTCCGGCTGCATGGACAGCATGGTGAATCACTACACCGCGGCGAAGAAGCTGCGCAGCGAGGACGCCTACACGCCAGACGGGCAGCATGGATTCCGGCCCGACTACGCGACGACTGTTTATTCCAAAATCCTCAAGGATCTCTTCCCTGATGTGCCGGTGATGATCGGCGGCATCGAGGCCAGCCTGCGGCGCGTGACGCACTTCGATTACTGGTCGGGCCAGCTCATGCCCTCCATCCTCGCCGACAGCCGTGCGGACTTGCTCGTCTATGGCATGGGCGAGCTGCCGCTGAAGGAATGCGTGCGCCTGTTGAAACGCGGCGTGCCATTCTCCTCGCTCACGCAAGTGGCGCAGACGGCCTACCTGCTGCCGCCGGGCGAGGTGCCGCCAAAGAACAAGAACTGGGACGACATCGCGCTCTACTCGCACGAGGAATGTCTCGAAAACCGCGAGCACTACTCGAAGAACTTCAAGAACATCGAGACCGAGTCGAACCGCGTCAAAGCCCGCCGCATTCTCCAGCAGACCGGCGAGCAAATCCTCGTGGTGAATCCGCCGTATCCCGTGATGAGCGAGGGGCAGATCGACGCCTCGTTCGACCTCCCCTATACGCGCCTGCCGCATCCGAAGTACCGCAAGCGCGGCCCCATTCCGGCCTACGAGATGATCAAGCATTCCATCAACATGCACCGCGGGTGCTTTGGCGGCTGCAGCTTCTGCACGATCTCGGCGCACCAGGGGAAATTCGTCGCCTCGCGCAGCAAGGAAAGCATTCTCAAGGAGGTCGAGAGCATCAAGCAGATGCCCGATTTCCGCGGCACCATCAGCGACCTCGGCGGGCCGTCGGCCAACATGTATCAGATGAAGGGCAAGCAGCAGTGGATCTGTGACGAATGCATCCGCCCGTCCTGCATCTGGCCCGATGTCTGCCGCAATCTCGACACCGACCACACGCCGCTCCTGGATATCTACGAATCCGTCCGCAACACTGAGGGCGTGAAGCACGCCTTCGTCGCCAGCGGCATCCGCTACGACCTCTTCCTCCACGACAAAGGCACCACGCCAGAGGTCAAAGCCAGCCACGAGAAATACATCGAGGAACTCGCCGCGCACCACGTCCCCGGCCGCCTCAAAGTCGCCCCGGAACACACCAGTGACCACGTGTTGAAGGTCATGCGCAAGCCGTCTTTCAACCTCTTCTACAAGTTCAAAGAGAAGTTCGACCGCGCCGCAAAGAAAGCCGGCAAACCCTCCACGCCGGTCATTCCCTACTTCATCAGCAGCCACCCTGGATCACGCCCCGAGGACATGGCGGACCTCGCGCTCAAGACCAAAGACCTCGGCTACCGCCTGGAGCAGGTTCAGGACTTCACCCCCACGCCCATGACCGTGGCCACCGAGATCTACGCCACCGGCACCCACCCCTACGACGGCAGCAAAGTCGAAGTCGCCCGCACCCCGGAGGAAAAGCAAACCCAGCGCAGCTTCTTCTTTTGGTACAAGCCCGAGATGCGTAACTTCCTCCGCGGCACCCTCCACAAGCTCGGCCTCAAATCCACGGCCACCCGCCTCCTGGATGAGCCGCAAAAAACCCAGGACGTCACCCCGCCCCCGCATATCGCCCCCTGCGGCAAACAACTCCGCCGCCCCCCGGTGGAAAAACCCGTGAAGAAGTTCTTCCGCCGGCCGAAGGACGGCAGGTAGCGCTGCCAGTGTGAACTGCTCAGAGCGCACCGCCCTCAATGAACAGCGCTTCCCGTGCTTCCAGCCAGTCGGGGGGAATCCCGTTCTGTCCGGTGAACCCGGCAACGATCGCCCCAACGATGGCCGCGTTAGTATCGCAGTCGCCACCGGCCTCTATGGTTGAGATGATGGCCTCGCGGTAATCCGCCAGACAGCGGCAGGCATTCCAGAGACAGAACGGCACCGTGTCCATACAGCTGATGTCAGATCCGTTGCCCAAAGCAGCGACTGCTTCCCGCAGCGGCGCTCCCGGTCCAAGCCGCTGCGCCCGCGCGATGCCGTCCGCGGTCTTCCCCTCCGGCGTGTAAGTGCGCGTTGCTTTGAAGATGGCGCCCGCCACTTCCTCCACGGGTCTCCCACAACCGGCCACCGCCGCAGCCGTGGCCACGGCGACTGCGACCGCTCCGGCAATGCCCTCGGGATGCGCATGCGTCACCACCGCGGAAGCCGTCGCGAATTTCACCACCTTTGCCATGTCATCGTGAAACCACGCCCCCACCGGAGCCACCCGCATCGCGGAACCGTTTCCGTAGGAGCCCCCGCCAAAGGCGCGCGCCGTCACTGCACGCCAGTCTTCGCCGGCCAGCGTCTGCTCCAGCCAGCGCCGCGTCATCTTGCCGTAACCGCGCTCGGAGTCACGGTGATACCGCCGCCGAAACTGCCACGCCAGCACGTCTTCATCTATCCCGCCCAGCCGCACCAGCACCTCCAGCACTGCCGATGCCATCTCCGTGTCGTCCGTGTAGCGCAGTGATCCCAAAGGCGGCAGCTTCCCGCTCAACTTCGGCCGCACCGTCTCATAACTGTAGCTGCACGCCTCCCCCAAAGCATCCCCCGTGGCCAGCCCTTCGAGGACTTCGCGGGAAAGGGTGAGGCGTTGTGGTGGAGTGAGGGGCATCGCGGCAGGCATGGTGGATGCTTCTCTGTCTCTGGGCAAAATGAAAGAGGTGACAACTATGGTGTCCATGTCCCTGCGCTCGCGCCCGCGCTTGTGCTGCAAGTGCGCCCAGGCACTATCACGGTGCTAGTATCAGTCACTCCTCCTTTCGTATGGAACACCAAATCGCCGTCTATTGGGACTTTGAGAACATCCACGCCGCGGTCCTTGCTACCACTGAACCGCCTCCGGCCAAACCTTACCGTGAAACGTTTTTCCAGCCTCAGCCGAAAGCCGTCAGTATCGCGGCGATCATGGAATACATATCCAGTGAAGGCACCGTGTGCCTGAACCGCGCCTACGCGAACTGGAAACCGATGAGCAAATATGCCCCCAGCCTTCAGGAGTGGTCGGTGGATCTCATACAGCTTTATCCCGCCACAAAGTCAGCAAAAAATGGAGCCGACATCCGGCTCTCGATTGATATCATCGAGGACATGGCGCGCCTGCCGCACATTGATACTATCGTCCTCATTGCCGGCGACAGTGATTTCATCCCGGTGGTGCGGAAGGTCCGGGAGAAAGGCCGGCGAATCATCGGCATTGCCGAGCAAAAGGCCACCAATCCCAACCTGGTCAAAAGCTGCCACGAGTTCAAGTTTTACAAAGCCCTGGCCGACCGCCACACTCCTCCGGTGGAGCCCGCCGCTTCCGCTTCGGCTGCCGATGAAGCGCCAAAAGCTCCGGGACTCACCCTCAAACAGGCCCGCGCCCTTGCCAAAACCGCCATGCAAAACGCTATGAAGCAAAGCTGCGAGCCAACAGTTTTGAAGAGTGTCTTAAAGAACATGATGCTTCGCCTCGACCCTTCCTTTGACGAGTCACTCTATCAGTTCTCCAGCTTCACGGACTTCCTCAAAACTTGCGACTGGCTTACCGAGGAACCTGGTCAATTACTGAAGCTCAAACCCTGAGCCCCCGCGGCGCAGCCGCCCTAGAATACTAGAAGTTGCCTGCGGATGTCTCCATTGCGTTCCGGCTGTTCCAGCCTTGTCCCGGCGGACTTGTCCGCCGAAGGGCGAGCGCAGCGCGGCGGGGGGGCACAGGCATTTGCTTGAGTGAATAAGCAAAGAACCTAAGGCATCGCTATGAGCACCGGTGTATGCAGACCTGCAATCACCCGTTTTAATCACAACGGCGGTGGTCATCTACAGTGTCGTCCTGCTACTGGCATGGTTCGTCGCGTTCCTGCGCGGGATGTTCCCGTACTTTGAGAACAGCATCCTCGTGGATCTGGCGCTGATGTGTGCTGCCGGGCTGGCCCTGGCTGCTATTCCAATCGCCATGCTTTGCAGTCTTGGCCATGACAATCCGCACGCTGTGCGCAGGCCGTTCACCTGGCGGCTGCTTGCTGTGACCTTGCTGGCTCTCGGTGGAACGGTGCTGCTGGTGATGGGGTTTCCGGTCATGCTGGGTACTCGCGCTGACGGCAGGCTGGAAATCGGGCTGAAACCTGTCCGGGACTTGCAGGACAGTCCCGCAGTTGCCCGCATTGCTGCAGCCAGAGAGTATGCGCAGCTACCAAAAGAGGCATGGCCCGCCCCGTTGAGCGCATGGAACACGCACGTCCGTTCGGTTGAGGTCATTCCTCACAGACGTGGTCCTCCGTATGATTTCAAATTACAAGTGGAACGCGTAACCTCTTGATGGTGAGTAGTCACTTTTTCGGAAAAACGCTGTTCCCGCCCCGTGCTGGCAGTGTTTTCCGGGAAAGTGACTGGCGGCGCGGGCAGCTGCGTGATTGATTAACGAAAGGGTTACTGGAAAGTGCGGGGTAGTCATAACATAACCACTGAATCTTATGCGCATCCTCCTGGTAGAAGACGACCGCCGCAGCCGTGAGTTCCTCGCCCGGGGGCTGACGGAGGAGGGCTTTGCAGTGGATACGGCGGCGGACGGGGAGGATGGGCTGAATCAGGCGCTGGAGCGGGACTATGAACTCATTATTCTGGATGTGATGCTGCCGCGGCGGGATGGCTGGAGTGTGATCACGGAGCTGCGCAAGCGCAGCAAGGCGGTGCCGGTGCTTTTCCTCACGGCACGGGATACGGTGTCGGACCGGGTGAAGGGCCTGGAGCTGGGAGCCGATGACTATCTGGTGAAGCCGTTTGCGTGGGCGGAGTTCATCGCGCGCATCCGGACGCTGGCACGCCGGGGGGCGGCGCGGCAGCTGTCGGAGGTCATCCGCATTGCGGATCTGGAACTGGACCTGCCGACGATGAAGGCACGACGGGGCGGGGCTCTGATCGACCTGACGGCGAAGGAATTTCAGATGCTGACGCTACTGGCGCGGCGCACCGGCGATGTGCTCTCCCGCTCCACGCTGGCGGAGAAGGTGTGGGACATGAATTTCACCACGGACTCAAACGCTGTGGATGTGGCGCTGGGCCGTCTGCGGAAGAAGGTGGATGAACCGTTTCCGAGGAAGCTCATTCATACCGTAAGGGGGCTGGGCTACGTGATGGAGGACCGCGGCGATGAGTGAGGGGCCGCGGTGGAGGCGGGTGCTGTCGCTCACGTGGCGGCTCGTGGGTGGCTACACTCTGGCGGCGCTGGGCACGCTCTCGCTGGCGTCGTCTCTGCTGCACCGGGGGCTGCGGCAGAAGTTTGAGATCGAGAACACGCACATCCTGGCGGATTTCATCAACACGGTGCGCGCGGAGACGCTGTCGCATAAGGGCGACCTGCATGAGGCGGAGGAGTTGATCACGAAATCGGCGGGGGAGCGGCAGGTGGCGAAGTATTACGGACGGCTCATTCACGCGGAGGGCCGGGTATTGGTGGAGACACTGCAGGCCGGTAAGATGATGCCGCCGCGCGAGGCCTTTCCGCCGCCGCTGGGGATTGGCGAGCCGGTGGTGAAACTTATCCCGGCCACGGCCCGCAGCGGTGATCCGGTGTGGATCGCCACGGCGCTGGTGGAGCGCGGCGGCGGGCACCGCCCGGTGGAGTTTCAGCTGGCGCTGCACATCCGCCACCTGGAGCAGTGGCTGGATGAATACCGCAATACGCTCATCCTGATGACGGCGGGGGCGACGGCGGCGACGGCGCTGCTGGGGTGGTTCATCACCCGGCGCAGCCTGCGTCCGCTGCGGGAGATTACCTCGACGGCGCAGCGCATCACGGCGCAGGGCCTGAGTGAACAGATCGGCAACCAGCCATGGCCGCAGGAGCTGTCTTCGCTGGCGGCGGAGTTTGACCGCATGCTGCAGCGGCTGCGCGAGTCCTTTGACCATCTCTCGCAGTTCACGGCGGATGCCGCGCATGAATTCCGCACGCCGCTGAACAACCTGCTCGGCGGCACGAGCCTGGCACTGGCCCGGCCGCGCACTCCGGAGGACTACCGCAATCTCCTGGAGACCAATCTGGATGAATACCACCGGCTGCACCACATGATGGAAAGCCTTCTGTTTCTCGCCCGGGCGGACAATCAGCGCACGGTGATCCGCCGCGAGAGCATCGCTGCCGCCGGGGCGCTGCAGGAGGTGGAGGAATTCTTTTTCGCGCTGGCGGAGGACCGGGGCATTTCCATCCAGTGCCACGGAGAGGGCACGGTGTATGCAGAGCCCACGCTCCTGCGCATGGCGCTGACGAATCTGGTGTCCAATGCGCTGCGGCATTCATCGAAGGACGGGAAGATCGTGCTCTCCGCCACGGCGCGTGATCGGGGGCTGGAGATCGCCGTGGAGGATCATGGTGAGGGCATTCCCGCAGAGCACCTGCCGCGGGTGTTCGACCGGTTCTACCGCGTGGAGCAGTCGCGGGCGAATCCCACAGGGAATACCGGAGGCTCCGGACTGGGGCTGGCGCTGGTGAAGACGATCATAGATTTGCATGACGGCACCGCGGAGGTGGAGAGCGCGGTGGGACACGGCACGACCTTCCGTCTGTGGTTTCCGCCGGCGGATTGAACGGACAAACTCTCTTGCACGGGGGGCGTTCGTCATGCTCTTGCGCCGACTGATATGGATCAAGCCAACAAAGCACTAACGATCGACCTCCAGGCGTTCGATACCAGCGCGCTGCATACGCGGCTGGGCGAACTCCGGAGGTATCTTTGACCTGCCGGGCCTTGAAGCGCGGTTTGCTGAACTCGAACAGCAAATGACCGCGCCGGATTTTTGGGATGATGCCAACAAAGCGCGGGCGGTGAGCAGCGAGCGGGCGGTCATCGGACAGAAGGTGGACACGTTCCGCAAACTGGTGGAGCGGGTGGCGAATTTCGATGTGCTCCTGGAAATCGCCGCGGAGGATGAAGATCCGGCCCTGCGGCTGGAGGCGAAGGGCGAGTTCCCTCAACTGGAGAAGGCCGTCGCAGATTTTGAAATCGTGACGCTGATGAACGGGCCGCTGGATGCGTCGAATGCTTACCTGACGATCAGCGCCGGCGCCGGCGGCACTGAGGCCTGCGATTGGGCGGAAATACTCTACCGCATGTTCGCCCGCTGGGCCGAGAAACGCGGCATGGGCGTCGAAACCATCGACTACACCGAGGGTGAAGGCGCCGGGTTCCGCTCTGCCACCATGAAGGTGACGGGCACCTACGCCTACGGCTACCTGCAAAACGAGCGCGGCGTCCACCGCCTCGTGCGCATCTCGCCGTTCGATTCGCAAAACCGCCGCCACACTTCCTTCTGCTCCGTGGACGTGACCCCGGAGATCGAAGATGCGCCGATCGAAATCAAAGAGGCGGATCTCGACATCGACACCTACCGCGCCGGCGGCAAAGGCGGGCAGAACGTGAACAAGGTGGAAACTGCGGTCCGCATTACCCACCGCCCCACGGGCGTCGTGGTGGCCTGTCAAAACGAGCGCTCCCAGGGCAAGAACAAGGATCTGGCCATCGGGATGCTCAAAGCCAAGCTCTACCAGCTGGAGATGGACCGCAAAAAAGCGGAGGCGGAACGGACCTACGGGGAGAAGGCGGAAATCGCATGGGGCAGCCAAATCCGCTCCTATGTCTTCCAGCCCTATCAAATGGTGAAGGACCACCGCACCGGCGTGAAGACAGGCAACATCACCGCCGTCATGGACGGTGACCTGGATGCCTTCATCGAAGCCAAGCTGCGCGGCGTGACCAGCGACGGAAGCGGCGATGATGATGTCTAGCCGTCCTGACTGCTGCTGACGGGTTTCACTTCGTAGAGCGCTCCCGCTTTATCCTGGTAAAGCCCGCCAGGAACGGAGCTGCCTGTGGCCGCGGACTTCATGCGCGCCGGCAGCGGTATGATCAGGGAAAGCAGCGCCGTGATGATGACCACCACAGCGGGAAACCGGTAGCAGCCGGAATCCGTCACCTCACCCCACAGCGGGATGAGAATGAGCGCGGCCAGCAGCGCCGCTCCGGTCATCCCCGCGAGTTGTACCGGCCGGTGGCTGGCAGCAAGCCGGGGAATAAGCATGGGACAGGGCCACAGAGACCACCATGAGGGAGAAGGCGGCTTTCCAAAACGTGTCGTCATTGCTTCCCACCCAAAGCCCTCCGATGACGAGGAGCGCCGCGAAACAGAGGAAGGCCATGAACAGCCGGAGCGAAAGCCGGCGCAGTGCATCAGAAGTCACCGCGCCTGCTGCTTCACGAGCGCCGCGGCGGCAGCCGTGCGCTCAGACCGACTTCACGGCATCGACGAGCGGCTTCACGAACTCCGTCAGCCGCGCGGCGAGTTCCGGGGATTTCCCGTGCTGTTCCACAATGCGCACGATGGCGCTGCCGACGACGACACCATCGGCGGCCTCGGCCACCGCACGGGCCTGATCCGGCGTGGAAATGCCAAAACCTACGCACACCGGCGTGCTGCTGCCGCCGGATTTGATCTCTGCGACCTGACTGGCGATGTTGGTGGCGAGTGTCTGCTGCGCACCGGTCACGCCTTCGCGGCTGATGTAGTAGATAAAGCCTTCGCTGCCCGAGGCGATGGAGCGCATGCGTTCGGACGGTGTCGTGGGGGCGATGAGGCGAATGCGGCGAAGGCTTCCACTGGCACCCAGCTCGGCATTGAGACCGTCCTCATCCGGCGGGAGGTCGAGGAGCAGAGCGCCATCGGCCCCGGCGGCGGCCGCGTCTTCATGGAAGCGGGCGAACCCGTAGGCATAGACCGGATTCAGATAGGTAAAGAGCACGAGCGGCACCTGCGAAACGGCGCGGATGGCGCGGATGAGTTCCATGACGCCGGCGGTGGTGGCTCCGGCATCGAGGGCGCGGGCCGCTGCCATCTGATTCACAACCCCATCCGCCAGCGGGTCGGAAAACGGCAGGCCGAGTTCGATGACATCCACGCCGCAGGCTTCCAGGGTCTGCACGATCTCCACGGTGCGCTCCAGGGTGGGATCCCCGGCACAGATGTAAGCCACAAAGGCTTTCTTTCCGGAGGCATGAAGGCGGGCAAAGGTGTTGTCGATACGGTTCGTCATGGCGAAATGGGCGGCTTCCATACCGGCGAATGGGGCAGCAGCAAGATGGAATGACGCGGCTTGCGGCACGGCACGCCACCCGCTATCACCACGGCCATGGACGACACTACCCGCGATGCCGCTGTGCCTGCTGCCGAAAGCAGCACCCTGAAACAAACCCTTGGCGGCTGGCAGGTACTCTTTTACGGGCTGGGCTCCATGCTGGGAGCCGGGATTTATGCTCTGGTGGGAAAGGCGGCGGGCGTGATGGGAAATGCCGTGTGGATGGGCTTTCTGGCGGCCATGATCGCGGCGCTGCTCACAGGGCTTTCCTATGCGAGCGCCGGGAGCCGTCATCCGAGGGCCGGCGGCGCGGCCTTCATCACCGGCAGGGCCTTTCGCTCATCACTGCTGAGCACCGCCGTGGGGATCGCGGTGATGATGAGCGGTCTCACCAGCATGGCGACCGGACTGCAGGCCATCTCGCGAACGCTGCTGCCGGCGGATTCGGAATTGATCAAGGCGGCGGCTATTGGCCTGGCGGCGGTGCTGGGCTGCGTCATTTTTCGCGGCATTCGGGAGAGCATGTGGCTCAATGCGCTCTGTACCGCGGTGGAGGCGGGAGGGCTGCTGTTCATCATCGCCGTGGGCTGCCGCTACTGGGGCGGTGTGGATTATCTGGAAACGCCGCCGACTTCCGCTGAGGGGGGAGCTGCCGCAGGACTCACGGCGGCGCTGGTCATGCAGGCCGCGGTGCTCACGTTCTTTTCGTTCATTGGATTCGAGGACATCCTGAATGTGAGCGAGGAGGTGAAAAATCCACGTCGCAACGTCCCCTTTGGCCTCGTGGGGGCGATGGTAGCGGCCACGCTCATTTACATCGCCGTGGCGGTCACGGCGGTGTCGGTGCTCGGCTGGAAGGCGCTCTCGGAAAGCAAAGCACCGCTCATGGATGTCGCCAAAGCGGCCGCACCTTGGTTCACCGGCATTGATAAAGTCTTCGCCGTTATCACCGTCTTCGCCATTGGGAATACCGCGCTGCTCAACTACCTGATGGGCTCGCGGCTGCTCTACGGAATGGGGCAGCAGCGGCTGCTGCCGGACGTGCTGAGCCGCGTCCATGCCACGCGCCGCACGCCGCATGTCGCCATCATCGTCCTGTTTGGCATCGTTGCGCTACTGATTCTGTCCGGCGATGTGAAGGCAATGGCGGAGGCGACAGTGCTGCTGCTGCTGGCAGTGTTCACGCTCATGAATGCCGCGCTGGTGGTGCTCCAGCGAAATCCGTGTGAGTCGCGTGGCGGCTTTGAAGTGCCGGCCGTGATTCCCGTGCTGGGAGCACTGGTGTGTGCCGTGCTGTTTGGCACGCGGCTTTACCGCGCCGTGATCAGTGAATCCCCCGCCGAATGCACGGCCCCGCTCGTCGCCGTGGCCATTCTCGCCGCAGGCTTTGTCATCGCCCTGCTCCACGGCCGCCGCCGCCAATCAGCCGGCAGCGGAAGTTTGTAAGCGGCAGACCTCCACGACGCAAAACAGCCCGGAAGCGAATACTTCCGGGCTGCTGCGATTTGATCATTATGACGGCGGCGCGTTAGGCGCGGCGGCGGCGGACGAGAGCCGCAAGACCAGCCAGTCCGAAGAGCACAGTGGAAGGCTCCGGTACTGCGGTGCCGATGAATTTCACTTCACCGAGACCGAGACGGTCACCGCCACCAAAGCCGCTACCGAAGTGATTGTCCGTAATGGTGATACGGATGGTGTCCGCAATAAAATTGCCTCCTAAAGAAAGTGTCGCCGGACTGTTTACCGCGGGGCTGCCGAGCGGTTGAGCGACATTGGTGGTGCTGCCGTAGCTGCTGCCGCCATCGGTGGAGAAATCCATTGTGAACGCACGGGCTTCGTTGGAATTGGGGCCGCCAAAATGGTAGCCCCAGAAGACAAATTCCGTGACGCTGTAAAGGCCGCCGAGCGGCAGTTCGATGGCCACGGGAGCATTGCCTTCAGCAAACCAGTCGCCACCGTTGGGAGTCGGATCATCGGTGGTCCAGGCGGTCGTACCACTGGCGCTAGCATGGCTGATCGTCGTGTAATTGGCGAGGGTGGTCGCACCGCTGAGACCGCTGTTATTGACGATGTTCCCGATGGGGAAGAAGTTGATGCCCGGCGATGGGGGCGTGAAAGTCAGCGAGGCGGTCGCTCCAGTGGGAGTAATGAGAACGGCAGCCCGCGAAACGGCGGCCGCGGCAAAAAACATGAGGGTCAGTAGGGATTTCTTCATGAATCGAGATTGGATTTTTAGATTATAGACCGACTTTTTACTAAGCAAGCGCAAGCGCAAGCGCAAGCGCAAGCGCAAGCGCAAGCGCGAAGCGCAAGGCCAAAGCCTTTTACGGAACAATCCTTACACCCCCCGAATTCACGGTACCCGGTTCGGCTACTTTCAAATGATCACCCGCCGGTTTCCCTGTTCGGTCTATTACAAAATGGAGGACAGTGGCGCTCTCATTTACCGTGTCCACGACAGTCGCCGCGATCCGCGCTGGATAAAGAAGCAACTAGTCCTGCCGCCGGCCGCACCCCCCTGGCGCCCGGCGGCCAGCTTCAATTCGGCGACGCCGGACACGATGAGCACAAGGCAGAGGAGGCGCACGACATCGCGGGATTCGCCCAGGAAGAGCAGGCCGATGATCCCGGTGCCGGCAGCGCCGATACCCGTCCAGACGGCATAGCCGGTGCCTACGGGGATGGTTTTCAGTGCCCGGGCCAGCAGCGAGAAACTGGCGATCATGGCAACGATGGTCTCCACACTCGGCCACAGCCGGGTGAATCCCTGCATGTATTTCAAGCCGATAGCCCAGCCATTTTCAAAGAGTCCGGCACCGATGAGACAGGTCCAGGCCATAGGCCGGGCAAGAGACCCGGGGAGCAACCGGCTGAAAACGGGGCAGGGGCGCGATGTGATTTACCTGAAATTTCGCCTGGAATTTCCGCGGCAGTCACATTACAGAACAGGCCGCTCCTGCGGAAGTATGGTGACCGTAGCTCAGTCGGTAGAGCCCCGGATTGTGATTCCGGTTGTCGCGGGTTCGAGCCCCGTCGGTCACCCCACTTTCCTCTCACGCCTGCCGGCGCGCGGGATCCCGGTTTTCCGAGCCGGAAGCATTCAGGGCCAGCCGGTTTATTCCCGCGCCCATGCAATCGCTTGAAGAGCAGTTTGGCTACCAGTTTCAAAATCCGCTGCTGCTCGCAGAGGCGCTGACGCATCCCAGCCTCGCCTACGAGACCCACCGGGCTCATTTCGACAACCAGCGTCTCGAGTTCCTTGGCGACGCCGTGCTCCAGCTCATCTTCACGCACGAACTGTTCAAAACCTTTGCCGATTACAACGAGGGCAATCTCACGAAGCTGCGGGCGCGCCTCGTTTCCCGGACGGCCCTGACCCACTACGCGAGGGCACGGGATCTCGGCAGTCACCTGCTGATGGGGCGTGGAGAAGAGGCTTCCGGCGGCCGCGAACGCGCCAGTACGCTCAGCGATGCCTTCGAAGCCCTCATCGGGGCCATCTACCTCGACGGCGGATTGGAAACCGCACGCGAAGTCATTCTGAGGCTCTGCGCCGCTGAGTTGAAGCGCATCTGCGATGAGCCCACCGAGGTCAATCCCAAGGGGCAGCTCCAGGAAATGCTCCAGGCCCTTGCGGCCGCCAGCCCGCAATACACCATCGTCGCCGAGGAGGGGCCGGATCACCAGAAGAAGTTTGTCGCTCAGGTGGACTGGAACGGCCACACCCTGGGCCGCGGAGCGGGACAAAGCAAAAAGCTCGCCGAAACCGCCGCTGCAGAAGTCGCGCTGGCTTCCGGTGTGGTAAAAGCCCTCGTCCGGGACCACATTGATCAGCCTTCCTCACAGCCTGGGAATAACTCTGTGAATGGCACGGATTCACATGGTTGAGAATGTTCGCAAAACAGCCCCGCAGACTTGTCCGCAACATTGCGCACTACTTTCTTCCCAGTGCAGAGACGCGTGGAACGCCTGTCTGCAAAAGGTGGAACGCAGTTCCTGGAGTTATTCACAGGCCTTATGATGATGAGTTTATTTCTATCTAAAATATTCTATTCAGAATAAGAGACAGACAGTGGCCTGGTATTCTGTTTAGAGAAGGTCGAAATTTTGCTTGCCGGAGAGGGGAAACTTGAGGTTAATCCAGCCTACCCATTTCCAGCCTACCCATTCAAATTCTCTATGCCCGACGACTTTTTCAGTTCGCGCCGCATGCACGAAAAGCCGCAGGTCAAGGAGCCATTCGTGTCCAAGGCCCGCCATATTCACCGCTTCAACCGCTCGGAGCGGGTCAATCAAGCCAAACAAGAAGCGGAGCGGGACCGGATTATTTTCCTGTGGATCATGGCTGCCCTGGTAGCCATTGGCATCGTCGTCGCCGTTGCGACCTTCCTGATCAATAAGACCCCCTAAGGCGAAGTCTGAGCAGGGAGCTGATGACATTCCCGCAATCCTGCGGCCCGCGTGTCTTTGGCAGTACCGGGCCGGTGCGCGGCCACAGCAACCCGACAGATGCCATTGCGCGGAGGCGTAGTTGGCGCTCACGCTCGCCGCTGCGTTATTTTCCATGAAGAACGTCATCCTCTCTTTCCTCACCATCACCGCCTTTGCCCTCCACGCTGCGGAGCCGCTCGAGGTCCTCTACATTACCGGTGGCTGCTGCCACGACTACACTGCACAGGCGGACATCATTCCCGCAGGACTGGAAGAGCGGGCAAATCTCAAAGTCACCATCTTCCAGGATCCAAACACCACGACATCCTCGAAGATGAAGATCTACGAGAATGCCAACTGGGCTGCGCCTTACGATGTGATTATTCACAATGAGTGCTACGCTGATGTGAAGGACCCGGAATGGACGCAGCGCATTCTGAAGCCTCACAAGGACGGTAAGCCGGGCGTGGTCATCCACTGCGCCATGCACTGCTATCGTGATGGCACGGACGAGTGGTTCAAGTTCTGCGGTGTCACCTCGCACCGCCACGGCGCGCACTATCCGCATGAGGTGCGCAATGTGGACGCTGCCCACCCGGTCATGCAGGGCTGGGGTCCAGCATGGGCCAATCCCGCCGGCGAACTCTACTGGATCGAGAGGGTCTGGCCCGATACGCACATTCTCGCGGAATCGAAGAATCAGGAGAACGGCAACGCTGAACCCTGTGTCTGGACGAACAACTACATGGGCAAGACCCGCGTTTTCGGCACCACGCTCGGCCACCACAACGAAACGGTGAGCGACAGCAAGTTTCTCGATCTCCTCGCCCGCGGCGTCGTCTGGTCCACGGGCAAACCGGTAAATGAATATGTGAAGAAAGCCGAGCCAAAGCGCGTGCCGGTCAATCTTGCCCGCGGCGGCAAGGCCAGTGCCTCATCATTTGAGGAGGGGAAAAAGAATGTCGCAACGAATGCCTTCGATGGCAAAGCGTCCACCCGCTGGTGCGCCAGTGGCGGCCAGAAGAATGAATGGCTCCTGGTGGACCTCGGCAAGCCGCAGACCATCACCGGTGCCCGCATTGCCTGGGAAGGCTCGCATGCTTCCTATCAGTTCACGATCGAAGGGTCGGCCGACGGCAAGGACTGGAAGATGCTGAGCGATTCCTCAAAGAATACCGCGAAGAGCCCTAACGAAGTTGCCTTCAAGGCCGACGGCATCCGGCACGTTCGTACCACATTCCTCGGCACGGACGCGGGTGGCTGGGCCAGCATCTGGGAAATGGAAGTCTTCGGCACGGAGACGGAAATCATGAGCGCCAGTGCTCCCGCCGAGGACGACAGCAAGGTCCTCAAGGATGTCAAAGCGCCTGCGGAATTCGATGTCAGTGTCTTCGCCACGCCGCCCGCCGCGAACTACCCGGTCTATGTGACCGCCGCCCCAGACGGCACGCTCTTCGTCTCCTGTGACAAGAACGGCTCGCTCGACCGCGCCCCTCGCCGCGGTTCCATCATCCGCCTCAAGGACCTCGACGGCGACGGCCGTGCGGATCAGTCGAATCTCTTCGTGGCCGATGTGGACAGTCCGCGCGGCGCCGTGTGGGACCACGACCGGCTCTACGTCGTGCACCCGCCGCACCTCAGCGCTTTCATTGATCACAATGGCGATGGCGTCAGCGACGAGCAGAAGATCCTCGTGAAGAATATCGCGTTCGGCTTCAAAGACCGCCCGGCCGACCACACGACTAATGGCCTGACACTCGGCATCGACGGCTGGCTCTACGTGGCCACCGGCGACTTCGGTTTCATGGAAGCGGAAGGCACCGACGGCCGGAAGCTGCAGTTCCGCTACGGCGGCGTGGTCCGCGTGCGCCCCGACGGCACAGAACTCCAGGTCTATTCCACCGGCACGCGCAATATCCTCGATGTCGCCCTCAGCCCGGCGCTCGACGGCTTCGTGCGCGACAACACGAACGACGGCGGCGGCTGGGACATGCGCTTCCACCACTTCACCGGCCTCGAAGATCACGGTTACCCGCGGCTCTACATGAACTTTCCCGGCGAGCATATCAAGCCGCTCGCGGAATACGGCGGCGGCTCTGGCTGCGGTGGAGCCTATCTCAACGAACCGGGCTTCCCGGAACGCTACGCGGACGTTCCCCTCACCTGCGACTGGGGCCGCTCATGGAGCTACAGCCACCACGTGAAACCCGACGGCGCGACTTACAGGGATGACGTCCGCGAATTCATCGGCATGTCGCGCGTCACCGACGTGGACGTGGATGCCAACAGCCGCCTCTACGCCGCCAGCTGGAGAGGCGCGAGCTTCAACTACGCAGGCGAAGACATCGGCTATGTCGTGAAGATTCAACCGAAAGGCTACACGCCGGAATCGCTGCCCGATTACAACAAGCTCGGCGAGATGGAACTCGTGAAGGCCCTCGCAAGCCCCAGCTCCCGCCGCCGCCTCGAAGCGCAGCGCGCCCTCGTCCGCAAAGGCATCAGCGACCCCGCCGCCAAGGCGCTCATGCAGCTCGCTGAAGACAAAGCAAAGCCGCTCTACCCGCGCATCGCCGCCGCCTTCGCCATCAAGCAGGGCACGCAGCCGGAAGTCTCCCGCAACCTCCTCGGCGCGCTCACCAAGGACGCCGCGCTCCAGCCGTTCGCCGTCCGTGCCCTCGCCGACCGCCTCGCGGATGCCGGCTCCACGGAAGCCGCCGCTGCCATCGCGCCGAGCCTGACTAACCTCGCCGCGGCCGCCCCGCGCCTTAAGGTGGAAGCCGCTGTCGCCACCGCCCGACTCGGCAAGGCGGGCAACCCCGCGGCCATTCTCCCGCTCCTCGGTGACAGCGATCCCATCGTGGCCCACACGGCATGGCGCGCCCTTACCGAACTCAAGGCGGCCGATGCCTGCTTCTCGGTCGTGGACAATGCGGAAGCCCCCTACGCGCAGCGTCAGGGTGCGCTATTCGCTCTCATGCGGATGCACGAGCCGACCGTCGTCGATGGCCTCATCGCCCGTGCCGGAAAGGAAAAAGACTCTGCCCGCCGCCGCGGCCTGCTGAGCGCGCTCTGCCGCCTCCACTTCCAGGAAGGTCCGTGGAAGGGCGACTCGTGGGGCACGCGCCCGGACACCCGCGGTCCCTATTATCAGCCGGAGAAGTGGGAGCAGTCGGACAAAATCCTCACGGCTCTCAAGTCCACA
>Ga0315905_10002844_pt1 | contig 18058 bp, 27 predicted proteins | sample LakEriMetagenome_5_FD_203522 | JGI IMG/M metagenome (GOLD analysis project Ga0315905, IMG submission 203522) | Freshwater fungal communities from buoy surface, Lake Erie, Ohio, United States - Buoy 4 MA121 | ecosystem: Environmental > Aquatic > Freshwater > Lake | place: USA: Lake Erie, Ohio... | reverse complement strand
GGAGCGCTTACTGCTGAGCAGGCTGAGAATCTGTCAAACAGTTTTGATAAGGCTCACAAGGGTTATCGTAAAGCTCACAAAACAGGCATCCTTTCAGGCGGTGCAACTTTCAAGGCAACTCAGGTCGCTAATGATGAAGCGCAAATGCTTGACTCTCGCAGGCTGGCGGTTGAAGATATTGCTCGCGCTTATCGTGTCCCAACAGACATGATTGGTTTGAACAATGGCGGGCAAAGTTATTCATCGGTTGAGCAAAAGCAGATAGCCTTCTTGAGCCATACTATTCGCCCTTGGGTGGCCAAACTAGAAGATGCTTTCTCAACTCTTCTCCCTGACTTCGCGTTTCTATCTTTCAACACTGACGATCTACTTCGCGGAGATTATGCAACCCGAATTGAAGGTTATGCGAAGATGCTTCAGAATGGTGTTTTCTCAGCTAATGAAGTCAGGCGTAAAGAGAACATGCAGCCTATTGATGGTGGCGATGTTGTTCGTGTTCCTTTGGCGAATGTGAATATTAGCGCTGCTTCTTTGACTGAGAATGAAACTAAGGTTGCGATGGCTCAGAAGTTGATTGGTTTGGGCTTTGTTCCTGAAGATGTTTTGAATGTTCTTGGTTTGCCTAAGATTGCTCATACCGGTTTGCCGACAGTGCAGATACAGAATCCGACTACTATCCCTGATGGTAGTTATGAGACGGGGGAATAATGGCTGTTGCTGCTGGTTCTTATTCTCCGCCTGTTGGTGTGCAGGATGCCGCTAAAAGGGCTTTGGCTTGGATTGATGCTGGTTTGGCTGGGTCTGGGTTTACTCGTGTTGGTAGAGCTAGGGCGCAACAGTTGGCTTCGGGTGCTGATGTTTCGGCTGATGTTGTAAACAGAATGATCTCTTATTTTGCTCGCCATGAAGTTGATAAGTCTGCTGTTGGGTTTGACCCTAGAGATGAAGGCTACCCGAGTCCGGGCAGAGTCGCGTGGGATGCTTGGGGTGGCGATGCAGGTCAGGAATGGGTAAACAGTTTAAATGATAATCAATCTAGGGATGTTTCTGTTGATACAGATAAAATTGATGTTAGGCAAATGGAAGGTTATGTTTTGAGTGAATTGCAGGATAAGGCTTACAGCCTAAAAGGGGATGCTTTAGAAACTATTGCCAAACTTGCTGAGACTGTCTATCAGCTTTGTGAAGTTGTAGATTCTATGACTGAGCCTGTTGTTGTTGATGATGTAGAAGATATGCCTGAAATGATTGATTTGTCTAGCAAGGTTATGGGAGAAGATTCTGTTCGTTTTGTTGAGCCTTCTAAGGTTGCTGAATTGCATGAGCGCGGTGAGCGTGTAACTAAGGGCATTGAACAGCGTGTTGCTTTTCAGGATTTAGAGATTCGCCAGGATGGTGATGGCATGACCTTGCGCGGTTATGCAGCAGTATTCAATTCACCTTCTCAGCCTTTGCCTTTTATTGAGACTATTGAGCGCGGTGCTTTCAGGGATTCTTTGAACTCTCGTAATGACATCAAACTTCTTTGGAATCACGATACAAGTATTGTTTTGGGTTCTACTCGTGCAGGTACTCTAAAGCTTGCTGAAGATGAGCGTGGCCTTTATGTTGAGGCCAATTTGCCTGACACTCAAGCGGGGCGTGATGCGATTGTTAGTATTCAGCGCGGAGATGTAACAGGTTTCAGTTTCGGCTTCAGAGTTGCTGCCGGTGGAGATACTTGGATCAACGCTAATGAGCGTGTCCTAAAGCGCGTGAACATTCATGAAGTTTCTGTTGGTGTTGCTTTCCCTGCTTATCTAGGAACTGAAGGAACAGCCAATGTTAGATCTGTCCCTGATTTGACTGGAAAGATTGCTCGCCTAGCTGAGATTCGTGGAGTGTCTGCTGAAGAGTTAACTGATGCTCTTTTGGCTCTTGAAGCTGGTGATGAATTGACTGCCCGCCAAGGTGAACTTTTGACTGACACTCTTGGCAAGGTTCTAAAACAAGATCCTGAAGTTACTAACCCTAACGCGCTTTTGGAGTTAAAGAAGAAAGAGCTTGATTTGCTGATGAAGCGCGTATAATTAGAGTATTGCCCTTGCGTGGTGTTGGTTGGCAATAAATAAAGAAACCTAACTTTCTTTTCCCCCTGATTTGTCCCAGGGGGTTTTCTTTTATGCGAATGTATATATTGCGGGTATAGACTTTATTTATCAGGTGTGTTTATCCCCTGAGTTTCTGGCTGAGTGTACTCGCCTAATCCCCCTAAAAACTATGTTCTTGAAAGGAACAAACCTAATGAGCGATTTTATTGCTAAGCAGGTTGATGCTAAGGCTAAGGCTTGGCACGAAGCTAAGGAACTGATTGACTCAGTTGAAGCTCGTGGCGGCGTTTGGTCTGGTGAAGATGAAGCAAAATATGCTTCTCTAACCGCAGACATCAACAAAAGAAATGAACTAATCGAGCTAGAGCAGCGTGAAGCTAAAGTTGCCGAAGCAATGCAGACATCATCTGTTGACTTTGCTGCTGCAAACGCACTAAATGGCGATGCAGAGATTCTTCGCAAAATGGTTTCAGGTGAGATTCGTAATCACGAGTTTCGTGCAATCACAGGTTCTTCTACTGGAGCACCTGTACCAACATCTTTCTACAATGAGATTGTTCGTGTTGCAAGACTTGTAAACCCATTGCTTGAGTATGCAACTGTAATCAACACTGCTGGTGGCGAGAACTTGCAGATTCCTTCACAGGCAACTTTCTCAACAGCAACAATCGTGGGTCAAGGAGTTTCAATCGGAACTTCAGAGCCTACATTCAATGCGTTTACAACTCTAGGTGCATACAAGTTCTCAGCACTAGCACAGTTGTCTCGTGAACTTATTGCTGATGCAGGTGTTGACATCATTGGATTCCTAGCAGAGCAGTTTGGTAACGCTCTAGGTTTCAAGATTGCTGACGAAGTTGTTAACGGAACTGGAACAGTAGAGCCTGTAGGTTTCTTGCCTGTTGCAGGTACTGGTGTTACAGGTTCAACTGGTGTATCTGGTGCGTTTACAGCTGATAACGTCATTGACTTGATTTACAGCCTTGATGGTGCACTTCGCAACCGCCCTTCATTCGCAATGCTTGCAAACAGCACTTCTATTGCAGCTCTGCGTAAGTTGAAGGACACAGCAGGTAACTATGTGTTCCAAGTTGGAGATTCAAAGGATCGTAGAGACCTAGTTCTTGGTGTTCCTGTTATCGAGACTCCTGCTATGCCTAACCCTGGCACTGGTGTTAACTCGCTTGCTGTTGGTGACCTAAAGAGCATCTACATCAGAACTGCTGGTGGGGGACTTACCGTGGACAGGTCAGACGATTTTGCTTTCGGTAACGACTTGGCTACATGGAGAGCAACTTGGAGATTGGACTCTGCTCTAGTACAGACTTCAAACATCAAGAAGTTCAAGGGTGGAGCGAGCTAATAACTCCCCGTCTAGAAAGCCCCTCAAACTCACAAGGTTTGGGGGGTTTTTCTTATAGAGTATTTGCATGACAACTAAAGCCGCTATTGCCTGGTATTCAAACTCTCTTAATCAGCCGACTGGTTATGGTACTCAATCTAAGCAGGTCATTGAACGACTTGTTAGGGATGGCCATAAGGTTGCGATGCTTTCTAATTATGGTGGTGAAGGTGTCAATAGCCTGATTGAGACTGGTGCGGGTTTGATTCCGCATTACAGCAGGGGAATGAATCAGTATTCGACTGATGTTATGCCTTTGCATTATGCGCATTGGAAGGCTGAGAATCCTAAACTGCCTTCTTGGTTGTTGACTCTTTATGATGTTTGGGTTTTCGATAACCCTGCGCTTGATGCTATCCCTATTGCTTCTTGGACTCCAATAGATCATCAGCCTGCCCCTGAAAAAGTTTTGGCGTGGTTGAGAAAGCCTAATGTTACGCCTATTGCGATGAGTGTTTTCGGTAAGAACATGATTGAGCAGGCAGGTATCGAATCTGATTATATCCCGCATGCGATTGATACTAAAGTTTTCAAGCCGACTAAGGATTTGCCTGAAGGTATTTCGGGGCGTGAGTTTGTTGGCGGTGAAAATAACTTTGTTGTTGGAATGAACTTTGCTAACAAGGCAGGCGGATTTATTCACCGTAAAGCTGTTGCAGAGAACTTTCTTGCTTTCGGTTTGTTTGCTCAAAAGCATGATGATGTTGTTTTGTATTTGCATACTGAGCCTTATGGTAAGCAGTCAGGTTTTGTGTTGCCTAACATTCTTCAAGCTTGCGGTGTCCCTGCGGAGAAAGTCAAGTTTGTTGACCCGATTGCTTATCAGTATGGGATTAGTCAGGAGAGTTTGGCTGCAATCTATTCTGGTTGGGATGTTGGCTTGTTTACTAATTATGGTGAAGGGTTTGGAGTTCCTCAGATAGAAGCGCAGGCTTGCGGTGTGCCTATTATCACAAGCAACTTTGCTGCTTCGGCTGAGCTTGCTTCGCCTGATAGTTTCCTAATCAATGGTCAGCCTTTATGGGATGCCGGTCAACATACTTGGTTCAATGTTCCTAATGTGCAGGCTATTGCTGATGCGCTTGAGCAGGCTTATCAGCGAGGCAGACAAGAGTTCCCTGACACTTTGGCTTTTGCTCAACAGTATGATGCAGACAAGATTTATCAGGAGAAGTGGAAGCCACTTATCAAGAAGTTATCTGAGAAGTGATCCCTGTTCTAGGTTTCTTGACTTATTCAAGATTTGACATGGCTGACCGCCTGCTTGCTTCTATTGATTACCCTGTTGAGAATCTTGTTATTGTGGACAATTCGGGAAGGCGTGAGTATCAGCCTGTCAAGCCTGAGCTTGTAAAGAACTTGTGGTTTCTTCAGTTGCCTTATGGTTTAGGTTATGGCGGGGGTTTGAATCTCATTGTAAAGAGTACTCCTTTTGCGCCTTATTGGGTTTTGGTGAATGATGATTCTGTTTTTGAGCCTGGTGCGCTTGAGAAGATTGCTTTAAAGGTTGACACTCAGGCCATCAATTTTTTGAGTATTTACCCGAAATGGTCAGGGTTTGTTTTGGGTGAAGGTGCAGTTTTAAAGGCTGGTTTGTTTGATGAGCGTTTTCACCCGATCTATTTTGAAGATAATGATTATGAGCGCAGACTTGAGCAGGCTGGGGTAAAGGCTCACTTTATTCATGCTGCGCTGAGACATGACAATTCCAGCACTTTGAACTCTGGCTTTCAAACTAATAATGATTTGACTTTTCAGCGTAATCATAAGCTCTTTGAGAAGAAGGTTGCTGAGCAGGATTACAGTGAAGGTAACTGGAGTTTGCAGATTAGAAGGGCTAATAGTTGGGAAAAGTAGTTTATACAGGGGGAACTTTTGACTTGTTCCATTCGGCTCATGTACGCTTTCTCAAGGCTTGTAGAAGGCTTGCAGGCGATGATGGCAAGGTTATTGTGGCTTTAAATACTGATGCCTTTATTCAGGCGTATAAGGGCAAACCGCCTATTATGAGTTTTGCTGAGCGTAAAGAAGTTTTACTGGGTTGCAAGTATGTGGATGCTGTTATTTCTAACATTGGCGGGGCAGACTCCAAACCTAGCATTGAACAGGTGATGCCTGATTTTATTGTTATTGGCGATGACTGGGCGAGAAAAGATTATTACGCTCAAATGCAGTTCTCTAGGGAATGGTTAGATCAGTTAGAGATTCAGCTTGTTTATGTCCCTTATACTCCTGGCATTAGTACTACTGATTTGAAAGCCCGCATTACTGCCGGCAAGGTAAACTAATAAGGACTTTAGGAGTTTATTTTGGCGGTAACTAACGGCTATTGCACTCTTGCGGATGTGAAGGCAGCGCTTCGCATCACTGATTCTGTTGATGACACTTTGATTGAGCAAAGCATTAACTCGGCTTCTCGCATGATTGATCAATACTGCAACAGATACTTTTATTCAACTGCTGCCGGTGAAGTGCGCTATTATCAGGCAAATGATGGTTTTATGTGTTGGATTGATGATGCTCAAACTATCACTGAGTTAAAAACTTCTTCAACTGATCCGCTTATTTTTGATACAACTTGGGATGTTGGCGATTATCAGCTTCTTCCCCCTAATCAGCGGGCTAATGGTGCGTATTCACCTTATACAGCGATAACCGCGACAGATAATTATTTATTCCCTGTTTGGGCAGATATTGCTTTAGTTAGGGTTACAGGAACTTTCGGCTGGTCAACTGTTCCTGAGCCGATAAAGTTTGCTTGCATTATTCAGGCTTCAAGATTGTTCAAGCGCTTAGAGTCTCCGCTGGGTGTTGCCGGTGTTTCTGACATGGGTATTATGCGTGTTGGTTACAGCATTGATGGCGATGTTGCGCAACTAATCAATCCGTTTAGGCTGCTTAGAACAGGCGCATAATGGCGATAAGCGACCTTAGAACAGGATTAGCAAATAACCTAGCAACTATTGCAGGGCTTCGAGTTGTTGAGACTTTGCCTGATGTGGTCAACCCGCCTATGGCCATGATTGGTATTGAGCGAGTCCAATACAACAAGCAAAACAATCGCTCTATGGCCGAATACACTTTCAAGGTTACTGTCGTTTTGGGGCGTGTTTCTGAGCGCTCAGCTCAGCAGGCGATGGATGTTTATATTGCTCCTGGTAGCGGTTCTATCAAGTATGCGATTGAATCAGATCGCACTCTTGGCGGTTATGCTTTCGATGTGTTTGTTGCTGAAACAAGTGCAATCGGGGCGATTAGTCTGAACGGTATAGACTATTACAGTGCCGAGTTTTCGGTTCAAGTATTCGCAAGTTAAGGATAAATAATGGCAATCTTTGTCGCAACAGACTTTAGCGTTAGCATCAACGGATCTACTGCTTTGGCTTCATACCTGACACAGGTTGAGCTAAAGCTTTCTGCTAATGACATTACAACTACCGCTTTTGGCAGCACTTTTGTTACTCGTGTTGCAGGTCTAAAAGAAGGTTCTCTAACCTTGACCTTCAATCAGGATTATGCTGCTTCTACTGTTGATGCAACTCTCTTCCCACTTCTTGGAACTAACGCGACTGTCGTTATCAAGCCAACTTCAACAGCAACATCAGCTAACAATCCGGCTTATACGGCAATCTGTGCAGTCCTAGATTTAACCCCCGTAAGCGGTAACATCGGCGACTTGGCTACCTTCTCAGTTACCTGGCCGACTACTGGAACAATTTCACGCGCAACAGCCTAATCTTTAGACTAGAGTGATTGTATGAATCAGATAACTCTTACAATTACTTTTGTTGATGGAACTACTTTAGAAGTAAATACTTCGGCTGGCGATGTAGTCAAATGGGAATCCTATTTCGACTTAGGCATTGACAAGCTTGAAAAGATTACTCACCTTCTCTACCTTGCATGGTTAGCTGTTACACGCCTAAAGAAAACTGGCGAAGAGTTTGAAGGCTGGATTGATTTAGTTTCTAAAGTCGAGGTTGCTGACCCAAAAGCCTGAAGCCTTTAGGTGTTGACTCTTTCCATTGGATGATTGCCAATCTTGCTGTTGCAACAGGTATCGCCCCTAGTGTTCTAATGGAAGAAAGTGATCGCATGCTAAACACAATGTTATTTGCGCTTAGGCATCAAAGGGGTGAAAATGGCTGATGACATTGTTTATAACGCTAAAGAAATAGTGAAGGCGTTGAATCAGCTTGAGCCTGGTATGAAGAACGCAATGGTTAAAGAGATGCGAATTGTTGCTGCGCCTGCCATTACTGCTATCAAGGCTGCTATCCCTAAAGTGAACCCTTTTGAATCTAAGGTTCGCCCTGTTTCCAATACTCGTGGCCGTTTAGGTTGGGGAGTTGGTAAGAAACCTGATGAAGTAAAGTTTAGTTTTAGAACGAAAGCGTCTAAGAAGTTTGCAGTTACTTCTCTTGCTAGTTTGCGTGTCAATTCGCCTGCGACTGCTCTTGCTGATGTTGCTGGCAAAGGCTCAGGAACTCCTAGAAGAAGCGTAACTAACTCTTATACCTGGAAGGGTCAAACTAGAACTCACCGAGTAACAACTCAAGGAAGGTCAATGATTAGGCACTTGAGAACTAACCGGACTAATAACTTTGTTTATCCTGGTGTCGAGAAGTCTCTTCCGCGTGTACAGGCTGAGATAAAATTGATACTTGAGAAGTATGCAGCCAAGGTGAACAGGAAACTTAACTAATGTCCGTTATCGTAAAACTCTTATCTAAGTTTGATGACACCGGCATAAAAAAGGCTAAAAGTTCTTTCGGTGGTTTAAAGGGTGCAATTGGGGCTATCGGTATTGGTATCGGTATCACCCAGATAACTGATTTGTTGATGGACTCTGCTAAGGCTGCATCGGCAGATAAGAAGTCAACTCAGTTGCTAAATACTCAGCTTGTAAAGAACGCTGGGGCTACTAAAACTCAAATAAAGCAGTCAGATAAGTTCATTGAAAAACTATCCCTACAAACTGGGATTATGGATGATGATCTTCGCCCATCAATGGGTAAGTTAGTGCGTGTTACTAAAGATGTTGATAAAGCTCAGGGATTGCTTAGTTTGTCTCTTGATGCTGCCACTGTTTCTGGTAAGCCTTTGGATACTGTTGCTACTGCGATGGCTAAGGCTTTTGCAGGTAATACAACATCTTTGGTAAAACTTTTCCCTGAGCTAAAGAAGTCTAAAGATTTGTTTGGCGATTTGGCTGAGACTGTTGGCGGGGCAGCAATTCAGCAAGCAGATCCTTTTATGAAGTTTAACAACAGCATGGATATCTTGAAGGAGAAACTAGGCAACATTATTTTGCCGATTATTGAAACTTTTGTTACTGAAATAACTAAACCAGGTGGACTTGTTGACCAGATAGGCAAGTTCCTTGAAGATGTCAGCAATCCTAATACTGAAGTTGGGACAACTTTTAAGTCTTTAACCGATACTGTGCAAGGTTTGTATGATGCTGTTGTTTCTGTTATCAAATTGATTTCTGATTTGTTTAATATGAAATCTCCGCAAAACGGTATTTTAGGTGATTTGCAAGGCATATTTGATTTAGTGAAAGCCATCGCAGATACTGCAACTATCGCTTCTGATGCACTTGATAAAGTTACTGGCAAAGAGAAACCTAAAGGAAAAGATGGTAAACCAAAGGCAGAAGGGCCAAATATCTTCTATGAGTTGTTTATAAAAGGTGTAAACCCTGCTTTGCAGATTGGTGATTTATACAACAATTTGAAGAGACAATATTTTCCACAAATGGCTAATGGTGGTATCGTGAAACCTACATCGGGTGGAACTTTAGTAAATGTTGGAGAAGCAGGCAGAGCAGAAGCAATTATCCCTTTAGGCGGTAAAAACGGTCTTGGAAATACAGTGAATGTTTATGTTCAGTCTGCTGACCCTAGGGCTGTTGTTGACGCGGTTACTAAGTATGTTAAGGGTAATGGCAGCCTTCCTACTTCTTGGGGTAGATAATGCCTGTTCCTACATATCTGGTTTATCTTAGTTTCAGTTCTAGCGGTTTTATTGATGTTACTTCTTATGCAACTAATGTAACGATAGATCGTGGTAGCCCGCGTATTTTGGATGATACTCAGGTTGGGCAGGCAACAGTTAGTTTTATCAATAACGATAGAACTTTTGACCCTTTCAATACGAGCTCTATTCTTTACAACTATATTGGCGGTTATACGCTTGTTCAACCTAACGCTAAAGTCCAGATTTCTTCTGGCGGTGTCGTTATCTTCACTGGTTGGGTTCAAAACTGGGATTTTACTAATGATGAGAAGGGTTTGGATGCTCGTGCAAGCCTGATGGCTACTGATGGTTTAGGTGTCCTTGCTAAAGCTAACTTCAACCCGACTCTTATCACTGCTGCTAATACTGCTGGCCAACTGCCTACTCCTAGAATTGCATCGGCTACCGCTATCTGGGGTTCAACCGCGATAACTGTTGATATGGCTGGCAGTGCAGGTAAAACGCCTTTAGTTGGGGATACTTTAGATCAGGGGACAACTGTTCTTAGTTATTTGCAGAATGTTGCTAGAACTGAGCCGGCAAACTTTTGGGGAACTAAAAATGGCAACGCTAAATGGGCTGACCGAAGTTACACAAATACAACTTGGAATCCATCCGCATCATTAAGCTATAACTACCATATAACGGCAGGTTTTTACAATGGCACTGCAACTGATTTATCTAACTGGATTTATTCAACTGAAGGCACACCTGTTGTAACAACCAATTCACAGTTTCCAGGTGAGTATGTTTTAGAGTCCGTTTTATTTGGTAGTGAGCAAGGTTTGCAATATCAGGAAATGGATAAAACTAAATACAAGGCTAACACTGCTTATAGTGTCGCGTTTTGGACTAACGCTGTTGATATCTCTGCTTACATAAGGTTGCGTTACAAGAACCCTGCAACAGGTGGTTTTATTGATAGAGCAACTGTCTCTTATGCGAATACTTTTACTAATAGCAATTGGAAGCGCATCGTTATTGAGAATCTTACGACTACTTCTTTCTGCAACTTTTTTGAGTTTTTGATTCAAGATATAAATGGAACTTTTCAAATAAAAGATTTGATTATTTCCCCAACATCTTCGGCTTCAAGTTTCTATTTTGATGGGGAGCGTTATCAGGAAACAACATCAACTTATTTAAATGATCAGCAACGCCCCTATTCTGGTTGGGTTGGAGAAGAACGCTTTTCAAATAGCGTGTTTGCGGTAACTATCAAATCTGGAACTGCTGCTGCAACTGCCATCGTGAACTTTGCAGATAATTATGGGCAAGCAACTTTCTTAGGCACTGGTTTGACTATCTATGATTTGCAAGTTCAATACGCTTCAGATCAGTTCTATAATCAGGTGAATGTTGTTCGTGCTTCTGGTGGAACTGTTACAACTCAAAGCACCGCCAGTCAAGCGCTTTATGGGATTAGAACTTTCGCGCAAACAGATAATCTAGGTATTAGCCCTGCTAGATCTAGTGCGATGGCTAGTGAGATTTACGGGCAGTTTGGAAGCCCTGATTATGTTTTGACTAGCTTAGATTTGCAGTTAGAAGATATGGCGGGAACTGCGCAGGCTAGAGTTCAAGCAATTGATTTGTATGACCCTGCAAGAGTTATCTTTAGACCTTCAAGCTCAGGTTCTAACATTGATAAGACATACACAATCATTAGCATCAAGCAACAGTTTGACCCTGAATCTCATAAGGTTTCTTTTGGGTTAGCCCCGTTTGGTGCGGGTATGATTTTGAACTCAACCTATATGGGTATTTTGAACACTCAAAAGGTTGTCTAACATCCCGATAAACTAGACACTTAGGAGAATAAAAAAATGCCATTGAAAACTTGGGCTATCGGTGATGTTCTTACTGCCGCCGATTTAAACACTTATGTTAGTCAGCAGGTTGTTGGAACTTTTGGTTCAACCGCTGTTAGAGCTACTGCTATTGCTACTGCTGTTACAGGTCAAGTTTCTTATTTGACTGATAAAGACAGAATTGAGCATTATGACGGCACTCAATGGCAACCTTTGCCTAGTGCGATGGCTGTTTTCACTGCTACCGGCCCTGCGACTGCTGTTGCTGCTGGTTCATCTGCGCTTGTATCTGTCGTTTTGCCTGCATCCCGATTTGGGACTACCCCGATTATTTGCGGTTTGACTTCTACTGGTGCGATGTTCACTCCTGTTGTTAACGCTGTTACTACTGGCACTGCAACTATTGCTTTAGTAAATCAGGGTGGTGTTTCTCAGGCTGCTACTCAAACTTTGTATGGTGTGGCAATTATGATGGCTACTGGAACTGCTGCGGGTTAGGAATAGACATGTTTAGCTGTAAAACTGAAGGTTGCCCTATCAAGGGTGATGAGCATACTCCGCCTGCTGAAGGGATGCTTGTTTGTGGTTTGTGTGGTAAGGAGATGACCCCAATTGAGTGAGCAACCTAAGCCTACTAATCAAACCTTGTTGTTGCAGATTGTGCGCGACATCGAGATTCTAAAAGCAAACTCAATTCAAATACTTGATGCTTCACGCGATCACGAAACAAGAATTAGAGAACTAGAGAAGCAGATAAACCGGAGTGCCTGGATACCTGCTCTAATAACTGCCGTATTAACTTCAGTAAGCGTGTATTTGATTAGTAAAGGATTGAAATGATTACGCCAGGGCTATACAACCTAACTATTTATCAGGGCGCAGATTTTGATAAAACTTTTACTGTCCTTCAATCGGGGACTGCCCTAAACTTCACTGGCTATACTGCTGCCATGCAGATTAGAACTTCTGCTGATGCGACAGCCTTCCTATTGAGCCTAACTAACGGTTCAGGTATCACATTGGGGGGAACTGCGGGAACTATTGCGCTAAACATTACTTCAGCTCAATCAAGTGCTTTGTCTGCTGGTTCTTTTAGTTACGATTTAGAGTTAAATTCAGGCAGTCAAATAACCCGTATTTTGCAAGGCTCTTGTACAGTGAGCGGAAATGTTACCCGATGACAACATTCAATGTAACTGAATCAACAACAACAGTAACAACAACTAACGATGTTACAACTATCACCATTGATAACGCTGGTATTCAGGGCGCTCAAGGTGCTTCAGGTGTCGTTTCTGTTACTAGCCCTATAACTAACTCAGGCAGTTCAAGTTCAGCAATTATCGGCATAGATCTAACAGACATCGCCCAAACAAACGCTGCTAATGCTTTTACTGTTGGCGGGCATCTCATTACAAACGCTGCAACAGCAATAGTCCCTTTGGCTATTCGTGGTGCTGCGGGTCAATCGGCTAACTTGCAAGAATGGCAAAACAGCGGTGGAACAGCAATAGCAAATGTTTCAAGCACAGGAACAATTACTTCAACACAATACTTAAAATCTTTAGGCTTTAGAGCATTATCTGATGACTCAGTTGTATTTACTAGTAATGGATCTAGGAACTTACAGCTATTTACTGCAACACCATCTTCAGGTGGAGGCACTGGTGTTTTGGGTATCGCTAATGCGACAGCTGTCCCGACAAGCAACCCTACTGGTGGCGGTATCTTGTATGTTGAAGCAGGTGCGTTGAAGTATCGTGGAAGTTCAGGAACAATAACAACTCTAGGAGCAGCATAATGTCTGATTTTGAAGTATCAAACGAATACAAACTACAAACTCTAAACTCTCGCCTTGAGCAGTTGAATGTTGAGGGTTGGCATAATGAAGAAGCCAAAACAGTAAATACTGCTCTTGGTAATGATGATGAAGTTGCACGCCTAACAGCAAACATTCAAGTTATCAAAGATGCGATTGTTGCGGTCAAAAAACAGATTGCTGATTTAGCGTAAAAACTGTTTAGATAGACTGCTTTTATGACAATCTATTCTGAGCCGTTTTCGCCTAAAACTCGTGGCGATGAGTTTGGCAATCTAGCTCATTATCGTAATGGCAGGCCACATCGCGGGCAAGACTGGAGTCCTAAACTTAGATCTAAAGTCAAGGCGATTACTGATGGGACTGTTTTTGTTTCTACCTGGACTGATGGTTTAGGTTGGATAGTTATTCACTCAACTAAAGATGGTTATTGGGTGCTTTACGCTCACTTGGCTGAAAAGTCTTTGCTAGTAAAAGGCGATAAAGTTGTTGGCGGTAAAACTGTTTTAGGTAAGATTGGAAATACAGGGGCTTTTTCAACAGGTGCGCACTTACACTTGAGCATTGGTAAAGCTAATAAAGACTGGTCAAACCCGAACATTCACTTGAGCGCTTATGAAGATTTGATTGACCCGCTGAAACATATTCTCGAAAATAAAGGAAAATAATGAACCCGATTCTTGCAAGCTATCTTAGAAGCCTTTTGGCTACTTCTCTAACCGCTATTTTCGCTGTTGGGAAGTTACCTGTTCTTTTCACTGCTCAAGATTGGCTTATTGTGGCTAATGCAGTCTGGATTTCATTCATTCCGGTCATTATTAGGGCTTTGAACCCTAAAGATGATGGGTTTGGTATCTCTACTCACAAACCTGAATAAAAGCCCGCTACGGGCGTTTTACGGCTTTTTTAGAGTTCTTGCTCTTTCTTTAGTTGCCTGCGCTGTTTAGGTGTTGTTCCGCCCCAAATGCCATAATCTTCAGCCATGCCAACTCTAAGGCACTTATCCATCACTGGGCAACGCATACAGATTTGACGGGCAGTGTCTATTGCCAGGTTATACATGTTTGTTGATTGACTAGCCCCGCGCGCAGCCCATTCTTCAGGGAAGAAAACATCAGGCACTTGTTCACACTCAACACCGCCATTATCCATAATTGCTTCATGCAGCTCGATAGTGGCCTGATCTAGCCTAAAGTTGTCAGCGGTCATGTTTAGAGTATAGACATGCAAACAATCAATAAAAACAGTTATGAGATACAGGCAAAGTTTCTCGGTAATTTTGAGAACAACAGCCCTGAATGGCATGAGCTTAGAGATGAGCAAGGTGTTATTTCAGGCAGTGAGATCGGCGCAATCCTTGGCTTGTCCCCTTTCACTTCGGCAATCACTTTATGGGCGCAAAAAACGGGCAGATTGCCTTCAAGTTTTGAACCTAATATTGCGATGCGCTTGGGTCAGCTTGTTGAGCCTGCAATTCGCATGCTCTATCAGGAGCAACATCCTGAGCATGAGGTTTATGAAGTAGGAACATACGCGCATAAAGAGCAGACTTGGGCGCATGCTAACCCTGATGCTCTCTGCTTCGATGAGACCGGTAAACCTTACATTCTTGAGATAAAACATACAGCAAACTTTTGGGATAGTGTCCCTGAGCATTACCGCGCTCAAGTGTTTTGGTATATGTGGGTTTTTGACATTAAGCGCTCAGTTTTTGCGGTAGTCAATGCAGGGCGTTACAAGGAATATGAAGTTCTTTGGGATGAGTTTGAGTTTGAGGCTATCTATCACCGAGTGCTTGATTTCCGCACTCGTATCTTTGCTGATGAGCAACCTGACTGGGATGGATCTGACTCGACTTATGAGACGATTAGATCTCTTTCCCCTGCCATCGAAACCCTTGATGAAGAACTAGGCACTCTAGGCATTGAACTGCTAAACGCCCAGGCAGATTTAGAGAAGATTGAAACTCACTTCACTGAGTTGAAGTCGCGCACTATTGCTGCCTTAAATGGGGCAAAAAATGGGACAATTGATGGGGAAGTTGTTGTTACTTTGTCTCAGCGCGGTGCAGGGCTTCCATTCCTAACATTCAAGAAAGCGAAAAAATAATGGCTCAATTTAACTTAGCTGAATACGAAACAGTTGCCGAAAGAATTGCCAGGTTCTATAAGGACAGACCTGATGGCAGACTAATCACCCGCAACATTACAACTTCTCAAGACCGACAGATTTCGACTTGGGTTGTTCAAGCTTATGTTTATTTCTCTGCTGAGGATCAGGAGAAGAACTTGGCTAAGGCTACCGGTTTGGCTTTTGAAATTGATGGGGCAGGAATGGCAAATAAAACTTCTGCTCTTGAAAATGCTGAGACTTCGGCTATCGGTAGAGCCTTGGCTAATGCAGGCTATTCAGGCGATAAAAGGGCTACACGCGAAGAAATGAGCAAGGTCAAGCGTGATGTTACCCCTGCACGAAACTGGCAGGCAGCATTAGATAACATCAACGACATTGAAGGTTTGAGATCTCTTTATTTGGAAGCGAAACAGGGTAAAGCTTCGACTGCTATTCTTGAAGCAATTAAAGGGAAGGCCGATGGAATCACTGGAGTTACTGCAAACAGTTAGGATTCTCTCTGCTCATATCGCTGAGTTGGGGGAACTTGTTGTTGTTCTCGTTGATGATCCTATTTTGCGGGCTAAAACGCTTGCCAGGCTAAATGACCAAACTATACGCCTAAACTTTTTGATGACTTTTATCCAAAATTAGGTGTTTCCGCAGTTTTTGTGCTTAGATACTTTCTATGCCACGCAAGAAAACTATTGATGAACAAGAGCTGAGAGCAACCGATTACGCCTGCGATCAGTGCGGGCAAGGTATTCCAGCAACGACTATTGAGAAGCGTAAGTCTCGCGGGGATGAGAACTGGCAGTTATGCGCTGATTGTGTGCGCGTTGAAAGCCGCTGTATAACATACATTCACCCTGTTTTAGGCAAGATTTTCTGTTATCCACATAAGGGCGAGCTTGACGAACTTTGGCGGCCTTTAGATGACACTGGCGGGCTGTTTAGACCTGGTGAGCGTGTTTGTGGTCATAAGGATTGTGTGAACTTGAATCACATTATCGGCTCAGGTATTCACAAGCGTTACGCTAACAGGCTTCAAGAAGTTAGGACAAACTAAATGGGTTACAAAGAGATGGATGCTGTCTATAAGTATTCACAAGCTTCAAGGATAGATAAGTTCGTTCTTCTCACTATTGCCAAAACTTACAACCCTGGCAGGGGTTCTTGGCCTAGTCAGGAGAAGATTGCCGAGTTGACTGGTATCCCTGATGCTCGCGGTGTGCGCAGATCGTTGAAAAGGTTGCAGGTTTTGGGTGAGCTTGTTTGGATTCGTGGCAGTAATAGGTCAGGTAAAAGTAATGTTTATTTCATTCCTTTTCTTGAGTCTAAACAGGCTGATTTGACCGCTTTGTTAGATACCAAAATGACCGCTGTAAATGACCAAAATGACCTGTCAACCAGTGACCAAATTGACCCCCTATTAAATAAAGGATTAAATAAATTAGATAAGAAGCCAAAGTTGGTTTTTAGTTCTGTTCCAGGTAGTGAGTTTTGGGATGTTATTGCTGAGCGTAGGCCTGATTTGTCGTTTGTTGAGCGTAAAGAGTTTCTTGAGTTTTTTGAGAACTCTAGGGATGGTCGGTGGTGGATTGATAATGCTCATACCGATAGCAAACTTGTTGATGCTTGTTTGGCATGCTTTCCGAGCGCTAAGGGGGAAGATAAATGATAAATAAGATTTTTGTTGAGAACTGTTTGGATACTATGGGGCGGATGCCTGATGGTTTTGTTGATTTGGTTGTTACTTCTCCGCCTTACGATGACTTGAGAACATACAACGGATACTCTTTTGATTTTGTGTCTGTTGTTGAAGGACTTTATCGGGTTGTCAAGGATGGTGGTGTTGTTGTTTGGATTGTTGGTGATGCTACTAAGAATGGATCTGAAACAGGTACTAGCTTTAGGCAGGCTTTAGGTTTTATTGATGCTGGTTTTAGGTTGCATGACACGATGATTTTTGAGAAGAATAGTTCTACTTATCCCGCTTCTGCTAATGGGGTCAGGTATTCGCAGATTTTTGAATACATGTTTGTTTTTAGTAAGGGCAAACCTAAGACTGCTAATTTGATTTGTGATAAGCCGAATAAGTGGGCAGGTTTCAAGGATTTCAGCGGTAAGTTGAAGAATCCTGTCCCTGACTTTTCTCCTAGAAATAATATTTGGCGTTATGTAACTAGCTTCAATGGGGTGAAGCATCCTGCTCCCTTTCCTGAGCAGTTGGCGATTGACCATGTTTTATCTTGGAGTGTTGAAGGGGATGTTGTTTATGACCCTTTTATGGGTTCAGGAACTACTGCTAAGGCTGCTTTGATGAGTGCCCGCAGGTTTGTTGGCAGTGAGATTAGCGCTGATTATGTGGAGATTGCTGAGAAGCGTTTAGAACAGTTTAGGACAAACAGTGAACATTGATTTTGAAGAGCTTGTTATTGGCACTATTTTGAACAGTCATGGGGCTGTTTTAGATCATGTGAATCTTGATGCTGCTGATTTTGATGCTCCTTGGTTTGCTGAAGCGTATTCAGTCATTAGGGACTTAGAAGCATCGGGCAAGGTTATTGATGTTTTTTCTGTTTGCGCGAAACTGAATCCTGAAGCTCGCAGGCGTGTTGCGACTAGCCTTGATTTCGGTGTTGTTCCTTCGCATGTTTCTTATTATGTTTCTCGTGTTGTTGAAGAGAGTGTTGACCGCCAGCTGAGACTGCTTGCTTTGGAGATGCAGGCTGATGGGGATGTTTCGGCTCGTATCGAACAGGTCAAGGCAAGGCTAGACAAACTCAAGTTTGTTGAAGCG
>Ga0315905_10002842_pt1 | contig 18064 bp, 21 predicted proteins | sample LakEriMetagenome_5_FD_203522 | JGI IMG/M metagenome (GOLD analysis project Ga0315905, IMG submission 203522) | Freshwater fungal communities from buoy surface, Lake Erie, Ohio, United States - Buoy 4 MA121 | ecosystem: Environmental > Aquatic > Freshwater > Lake | place: USA: Lake Erie, Ohio... | reverse complement strand
TGAGGAGGAGTGTGAACCCAATCCCAAACCCAGACCCAGGCCCAGACCCAAAACAAGCTCCGCAGATGTCGCTGAAAGAGGCGTAGCCTCGATAGGTGTGCGCTCATCGGGAAACCTGTGTGTGGAGGAGTAGGGGGAGGTGGGCGCGCATTCTACCACACCTACATTTACTCCCCCATGTCACCACCACCAGCACCACGTCGGCCAGCTCGGGCGTCTCCACCATCTTGCCGTAGTCCTCCTGCAGCTTCGCAATCGCAGGGTCCTTCTCCTCTAAAGCTTGCGCCTGGGCCGCCGCGTTGATGGGCCCCATCCACGGCGGTGGCGCCAGCGAATCCTCCACCACCCGCAGCGTGTCCACCCGGTCGAATTCTGAGACGAGCAGGCGCCCGCGCTCGTCCAGCGCCAGGCGAGTGGGCCTAGTGAAGCGCGCGCCGGGCCGGGCCCCGTCGGCAGTGCCCGCCTCGGAGCCGCCGGCCAGCGTCGTCACGTGCTGCCCCGTCAGTCTACGCAGGCGATTATTGTCCATGTCCGCCACCATGACCGTGCCCTCCTTGTCCACCACCACGGCCGCGGGGCAATTGAAGCGCACGAACGCGCCCTCGCCGTCGGCATACCCTTGCTGCCCGTTGCCCGCCACCGTGCTCACCGCCCCGCGTTGCTGCCGATGCTCTCGTCCACGTCCACCTCCAGGCCCATGGGGAAGCTGAAGCGCGCGGCGGCGCACTGCCCGTCGACTAAGCCGCGCTCCACGTTGCCAGCCAGCGTGCGCACCGCGCCGTCGTGCGTCACGACCCGGACGGCGTGGTTGAAGCAGTCCGTCATGACGTATTCGCGTGCCTCATGTACCGCGAGCATTTTTCGGTTTGGTAGCACTACGTAGTCACCACGCTCGCGGCCGCGCCCTGCCCGTCTGCAATGCCCGCCCCCCCGCCGCCCGCGAGGGTGCTGACCGGGCCTTGGACACGATGCGCAGGGCGTGGTTGTTCGTGATGCCGGTAGGGAAGTTGAAGCGCGCGTCGGCGCCCGGCCCGTCCGGCGAGGACGGACAGGAGCCCCGAGGGCGCGAGCACGCGGATGTCGTCCGGCGAGGACGGACAGGAGCCCCGAGTGCCCAATCACGCGGATGGATGCCCCGCGCAGACCAGGCGGGTGCCGTCGGCCAGCACGAAGAGGCCGTCGGGCAAGCCCAGGCTGGGGGAGGCGACGGTGGACACGACGGCATCCAGGGCGCTGGGGGTGCGCGCGCTTGGCTGCCGGCAGTGCGCTCATCGCCTGTTTTTGTGAACTGCTGGCCATGGGATGTGTGCCAGGTGGCGCGTAGGATTCTAGGCGTGATTTCAATGGATTACCCTGACGAGGTCGATGGCGTGGCGCTGCACAAATCTGGTTTGTGAGCGACGGTCCCGCGTGGTGCATGCCGCTGTCTTCGGGGAGCAGAAGAGGGAGAGTGCTGACCGATCCTGTGCAAACAGAAACAGCCGAGTCCGGGTACAAGGGTGTGACGGCAGTGCGCCTGCCCGTGCCAGGATTCCGGGCGCGAGATGGCCAAAAGATGCTGGGTACATACGACACGAGGATTGAAGCAGCCGTCATGTTTGCACGCTCAAGGCTGTGCGCTCGCGAGGAAAAGCATCACGCGCGCAAGGACGATCGGCGCCTGGGAAAGAAGAGGAAAACGGGCGTTGAGCAGGAGAAGCCCGAGCTAGCCGCCGCCAACACACATGCCGCTGCCGACTTGCACTACGACCACGCCGAAGCGAGCCGCTACACAGCTAGAAATGCACAGATCCAAGACGAGCTGGCGTCGCGTTGCCTCGAGCTGCTGCACCGCGGTGAAGGCAACGTTGCCAAGCATCAACTTCTCCTGGACCTGGGCTGCGGCTCCGGCCTGAGTGGCAGAATGATGGAGGCTGTCGGCCACACGTGGCTCGGCATCGGTTCGTTATCGCTCCATGCTCAAATGTGCGCTTCCGCGCGAAGAAGCGCCCGCATTCTACATCTTCCTCATCTGATGCAGTTCTTGATTTTTCCCGTTGCACACACACAGACATCGCCCATGAGATGCTCGCGCTTGCCGCTGCTGGTCAACCCAAGACATGCGCGGGACTCATCCAGGGCGATCTTGCCTTGCTTCCTCTGCAAGCGCGTGCAAGGTTTGATGGTGCGCTCAGTGTGTCCACGCTCCAATGGCTCTGCGAAGGCCGCGGGGCAGGGGGCGGCTGCAGCACAGAGCTCTGTAGCACAGAACTTGGTGCTGGGGCTGTTGAGGCTCACCCAGGCCCAGACGTCAAGGGAAACAGAGGCGGCGGAGCGTTGAAGAGTTTCTTCAACAGGCTCCACGGCGCCCTGCGCCCTGGTGCGCATGCAGTCTTTCAATTTTACCCCTCTCCTCACCAGGCCCATGAGGCGCTGCAGGTGCTTCGCCGCTGGTTTCTCCCTCTCCCCCGCCTTACACAGGATGCGCGCGTGGACATCGCTGCTTCATGCATTCCGGGGGTGGAACGCAAGATCGGAGGGCGAGGAGTGGAAGTGGAAGCACCACCGCAAGTGAGGCAACGCTGACAGCATGCGGCATGCAGGTGGTCGAGGGCGCGGGCTTCCAGGAGTGTGAGCTGCTGGTGGAAATGCCCCACGCGTCCAGAGCCTGCAAGATGTTCCTCTGCGCCAGCAAGTGTCACGAAAGGGCACCGCACCCCGAACGCAAGCCGCCGCGGGCTAGGCGACGGGTGTGTGTAAGTGTGTGCGTGAGAGAGAGAGAGAGAAAGGGAGAGAGAGCTCTTTTGCGGATGATCCTAGCTCCTCTGCATGATGCTTGTCCTCCAGGAGCGCGTGCTTACGTTGCCCTCTTGCTCTTGCCCTCTTTGAGCCTTCTCTTGCCGTGTAGTCGGCAGCACCAGCAGAGCCAGTTCGGTGCATCAGTGACGTGGGTGCGGCGGCAGGTGTGTGCGCTGGCATGGCCGCAACCAGCGACGTGCGTGTGCTCCTCGCCATGGCTGCCATCCCACGCCAGACCCGCCGTTTATCCGGCAACTATCGAGGGAGCGGTGGGCTGCTGCACCTTTTGGAGCAGCCACCCCGCATCCTCCTCCGCATCCACTGATCCCAACTGGCTGCATGAGCTCTACAGTAAATGCCGTGCGCATGCGACGGAAGTTGAAGCTGGAGCAAGAAAGGCACCCCCAGTTGACGCCGCATGCAGGCGCGTCCAGGAACATCACGTCAGGCATGTGCGCCGACTGATCAACTGTCTTGCTCACGAGCGGTGCGCGGGGCAGCATGGGGTCAGCATGGGAGCACGGCTGGAAGCATCATCAGCATCAGCCTCTGCCCCCATCCAGCTCGCTCTGTACGTGAGCGGTGATGGCGTGGCGGCTACTAGCACTCGGGGACCAAGTGGATGTGAAGATGCGGCTGTGGTAGTGCTTGAGGGTGCCGAGAGCGATCTTGAGCAACTGTCACGAGAGGTCGTCGCTGAGCTGGGTGCTATGCAGCTTGCCCTGGACCACGTAGTCTGCGAGCAGATGTCAGCTCATGTCTACACAGGACAGCCAGGGGTAGCAGACCAAACGCCCGTGCCCGTTGAGGCCCACCTACCGTCGTGTGAAGAGAGAGAGACGCGCGTTTGGCGGCTGAGCCTGCCTGCTGCTGCGCCTCACGGAGCGTGCCGGGTTCGCGCCAACCTGCCATCTCTAGCCGCTGCAGCCTGCAGTTGGGCAGCAGGTATTCGCACAGCGCACGACCACGGGCTGGTTGTTTCTGCCGCGCAGCTGATCGTGGCTCCCTCGCACTCCCACGCCGTGGCTGCCGACGGGCATGCTTCGAATGCAAGTAGGCTCAGGTTGGTCCTCGCTTGGCGCACCCCGCCTTGCATTGATGCCGTGCTCTGTCGTGTGCGAGTGCTACAGGTCTGCATGCTTTGCGGGGCCTTGAGGTCACTAGCATGTGCCGTGATGCTTGTTGCGTGCATCGACGAGTGTGGAGTGATGTGTGCTTGCTCGCATGCATGCTTTGCAGCTTTGATCAGGCGGAGAAGGATGCCGGGGCGGTGGACGTGACGCTAGCCCTCGCGGTCCATCGTCGTGGCGTCTCTGGAGTCTACGCTGCGGTACTGTCACACTCCACCACCCACACCCTCCCATCGTTCCTGCCCCTCCCTGCAGTGCATACGGCAAGGCTACGAATAAGCGGAGCACGAGCTGTCACACGTCATGGCTGTGACATGTCGTCGTTCTGGCGTCCGCCAGTGAACCCATCGAGCATATTGGGCACACTTTCGCCATTGATGACATTGATCAAGGTGTGCATTCACTTTAGGAAGAGGAGCCGTTGGATCAACGCGCAGCATCAGACATCGTGGCCGCTATGCTGACTCGGCGGCACTTGGTGGAGCAAGGTGGGAGGTCGTGATGAGGAGACTCAAGGCGTATCAAGGAGCATTCCTTCGGGTAAAGATTAGGGTTCGCCTACTCCGCGTAGGCCTGTTGCAGTGAAAGAAGATAAACTTTACTCAAGAACAGGGAGCAAGCGGCATGTACGGCCTTGCAGAGCGAACGTTGCCTGCTTCTGCGGTTTCATGCACAGCCTTTACAGCACTGTAAAGAGAAAGCGGGAAGAGGTAGATAATTAGGAAGAGGGTAGATAATTGGGTCCTCCCACCCTTGATTCAGCCAAGTTCTCGTGTTCTCCCACCTTTCATTTTACCAAGCTCTCGCGGAACGGAGAAAACATGCCATCCAAAGAGCTCGTACATACCAAGATCTGGTGCACACGCTGGCGCCAGGCGAGGACTGCGTGACGCTGAGCTTCATCATGATGCGCACTGTGTGCGTGCGCGCTGGTGTCCTGCCATGCCTCTAGCATCTGATAATACTCATCCAGGGCTGACAAATATGTTGCACAGATGGTAGAAGTAGCATTGCCCTCAGCACAGAGCGCAACGAGGTGCTGGTAGATAGTGACGCGCACAGGGTCGCCCAGCTGGAGCGCGATAATGCCCAGCGCGTGACAACTTGCCATCCGAATGTGAGTGCTCGAAAAGGCCGCTGCATGCCGCAGCAAGAGCACCACAGCACGCCAACTAGGCAAAGAGGAAGAGCGGGTGCGTGTTTGAGCACACGGCGCCAGTGTGTCACAGTGCTCACTGGCGGTGTCTGCCAAGTCCATCTTGAGGTCCAGCTCTGGGGCGCAGGCTTGGCGCGTTGCCTCTGCCCAGGATGCATGCCCACACAGGAGGAGAGGCGCAAGATGCCCTAAGACCCATACACGCGTCATGACGAGAGCGTCGCTACCTTGACTAGTCCGTTTCTCGACCCTCGGGGTCAAGTCCGGATGCTCCAACAAGGCCTCCAGGACGCCCAGCCGCCAGGCACTGCCAGAGGCGTATTGAGGTGGAGCGGGATGCAGACAAGCTAGGAAGGACCACACGTCAGCCAAGAGGTTCAAGTGTCGTGCCGCCACCCCGATCTTTGCCCACACCCGAGTCACCTGCGCGCACACACACTCGTCAGCATGTTGGCGATTTGCGCACGCATGGGTGTTGCAGAGGCACTGTGCGCAGCGATCAGCCAGAGTCAAAGTCAGGGGAGTAGGGAAGAGATGGAAGAGGGGGAAGGGCGGGAAGAGGGGTAAGAGGGGAAAGAGGGGAGAGGAGGGCGGGGAGAGCAGCGAGACATGAAGGAGAAGCGGCGCCAGACGTTGGTGTAGCCGACAGCGCTGCAAGAGTGTGTCGATGACCAAAGCTGCCGCCGAGGTCGGGAGGGCTGGGCACTTAACACTTTGGCGCACATGTGAGCAGGGACTTGCTCGCAACAGGACGTCCTGGATGAGCACTGACAGCTCATCCACTTCCTCCATCATCCAGATCAGTGTGCATAGCGCCTGCACCTGCAGTAGGTTCGCACCATCAAAGACATTCAAGCGCTGGAGCAAAGCTTGATACGCCCCTCAACGCACTTGTGCCACAGAACAAGAGAACCTGCACAGAGAGGCAGCGGCAGGAAAGCAAGAGGCGCACAAGCGTCTGCAGCTCGCCCAAAACCTCCTTGACCTCATTGGCCTCGCCTACGTGTCGCTCGCCACCTGCAGCACCTCGCGCCGCCGGCGCTTGCTCGGCGGGGGCAGCGTGGCAAGTGGCCTGCTGTCGCAGGACCGCAGCCAGCGTGCGGCATGCTGCTCATGGCCATATTAAATAATTATATAAATAATTATTGAAGATTATCACCCGCCCCCACTCGTCACTCACGCTCTCTTCTTTGATGCAGTATTCATTCATGCAGGTGGGACAGGGGGAGAGAGGCGGTCGGGCACCTGCGTGTTGGAGGGGGATGCTGGAGGCAGAGGGATGAGCAGCGGGGGATGAGAGCGAGGGTCTGCCTTGGAGCAGCTGAGCCAGTCTCTTGACCGCCCCTGCAGACGGCATGGCATTAGAACAGCTCCTTGAGATCCGAATTTTCAGAAACGAGAACACAAGGCGCTGATAGCGATACTTGGAGAGGGGCGCGAGCACAACGCAGACAGGCGGCACGAACGAGCAAAGGCTGGGGGTGGAAGAGCACCGGGGAGCAGGGTGTGCGGACGAGAGGAGGTGCGGAGGGTATGGAGGAAAAGAGCATCAGGCCCGCCCTGCAATGCCTCGCGCCGCCTGCCCTCCGCCAGCGCCTCCACCTTTTTGGCGCTCGCTGTCGTGCCCGCAGCGCCGGACAAGATGACAGCACAGAGGCGCGAGAGGTACATGGATGCAAGCACGTCGCTGGTGGCATGCCACTCTGAGGCAAGCATCTGCAGGAGAGCCTCGACTACCGCATCTCGCTCCCGTGCAATCAGGTCCAACATGAGGGCCAATGTGTGCCGGACGCTAACACCATCCTGAACGCGGCATGCTGCCTGCAGGATCTGGACGGGTGGAAGGCCCGTGGCGCGAATAGACCGCAGCAAGGCCACAGAGAGGTTCACGAAGTCGTCTGCTCCGTCCTTCGACCGCCATCCCCTCAGCGTAAAGCGTTTCTTCAGCTTGCCCTTGTGCTCCCCCTTGCCCTCTGCCTGCAGCAGCTTTGCCAGGTTCTCGCACAGAACCGTCAGCACTCGAATCTGGGTCTCTCCGTCTCGCGACAGGGCGCCGATCACGCCCAGCGTGCGTATCGAAGCAATGCGCAGCCGCATCTCTCGGTGGCTCCCGACGCCCCTTTCCACAGCCGCGATCGCCGTAAGCACAAAATCGGGGCGCTCTTGCATCACGCGACCGAGCAGACAGTGGACGAGGCGAGCTGTGCCGGGCATGGCCGAGGTCAGCTTCGGGAGGTCGGCGTGCGGGGTTGGGCAGCAGCAGGGCAAGCACAGCCGCAGCACGCTGGGCACGCAAGCACGGGAAACGCGGGCAGGGAGGGAAACACAGGGCACGGCACCCCAATTTGCTACTCACCTATTTTCCTCTCCTCCTTTCCCATCTCCTTTTCCTCTTTCGAGACCTGCACCAGCAGCTGCACCAGCAGCACGCCCGCCGAGTCGTGTCGGAGCCTGAACAGCGAGAGGTCTTTGAGGGCGTGCTTGACGCGCGAGCCTAGCTTCTTCTCGCCCAGGCACTCACGCAGCGTCGCCAGCGTGGTGGCGTGTGGCACCTTCACCCTGGCCTGCACATAGTCGTTCACGGCAGCGTCCTCTGCGTCCACGACACTGTCGTCCATTCGGGGTTTGTGCACGAACACGTTGCCCTTTCACGATCTCTCTTTCTGCATCCGTCTGCACTTCCGGGCTCGTACTGTAGTCTTGTTGGTCTGAGGACAACGGCAGACCCCCTCGCCGACCCCTCGCTTGCGGCAGCTTGCGGGGGTCGGCGCCTGGCTACAGCGAAGGACCCTGGAGACGGGGCCCGCAGGATGTCGGGCACCACCATGATGCTCTACCACTACTTCCGCAAGTTTGACGGTAACGTGTGCATGGACTGGCGCCTGACCAGCGACCTAAGCACCTCGCTCCAGACCACCGACGGTAAGACCGCGCGCGTCAATTCCCAGGCGTTCGAGCAGTTTCTGAATCCAAAGTTCAAAGGCTCTGAGGCCGGTTCATGCCAGGAAGCAGGTCTGCGGCTCCTGCGCCCGCGCCTGGCCTTGCGCCGTACTGTGTTGCCTGTCTGCTCTCCCGCCGCCTCGTTTCGCTTGCGCTGATGGGCACTTTTATGCGAGCGAAGCAGGGTACGAGAACAAGCAGTTGAAGTTTTCTGCGTACGTAAAGCCTCCAGCAGCTGCCTCCCTGGTGCAGCCGATCTTGTAGGGAGGAAGATGAAAAAGCATCAAGGCGGGATCAACAGAACCGGTGTAGGATGCGTTCCGATGACCCCAGCTCCGCTTTCGATTATCACGATCGTGCTGTGGAATAAGGAGTGACAGGCTTCGGCGGCCGTCAAAGAGACGGCCGCCGCGCACCAGCGCTGCAACCGCGGAATCGCGAGACCTGGGGCCGCCAGTGCTGGAAAACTGAGAAAACAGCAAAAAAATCTCTATTTCATTTGGCTCTCCCAGCCCGTGGCGACGGGTCCCAACAAATCAGTTGGCCGGTGGACAAAAGGCGCGCGCTAGGGCCTTGTCAAGCTCGGCAAGATGGCCCGTGCATTATGTGTTGCAGCCAGACAGCGTGGCGTAGCAAAACGGCCTTGCGGCTGATGCGCTCGCTGGTGACACTATGCGGTCACCACATGCGCTCTGTGGAAGCCGCCGGGCCCCGCATTAAAAGCTAGCATTCAAACACTCTCATGCTTTTCCAGAGGCCCGTGTAAGCGGGTCTGAAGATGGAAGAGAAGGAACCCAGAAGTGAAAAGATGGAACCCAGAAGCGTTTAATGTTGCGCCTCCAGATCCATTACTTGTCCTGCTTTGATGCCAACGAGACCATCGCCCAGGTCGATCTGACCGTCAGCGCGCTGACCGTCCGCATCTTCCATACCCCCCAGTGTTGCAGTATAGTAATGCACCTGCATATTTTTCCACTCATCCGCGGTGGCCTTGCCGAGACGTCGTGCTAAGTCCTGCTGAGATGCCTGCTCCGCCGCCGCGACCTTCATCAAGGATGGCCGCTGCCTGTGGCCCATCGAGCGCTCCCGCCAGTCCTCAAACTGTTCCTTGGCCACAGCGGCCCCCCTGCGCTTCATGTCGCCGCGCACCCTGTGCGCGTACTCGGCAGCGACCTGCTTCACCTCCATGCTGGGGTCCGGCAGCGGGGGCGGCTTCCAGGGCTTGCGTTGAAAGGCCAGTCCTGCCAAGTGCCCCTTGCTGAGCTCATGGAAGAAGGAGTCCAGGTCGCTCTTGGCGTCTGAACTTGCCAGCGAGCGCTTCGGGGCCGGCGCGCCCGCCAGGGTGTTGAAGTACGAGTCGAGGTCGCCCTGTGCCTCGGCCGTCGACATGTACGAGGCCTTGACCGTGGGCGGCTTCGGCTGCGCCTCCTTCTCCAGCGTGAGCGCCACGCGCTTCAGCGTCGATGATAGGCGCCTGACCAGCGCCTCTTTCGATGGCACCTTGAGCGCCCCCGGCAGCTGCTTCTCGCTCGAAGGGCAGCACATTTCGTCGGTCACCGCGCCCCCCGTCTCCGAGTTTATGCAGCACCTGTAGCCGCTCGTGCCCGACTCTGGGCAAGCATGGCTGTGGCTGTCGTCGAGCCGCGACGGCCCCGGGCAGACCCAGGCGTACTTGGCCGTTGGGTTTGGCGCGGAGGCAAAGTAGCTCTGCGCAGCGCAGCCGCCTGGACATCAGCGATGCTGCCGCCCGCTGTGCTGAAGGCGGCAGGCAGGCGCGCACGCGCGTCAGCCCGGCGCGCACCGCCGGCGCGCACTCACCTCGGGGAATCCCGTCTGGTAGCCTGGGTCGGGCAGAATCGGCTTCTGCAGCTCGGGCAGCCGGAGCGCCGCGAGTTCCGCCGGCGCCTGCACGGAGGCGTTGGTCACGAATAGCGCCACGGCGCCCACGGCAAGCACCGCCAGTGCAGCCGGCACCCAACGCCCCAGCTTGCCCATCTCGAGGTACGACAGTCGGAGGCTGTGCCCTGGGGCTTGCTCTGCTCGAGCTCCACCGCCTTTCGAACGCCTTTGACTCCTCGCAATTCGTGTGTGATTCTCGTCGAAATTTTTCGGCCACCGTTTTCGCACCCTGTGAAACTGTGGGCACCTGTCGTGGCATCGCGCCGCCACTGCGCGCGTGGGAGTGCGAGGAGATGCAGTACATCGCGTCATCCTGCTCAGCTGAGGACCTTGCCCCGCCGTTGGCCGCCGCGGCCACACTGGACTCGGCAGTGAAGCAGTGGTGTCCCGAGTGCGACCCCAGTGGACCCAAGTCCACGCGGCGCTCAATCGCGATGGAGCACACGCTCTGGTGTCCCGAGGCGGACCCTGCTCAACAGCCGTCGGCCTGCGGTCAGATGCCAGGCTCCTGGATGCCAGTGCGCGGGAGCCATGAGCAGCTGCACGGCAGTCCCACGCACTGGATCCCGGAGACAGATGATGTACCTTTGCGCAACGAGTCGAAATTGCCATACGCAGTGAATTTACGTCGAGCCACGATGCGGGGCGTTACGCCTCGCAAGAGCGCGCTTGGGCACAGTGACTCGGAGCGGGGGGATGGTTTGGTCGAGAGAGAGAGACAGCTCGCGCGCGAGAATGAGAGGCAGCGGGAGCGGGAGAGGGTGACACCAAAGACCAACAACCTTGAAGTCATACATGCAACAAAGCCCTTTTTTAGCCATGGAGCCACGCCGCTTGGGGGGGGTGCAGCACGCGCGTCGCTAGCCGCACATGCGCTGGAAGCGGCACCTGATACGCCGGCTGTGGGACGGAGCATTGCGGGCCCAGTGCAGAAATGCGGCGGCGACGGCAGTGCGGACGGGGACGAGGTAGACGAGCTTGCGGACCTAACTCTGAGCCCGTGCCTTCCCGCCTTGCCGGGCATCGGCAGCGGGGACCACGAGGCGCTGGCACCCGAGGGGCCTGCCAGCGCGCAGACTGCTACTACCGAGCGCGCCCTCACTGTTCGTACCCCGCACTCGCATGACAATGCGGGCTGGGTGGACTCCGCTCCGCGACAACAGCCGAAGCTGTCGTCGATGCCAGTGACGCCGGGCAAATTTGCGCGTGGCGACGACCCCAAGGATGTGATGGCTGCGTCAGCTCGAGAGCAGACCGGGGCAACTAATGCCGTGAAGGTGCTTCACAACGGACGTGGGGGCATAGGTCGACGAAAACAGGCATTGGGTTGCAATGGGCGCTACGCCAAGTGCCAGGTTGTGAGGAGCCGCCAGTGCACCTTGCGCACGCGCGGCACTGGCGTGGAGTTTGTCTTTGCTCAGGGCTCGCAGTACATGGAGTGCATTGCTCTCTCGCGGGAAACCCAACTCCACATCAAAGGCGGGCGCGTGGAGCTCGTGCAGCCTGACGGGAGGCACATGTGGCTCTGGAATGTGGCTCCGCAGGCATTGTCGCTGGTGCATGAAGCATTTGCGGCGCTGCAGCGGGACCAAGGCGAGGCGCAGCTGGTGATGCCCACCAAGGTCTCCATCAAAGGCGGGCGCGTGGCGCTCGTGCACCCTGATGGGAGGCGCATTGGGCTCTGGAATACGGCACCGCAGACATTGTCGCTGGTGATACCCGTTACAGTGCCGCCTCCTCCATTTGACGCTGCATACGCCATACCCAACAAGAGGAACGGGAGAAACGATGCCCACGGCCACGGAGACCGCTATGAGGTACAGCTGGGATTCGTTCCAGGCGATGTGGGGGCGAAAGAGCCCTCGGACAGCGCCGCCTTGGCAGCAACTCCAGCTGCGCCTGCCAGGACTGCCAGCGTTCTTCAGGGTACGCCTGTGCTTCAAGGTACACCTGCGCCAGTGGAGAAGCCTAGGACCAAGGTGCCAGCTCTGAGGTTGCATGAGTTGCAAGCGCCGCAGCCGTTCTCGCCTTCGCCTTTGGTGCCGTCTGGAGCGAGCCGGTCTGAGACGAGCAGCACCACATCCGCCCTGCTCAGTGACGCTAATTCCAGCCAGCCGTCGACTCCCGAGGTTCCCTTTATTCGCCCCATGATGATGACTGTGTATGGTGTTTACAGGTACGGATGCTGTTGGTGGATGCGTGGGTGGTGCATGTTCCCGTGAGGGTGCCTGGTGTGTGACGCACGTGGTTTCACACAGGCGCACTACATTCCCAGCAAGTTGGAGGGTTACCAGATAGTTGCGCCCGGTTCGCCCGTCGCAAATGCACCCTGGCATGGCAAGCCAACAACTGTTCAAGTGGTAAGCGCAGGGAATCAAGTGGTAAGCGGGGTGACACCGAGCGTCTCAAAGACTGGGGCAAGCCCCATCAGTATCAGCACACCGGCCCCGCAAACACACACGCATATGTCGAGAGAACAGCTTTCTGCGATGATCCTCTCGAAGCGTCGAAGGCAGGTGGTCAACATCTTGCCGAGGCATCCAGGCCCACAGCATGTGGCAAACACAGCAGCAGCTGGGGGCCCAGACGCGGTGGCCGGCGCAGAGACCCTCCAGGGCTCATCGCAGTGGCTGGGACTGGACACCAAGATCGCGGGGGAAGCTGTGGAAATAGGCGCTCTGCGCTCAAAGGTGCAGGCCGTGGAGGGGCGCGAGTACCGATCGCATCTTCTGCGAAGAATAGATCCAGCCAGCTCGCTGAATTTGGCGCGGGTCCAGTCTCCAGGCGACGGCACGGAACTCGTGAGAGATGGGATGGTGTGCGATCCTCAGGAAATGGACGAGATCATCAAGAACAATCGCGTTCACATGCTCAAGAGTGCTGTGGTGCTAATGTAGAAGCTTCTAGCGGTCTAAACTTACACAAGTATATTTGGAATATAAACGTATATGTATATTTCGATGGGGCCCAGCCTACCCTAGGGGGGTGGGCAATCTTTTGTGACAACAATAAGACTTGACTCTACTTGCGCGTGATGCGCAGCTTGTGACAGCATAGTTCCTTGTGGGTACAGCGGGTTGTACTTGTCCCGGCATCGCGCTGCTCGTCCCAGCATCGCTTTCGCGTCTTTCCTCACTTAAAGCGTCTCTCGAGCAGCATGCCACATACCACACTCACTCGTCACTCCGTGGATGAACTTGCTTCAATCAGTCGCAACCTGCACACATGCCAGTTCACGGACTCTAGTACGATGCGCCGAGTCTCGGCGGTGTGGGCTTTCCGCAAGGCCATGCAACAAGTGTGCACACGCTTGGATCACAGGCCGACATCAGAAGAGGCACTGCTCCCACCACGACCGCCTATCGTGCGCGAATCTCCGTCGTCCCTGGCGACATGCAACATCAAGGGGCATGCAGTGCAACGGTTGGCCACAGGCCAATAACATGTGAGTTTCAATCGCGCGCACAGCTAATCGCCAAGGCTCTCTACTGCACGCCACATGCAGTGTGAGGGGGGCAGGCTGTGGTGGCAGGGCCAGAGACGAGGAGGAAGGGGCAGCCAACTCGCTCGACAGTTCTTGCATGTGACTGGACCATACTTGTTTTGACAGGGGTGCGTCCAAGTCGCTGCTCCTCTCGTGCTCGCGCCTTACCGCCTGTGCACGTGTTGAAATGCCGACTGTCAAGTGCTCCTACCGCCAGCCAGTGGCAGTCGAGCAGAAAGTGCGTGAAACTGTCGGCATGCACATGTACAGCTGCCAAGCCGACAATTTGACGCTGACTTACCGCACGAGGAGGCCGACATGCGCACTTTTGCGCCCATTTTCCGCACAGACGGCAGCGTCCGCTTCGCACTCTGCCCAACCACTCGCGCTCTTCTTTCCACTCTTGCTCGCTCATTGAATGGTCGTGCGGTTGACTCCTGCGGCGGTGACGACGCACGGTGTTCTGCGACTGGCTGTCTTGAGACGACAGCGACTGCGACTCGACGCCCCTGGCGCGCTCAGAATGTGTGCCTCGCCCCGCCCTATCTTGCGCTCGAGCATGGTTGGCGTTTCGTTGCGCCCGGCTGTGCCCTTGCTCGTCTGTGCCCTGCTCTACATCAGTAGGATCCACGGGCGCTTGGCCCATTGGCTCGTCCTCTTCCGAGTCTTCTTCCATCCAGGTCTCTTGGAAAGAAGAGGGAGGAGGCGCATCACGCGCGACTCGCACACCTTGAAAGGGCTGCGAGAGACCAACGCCTTGACCACCCACCGTCTGCCCACGCGCGTCCCTGATCTCGAGGTGACTCTGCGCCTCATTGCCGTCATCCTCGTCCTCGGCGGTCAAGTCGTCGCCCTCGATGTTGCCCGCATCCCTAGGACGCTTTTGGTTCAACACAACGTCACCAGACTCGCGGGCCTCCTGGTGGCGCGCTTGGTGAACATGATCGGGCAGCAGCTGCCCTTGGAGGAGCTGCAGCAGGACGTCACGAGGCTCAATCACTTTCCGCATGCCTCTCTTGACACAGTACCCTGCCCCAGGAGCAGCGCTGGCATGCATCCTGCCAACTTCACATGCTGGCAACCTCCCTCTCTCCCTTACTCTTTCCCTCCTTCTCTCTCTCCCTCCCTCCCTCTCATGTCAGACAAAGGCAAGGCCAAAGGCAACACCTGGCAGCGCATATCGCCAAACGTCCAGTGGTCGATTTCACCAGCAGCGTACCTCTGCTGCCTGGCACGGGCATGAAGCGCACAAGAGTCACACCCAGCCCATAAGAGCTCACGTCTCCTCCAGAGGCAAAGTAGCACAGTAGCATCAGGCACGCGCGCTGCTGCTAAACTGCAAGGTCCTGGAAAGGTCCTGCGCGCAGGCTGCGCTCCTTCTTGTCATAGAATGTTTTCTCTATAGAATGTGTTCTCTCACTCTGGCTACGACAGCGGAGAGCTGAGGCACTTACACTTGTCGCAACTGTTGGTCGATGAGTTGCCGCAAGGACGGCCTGCGCGTTGCTGTCTCAGCCTCGCCACCATCAGAGCCCATCTTGGCCGAGGCCTTGGGAGCTGAAGATCCGCCTGCCGGCTTTGCACCCTCCTCTTTCTCTAGCTCTGACGGGGTATCTGGCGGGCGCGAGTTTCCGGTGCCAGAACGTGAGTGGGTGTTTTGGCGCATGTTGCTGTCGGCGCTGTTTGCCGCGGCCGGAGGCAGCATCCAATGCATTCGCGCCATCCCTACCCCCCGCTTGCTCTCTTTCGCGCCATTCGTACCCCCCTCTTCTTGCTCACTTGCTTGCAATGCCTGCCCAGAGTCGACGCAATTTCTTGTTCGCTTCCATGTGCCGCGCTGGGGCGGAGGGCTGGAGATGGACGTCGACACAGCGCTGATTACAGCCGTGACTCTACTCTCCAGCGTGCATGCGAGCGGGTGAGCACTGCCGCTGACACGAGGTGCTGACGCGCTCTTGACACGCGACTGCCCCATTGAGCTGGTTGAAGACACGTTGAGCGTTACCAGCAGCTGCCGCACCCGTGCCGCTGTGCTAGAGCTGAGAGAGCCTCGCGTCAAGTCACAAGCCTCTACCAGCGCCACAAACGCCTCCACCACATCTGTAAGATCTTGTTTGATAGGGCACACGTGCTGTGGAGCGTCAAAAATTTCGGAGGCACCTGATGCATCCCCTTGTGCCTGCCCCCGCCCTCCGACAACCTCGACAGTGTCGCTGTTCGCAGAGGCGCACGTGGGAGTTAAACTCTCAATCGCTGAGACCGCCTCTTGCAGAAGACTGCTGATGGTGTGCGGAGAGAGCGACTCACGTCCGCCGGCGACGAGGGAGTCACGGAGCACGTCGAGGTATTCCTTGGTCAATCGTCCGCCTGCGCACGACGTGAACATGATCACCTTACGTGACCGAGCAGCAGGAAGTGATGGGAGAGGATCGCCGTTGCAGTCGTGCTCACTGCGTGCGCGAGAGCATGACGCGCGCTGGAGCGGACTGTGATTTGCGCTCGAGAGAGCGTACGTGCATGCAAGACCTGCAACGAGGGAAGCACTCCGGACTAAAGTGATGAGGGCAGCAGCTTCCTTACGCCCTTGCTCTGCCAGGAGAACAACGATCAAGAAAGCATACAGCGTCAAAGTCAGCGCCGTGCGGCACCAGGAGCATCAAGACCGTGAGCCAATGCCTCCAGCAGCCGTGCGCCAATCGCAATCCTGTCGCGCTGCAGCTCTGTCGTGCCTCGCAATCCTGCTGTGCTGCAACTCTATCGCGCCTCCTGTCGCCTCTCCCAGAATGAACCTTCTTTGTCGTCTGCGTGCGCCAACGCACAAGCTCTGTGATCCGATATCCATGTACATGGCTAGTTGTTGGGCAGACGGTGACACGCATGCAAGGGCGCACGCATGCAAGGACGAGGAGGGCAGGGAGCGAGACCGGCGGTGACGAGACGCTTGGCGATCCGCAAGCGTAGCAACCTCATGAGCTCATAGTAGAGCTGCACGCTGGGGAGTAACTTGTGAGCGGCCCACTGAGTCAATATGCGATCGAGCAGCCCTGCCACTTGCCCGTTCATGTCTTCTGCAAGATGGTGCAGCGCGGGAGCCGCAGGTGCCGGAGGAAGCCGTTGCAGATAATCGCGCATAATGGCCACCGACGTACACATCGCCTGTCCCCAAGCCCAATCTTCGTGTTCCCCCGCTTCAGGCAGCACGGCGTCAGCCTTCTCTTTGGTCTCTCCAAGTATTGCCCAGACGTCTTGCATAGCAGCATGCACCGGTATTGCCCGGGCGCCAGCGGCATTGCGCAATCGGGTGCGAAGAGTGCGAAGGGAGTGCAAGGCGGTGTGTGCTCTGGCTTGCCCGTGCGATGCTGCCCCCATCCGAGTAGTTGCGCTGGCCCGCGTTTCCAAGTCTGACGTTGAATTTTGCGGCTGCTTTTGCACGGTGTACGCGTGGTGCAGTGCACGGTTGACAGAGCCAAGACTACTGAAGCCTGCTCCGAGCCCGGCCAAAGCGGAGTGGGCAGCGCGCAGCGGCAGGGCGTCTGCTGGCGTTGCCAGGGAACGCATGATGCGATCAATGTGCGGCTCAGGCGGAAAAGCTCGGCCGTGAAACATGTCGGCTGCGAGGCACCGCAGCATCTCTTGCCACAAGCCAGTGCTGCCTCGCCCACCACCATCCAGGTACGCTTGCACCAGCTGCCACCTGGAAACATAAATTCAACGTAACATAGAGGGCAGCCTAGGAGGGGCGCGGGCACGCAAGGATGTGTGAAGCATGGGCCGAGAAACAAACCCGTCCGCAATCGTCGCGCGGGACTCGCGCACCGCGCTTGTGACGCGGACGAGTCTTTCGCTCACTGCTCCCGCGTCAAAGCCCGCTGGGAGCTCTTTGCGACCCTGCAGCGGGCGGCCGCGGGCTAGAGGACAGTCGCTCGTCACGCCCACTCCAGACAGCGCGCACACGCACAACAGTCCCAGCGTGGCGCCGCAAAATCGACGGGCGGACGGGCGCGGCGCCGCGCCGAAGGGGAGGCTCCCCTTCATGTGTCGGCCGAGTTCGCGCATATGAAGTTGTCGGTGTAGTCTATAATTCAATAATTATGATGCTCTAGAGAGAGGGTACCCCCTGCACCTGACGGGATGGGCGTCTTGTTCCCAGCCGTGGACGGCAGTGGCGCATTGCCTACATAGACTCCGGAACACGCTGCAAGAGACCATGCCACTCGCGACCACGCTCCACGCGCTCGCCCCTTTCATCCGCGACCGCGGGACGGATTACATGAGTGAGGACGGGATGGATGTGAGTGCGCTGCTGGAAGCCTGCGAGCAGGTTTTGCACTTGTTGGAAGGAACGATGGCGGGAAACACATTGTCAGCGCCGCCTGAAGCCTGTGCTGCAGACTCTGACTCTGCCACCACCTCAACGGTGCGTAAAGGCTGCGGAAATGTGCCGCTGCCTGGCTGCGGAAATGTACAGCTGCCTTGTAGGGGCCAATAGATTCTTGATACGGAGAGGTGCGCTTGCTCATTCCAGGTTGGCATGATGCTGCATGGCAACACCATTGACATCATGGTGGAGGGAGGCCCGGCGTTCCGATGCAAGCAGCTCGATCATGGCGACTTCATTCTCAGAGTTGATGGTGAGGAAGTGACGCTGGAGAGCTGCCCGCAGGCCCTGATAGGATG
>Ga0315905_10002841_pt1 | contig 18070 bp, 15 predicted proteins | sample LakEriMetagenome_5_FD_203522 | JGI IMG/M metagenome (GOLD analysis project Ga0315905, IMG submission 203522) | Freshwater fungal communities from buoy surface, Lake Erie, Ohio, United States - Buoy 4 MA121 | ecosystem: Environmental > Aquatic > Freshwater > Lake | place: USA: Lake Erie, Ohio... | reverse complement strand
ACCCATGACGAAATTCCTAGATACTGCTATTGAAGCCATTGTCGCCCGCGAAATCCTCGACTCACGGGGTAGACCAACCATCGAAGCCGAGGTACACTTAGCTAATGGCGCTATCGGACTGGCACAAGTTCCCAGCGGGGCTTCTACGGGGTCATTTGAGGCTCATGAATTGCGTGATGGTGATAAAAGCCGTTATGGGGGTAAAGGCGTACTCAAGGCGGTCCAGAATGCCAATGAGGTACTAGCCCCTAAGTTACTAGGTTTGGATGCTCTCAACCAAGAAGCCCTAGATAAATTGATGATTTCCCTAGATGGTTCACCCAATAAGGCCAATTTGGGAGCAAATGCAATTTTGGGTATTTCCCTGGCTGCTGCAAAGGCTGGTGCGGAGTCTTTAGGTATTCCCCTCTATCGCTATTTAGGTGGACCTTTGGCGAATTTATTACCTGTCCCCTTAATGAATGTGATCAATGGTGGAGCGCACGCAGCTAATAATGTAGACTTTCAAGAGTTTATGATTGTCCCCATTGGCGCTCCTTCTTTTAAGGAAGCTTTGCGTTGGGGTGCGGAAGTATTTGCTACCCTTAGCAAGGTGTTAGATGATCAAGGTTTGCTGACGGGTGTGGGTGATGAAGGTGGTTTTGCACCTAATCTAGAATCTAACCAAGTAGCTTTAGAATTGTTGGTAGCAGCGATTAAACAAGCTGGTTATAAGCCTGGGGAAGAAGTAGCCTTGGCTTTAGATGTGGCTGCTAGTGAATTTTACAAAAATGGCCAGTATGTTTATGATGGTAAACCCCATGCACCAACTGAGTTTATTGATTATTTAGCGGAATTAGTTGATCAATATCCTATTGTATCTATTGAAGATGGTTTACATGAGGAAGATTGGCAAAGTTGGCAATTACTGACTGAGAAATTAGGCTCAAAGGTACAATTGGTCGGTGATGATTTATTTGTTACCAATGCAACCCGCTTACAAAAGGGTATTGAACAAAAAGCAGGTAATTCGATTTTGATTAAATTGAATCAAATCGGTTCACTCACTGAAACTTTAGAAACCATTGATTTAGCGACTCGCAACGGTTTCCGCTCAGTAATTAGCCATCGGTCTGGGGAAACAGAAGATACAACTATTGCTGATTTGGCTGTAGCTACTCGCGCTGGTCAAATTAAAACCGGTTCTCTGTGTCGCAGTGAACGGGTAGCCAAGTACAATCGCTTACTAAGGATTGAACATGAATTGGGCGATCGCGCCATCTATGCTGGTACTATTGGTTTAGGACCAAAATAGGTTACAGGTGACAGGTGACAGTAAAAAGAACGTAAGAGGTTTAATAAATATCTTTCTGTTCCCTGTTCCCTGTTCCCTTGTCAGTTGTCAATTGTCAATTGTCAGTTGTCAGTTGTCAGTTGTCAGTTGTAAAACGTGAATTACCAATTACCAATTACCAATTACCAATTACCAATTACCCATTACCCATTACCCATTACCCATTAAGGATAAAACCCAATTTTAGGTAGTCCCAAGGTTTCATCCCAGCCTAGCATGATGTTCATACATTGAATGGCTTGTCCGGCTTGACCTTTAATCAAGTTATCAATCGCTGACATAACAATCACTCGGCCGGTGCGGGGATCAACTTCTATGCCAATGTAGCAGGAATTACTTCCACAGGCCCATTTAGTTTGGGGATAAGTGCCACTGTTACATATTTTTACCCAGGGAGAATTGCGATAAAAGGCGTTATAGATGGTGATTAAATCATCACGTACTAAACCGGGATCACGCATGGTAGCATAGACAGTGGCTAAAATTCCCCGCACCATGGGGATTAAATGGGGTGTAAATTGGATTGTCACCTCATGTCTAGCCAATTCGCTACAAATTTGCTCAATTTCTGGGGTGTGGCGGTGTCTAGCGACGTTATAAGCCCCCAGAGAGTTATCAGCTTCCGCTAACAGTAGGTTAACTTTGGCTTGTCTTCCGCCCCCGGATGTTCCAGATTTAGCATCAATAATGGCTGTTTCGGGAACTATTAAACCTTGTTTTAACAGGGGAGACAACGCTAGTAAACTAGCTGTAGGATAGCAACCAGGACAGCCGATTAAACTCGCTTCGGCAATGCGCGAGCGGTATAGTTCTGGTAGACCATAAACTGCTGTTGCTGCTGTAGTGGAATCGCTTCTTTCTGTACCATACCAAGTAGTATAGGTTTTCAAATCACTAAAGCGATAATCGGCACTCAGATCAAGTACCTTACAACCTTTCTCTATAAGTTTAGGAGCAATTTGGCAAGCCAGTCCATTGGGTAAAGATAAAAATACCACTTGACAACGACTAGCAATGATGTCTGGTTCTACAGCTTCAATAGGTAATTCTACTATATTACCAAAATGTGGGTAAAGGTCAGCAAAGGATTTACCTGCACTGCTTTCACCACCTAAATAAACTAGTTCTACTTCAGGATGGTCCATTAGTAGTCGCACTAATTGTACTCCGCCATATCCTGACGCGCCAACAATTCCCACTGGTACGCGTCTTAAATTTACCATGATCTTAAATCCTTATCCACTTTTAGTTATCTATTATCAATCATCAGCAGTCAAGCTACTAGCTAATTACTGATGACTTGTTATTGAACTTTCGCTGCATTATATAGCAAGGAGTATCTTTTAGGGTACTTATAATCACAAATATCTTTGATCACTAATCACACTTATAGTGTGTAGATGATTGATAACGATAAATATTATATTTTTATAATATTTTTGACGTGACAGAAAATTCTCAACTGCAAAAGTTTGGCGAATATATTCGCACAATTAGAAAAACCCAAAATCTTTCCCAAGAACAGTTAGCAGAACTGTCAGGACTACATCGCAATTATATCGGTGGTGTTGAACGTGGTGAAAGAAATATTGCTTTGTTAAATATTATCCGTATTGCTCAGGCTTTGGGAATGTCACCCAGTGAATTATTAAAGGGCTTAGATTAAATGGTATCTCCTTATTTGGGTATTCCGGTTGAAAAATGGGCAGATAAAACTAAAGAACTGATAGAAGAACATCCTCTAGATGCTAATGAAATCTATGAGATTGTTATCAGCGTGTGGGAGGAAATATTTCAGTCTAGTATCACCAGTCGGGGATACAAAATAGGTAGAGATATATTTCCTAGCCCGCAAATTATCGGTTCACTATTGCATGAGTTGATACCATTAGAATTATCTGGTAAATATCCCCAACTATGGCGACGGGAAAAGGATACTACAGAAAAGGATTTAGTTTACATCCCCAATGATAATTTTTCTATTGAAATTAAAACATCTTCTAGTCCCCGCAATATTTTTGGTAATAGGAGTTATGCTCAAAAAAGCACTACTGGTAAAACAAAGAAAAGCAAATCAGGATACTATCTTGTGATTAACTTTGAAAAGATTGAGAATAAAAGACAACAAATAGATAATCTATCATTAGTCAATCCCAAAATCAAACTTGTACGTTTTGGGTGGATAGATCAAGAAGATTGACAAGGACAAGAATCTGAAACTGGTCAACAATCTAGCATAAGTCCTGATGTCAAAAAATTTAAATTAATTCAGTTACCTTTACCAAAGTAGTGATAATTGCTCAATTCTACTATTTTTATCTTGCAAAAAAGTTTCAATTCTATTAGCAGCAATATCACAATAATCTTGACGAATTTCAAAACCAATTACTAGACGATTTAAATCTAAAGCTACCATAGCAGTAGTACCTGAACCCAAAAATGGATCTAGGACAATCTCATTTTCATGAGAAGAGGCTGTAATTATTCTTTGAATAACAGCAGAGGGAAACTGTGCAGGGTGTGGTGTCCGTTCTTTTGATGATCTATTTTGTCCAGACGTAACTTTTGGAAATTCCCAAACATCAGTAGGATTTTTCCCTAAAGGATTAACTTTGATTTTTCCGTTCTTTTTTTGATTGGGATATTTGACATTAGGATCACGAATATCGTCAAGATTAAAAGTATAGGCTTCTGGATTTTTCACATACCATAAAAATTTCTCATTTCTAGGGGAAAAAAACTTACTTCCTGCCACACCAGCACCATAATTCCAAACAATTTCCTGGATTAAATAAAAAGGAATTTTATCCCAAAGCAAATAGGAAATAGGAATTGCTTTAGCACGATTTTTAATGGATAAATAACCTAAGTTTAACCAAAAAGCTCCATCATATAAAGTCAGACGATAAACTTCTGTTATCCATTTTTTACACCAATTTATATAATCATCCAATGGTAATAAATTTTCATATTCTTTACCAATGTTATACGGTGGGCTGGTGACGGTTAGATTAATTGATTGATCTGGTAAAATTGTCATTGCCTCTAAACAATCTAAATTATAAATGAGACAATTACACGATTGAAAGTAGGGTTTACCTAGTAATTTACTGATATCCGTGAATTCCATAGCTTCATCCTTCATGTATATGGTACTCTAAACTGGCTATAGTATAGATGAACTATTTAATTGTCAAGTAACAGTTTGCTAATCCCACAAAAGCTCTAATTCTGAGAAATAAGCTACAATATAGAATCAGAAATTGTTAGAAAAATTTACCTTGGTAGCTGGAAATTTCCTGTGTCACAGCCTCAGACCACTCAAACCTTTAAATTCGATTCTATTGAGTCCGCTTTATCTGATTTTAAAGCGGGTCGTGTCGTCGTTGTCGTAGATGACGAAAATCGAGAAAATGAAGGAGATTTAATTTGCGCCGCCCAATTTGCTACGCCTGATATGATTAACTTTATGGCTGTAGAAGCCAGAGGGTTGATTTGTCTAGCAATGACAGGCGATCGCTTGGATGAATTAGACTTACCATTAATGGTCAGTAAATTAACGGATACTAACCAAACCGCTTTTACAGTTAGTATTGATGCTGCTCCCCATTTAGGCGTAACCACAGGTATTTCCGCCGAAGACCGGGCCCGGACTATCCAAGTCACCCTCAACCCAGCCACAAAACCGGAGGAGTTACGCCGTCCTGGTCATATTTTCCCCCTGCGGGCTAGACCTGGGGGGGTACTGAAACGAGCCGGACATACAGAAGCCGCTGTAGACCTAGCCAGACTAGCGGGACTGTACCCAGCGGGAGTGATTTGTGAAATTCAAAATCCTGATGGTTCGATGGCACGTTTAAACCAGTTAGTGCAATATGCCCAAAATCACCACCTGAAAATTATCAGTATTGCTGATTTAATTAGTTATCGTCTGCAAAATGATCGCCTCATATATCGAGAAATTGTTACCAAACTACCCAGCGAGTTCGGTCAATTTGATATTTACGGCTACCGTCATACAGTAGATAATACAGATCACGTCGCCATTGTCAAGGGAGATCCAGCAAATTTCCAAGATCAACCTGTCATGGTGCGAATGCACTCGGAATGTTTAACCGGTGATGCTTTGGGTTCTTTGCGCTGCGACTGTCGGATGCAGTTACAAGCAGCATTAAAAATGATTGAAAACGCTGGTCAAGGTGTCGTTGTTTACCTGCGTCAAGAGGGACGGGGAATAGGCTTAATTAACAAATTAAAAGCCTACTCTTTACAGGATATGGGATTGGATACAGTAGAAGCAAATGAGCGGTTAGGATTCCCTGCTGATTTGCGTGATTATGGTATGGGGGCGCAAATTCTCATGGATTTGGGGATTAAAAAAATACGTCTTATTACCAACAACCCCCGAAAAATTGCTGGTCTCAAGGGTTATGGTTTAGAAATTATAGACCGTCTCCCGCTGTTAATTGAGTCCAATGATTACAATACCTATTACTTAGCTACCAAAGCCGAGAAATTGGGTCATATGTTGTTGCAAACTTATCTTGTCACAGTAGCGATACATTGGCAAGATGAACCGGAATCAATTACTAAACGCTATGAACGTTTGGAAAAGTTACGGTATTTATCAACCCTTCAACATTTATTATTACAGGAAGAAGCCCGTCCCCTGGGAATTGCTTTATTTGATCAACCATCTTTAACAGTGCATTTGGGTTTTGACCAAGCTAATATTGCTGAAGCTAATTGGTATCAGCAAAAAGGCCATCCTTACCTGCAAGCAATTTGCTTGATTTTAGATGAAATAGTCACTTTACCCTATGTTCAGAAAATGGAATTTCTGATTTCTAACGGAAGTGATCCGCTGAGTAACTTACAAGTACAGTTAGATAGACAAACTTTATCAAATGGTGTATTACCGTCATCTTTGAAAGATCACTTGCAGACTCAACACATCTACAGTTTTATTAAGTAAGATATCCTGAAGTTCCAGAGTCCGAAAACCTTTCCCCTCCTCACCCTCTCCTTTTGGGGAGGGACAAAGGAACTTTTGAATATATTTTTTAAATAGTTCTTCCTTATCAAGCTCAGGATATCATATTTAAAATGAGATGTCAATGGTTTTATTACCTTTTTTCGGCGATGTTTTTAAGGTGTTGGGGGTTAATGTTTTATTGCTTTGGTTTATTGGTTGATGATTTTTTTTTCGCGCAAAGACGCAAAGGAGCAAAGGGTTATTTTGTTTGTTTGCAAGATAGTTCTTCCTTATCAAGCTCAGGATATCATATTTAAAATGAGATGTCAATAGTTTTATTACCTTTTTTTGGGGATGTTTTTAAGGTGTTGGGGGTTAATGTTTTATTGCTTTGGTTTATTGGTTGATGATTTTTTGCTCACGCAGAGACGCAAAGGAGCAAAGGGTTATTTTGTTTGTTTGCAAGATAGTTCTTCCTTATCAAGTTCAGGATATCATATTGAAAATGAGATGTCAATGGTTTTATTACTTTTTTTCGGCGATGTTTTTAAGGTGTTGGGTGTTAATGTTTTATTGTTTTGGTTTATTGGTTGATGATTTTTTTTCGCGCGAAGACGCAAAGGAGCAAAGGGTTATTTTGTCTATATTGATTTAACTCAAGCATGAGCTTATTCAGAATTTTAATAAATTATCAAGTATTTTGACACTTGTAATCCTGTACATCTTATAATCCTGGATATTATCTCGACTTCGCTCGATAACCACCTAATTCAGACAAGTTTAAGATTACATAACAATCATTTCTTTATGTATTGTCATTTGATGCTTCTGTTTGCTGCTGCAAATACTCCTGAATAAATGACAATAATTAAAGATTATTTTCTATTATTTCTAGCAAAGTTAATGCTATTTCTGTATTTAGATTGGGAAGGTTTGCTTGTTTTGCAAGTTTTTTAAAAATATCAAACAATGTATTTTTGTTACATTGCAAAAGGTTTATTACGTATAATAATTTTTTTGTAAGTGCTGCATTTTGCGTATTAGGGTATTTATTTCCTAATTTTTGTTGATATATTACTAAAGCTTATTGAGCTAGATTTTTAGTTTTTAAATATTTTCCTTGAGATTTATACAAAAGTACCAAATTATTAAAATTTAGTGCAACATTACAATGATCATTACCTAGTTTGTATTTTTTGATATCTAAAGATTGTAAATAAAGAGGTTCAGCATCGTTGTATTGTCTTTAAGATTTATACAAAAGTGCTTAATTATATATTACAGCGATTTTCCGGTAAATGAACCACATTTTATATCTCACGCAAAGGCGCAAAGACGCAAAGGAAGAAAGGAAGAAAGGAATAGAAAAATTAGCGTGTGGTACAAATACATGAAAACTGCTGTAAGTAGGAATTAATCAAATTTCTGCATAAAAGGTGCGTTTATTGACGCGCAAAAAAGCATAGAAGTGCGTTTACTCATAAAATAATGGAATTTGGGTATAGGGGAAAAAATAAGGCTTTGATATGAGGCTTGAGTAGATACAAATCCCTGGCTTTAGCTTCAATATCTACACATAAATGATATCAAGCATCTCAATCAAGCCTCGGTAATATTTAAGCAAGTTGTTAAGCGATCGCAACAATTACAATTATATTTTCCAGAGTTTAAGCCTTTCTATTTTCAGGTGGGTCAAATTTATAACCATAACCCCGCACTGTTTTAATAAACTCCGGCATACTAGAATCAGCTTCCATTTTCTTGCGTAGTTGACCAATATGCACATCTACAACGCGGCCATCTCCCACATAATCACAACCCCAAATCTTTTGGATCAGTTGGCTACGACTCCATGCTTGTCCCGGATGGGTAGCGAGAAAATGTAAGATGTTAAACTCTAAAGCAGTTAAAGCCAAAGGTTTGTTATTAAGTGTTACCTCTCGCGCTTCTGAGTTAATAGCTAACTGGTTAAAAGTCAGACGTTGTGACGGACTTGGTTGAATATAACGGACTCGTCTTAATAGGGCTTCTACCCTCACTTCTACCTCTGCTAGACTAAATGGTTTGGTCAAAAAATCATCTGCACCAGCGGCCAGAACTTTAATTTTATCAGCTTCATCATTGCGACTGGTGAGCATCATGACTAAAACATTAGTACGGCTTTGCATTTCTTGACAAAGTTTATAGCCATTTGCATCTGGCAAATTCCAGTCTAAAATCACTAAAGCAGGATTTAATTGCTCAAATAAAACAAGGGCAGCTTTACCATCCGCTGCTGATTCTATTTGATAGTTGCGACTCAAAAAACGCTGAATGAGGTTGCGGACACTGGAATCGTCATCTACAATCAAAATCTTGGAATTGGTCGTGGAAAGCGTATCCATAATGCAGTATATTATTGTTTTGGCAATTGGCTGTGGCGATAGATGCTAGTTAACTGGTGTTTTTGCGAGGGAGTCTACTCTCAATTTCCTGTCACTTGTAGCAACAAGGTTGAAAGTATATGTGGTGTCTAAATTTGATGATGCTACGACTCGGATAATGGATACAGTCTATGTTCTCACCTGGAAACTGCTTTAACTGAATTTCCCATCAGGTTTATGCAAACTTTAGACATTTTACTCTTTTTTAAAGATGATAAGTAATGTACAATTTTGGTATTTTTTAAAGATTTTTTTGTATCAATTAAATATACGGAATACGTACATTAAAGTATGAATTTGTCTCACGTAAAGACACAAAGATGAATATTCTGAGACATAGAATTTTTGAACCGTAATCTGGAGACAAAAAAAGAGTAAGATACCCGACCTTTCAAAATCGGGTATCTGATTATTCACATTGAATTTAGGATGGTTATGGTAATATTTCTAAATATCAACAATCCCCCACGGAAGTATTAATACTGAGGAACAGAAGTATCTACTTCTTGACTCCAAGCATTAATTCCACCTTTGACATTTGTACCAGTCATTCCTGCTTCTTTGAGAATAGCCAAGGCTTTCGCCGACCGACCACCCATTTTACAATGAGCAATTAAGCGGTGTCCGTTGAGTAACTCCCGTACCTTAGCCACACCATCACCATTTTCAATTTCTGGTAAAGGCACTAACACAGAACCGGGAATTTTAGCAATTTCATACTCATTAGGATTACGCACATCTAGTAGTACAAAGTCCTTAGCACCACTATCTAATAACGCCTTTAATTCCTTAACCGTCATTTCTTGAATTTCCATTTGCTGCTTCGCTTCTTCAGCTTTGGCTTGGGGAATACCACAAAATTGTTCGTAATCTATCAGCTTGTTAATAACTGGACGGATAGGATTAGGACGCAATTTCAACTCCCGGAATTTCATATCCAAAGCGTTGTAAAGCACCAGTCTACCACTCAGGGTAGTACCATTACCCAAAATAATTTTCACTGTTTCCGTGGCTTGGATAATGCCAATCATTCCTGGTAAAATTCCCAGAACACCACCCTCAGCACAAGAAGGAACCATTCCTGGTGGTGGTGGTTCGGGGTATAAGTCACGATAGTTGGGACCACCTTCATAGTTAAAGACGGTTGCTTGTCCTTCAAAGCGGAAAATAGAACCGTAAACGTTAGGTTTATCTAATAAAACACAAGCGTCATTGACCAGATAGCGAGTCGGGAAATTATCAGTTCCATCTACAACGATATCGTAAGGACGAATAATATCGAGGGCATTTTCTGAACTGAGACGAGTTTCATATAAATCAACCTGACAATGGGGGTTAATTTCATGAATGCGGTTTTTTGCTGATTCGATTTTGGGTTTACCGACCCAAGAAGTCCCGTGAATAACTTGACGTTGGAGGTTAGAGGTATCAACCACATCAAAATCAACAATACCAATTCTACCAATACCTGCTGCGGCAAGATATAACAGTAGTGGTGAACCCAGTCCACCAGTACCGATACATAATACACTGGCAGCTTTGAGGCGTTTTTGCCCTTCCATGCCCACCTCTGGTAAAATTAAGTGGCGGGAATAGCGTTCGTAGTCGTCTTTTGTCAACTGGATTTCATCCAGATTGGGATTTAGCATAGCAGTTGTAGGAATCAGCGCGGAGTATTAATCTTAACTTAAAATTACTAAGTTGATCACTTTAATTGTCTGGGCTGGAAACTGGTGATTGTCATCAAAAATTCAGCTTTGCAGTTCACCAGCCTGGCCATTTTGTAGCGATAATATCACATCAGGGTATTCTGAGCAAGGATATTTTGATAATCAGGCAATTCGTTATTTTAATGTATAAAATCAGAATGATATTCAAGAGTATATTTACTTCTGTTTAAACATCGCCCCCAACTAGAAAATGAGGCAATCGCTAGTAGACTAGAAAATGTGCTTACCAGAAGGTTAGTTAACCTCCATCCAAGACTTTAAATACTGTGTAATTTCATCCACAAAATTCTGCGCTCTCTCAAATAAAGCCATTGCTGACCCCATATCTGCTTCTAACATTTCTCCATAATCACTTGCTTGTCGTTCATCAAATGCTCGATGAAAACTCCGTGATAAATCCTTAGAAAAAATTCCCGTCTTCACAAACTCACGATCAAAAAAACTAACTATTCCACTATGTTTAGAACTGCCTAAACCTTTAGTTGCTAAAAGACCCAGTGCCGCATAAAACATTGCATACTAAGAGCGATTGATGGTACCACGAAAAGCTGATTGATTGAGTAAAATCTTTGCTTCTCTTAAAGTTTCTTCACTTTCAGATAAACGGTACTCAATTAATAACTTTAGTTGCTGATTTATCATATAGCAATACCCTCTTGTAACACCTTAGACAGTAAGGGACTAGCTCCCATAGCTCCCCTTTCTACCTGTGCTTCTGTAACTACAAAGGTGGAAATAACTAGATCATATTTAAAACCTATTTCCCATGCCAAATCACTAATTTTTTCTCGACGTGATCTATCTAATTCAGTAATTTTAATAAACACATCTAAATCTGATTCTTCTGTAGCATCACCTCGCGCTCTTGAACCAAATACCCGTAAATCCAAAATGGGAATTATCGCTTCCAGTCGAGAGCGAAACTCTGAAACAATTTTCCGATCACTATCCTGTATCATTTCTATTCCTCTAGAGAAAAACCAACTTTAGCTAACCATATTTTAATCTCCTCATCCAATAATTGCCAGCAATTCTCATTTTGAAAAAAATAAGAGAAAATTCTCTTAATTTAAGTAGGAAACCTGTATCACATTATCATTTTGATAGATAATTATCATTCGACCCTGGAGATAGATTTGGCTAATGGTGTCTCAAAATAGGTGCATTTTTCTTTGTCGGATTTGGAAAATTGAGGATATCCAGACAGTTAAAACTGTCCCCTGTTCCCCGCTACATTCCCCAAGGGGTGTATTTTCTCCTAACCTGTCCTCGGTTTTTATCAGATAATTCCGGTTTATTGATTGTATCTCATTTTCAGGGTATAGGGGGATAATCGGGGTGGGAATGATAGATACTGATAATATTTAAGTTACGGATTACGGATTACGGTATATTTAATCTTTTGCTTAAATACCAAACAATATATTGACAGTATGGACTATATTTGTCTTCTGCATCTTTGCTACTCAGTTCCTCTAGTTTCTTTTTGATAGCTTCTTTTGACCAAGTTTTATTAGGAAACTTTTCATTTAAAGCATTAATAACACTAAATAATGTCTCTTTACGATTTTTAACAAGAATTTCATGATTAAGATTTAAAATTTCATTTAGTTCATGATTGATAGTTTCATCATCAGAAAAAATCTTTCCAGTAGAACTATATTTGATATAGTTTTCACAATTTTTATTACTATCTGCTGGATTAAGAGTTATTTTACAAATGATCTTCTTTCCTTCGTAATATCCCTTTCTTCCATTACAATGAAGATTTTTTAATCTTTTACCTCTATTACCTGAACAAGAAGCTATTAGATTTTTATAGTCTAGTTGTAAATGTGGATAGCAATCCTTATTTTGAGCTTTGTTATGTTCAATTTCCATATTATGTATAGATATTCGTTGCATACAGTAACAACAAATATAACCTTGTTCTTTCAATAATGACGTTTTTAAAAGTTCTTTGGGATGATATCCGTCATAATTTGCGTCCCGTGTCTGACGATATTGTAAAAGACATGGAGGTTCTGAACCTTTGATAATGCGTTTCATTCTACCCTGTTTAAAAAATCAATAAGTGTATAAGCTTGAATCATATCTGGATCATTATTTCCCAATGATTCAGATAACTTTTGCAGTTCTAGTTTAGCTTCTTCTAAGTTATCATTATCTATCATTTCAAAACATTTGTCTATTCTTTCCTGCATTTTCACAGGTCTTTTTTCCACACCCATAACCTCAGAAAGAATTGAGTTACTGTCTCTACCAAAAGTATGGGGTGTTTCTACAATTTCTGAATCTTCTAAAATAAATACGTTTTCTCGGTTGACTCCACTCAAAACTTGAGGAGAATGAGTAGTAACAATAAATTGACAGTTGGGAAATGTTTGTCTAAAGCTAGGAATTACAATTCTTTGCCATTGAGGATGTAAATGTAAATCTATTTCATCAATTAATATTATTCCTGTGCCTTTTTCTAGCAGTTCGGAAGGATTAATAATACTAGGATTTAAAATTGCTAACCGTCTTGCAATGTCAACTACTAACATCAATAAGGTTTTTTCGCCTTCCGAAAGTTGATCTAGTTTGAAGTTTTCACCATTTTTTTTAATAACTAACGAAGGTTTACTTAAACGACGAATACCACCTTCTCTTTGAGAATTTGCACGCACTATGTGTAAATCGGAAAATTCCGCATTAGGAAAGTTTTCTAAAAATGTTTCTAATACTTTCCTGATGATTTGAAGACGTGGATTTCTAAAGTTGGTATCTAGTGTTAATCTAACTTCATTTTCATATTCTTCTTCTTCTTTAAACCAATATAGGAAATCTCTAAAATCATTTATATTTCCTGAAAAGGCTTTTTGATAACCAAAAAGCCGACTTCCGTAAGTATTTTCTCTCTCTTCTTCACTTATCTCATTGATGGCTGAGGATTTTATAAATATTCGGTTTGTTTGATAATAAACTATAATTGGCAAAGGACAATGATTATAATTATCATCGGTTTCTATGGTCGAATTTTCAATCAAAAGATTGGTTAAATCATCACTACTATCTGTGAGTTTTGAAATGGTTTCTTTAGCATAATTACCAATTTCTTTCGTGTATATTTCCAATTGAGTTTTATCTCTCTTTTTACCAATTTTCCAGTCCAACTTATTCTGTGAGTCAACTTTAACAATAGTAGACATTGAAACTGTATCTGAATTGATGTTAATATCATCATCTTTTAGATCAAATTTATCCCCTGATCTTAATTGATATACATATTGAGATAAAAATATAGCAATACTATCTAAAATAGATGATTTACCTGAACCATTAGATCCAATAAACACAGCCAAATCAGGAGGAAGCGTTAATTTAAGTTCTCGAAAACCTCGAAAGTTTTGTAAATGTAATTCTTCAATACGCATAATTATAAATTGAATAGAATTGTAAATTAAAAATACCAACAAGATGATATTTTTATCTTATCAAAAATTTCCGACTTAATAAAATCAGGACTTATGCAAAATATCTCTCAAACCCTCATTTCTCTGTTACCTCTGTGCCTGGAGTGGTTCATTCATCTTTAATCTCCATTTTCTGTAATCACAGTTTCTAAAGGTTTATCCCAACTATCAACCGGTAATTGAGAGACATAAGCAAAATCAAAAACCACTCCCATAGTTGGTTTCTTGTCCCAACCGGGAGAATTTAATAAACGGTCATAATACCCCCCACCATAACCTAAGCGGTATCCTTGGACATCACAACCCACGCAGGGAACAAGAATTAAATCTACTTCCTCAATCTCTATTATTGCTGCTTCATGGTGAGGTTCTTTGATTCCATAAGCACCAGTATTGATGGTATCATGAGGTTGCCAAAAATGCCAAACTAGAGATTTATCAACACAACGGGGAAACCCCCAACGTTTATTACTGTTGGTATATAGTGAACTAATATCAGGTTCTTGACGAAAGCTAAAAAAAGCCAGAATTGTCTTTGCTTGATTAAATATAACTGAGTTTTGGATGTTGGTGGTAAGGCGATCGCTTTTTCCCCGCCATTCCAATAATGTCATTGACTGGCGTTTTTGGAGTAAAACCCGTCGCAATTCTTTTTTAGTTAGTTGTGAATTAATTGTTTGCAAAGCTGATACAATTTTGGATTTTAGATTTTAGATTTTAGATTTTTCTCTCGTTCCCATACTCTGTATGGGAATGAATTAAGAAGGCTCTGCCTTCTCTTGTATACTAGAGTCGGAGACTCTCGGTCCGATACAATTTTGGATTTTAGATTTTGGATTTTGGATTTTCTCTCGTTCCCATACTCTGTATGGGAATGAATTAAGAAGGCTCTGCCTTCTCTTGTATACTAGAGTCGGAGACTCTGGGAATGAATTAAGAAGGCTCTAGCTTCTCTTGTATACTAGAGTCGGAGACTCTAGAAGGCATTCCCAGTCGGAGACTGGGAACGAGAGAAACTACTTTAGCCGGCGTTTTTCCGCCACCAATCAATGGTATTCTTTAAACCTGTTCTAAATTCTACCTCAGCAGTAAAACCAAAAGCCTGTTTTGCTCTTTCTGTATCCAAACAACGACGGGGTTGACCATTGGGTTTGTCGGTTTCCCAAACAATTTCCCCGTCATACTCCATTAATTCGCAAATTAAGGTAATTAGGTCTTTAATGGATATCTCGTAACCAGTTCCTAAATTTACGGGTTCAGCATCATTATAAAACTGAGTTCCCATGACTATACCCCGTGCTGCATCTGTAGAATACAAAAATTCACGAGTGGGAGAACCGTCACCCCAAACAGGAAGTTGTTTTTCTCCCCTGGTTTGGGCTTCTTGTACTTTGCGAATTAAAGCCGGAATGACATGAGAACTATTGGGGTTGAAGTTGTCTTCAGGTCCGTACAAGTTTACTGGTAAGAGGTAAATACCATTAAATCCGTACTGCTGACGATAAGATTGCAATTGTACCAACAGCGCTTTTTTGGCAATTCCATAGGGGGCGTTAGTTTCTTCTGGATAACCATTCCAGATATCATCTTCTTTAAATGGTACAGGGGTAAATTTAGGATAAGCGCAGATAGTTCCTACACAAACAAATTTTTCTGTACCTTGTTGATAAGCCGCATGGATTAACTGCGTCCCCATGATCAAGTTATCATAAAATAACTCACCGGGTTTTTCCCGATTTAGACCAATACCTCCCACATGGGCAGCTAGGTGGATGATAATATCTTGTTGGTCTACTGCCCGTTGGCAATTTTCCCATACTCGCAGATCACAATCGTGCGATCGCGTTACGGTAATTTTATCACGATCAGCGCCATTTTGACAAAGTTGATCTATGACTTGACGACCGAGAAAACCAGCCCCACCCGTGACAAGAATCCGTTTATTTTCTAATTCTAAGGTTGTCATCTTATTATCCTTGATAAGAATTAAAAGTGCAGAGATCCTAATGCTTGACGGGTGGTAGCAATATCTTGGGGGTATTTTAAGCCATTACCATTGGGGGAAGTACATCCCAAAGATTGTAAATCAGCTTCTACCATTAGAGACACAAGTTCTGGAAATGTTACCGATGGTTGCCAACCTAATTTTTGCTGGGCTTTAGTCGGATCACCAATTAATAGATCTACTTCGGCTGGACGTAAATAACGTTCATCAAATTCTACGTAATTCTGCCAATCTAGATTAACATAACCAAAGGCTAACTCTAGAAATTCCCGCACTGAATGGGTTTCTCCTGTAGCCACCACATAATCATCAGGTTGATCTTGTTGCAACATTAACCACATAGCTTTTACATAATCTTTCGCGTATCCCCAATCTCGCTTTGAGTCTAAATTACCCATAAAGATATTTTTTTGTTTCCCGGCGACAATGCGGGCTACGGCTCTAGTAATTTTACGGGTAACAAAGGTTTCACCTCTTCGGGGAGACTCATGATTAAAAAGAATACCATTGCAAGCAAACAAATTATAAGATTCACGATAATTCACTGTTTGCCAATGGGCGTATACCTTAGCACAAGCGTAGGGACTGCGGGGATAAAAGGGTGTAGTTTCACTTTGGGGGACTGCTTGCACTAAACCATACATTTCGGAAGAACCAGCTTGATAGAAGCGTAATTCAATACCAGTACGGTGTTGATAGTCGCGGATAGCTTCTAATAAGCGTAATGTACCCATACCTACAGAGTCCACTGTATATTCAGGCGAATCAAAACTAACTCTAACGTGAGATTGAGCGCCTAAGTTATAAATTTCTACAGGTTTGACTTCTTCTAAAATCCGTCGTAGTGTTGTCCCGTCTGTCAAGTCGCCATAATGTAGAAATAACCGTACCCCTTGGGTATGGGGATCTTCGTACATATGATCAATGCGGTCTGTGTTAAAAGTAGAGGTACGGCGAATAATCCCATGTACCTCATAACCCTTTTCTAACAAAAGCTCAGTTAAATAAGAACCATCTTGACCTGTAATACCAGTAATTAAAGCGCGTTTTGGTTGTGTCATGATAATGCCCCATAGTTTCTAGTTGAATAACGACAAACAAGCTGATTCCAACTAGTATTTAAGTAGAAAACCCATTTAATAGTAAACTTACAAGTAAGCTGCTATCAAAAGCTAACCGTGAATAAATATACTTGATTAAGAACAATTTGACAAGTAATTAATTCAGTCAATACAGTGATCGTTAATGATAGTTGCAAAACTTTAAGTAGTGTAGTCCTTGCATACCCTCGCTATGTTTGCCAAATCATTTAGTCAACGTCCTTGGATTATATGTATTAATTGCCATCAATAACTAAATTTGGTTTAGTCTTGTCCATTCTAGCGGATAAATAAAATTTATAATTTCAGCATCAAAAATAGTTTTTTGGGGCAAGATCATGCCCCACCACAGCAAACCCGCGTAATTACTTAGTAAGCCCCCTTATTTTTGGGCATAATCACCACATTAACTGTTTTTAAGATAATCCACAAATCTAGCCAAAAGCTCCTAAAATTGACATAGTGGAGGTCTATTTGTACCCGTCGGGGATAAGGAATATCATTACGTCCAGATACTTGCCACAAACCCGTAATTCCGGGACGAATTGTTAAAACATGACCGATATAATCACCATATTTCGGTAATTCTTCCTCTACTAAAGGACGTGGACCAACTACGCTCATATCCCCTTTGAGAACATTCCAAAATTGGGGAAACTCATCTAAGCTGGTAATTCGCAAAAAGTGACCAATTTTAGTAATTCTTGGGTCTGTTTTCAGCTTAAAATTGCTTTCAAATTCCTCTCGCAGCTTAGGTGACATTGCCATCATTTCGACCAGCATTTCGTCGGCATTATTGACCATAGTGCGAAACTTAATACAATTAAAGCTTCGGTAATTTTTGCCTACTCGTTGTTGAACATAAAAAACTGGACCTTTTGAACTGAGGACTATCAACAAGGCCAGTATTATGTAGATAGGAGAAAACAAAATCAAGACCGACAGTGAAAAAACTATATCAAACAGTCGTTTTAAAAACTCTCCGTATAAACCCTGAAAAGATAAACTTTTGGATTTTACCTTTGGCTGTTTAACTTTTTGACCACGTT
>Ga0315905_10002840_pt1 | contig 18080 bp, 20 predicted proteins | sample LakEriMetagenome_5_FD_203522 | JGI IMG/M metagenome (GOLD analysis project Ga0315905, IMG submission 203522) | Freshwater fungal communities from buoy surface, Lake Erie, Ohio, United States - Buoy 4 MA121 | ecosystem: Environmental > Aquatic > Freshwater > Lake | place: USA: Lake Erie, Ohio... | reverse complement strand
ACCTAAGATTTCTGAAACAGAAGCCTTTTTTATAATTCTCAAGAAGTTACTTGGTGAAACAGTTTCCATATAAGCAATTGAGTGTTCAATGAAAAAAGCCACTGACTTCAAAAATCAGTGGCTTTTTCACTATTGGTGGGCCCACCAGGACTTGAACCTGGGACCAAAGGATTTCTTTCTAACAATTATTTAAGTGCAAGCCGATACATGTTTGAAAGGTATGAATCAACTTGAACAGCATTCTTTCTTGCGGAGAAATCAAACGTCAATCTAAAAAATCATACAGACCTCAATGATTTGATTCAGAATTTGAGAACTCCATAACAACATCGCGTGCGAGTCGCTTCCTTGCTTCATCCAGTTTTAGATATCGCACAAAGAATTCTTGATCTGTATTTGAAATTTCGCTTTCTAGATTTCCATTACTTAGAACCATGGTTTTTTCACTAGATCTACCGTATCGCAATTGACCAGGACTCGTATCTAACAATTTTGCAAGACACACCAACTTATCTTGCTGTGGCATTGCAACCCCGAGAATCCAGTTTCTTGCTGTATGCGGAGTAATTGATCGTCCGCTCCAACTGCTATTGAATAAATTGCACAGAACAGTTGGACTTTGTTTGATTCCCTTGTTGTTTATGGCTAGTCCCAGTCGTTCAGCAAACAACGCTTTTTCAGATTTTTGATTAGTCATTAACTGTCCTGTAAAAGGACATGATAGTTCTCATTGCTACTTATTCACCTACATATTGATACAAATTCACAATTAACAAAAACTTCCAGAATTGCAGGTTATTGAGAAACTGGTTGTCCAAAAAGTATTCTGAAAATAAATTTGTAGCCTTACAACTCAGAGCGCCGCAAATGAAGTCATCGAATAATTTTGAACAAAATGCAAGTCAGTCAATTTTTTCAAAAAATCGCATCTCTATTCATGGAGTTGAATTTGAAGAGGAATTCTTAGCCGGATTGGTTGTCAAACATCTAAGTGAGCAGCAATCTAGAGCGCGGCCGAAGTTTTCGGATGCATTCGAAATTTATATGCGTGAGCACCCTTCATCGCACAGAAGAAAATTTAAGAATGTTGCGCTGCATTACTACACGCTGTTCACATCTCAATTTGGCGACATAGCTTTAGATGAATTGCGCCACTTGCACATCACACAATACAGAGATGCACAACTCGCAAGAGGCATACATGCAAACAGCGTGAGAAAACACAACAACATTCTCAACGCAATGATCAACATGTCATTCAAGCATTTAGATATAGATCGCTTGAGCCCATTTAGAGGACTCCAAATTCGTGGCGAAGGTGAAGTTACACGACCTATCCCGCCGATAACAAAGGACTTACTAATCCAAGTTAAATCGCATTTGCTCAAGCATCCTATCGCCTCAAGACTCGCAGCATTAATTCAGCTTAACACTGGGATGCGTATCTCAGAACCAGTATTAGCAAGACTAGATGACCTAGTACTAGACCACGAAATACCACATATTTGGGTAAGACGGAATGAATTAACCGACCGCAAAACATTGACAAGTATCCGGTGCATACCGTTACTAGGTGTTTCTTTAGATGCTGCAAGGGAACTACATAAGCGTGCAACAGAGCAGAAAAGCGAATGGCTCATTCCTCAGTACGCCAACGAAATTGGGAACAGCACTTGCTCTGCTACTTTAAACAAGTGCATGAAGCATTTGAACTTCCGAACTCATATGTTTAGGCACGCGTTCATAGACAGGCTTAAAGGATGTGGCGACATTCCAGTACCAATAGCAGAATCAATTACAGGACACGGAAGAAATGCATCTGAGTTTGCAAACTATGGATCTGTTGGATACACCCTAAAACAGAAAAAATCAGTAATTGAAAGAATCTTAATTTGAGCTTTTGGTTCGAATCCGCAATCAGGATTAGAGTTTTTTGAAGATTTCTGATATCAGTAGCTTGCTTTTTTAGCTCGGACAAAATAATCAACACCCAAAGCAAGGGACTTTGTGCAGCTTTAAGAAATAAAACCTATTGCAATTTAATTGGTTACACATGGCCTACAGAAGTGTGGAAGCATAGGCTTTCTTTCAGACATAGTACGTTCAAACAGCAGTTGAATTCTCAATTTCACAACTCCATGCGGAGTGAATCATCTTTAACCCAACTGTACTTTGCTGTCATCTCTTTATAAGCAATAAGCTGTTGCTCACCAAGCAACTCCCACACTCCATCCCAATTAAGAACTTTCTCGAAGTGCTTCGAACTTAAATTCTCCTCAAGAGCATCTTCTAATTCATCATCATCGACAACATTGCAGTGGGTGAAATCAAATTCCGCCTCGAACGATTGAATTTCATCATTATCCAATAAGACATATCTTGCACCAACGAAATTTGGCATTTCATCGCTGTACTCCATAAACACAACGACTTTTGGATCGATCTTCGCAGCATGCACAAGAATATGATCCTGAATTTCCTTGACAGACCAGTTCCCACTAACTAAACGTAAGTCTTCCCATTCTTCTAGTAGAGCATTTACGTAGACCCATTTGGCTGCAATTTGATCTGAAAGATGTGCCCTATCATCTTCAAAGCCATATAAGATTCGTCCAACAATAGTGCTGTCTATCTCTGAGTCGTTCTTCTCGAAATCAATTGAAAATCGCCTATTGATTTCTTTAGCTAGATCTGTGATTGATCTGTTTCCAATGAGGCGTATCCGATTTGTGACGAGGTTGGCCATAAACAACTCCAAGAAAATAAAAAAAGATGAAAAAGAATAGCATTTTTTTCTTAAAAGAAAACGATATTCTTGACAGCCATATACAACAACCTATACCAAATGAATTCGCATTTTTAATTAGCTAACTTTAGCTTCAAAGCATTTTTACTATGCCTCTCATCCCCACGGCCATGAAATTTAAACATACTATATTTCTAGCCAAAAACCCACGATTATGAGCCGTTAGAAGGTTTTTTGTGCCGAATAGGATTGCCCTGCACCCTGAGCCTGCTGCTGCATGCCATACAAATCAGCCTGGCTAAAACTACTTGAATGAGTGGGCCTGATAACAGGCTGGGAGCTGGGTAATGGTGAAGGCCTGCTGGGGGCCACCGATCTTTGCTGTGGGGGTACAGGACTTTTAGCTGGGGGTGGCTTGGGGGTTGGTGGTTTTGGCTTTGGGGCTGGGGGTGGTTTAGGTATGGCCTTCTTAGGCTTGAACTTTTTCGGCTTGGGGTTAGCTGCAGCCTGAGCTTTTTGAGCTGCAGCTTGTTTGGCCTGGGTCATTACAGCAGACCATACGTTGTCAGATATCAGCCTCCAAAGTGCTAGCTGATCCTCAGGGTTGGCGATTTCCATAAATCTCATCTTTGGTCTCCTTTTCCTACATTTATTTATCCGTTGTCATAAATAAATGCATGCGAATATTTGAGATTGAAAAGCCCAAAACGCCCGAGCAATTGAGACTTGATCAATTACGTGTCACTAGCAAACGCGCCAGTGATGCTCTAAAAGCTGAGCGTCACAGACAAAAGGCCCAACGTGCTCAGCAGGCCCTGCAAAAACTGCGTATGCCGACTAAAGCTAAGAACTCAACTATCAAAACGATTAAAACTGTTTAGTCAAAAGAAAGCCAGCAAGCTATTAACCTGCTGGCTCTTTGTTGGCACTGGATTAAGACTTCGCAGGCAACTTCAATGTAGGACGACTACTGGCTGCAGAGTCTTTGGCAAAGCCTGCTTTGACCTGCCCCATCACTGCATCAATACGTTTGTCCAATTCACCAGAGTCAACAGCTGAGCGGATCACTTGCAAGGACGCAATGACGTCAGCAATGTTGTCAGTTTCGATAGCGTTCTTACCTTCGACTATTTCCAATGTGCGTGCGCCATAGCGGACGGTGATGCAAAGCTTACCCGTGTCATCTGTCCACCACCAAGGTTTTAACTTCTTGGGGACTTCAACCTTGCGGCTCTGTCCTGTTGCCTCGTCCTTGACAGTGCGAACTCTTACTGGAGAAAACTCAGTGCCCGACTGCTGCGCCTTTGCTAACTGGATTTGCTCAGTCAACTTGGTGCTGAGTTTTTGACGTCTAGCATGCTGAGGGCTCGAGCCCTTTTCACGCTTGGCTTGAACTAATTTCAACGCGCTTAAACCTGACATAACTACTCCTTGTTTGTGTTTCAGGAATAGTTAATTTATTGTCGAACCATGGCGCTGAGCAACCGAAAAGATTGGTAACCCGACAGCCTGGAAGGACTCATACCAATCAAGCATTGGATCTCAATGCGTACAATTAGAAAAGTAATCCATCGCTCTTCTTTCCTCATCTGTAATTCTCTGCCTATGCAGCATTTCATCATGTACAGCATCAATCGAAACAGGCGTGTAACGCTTTAGCTGCTTTGGACTTAAATGCCAGTACTTGTTCAAGGTTGCATCATGCAATGACAACTCCAGTTCTTGCTTCAAGTCTGGACCCAATCGTGACCTAAAGAAGACAGCATCATGAACACGTGCAATCGGAACGTGTCCGCTCTGACAGGCAACCGCACAAATCAAGTCCATAGCTTGCGTTTCCGCATGCTGATAAAAGTAAGCCAAGACCTTTGACTTGCTGACTCTTCCACTTGCTGTTTGCAGGCAATCTAATGCCAACAGCTCAGCACGGTTTTTCTTTACTAATCCGAAGATGAAATCATCTAGAGCGCGTTGCTCTTCAATGAACGCCTTGACTGTCGGATCAGCTAGAAATCGATCTCTCTCAGATTGGCCCTTAAGTATGTCTACAAGAGCTGGGTTCTTCCATGCACCGCTGCTATCATTCCAGCCGCTACCAGTGCTCTTAGCGCCAAAGCTAATTGCAGTTAGTGCCTGCTTGATCAAGCCTAATTGAAAGTCATCAGATAAGCCTGTGTTACCTGCGAAGGTGAAGTAACGAACTGTTGCCAAGAAATCTGCTTTGTCTTCGAGGTACAAAGTTGTTGCGGGGAAATAAACGCGAACATCTGCGTCTGTATTCGCTTGCAACAGAAGGTCTCTGGCATAACCCATTTTCCAAGCAACCACGCTACTTCGCATGTCGTACTCCCAGCAACTACCGAGCATTGCCCGCCTAAGTTCTTTGTGAACGTTTTGAACGCTAAGGCCTTCGTAATAAGTACGCCCAAACGGACTAAGCTTGATGCGCTGCGGAAATATTGCTCCATTTATAGATGAAACCGCTAAGACAAGCTTTGCTTGGTTCAAGATTTGCAGTCGCTTTTCCTTAGAACCGAACTCTGCACCTGCGCCCAACCAATGAACAAAGGCCTTCAATGATTCAATGTCAACTGGAACGAAGTCAAATCCAGCTTCAGAACCTGAAAGTGAACAGGGATTTAGCTCTGGATACAAATGCTGGAAAACTGCACGACTATCAGTTTCCTCACCTGTTAAGTAGCAATCAAGCTCTCTATCGGTCCTAATCTGAGAGATAGCGGCGCTACTCACGGTCATCCGATCATCCATTGTGGCCAAGCGACTGAGTTTGACTGTTGAATACTCGCCGGTAAATTTACTGCCTTTCTCTACTGTTTCTACTAGTTCCAACTCATTATCTTTGAGCCATTTATGCAATCGAAGCTTTTGCGGACCGATCCTTCCACCTTTGTTTGCCAAGTCATGCAAAGGAATTGAATACAAGCCAAGCTTTCTTTGGGCAGGTGCGATTCCACGCTGCACAGCACTAAGCAAGAGCCCCTCTAGTGCTGTTACATATTTAGCAAGCGCTCTTGACGCCGAATTCGCTGGCGATGGAAATGCTTGGCGCAACTTAGTTAGCACTTGGACGTCGGTGGTCAGCTTAATCATGGAGCATCTTCGTAATCATTGAAAATCAATGTATTTAGCTAGTTTCATTAGATTAAAAAAGTAACACACATATAGTAAAAATTAACAGCCATCAAGGCCAGACATGTAGGGCAAGTAGTGAATCGGTACAGACTTTGGCGGAATCAACTTCTCATGAGGTACGTCTAGATATCTAGTATGCAGTGAATCTTATTTTTATGATATTCTTGAATTTATCCATACAATTTACTTGTTAAGAATATGAAAGTCCACTTCCTAGCTCCTCACCCCTTGTTTGGACGGAAAACAGCGCCCCTCCCCTTAAAAGAGCAAGAGCGAAGTCCCTACTACTGGTGGTGGGCCTATCTGAGACGATCTGAAGCCTACAGAAAGTGCTGTGAGAAAGGCGGGAAAGGTCCACTTGCCAAGATATATGCAGACTTTGGAGATGTCAGGGAAGATGACTTTCGGAAATGGTGGACTACGGGTGACCATGGTGCTCAGCTGTTTGCCGAGCAGCGACAAGCGGTCAAATTTGGACAACTAAAAGATGCAGCTGAGTGGCATTCTGACTGGACTGCTGACAGGGCCTTGGTAATTGCCATCCCGTTGAACATGAACAAACGTCTGATCAAAACAGGCATTGCCAAACTGCTTGATTCAAATATTCAATCACGTCGTGGAAGAAAAGCTTTGAGAGATGCAGATAGTTCAGCCCTTTATCCATTGGCTAGAAACTACACTGTACAGAACCTAAAGACAGCGTTGGCTGTTTACGACATTTGGCACATGGGAAAGGTCAACCCAGAAGAAAAGCTTTACCTTTGGGAAATCGGCGTCAAGGTTGGTCTAAATCGACTATCGGTCAAGGATGCCAAGTCGATCGATAAACATGCACGCTATGAAGCTCGAAACAGATTAAACGCAACAGTACTTAGATATACAAAAGAAGCACAAAAGATCATCAAAGGTGTTGAAAAAGGCGAATTTCCTGCTCTGTAAATTTTATCCGTCTTATCTACCACTCATAAATACCCCGCGCAAGTAAATTTATAAAGAGACAAAACCATGCCGATTATTAAACTCGATCAACAAACAAAAAATGTCAATATTTCAGAATGCTCAATTGAGCACACACTGATCTTTAAGTACTTCGACGATTTACCAGAAAAGCAGCGAGACGAAGAGTTCAAGCGAGCACTACAAATTGGAGTGATTGCGCTTATGGAAGATCGTTTTGCAGCTTTTCTATCAAGAACAGAAGGTGAATTAGGCACGCAACTCGAATCGCTCAAACTAATTTATGAACGAAATGTTAAGGCAAAAGAGAAAACAACCGAGTCAGGCACTAGCGCAGAGCCTGAAATTTATAAAGAGATACAAAATTACCTAGAGCGAGCTGGCTTTGCTGATGACGATGTAGTCATGACTGGCGCTTCAGTTGGCGCGATTCCGCGCAACAAGACTGGTGACATTGTTCTTAAAGTCAATGGGGATGAGAAAAAGAAGATTGCAGTTGAAGTTAAGTTTGATCAGTCTCTAGCACTTGGTGAATTTGATGGAACAGACAGTCTGGGCCGCCCACGTGATACCGCAATAAGCCAAATGATTGAGTCAATGGCAAATCGCGAAGCTCAGCTAGCAGTAATTGTTTTTGATCAAAGTCGCTCATCAGATGGGCTCAAGAACATGGTTAACGGCATAGCTTGGATTCCAAGTGTTGGATTCGTAGTCATCATCGATGACGTACGCCAAGACTACTCCAACTTGTTTATTGCCCTTGATTTGGCACGCAGCATGTTGATGAGCACACTGCAAGTGGTTGATCAAAATATTTTTGAAAGTCTTCTTGGAAGAATGTCAAAAGATCTTTCATCCATTTTAGAAACTGAAAAGCTTCTCAAGGAGAACCATGCAAATCTCAAGAAGATTGCCATGTCAATTCGTAAGCACGCAATGCTAGTTGGATTCACGCAGAAGATACTCAAAGACTTCATTACCAATGGCAGTGTCAGCAACCAAGAGTTACTTAAGCTCTACCACGGACATGGACTCAGAGAAGAGTTTGCTGCAATCACTAAAGATGTGGAAGCGATGTTTCCTGCTTTAGCAAATGAAACTTGAATTTAATTTAAGAGTTGTTATTTACTAATGAAGTTGATTTTGTTTTTGTTGACTACTAATTCAGCATTGAAAAAAATATTCTTCATTTCCGAAATCGTCATCATCCTGAATAACACCTTTTAAAGATGTGGTTTGCAGAGCACCGAATATTTCTGACAATTGATCTGTGGTCTCAAGAAATTTAATTAAATCTCTAGATGTATGAATATTGTCCTTCGGTAGATCAATTTCTCCAAAAGAAGAAATTATTTTTACAAACTGATCTAAATCAAGCTCATTGAGATTGATGGTGAATTTTGATTTGACTACTGTTTCACGACTTATAGTGAGTTCCATACATAACCTTCGAGTGTGATCATTTTCTAGGTCTATCATTTTAAGCATCAATACTCACTAGGTAGCATGATGACCCAGTGCTCAGTATCCCAACAGGCGTAAAGTGAAATTTGGTCTAAGGGCAAGTCTGTATATGGAATTTCTTGTCTAGCCAATTCATTGCAATTTCCGTCTTCGTAGACCATGACAGCTTTAGTACGTTTGACTGAGGTCTTCACAACTACAAACCATTCCGCTGTACCAATTTCAACCAAATGGCTTGCAATCGCGTCCATTAACCAAAAACATGCAGCCTGCTCTGCCAAATATTTGGTGCCCTCAGTCAGCAAGTGTCTGCGACTAATTCGATAGTATTTTGCCGTGCCAGTAAATTGATTCAATTGGTTTGGATCAAATTTTTTCATTGCTGCGCCCTTCTTTGATTGAATGACTACAGTTTTGTTTCAGACGAGCAGATGGACAACCGACATTTGGTAACCCGATAACTTGTCGGGATACCGAGTAAAAATCACCATGGTGATTTGTTAAGTACTTCACCTAAAAATCCGTAGCGAGGAAATTAAGACCTGGAGGACCCATTCGGACTACAGATAGAAACCACACTGCTCATATAAATTTCAGTAACTACTAACAAAATTCAGCGCGTTAAAAAGCCCTATAGCGCTTTGATTCGCATGCCGGAGTACTTTGAGAGCTGAGAGCCCAGATCAGCGCTTGTAGGGCTTGCTATTCAATCTGCTCTGGTTATCCACAGAGCGTGTGAGATATCCACAAAAAATCACGAAAAAGTTAGCTTTTAATAGATTTCTAAGTTTGATCGTTGAAATCATTGATGAAAAGAACCGCTAAAAAGTTATGCACAGCCAGTTCATTTCGCCCTGCTTCCGCTCTGAAACCCGACAGTTTGGACGGACTTAGGTTGTCCAGATAAATATATGAAAACACAATGCAATTAACGCAAACACATGATTCAGGAGATAACAGCATGGCACAAGCAAAGACACTGACAACTGCAGAAATTGAGCGCTTGTTAGCGCATATCAATACACGCAAGTACGCAGCTCGCAACAGATCAATGATGCTGCTCACACACTGGGCAGGTTTGCGCATTGGCGAAGTAGCTTGCCTGCGCTGGAGCGACGTCACAACCACAGATGGTCAGATTAAAGACGAGATCCGCTTACTACCCGACATGACAAAAGGCCGTCATGCGCGTACTGTGTTTGTCAGCGCCAAGTTGAAAGCAGAATTGCAATCCTATGCTGAGCAAGCAAAGTGCGTGGATCGCAGCTACCCATTCTTTGCTAGCCAAAAGAGCATACGGGCAGGCTTCAACGCCAACAGCTTGGCACAAACTTTTGCTCTACTTTATGAAGGCGCTGGACTGGAAGGTGCTAGCAGCCACAGCGGACGCAGAACATTTTTAACAAACCTTGCCAACAAAGGCACAGCAATACACATTTTGAAAACGCTGGCTGGTCACCGAAGCATTAGCACTACCGCTGCCTACTTGTACAGCAGCCCAAGTCAATTGAAGGCAGCTGTTGAGTTGGTTTGATTTCAATTACGGCAGTTCAGATTTAACCTGTACAAACGATCAGCCCAGCAGGCTCAGGGGCTGAGCCTCTCGGGGCTCAAAGTATGGTTTTGTGACTGAACCTAACCTGCCAACATGATCCTGCCCTTTCTGCTCTCTGCCACTTTTTGGCTGCCCCTTGGGGGCGTTTACACGCATCTCGCCCTGCTGACGCCCGTGTTTAAACAGCAATTCACGTTTAAACCCTCTGAAAGCCAGGCTCTGAATATTCGAATGGACTACGGATATTCACCAGAACCTCAAAGACTCAGCCGAAGAGAAAAAATTGCTCTTAAACTGACACAAATTACAAAAACTATTAACAAAGACTAACCATGGCAGAAATAGAACGCTACTACGCCTACCAAACCTTGTTCTCTAGCCGCAAGGCTGTGCCCAAGATGGAATTCTTGAAGAAGTTGGAGATTTCTCCAGCCACTTTTAAACGCGACCTGGCCATGCTGCGCGATCGTTTAAACACCCCCATCTTGTACGACCGCGATTTAGGCGGCTACCGACTAGAAAACCCAGACGCCTTTCAGCAACTTCCTGGCCTGTGGTTTAGCCAGGAAGAAGCTCTGGCCCTCATGACCATTCAAACCATGATTGGTCAGCTCGAGCCTGGCTTGTTGGGCCCCAAGCTCAAGCCTTTGCAAACTCGCCTCAACAAAATTCTGGAAACGCAAGGCGCAGATGCCAACGTGTTGTCGCAAAGAATTCGCGTGGTGCATGCCGGCAAACGTCGCATGCCTTTGAAGTCGTTTGAGTTGGTGGCCAAGGCTACTGTCGATCGAAAGCAAGTTGAAATCGTTCACCTCAACAGGCAATCGGGCGAGTCAGTGAAGCGCATTATTTCGCCGCAGCAACTGATTCATTACCGAGACAACTGGTATGTGGATGCTTGGTGTCATTTGCGTGGCGGCGTTCGAAGCTTTTCGATTGATGCCATTGAGCATTGCTTGTTGTTGGAGCATGATGCTAAAGACATTGATCGCGAGCAGTTGCTTAAAACCATGCAGAGCGGTTACGGCATTTTTGGCGGCCAAGCCAAAGCGTGGGCTGAGTTGAAGTTCACGCCTGAGCGTGCGCGCTGGGTGCAGCATGAAGAGTGGCACCCCGACCAAAAGGGCACTTTGCACAAGGATGGCAGCTACACCCTTGAGGTGCCCTTCTCCGATGAACGCGAGCTAATTGGCGACATTTTGCGCATAGGCCCCGACGTGAAGGTACTGGGCCCAGCGCCATTGGTGAAGCAAATGAAAGACGCACTGCAGAAAATGCAGAAGCAGTACGCTTGAAGAAATAATTGGGGTCAGTTAATCCTGCCCAAACACCGCACCCAGCCCAGTAGCCACAGATCCCATGCGAGTGCTGCCGTCTGAGCTAAAACATCCCTGCTGAATAAACACTGAGCCATCAGACCCCACCGTGGTTAAACCCATGGTGGTGTAGGACGTGCCGTTGGTTGAAATGGTGAGGCTGTCAGAGATTTTGTGAACGGTGTCGCCAGAATCAGAAACTGCAAAACTACCCAAAATTTGCCAAATAGACATGGTGTGCTCCTTAGAAAAAACCTTTGATGCCATGACTATGGCTCACCATGAGCTCACCAAATGAGCCACATAAAATTAATTTCAAATTAACTCTAATGACCAGAGGACACCTCACCCCAAAAACCCACCCTAAGCCTGCACAATAGTCCTAACTCCGAGTGAGTAAAAAAATTACGTGTCAGAACTTGTTTGTGTGTAAAATCACAAACATTGATCCAAAGTTCACAAACGTATGTCAAATTTTGAGTATGCTTTCCCTTCAATTCGTGGCATCCAGGCTAGCCGCGAGTACTACATCTCTATGTGCCCTCTTAGGCTGATTCCTAAGATTTTTTTGTTCGATGAAGAAGAACTTACGCCCGAATTACGAGCTCAAAGAACTCTAAACCGGAGTCGAATTCCCGAAATGTCTCGGTACATTCTTGAAAACAAAACCGACTACGTTTTTTCTGCAATCACAGCTTCTATTAACGGAAACGTTAGATTTAGCCCAATCGGTTCTAAAGGAGCAGACGATCGCCTCGGCATTCTTCATGTAGACATGAAGAACCAATTCATCATCAATGATGGTCAACACAGGCGCGCTGCTATTGAACAAGCAATTAAAGAAGACTCAAGTCTCAGCGATGAAACTATTGCAGTAGTTTTCTTTGTTGACCAAGGACTTGCAAGAAGTCAGCAAATGTTCGCAGATTTGAATAGATATGCAATCCGAGCTTCGAAGTCACTTGGTATTCTTTACGATCAAAGGAATGACGCTGCAAAAGTTGGCAAATTAGTTGCCCTTAAGAGTGAAGCTTTTAAAGGGATGGTTGAACTTGAAAGAAACTCTCTTTCTGAAAGATCTCGAAAACTTTTCACACTAAGTGCACTTTGCTCTGCAACATCAGATTTTTTAGGCATGCGGGAATTCAAAACACCAGATGAAGCTGCAAATGAAGCCATTAAGTTTTGGGATGAATTAGCTAAACATATTCCAGAATGGCAACTTGTAAGAAGATCAAAAATGACTGCCGGTGAGATCAGAAGGGATTTTGTACATTCACATGGAGTGCTGCTTCAAGCTTTTGGAAGAGTTGGAGCTAGTCTGCAAAGTGAAAAAAAATCTAATTACGGCTCTCTCTCAAATCTCAAAAAAATTAACTGGGCGCGATCCAATGCACGAGATTGGGAAGGACGAGTGATGATAGGTGGAAGGCTAACTAAAGCCACAAACAGTGTTGTACTTGCATCTGCTTTTATAAAAAAACAGTTAAGCATTCAACTAAGTCCCGATGAAATTCGAGCAGAAGCAGCTTTCGCAAAAACTGGCAAAAGAAAGTAAAAAATGGAATTAGAAGAAAAAATTGAAATTGCGATTGCGAATATTGCAACACTCTACCTAGAAGACAACTTACCATGGATTGTTGGTTATAGCGGTGGGAAAGACTCCACTGCAGTGCTTCAATTGGTTTGGAGTGCAGTAGAGACAATTCCAATTGAAAAGAGAACCAAAAAGATTCACGTTATTTCAACTGACACATTAGTTGAAAACCCTATAGTTGCTGAGTGGGTTAAGGTGAGTCTAAAGAATGTAACATTTTCCTCACTTACGCAGAAAATGGGAATTGAGGCTCACAGACTGGTACCAAAAATTGAAGACAGATTTTGGGTAAATCTTATTGGTAAGGGATACCCTGCTCCACGTCCAAAATTTAGATGGTGTACCAGTAGACTAAAAATCAATGCATCTACGGAGTTCATCCGAACAGTAGCCTCACAAACAGGCGAAGCAATTTTGTTTTTAGGTACAAGATCATCTGAAAGCCAAGCCAGGAAGAAGGTAATGGCTAAGCACGCCGGTAGCACACGTGAATTATTAAGTAGGAATTCTGATCCAAGGCTTGATCGAGTATGGATTTACCCTCCAATAGGCGATTGGTCTACTGACGATGTTTGGGAGTATCTGGGAACAACTCAAAACCCGTGGGGTCATTCGAATAAACAACTTTTCGAGATGTATAGAGGTGCAACTCAAGATGCTGAATGCCCCCTAGTCGTTGATACAAGTACTCCAAGCTGTGGCGATAGCAGATTTGGATGTTTTGTTTGTACCTTAGTTGATAAGGACAAATCTATGAACGCCATGATACAAAACAATGATGATAAAAAATGGATGATTCCATTAGCTGAATTTAGAGAAAAGAAGCTCAATACAACAGATGATTTTCCAAATCGTGATTTCCGTAGGCTTGATAAAAATCTGAGTTATTTCCAACGTAAAGATGGACCTAGTCTTATTCATGGACCATACAAACAACATTACCGAGAAGAACTACTTAAAGAACTATTGGTTGCTCAAACCAAAATAAGGTCGGATCCAGTAACTGGGATCGAATCATTCGAACTAATTACTCCTGAAGAACTTGAAGAAATTAGAAGAATTTGGGTCGATGAAAAGCATGAAATTGAAGACTCCTTACCAAGAATTTATAAAGAAGCTACTGGTAAGAAATACCCTGCACAAAGCGTTGACGAAAGTCAGATTTTCAAACCTGAAGATTTGGAAATTCTTAAGGATTTAAGCAAGAGCGATGACGATCCGGACAACATTCATTACCAAATGATTAGAGAAATGCTGCATGTGGAACAAACTTATCGGGGGGCGTATAGGAGACATGGAATATTCGAAACCCTTGAGAAGACGGTAAGACAACATGCATTTTTAAATAAAGAAGATGCACTAGCTTTCAAACTTATTCAAGCAAATTCGGGATCAGAGGAACAGCCAGGTGAAGAACTTTCAGAAACTGATTTGGTAATTGATAATTCACAATCTACAAAGCTTGTCTGATGATACTTACAAAACTAGCATTACATAATTTCGGCATCTATGGCGGTAAGCATGAAATTGATCTGACCGTTCAAAAGGATAAGCCGATAATATTGGTAGGCGCCCTTAATGGCTCTGGCAAGACAACGCTTTTAGAAAGCATTCAATTTGCTTTGTTTGGAAAAAATGCAAAATTTATTCCAAAAACAAAAACAGCATATCTTGATTTTCTTAAAGACTCAATCAATAGAAAAAATCTAGATACTTCAGCATCAGTTGCTGTAACTTTTGAAACTAAAAAAGGGAGTCGGATAAGTTCATATGAAGTTGTCCGCACTTGGTCTCTGAATTCAAAAAAAATTCAGCTGGACACGGTACAAGTTTTTAAGGATGGCGAACTAGATGAAGAGTTGTCTGATCGCTGGCCTGAGCTTTCTGAAAACTTTTTTCCAAGTCAACTTTCAGATCTATTCTTTTTTGATGGTGAACGTATTGAGACACTTGCGCAGCAAGATAGATGCAGCGAACTGATTCGCACTGGCTTAAATTCATTACTGGGTTTAGATTTAGTTTCAGATTTATCGCGAACACTTGTTACGCTAGAACGAAAAATTAAACTAGACAATAGTGGTCGTAATGAAAAAGAAATCTACGATCAGCTCAAGAAAAAATCTGATGAACTCCAAATTAAGAGACAAGAACTTTCAAAAGAAATTGAAGAAAGTTATTCTGAGCGAGAATTGTTGCAAGCTAATTTAGAAGTAGCGAATGATTCTTTAATTCGCGAAGGCGGAGATCTTTTTAAAAATAGAGATGATCTGAAGGCTAAACAGGATTTTTTGAATCGTGAAATTTCTAGAATACGCAATGAATTAGTGGATTTGGCAAGCACCGTACTTCCCCTAACATTGCTTGAAGAAAATATAAAAACAATTGAAGAATTATCTCTATCAAGTCTTTCATCTACTCAAAGAGAAGCTGTATCAGACGCAATATACAACTTTAGCCTATGCGTACTAAAAGAAGTGAAGCAAAGAGAATTCACCGATGTGCAAATCAAAGTACTCCAAAACATTCATTCTTCATATCTGGAAATATCAAAAAACGAATCAAAGAATCCGGAAATACATTGCTCGCGCGAGTCGCTTTACAAATATAGAACGGCAATAAATTCACTTCAATCGAGTGGAATGACTTCGCTTGTAGAACTGACAAACATAAAAAATCAACTTGAATTAATTGAAAAGCAAATATCTGCCATTCCTGCTGAGGGCAAAGTTGCAAATTTCATTGAACAAGTGTCCACCTTCGAAAGCAAGTTAAATCAATTGAACATTCGAATTGAGGCATTGGCACTCAACTCAAACAATATCGATAAAGAAATAGCTGCTAACGAATTAAAAATTGAAGAAACAATTAATGCCATAAGTAGTAGCAATGCTGAAGAACTGTTATTCAAAAATATGAAAGAACAACTTTCTAGGGGTAAACAAACTTTAGCAACATTTGAAGAAAAAATTAGAAATAAGCACGTATCAAATCTAGAAAAAGTTATCAAAGAATGTTTTGATTCACTTCTTAGAAAAAAAGGATTCTTGCAATCCATCTCAATTTCAAAACGTGACTATCAAATGACCATCAATATTGTTGGCGGTGAAACTGTGCCGTCTTCTAAACTTTCTGCAGGAGAAAGGCAATTATTGGCTGTAGCTGTCTTATGGGCATTAGCAAAATTATCTGGCAGGCAACTGCCAACAGTAATTGACACACCGCTGGGACGACTCGATAGTAAACATAGAAAATTCTTTGTTGAAAACTACTTCCCGCAAGCTGGACATCAAGTAATTTTGCTATCAACAGACGAAGAGATAGTTGGCAACTACTACAAATCTTTAAAAAATTCTGTTTCCAAGGAATACATAGTTGAATACAACGAAGATGAGCAATCTTCATTCGTCTCAAGTGGCTATTTCAATTAAAAAATAGGTTAGAAAATGATTGATACAGTGCGCGTTTCCGAAAAAGGGAAAACTCAACTAATAACTTTGAAAAGAAGAACTGGAATTCAAAATTGGAACGTTCTGTGTAGGTGGGCTTTTTGTATTTCTTTGAAAGAAAAAAAAGAGCCTCCAAACGAAGAGATCCCATCAGATAGCAGCATAGAAATGACCTGGAAAACTTTCACAGGTGGTGACGAAGAACTTTATTTGGCTTTGCTAAAGCAACGAGCATTCACTGCGGGCATCAATGATGGACGTGATGAAATAAACAAATATTTTCGATTGCACTTGCATAGAGGAATTTCCTATATGACAAGCAATAACAAGCTTGTAAAAATTGAAGATTTAATTCGAATTGGTACGAATTAAATATCTTTGTAAAGTTGCAATGATGAGTTAGCCCCCTGAATGACAGTCCCGTCGGTATTCCTTAAACTAACAACTAGGAATACGACTATGGATATGACTATGTCATCAATAAGACCTAACCGGGTGGAAGTGGTCACCAGTGTTCAGCGCCGCAGGCGCTGGACTCCGGAGCAAAAGCTTGAAATCGTCAAACAAACCAATGAACCAGGCAGTTCTGTTTCTTTGGTAGCCCGCCAACATGGATTAACTGCAGCCCAGTTGTTTCAGTGGCGCAAAGCTTATTTGGAAGGTTCTTTGGTTGCAGTGGGCGCCAATGAAACCGTTGTCCCGGCCTCTGAACTTCAAGAGGCCATGAGACGAATTAAACAACTTGAAGGTGCGCTTGGCCGCAAGACTCTGGAGAACGAGATTCTCAAGGAGGCTGTGGACTTTGCCAAAGCAAAAAAGTGGATTGCGCGCTCGCCTGTATTGCCCGGGGACGAGCAATAAGGGCGGTGTGCATGGCACTTGGCGTATCCCGCAGCAACGTATTGACCAAGAAAACTCGAACCTCCGAATGGACTGATTTGAGAAAGTCACCACCAAGAACTGATGACTCAGACCTCAAGGATGCCATTGCCTGCGTGGTTAAAGATCGAGCCACCTATGGCTATCGAAGAGTCTGGGCCAGGCTGAAGATCGACGGCCGGCAGATTAACCATAAGCGGGTTTACAGGGTTATGCGCGATGAGGGCTGGCTGCTGTTTAGACAAGGTCAAAGGCCTTTGGACACCAGAAAGCATGAAGGCACAGTGGCAGTAAAGGAAAGCGACACGCGCTGGTGCTCTGATGGATTAGAACTGTCTTGCGACAACGGAGAACGCGTCAGGGTGGCATTTGCATTGGACTGCTGCGATAGAGAAGTCATGAGTTGGGTTGCCACCACCAAAGGCATTGATGCTGGACTGGTTGGCGACTTGATGATGCAAGCTGTGGAGAAACGATTCGGATCAAACGGCAAACCGTCAAAACCGATTGAGTGGCTGACTGATAACGGCAGTTGCTACACAGCAGCAGAGACAAGAAGCTTTGCCAAAGAACTAGGCTTAAAACCTGTGACCACACCTGTTACAAGCCCTCAAAGTAACGGCATGGCTGAGAGCTTTGTGAAGACCCTGAAGCGGGACTACGCCAAGCTGGCTAATCGGCCTGATTCAAAAACTGTGATGGCCCAACTGAAAGATTGGTTCGATGACTACAATTCGTATCACCCGCATAGCGCATTGGGCTACTTGCCGCCAACGCTGTTCAGGGAGAAACGATCGGTAACTTAAACATACCGGCGGTACTGGAATACAGGGTCAAGACCACTGGATTTCAATCGCTACTAGATTGACTTCTGTAGTGTTTTTGTTTGGCAGTTGAACCTTACTGCCTTGATAAAAAATATTCACATTGTCTAAATCTTTACTCTGTATTTTTAGTGGAGCTTCAC
>Ga0315905_10002839_pt1 | contig 18081 bp, 21 predicted proteins | sample LakEriMetagenome_5_FD_203522 | JGI IMG/M metagenome (GOLD analysis project Ga0315905, IMG submission 203522) | Freshwater fungal communities from buoy surface, Lake Erie, Ohio, United States - Buoy 4 MA121 | ecosystem: Environmental > Aquatic > Freshwater > Lake | place: USA: Lake Erie, Ohio... | reverse complement strand
CCGGACGTGTTCGATGCGTGCTTCAACGAAGTCTCCTGACCTCGCCGACCCGTCTTCCCGGCACACCTCGGTTGTGACAAGGCGAACCTTATCGTCGGCGTCGACCCGCGGCTGGTGGAACTGGTGGCAGGAACGACCAGAAACTGGTCGTTCCTGCCACCAGTTCCACCAGAAGAATCGGGTTCGGGTCAGAGCAGGCCGAGCACCAACCCCCCCAACGCGAGGTGGTACGTCACCATGATCCCCACCGGTTGCCACGGGCGGGCTTTCACGAATCGCGTTTCGGCAATCAGCGCATCCGACAGCATGAAGATCGCGGCGCCCGCGACGGAGACCCACGAGCCACTGGCCACGGCCGCCACCGCCATCGTCGTGATCACCACCACGTACACCGAGACCGGCACGACGAGTTCCGTGTGTCCGCCACTCCGGATCGCTCCGACGAAGCGTCGCGCCAGCACCGATGCAACGGGAATCGCGACGACCGCGGCCACGATCCAACGCACGGCCGACGTCTCACCGGTGGCGAAACCGATGGCGAACAACAGCTGCGCAACCGCGAACGACGCCAATCCGGGCACGAAGGCGTTCGTGGGAAGCATCAAGAAGACGTCCCCCAGGACGCACAAAACGAGCGCCGCGATCATGAAGGCCCACGGCACGTCGTGGTTCACGTCCACGGTGAGCGCAGTGGCAAGGAAGGCCATGGTGGCCGCGGGCTTGCTGACGTACTCGAGCACGCTGTGATCACGGGCGACGGCCACCCAGTCGACGACGGCCATCACCGCGGCCAACGACAACAGCAGCCAGGATGCGTTCGTCATCGTGATCCGGTTCGTCGTCGGTCAGCCACGAAGGTTCCGGAGCAACTCGACCAACTGGTCCAAGGCGGCGTTCCAGCCGTCGTGGAATCCCATCTGCTCGTGAGCGCGCATTCCGGCTTCGTCCACGTGTCTCACCGTCGCGGAGTAACGAGTTCCGTCGGCGACGGTCTCGAAGGAGATCGTCGCCGTGAATCCGAAGTCGCCCTCGCCCAGTTCGTTCGGAGCGAAGCCCGGACCCATCAGATTCGTCCACGAGAATCGTTCACCGGGAACGGCCTCGAGGACGCACCCGGTTCCTTCGTTGCGTTCTCCGTCGGGACCACACATCACGGTTCGGAAGACGCCTCCGGGAACCGTGTCCACCTCGGCCTCGGTAGTCCGCCACGGTGCCGGTGTGAACCACTGCACCAACATCTCCGGTCGGGTCCACCCGTCGTAGAGATCCTTCGCCGTGGGAGCGACGATCCGTTGGAACGACAGGTCGAACGACACGTCAGCGCTTGCGGATGACGCCGTCGGCCACCGCGGCCGCCGCCACCGCCGGGGCCACGCGCGCCACGACCGAACGGTCGAACACGGACGGCACCACGAACTCGGGCTTCAACTCGGCGTCGGTCACCGACTCGGCGATCGCCACCGCCGCGGCCAACTTCATGCCTTCGGTGATGTCGGTGGCCTGCGCGTCGAGGGCGCCACGGAAGATGCCGGGGAACGCCAGAACGTTGTTGATCTGGTTCGGGTAGTCGCTGCGACCCGTGGCCATGACCGCGGCCAGACCGTCGCACTGCTCGGGACGGATCTCGGGGTTCGGGTTGGCCATGGCGAACACGATGGGATCCTTGGCCATCGATCGAACGTCGGCGGCCGTGATGAGATCCGGTCCGCTGACGCCCACGAACACGTCGGAACCCTTCATGATGTCGCTGATGGTGCCCATACGGCGCGAACGGTTGGTGTTCTCGGCGAACCACTCCTTGGCCGAGTTCATCTCGCCACGACCCGTGTAGATGGCGCCCACGCGGTCGCAACCGATCACGTCGCCCACGCCGGCGTTCAACAGGATCTTGCCGATAGCCACACCCGCGGCACCCACACCGGCGATGACCACCGTGAGGTCCTCCATCTTCTTGCCGGTGATCTTCAGCGAGTTCCACAACGCGGCCAAGGTGACGACCGCGGTTCCGTGCTGGTCGTCGTGGAAGACCGGGATGTCGAGGCTGGCGCGCAGACGCTCCTCGATCTCGAAGCACTCCGGAGCCTTGATGTCCTCCAGGTTGATGCCACCGAAAGTGGGCGCGATTCGCTGGACGAAGTCGACGACCTCGTCGGCGGTGCAGGCGTTGATGCACACCGGGAAACCGTCGACGCCACCGAACTCCTTGAACAACAGGGCCTTGCCCTCCATGACGGGCATGGCACCCTCAGGGCCGATGTCGCCCAAGCCCAGAACCGCCGTGCCGTTGCTGACAATGGCCACGGTGTTCTTGCGAATCGTGTACTGGTGCGACAAGCCCGGATCGTTCTCGATGGCGGTGCACACACGGGCCACGCCGGGGGTGTAGGCCATCGAGAGGTCGTCACGATCGTTCACCGGCGCCGTCGACAACACGTGGATCTTGCCCGACTCGTGCATCTTGAACGTGCGGTCCCACCAATCCAGCAGGGTGACACCCGACAGCTTGTTCACGGCGTCGACGACCTTGGCCTGATGCGCTTCGTCACGGCAGTGCACCACCACGCTGCGGCGCAACACGGGTCCGCGCACGTCGAAACCGTCGAGGGCCCCGATGTTGCCGCCGGCCTCGCCGATGGCGGTGCAGAGGCGTCCGAGGGTGCCGGGGACGTTGTCCAACTGGCAATCGAGGGCGATGGAGAAGGCGGCGGTCGGTTTTGTAGTCACAGGATTAGAAACGATACGACACTCGTCGCCGGAATCTTCGTCTTTTTGGAACAATCACCGAGCGTTCAGCGAACGTCAACCCTTGACTCCTACCGTGAGACGGGGGTACGTTTTTGTAGTGACCACTACACAGGAATCATCCGGCAAAATCTGGCTCGCCCACCTCATCGGGATGTTGTTCGCTCTGGCCTTCGCCCTCTTCTTCGCCGTTCTCCCCGTGGACGTGGTCTCCGAGACCGGTTCCAAGGTCGGCCTGTACGTTCTGGCCGCCGCGCTCGGCCCGGTCACCGTGTTGGTTCTGCGGTTCCTGGCCGACCGCCTGCACCTCGACCGGCGACGGTTCGTCGTCATCGCCAGCGCCGGTGCCGCCACGTTCGACGGACTGTTCATCGGACTATGGCCCGACGTGTACGGACACGAGGGCGCGGACCTGGCCAACGTGGCCGCGCTCATCCTCTTCGGCTTGGCGGCCATCCTGATCTCGGACCACATCGTGGCCGTGAACTCCCTCCCTCGGCGGAAAGGAAACCACTCATGAGTGCGAACGACCCGTTGCGGACGGTCCTCGATTTCTTCCGTGCCTTCGAGGGTAACGACGTGGAGGAGGCGATCAAGTTCGTCGCCGACGACCTGGAATACGTGAACGTTCCTTTCGGCTTCGAGGCCGGGACCGTGATCGGCCCCGACGGAATGCGCGCGGTTCTCGGGCCGGCCTTCGCCGGCGTCAGCCGTAACGAGTTCATCGTGCGGACCACGGCCACCAACGGGGACACCGTCTTCGTGGAACGCCTCGACCGTCATCGACTGGCCAATGGATGGGCGGAACTTCCCGTGAACGGCGTGTTCACCGTGCGCGACGGAAAGATCACCCACTGGCGCGACTACTTCGACATGAACGTCTTCACCACCCAGATGGCCGCCTCAGCCTGAGACCACTCGAAGCGTTCGTCGACCTCAGTCGATGATGCCCATGGCCCGGGCCGCGTCGTTGGCCGCACGAGCACCGCACACCTGACGAACCATCAAGAGACCGTCGATGCGGGCCACGACCGCCAGCGCGAGTCGACGCCGTTCCGCGGGACCATCGCCGAGAATCAATTCGCTGATCCAAGCCACCCAGGCCTCGACCAGCGCGGCCGACAAGCCGACGAAAGGTTCTTTCCTCGCGCTCGCCAACCCCACGACCTCGAAGTAGACGGCCATCAATGCGTCCACCTTGCTGCTGGCCAGGATGGGCCACGCGGTGCGCATCAATTCGTCCGGATCGGCCTGGTCGGCAAACGCACCCTCCAGGAGTTCCTGCAACTCTGCCCCCATCGCGGTGACGATGGTCGTGATCAACACGTCCTTCGACGGAAAGTAGTACACCACCATCCGATCGGAGATGCCGAGTGATTTGGCCACCTTGCCGTACGACAACGCGGCCAGACCCTCCGCCAGCACGACATCAATGCCGGCCCGAACGATGTCGTCACGGTCATGGCGGTAACCCACGGGTCCACTGTAGCGAGCGTTACAAAAGCATCACCCCGAGCATTCGCGGTCCATGGGTACGCTCCCCCGCATGCGCATATCCACTCGAAACCTGACCGCTCTCTCGATCTGCCTCGCCCTGGTGGGCGTCTCCTGCGGAGGTGACGATTCGGGGTCGGGATCCGCAGCGCTGTCCGAGGAGGAGTTCTGCGTCGAACTCACGGCACTCGACGGCATGGAACCCGACGTCAGCAACATGGCCGACGTCGTGACGACCATCGAGGACCTGGCGGACAAGGCTCCCAATGACGAGCTCCGTGACGCGATGCTGGCGCTGGTGCCGGTGATGACCATGATGGGCGAGATCGACGAGAACGACCCGGACGCCATGAGCAAGGTGATGGAGGTCATGATGGATCCCGAAGTCATGGCCGCGGGTGAATTGATCGAGAAGTACAGCTCCGAAACCTGTGGCATCGATGATTCGGCCGGCGACGAGTCGAGCACCGACGCGACGGACGCCGCACCCACCGAGGGAGGCAACGGCGCCTACATCTTCGACGACATGGAAGCCAGCGACATTTCCGACTACGTCGAGGCGAACGGCACCGACTACTTCCCCAACGGCTACGTGAACTCCACGTCGATGTCCGGAGCCGACGGCTACACCGAGGTGATCATGGACTTCGCCGACGCCGACTCGGTCGACGGCGTGAGCCTGTGCGAGGTCATCTTCGAGGGAATCGCCATGAGCACGGCCGACTCCGCCGTGCGGATCGTTGTTCAGGAGAACTCCATCGACATCGCCGTGCGCGAGGTCGACGGTATGTGCACCGCGGTCTGAGCCACCGAGCTCTCAGGAGCCGGTGAGCTCCTTCTTCAGTTCGCGCTTCAAGAACTTGCCGTTCGCGTTGCGCGGGATGGGCTCGGTGCGGAACCAGATCTTGGTGGGGATCTTGTGCTTGGCCAGGCTGGCCGACAAGAACTGACGCAGCTCGTCCTCGGTGAGCGACGCGCCCGGCCGAAGCACCAGCACCGCCGCCACCTCCTCACCCAAGCGCTCCTCGGGAATGCCGAACACGCAGGCCTCGGCGATGGCGTCGTGGTGATAGATCGCGGTTTCCACTTCGCTGCAGTACACGTTCTCGCCACCGCGGATGACCATGTCCTTGGCGCGGTCGACGATGTAGATGAACCCGTCCTCGTCGATGCGCGCGATGTCGCCGGTGTTCAGCCAACCGTCCTTGATGGTGTCCGCGGTCGCCTCCGGGCGATTGAGATAGCCCTTGATGGTGATCGATCCGCGCACGCACAACACCCCGACCGTGTTGGGGCCGGGCGGCAGATCGCGACCTTCCTCGTCGACCAACTTGGTCTCGAGCGTGGGCACGGCGGGTCCGCACGACTCGGGCTTGGCCACGAACCAACGCGACGAGTTGGCCGTGATGATTCCGCAGGTTTCGGTCATGCCGTAGCCGGTGGACGGCTGGCCGTGCTTCAACGCGCCGGCGATCTTGTGCACCAGGTCGGGCTGCAACGCCGCACCGCCTCCACCGAGTCCGGCCAGCGACGATGTGTCACGCTTGTCCCAATCGGGGTGCATCAACATCTCGCGGCTCATGGTGGGAACTCCGGAGAAGTTGGTGACCTTCTCGCGCTCGATCAATTCGAGGGCACGACCCGGGTCCCACTTGTACATGAGGACGACCTTGCCGCCGGTGAGCGTGGCCGGGTGCAGGATGCAGTTGCACGCGGTCACGTGGAACAACGGAGTGGGCGCCATGAACGACGCCGGCAGTGCGGGCGGCGCCGGCGGCGGAGGCGGAACGTCGCCGGCGGCGATGGCCTTCTGCTCGGCCATGGCCACCGCGGTGGTCATGACGGCGATGTTCAAGATGTTGTGCACCGAACCACGGTTGGTCAACTGTGCGCCCTTGGGGAAGCCGGTGGTTCCCGAGGTGTAGAAGATGGTGGCGTCGTCGTCGGTGTCGATGGTGACATCGGGAAGCGATCCCGGATCCGCGGCCGACATGATCGAGCTCCACGTCGAACCCTCGCCGGGGATGGCCCGTTCGGTGCGCACCGCGATGATGTGCATCGGACGCTGGCTGGGCATCTGCGCCAAACGCTCGAGACGTTCGTCGTCGGCGATCAACACGCGAGGCTCGCTGTCGTTCAGCGCGTACTCCATCTCGGGAGCGGTCCACCATGCGTTCATTCCGACGACGGCGGCTCCGACCGACACACCGGCCCAGTAGCCGACGACCCACTCGGGATAGTTGCGCATGGCGATGGCCACGCGACTGCCGGGCGTGACGCCGTTGTCAACCAAGTACGCCGCCAACTTACGAACCTGGGCGTGCACGTCGGCGTAGCTGTAGCGCTCATCCTCGTACACCAGATAGTCCTTGTCGCCGTGCACGACCGTGGTCTCCCAGATGGCGCGCATGGTGGGCGGCGCGGCCACGTAGGACTTCGCCGGGACTCCGCGGATGGTGGTCATGTGGGTGGCGAACGGTGAGCCCGGTCCTTCGAGTTCGGCGCGGGCGGCTAGGTAATGGTGGATCACGGGCGACATTCTTGCCGATCACCATCCCGATGTACAGGGCGGGGCTCGACCAATCGATGTGTGGCAACATGAGGCGTGCTCTCCGTTCCCACCGTCGACATCTCCGACCCCTCGGCCACCTCCATGGAGGCCCTCGACGCGGCGTGTCGGGACCACGGGTTCTTCCTCCTCAGCGGCCACGGCCTCGACGACCTGATCGATCGGACCTGGCGCCAGACCGAACGATTCTTCGACGCCGATCGCGGCATCAAGAACTCGATCGTGCGCGACCTCGAGAACCCCATGGGCTACTTCGACCGGGAACTCACGAAGCGAAAGCGTGACAACAAGGAGGTCTTCGACTTCCTCGACCCCACGGTGTCGGCCATCGACGCGCGCAATCGTTGGCCCCGCGACCTTCCGGGCTTTCGGGAGACGATGAGCGAGCTGTTCGACGAGTTCAGCCGGTTGGCCGATCGCACCATGAATCTGATCCACTCCGCACTGGAACTGCAGGCCGACTCGCGCGCGCGGGTGGCCGGAAGCCGGCACAGCAGCATGGTGCGTCTCAACTGCTACCCGGTCGGCGATCCGGTGCCCGAAGCCGAGCGAGCCGGTTTGCCCGCGTTGGGCGAGACGGCGCTCGGGTACCACACCGACCCCGGCACGCTCACGTTGCTCCTGCAGGACGACACCGGTGGACTGCAGACGGAGTCGCTCGACCACGGCTGGATCGACGTTCCGCCCTCCCCCGGCACCATCGTGGTCAACCTCGGAGACTGCATGCAGGCCTGGACCAACGACCGGTACCGCGCCGCCGTCCACCGTGTCGTTCCCATGACCCGCAACCGTCGATTCAGCATTCCCTATTTTCAGAATCCGGCTCGCGACACCATCATCGAACCGATGCCGGAACTGAGCTCGACGGGAGCGCGCTATCGATCGTTCGCATGGAAAGAGTTCATGGCCGCGCGTGCGTACGACAACTTCACCGATCTGGGCACCGACGACGCCCAGGTGACCGACTACCGGGTCGTCGACGCCTGACGGACTTCAGAGAATCTCGGCCGCGATGTGGTCGAGTAACGCGCGACTACGCGAGGCGTGGCCGGCGTCGTCGTCGCTCAGCGCGCGGTGCAGTGGCAACCATTGTTCCTCGGGTATCCGAACCACGTCTCCGAGGTTGCGAACGATCGTCGCGTCGAACTCGACATGTGGCTGCAGACCCCACGCGCGACCGATTCGGAACACCGTGTCCGCGTGCGACAAACGAGCGAGTACCTCCGATTCCCCGGGTGCGGTGATGGCATCCTCGTGCCAGACGGCCCACCGACCCTCGAGCGCGCTCGGCGCACCGTCGGCAAGTTGGAAGTCGACGTAGTCCCGATAGGTGTGCTCCATGCGGGACACCGAGCCACCGAAGGCCCGGGCGAGCACCTGCGCGCCGAAGCAAACGCCGACGTACGGTCGATCCGCCGACACCCACGCACGGACCGCATCGATCTCGGCCTCCGCCGGCGGTAGGCAGTGACCCGCGGCCACCGAATTCGGTGAACCGAGCACCACCAACAGGTCCCCGTCGGGAATCGTCGGATCATCCTCGCGATAGACCCGCTCGATGGAGAAACCCGAATCCTTCAGCCATCCACCGATGTGGCCGAGTTCATCGGCCACATCACGATGCGAAAGAACGATCGCCTTCAGGGCCATCACTCAGCCGACGCGGTGAAGGGTGTTCCCGTCGGTGTGCGGGAAAATGTCGGGGAACTGATCCATCCGCAGACTGGTGTTCTCGGTGTAGCTCCACGAGTCCGGGCCGTTCACCGTGACCGTCACCGAATAGGCAACGGTGCTCGCGTGCTGACCCAGATAGGTGTTTTCACCGATCGAATAGGTCGTGGATCCGAGTTCGGCCGACATGGTGAACTCCTTCGCGTCGGCGGTGGTACGTCCACCGGCCAGCACCGAAATGCCACGGGGCACCACGAACGCCCGCAGAACCTCGCCCGTGGCGGCGTCCCAGAGCCAGTAACCGAGTTCGGTGTGGAACGGGTTCTCCTCGCCGTCGCGCCACATGGCGGTCTTGTAATCGAGCCCGTACAGCGACTGGGAGCCGTTCTCCACCGGGCCGAAGGGCTTCATCGTCACCTTCTCGAGGAACGGCGTCTGCCAGACCTTGCCCCGCGAGTGCGAGAACGAACTGTCGAGCCCGCCTTGCCCCTGCCATTCTCCGATCAGACCGGCCAGCGGTCCCCATTCCTGCGACATGATTGCCTCCTCGAGTCGACGAACCTTAGTTGTGGAGGAAGCAACCGCAGAAGACTTCACTTCATTCCCGAAAGTTCGACAACGGGTAACGAACGCCGGTCTCTCGTTCGCTGAGTTCCCAGAGCCTCCGCGCGGCTTCCTCGTCACGACCCCGACGTGCGGGCACTTCGATACGCGGCGAACCGAAAGCCATCCAACGCGGCCCGTACATCTCGCCTCCCGTCGCCGACGGTTCCGCCGCCGCCCGAAGTTGAGCCTCACAACCTTGAACTCCCGTGCGAACCAACACCGGCGTCAGGCGACGCATCACCACGTTCGTGGTGGATGTCCCGTTCTTACCCAACTCGGTGCGCGCGGTCCCGGGATGGGCCAGGACCGAGCGAACGCTCGAACCCGATGCCCGCAAACGACGATCGAGTTCCAATCCGAAGTGCACGTTCGCCAACTTGCTCTGGAAATAGGCACCCCAACGGCTGTAGCGACGGCGTTCGAAATGCGGATCGTCCAGTCGCACTCGACCGGGACGATGCGCGATGCTCGAAACGGTGACCACACGGCCACCATCGTCGCCGCCGATGATCGGGAGGAGAAGTCCGGTGAGCGCGAAGTGGCCGAGGTGGTTGGTGCCGAACTGGGACTCGAATCCGTCCGCCGTGCGACCTCGGTCGAGGGCCATCACACCGGCGTTGTTCATCAACACGTCGACGGTTCGTCCCTCCTCCGCCAACGAACGGGCGAAGTCGCGAACCGAGTCCAAGTCCGCCAGATCGAGTTCGCGAACGTCGAGCTCACCACGACCCCCCTCACCTTGGATCAAGCCGGCGGCCGCACGAGCCTTGCCCAGGTTCCGGCACCCCATGACGACCGTGGCGCCCGCGCGATGAAGGTTGCGCGTGGACTCCAGTCCGATTCCCGAGTTCGCACCTGTGACCACGACCGTGCGGCCGCGAAGGTCCGGTAGATCGGTCACCTTCCATGACCGAAAATCTTTGCCCATCCCTGCCAACCTCGCATCCGTTGTTCGCCCAGTTCGTCGTTTACCGATCGGATGCCAGTCAGGTCCGTTGCTCAACCGGTCCGTTGCTCACCCGATGAGCCCGGAGACTAACGTTCCCTCCACCCGACGTCGGAGACGCGCAATGACACGAGGCTTGGAAAACACGGACAGCCAGATCCGCGGTCGTTTGATCGACAGTGCTTTGGCGATCATCGATCGGGACGGAATCGACGGGGCCCGTTTGCGCGACATCGTCGAACACGCCGGAATGACAACCGGCTCGCTGTACTGGTTCTTCAAGAATCGGCGGGCCCTGGTCAACGCCGCACTGTCCGAGCGATACATCCGCAAGATGCGACAGTTGACCGACGCCGCCGAGGACATCATTGAGAAGGGTCTGGTGGTGGGCGATCCCCTCGACCTTCTGGCCGAGATCACCGTCCGTGTGAGCGACTCCGAACGGGTGTTGGCCCGACGGGAGCGGGTGCAGGTGCTGGCCGCCGCACTCGATGATCCGGTCCTGGCCAAGCAAGTGGCCGACGTGCAGCGCAAGTTGCTCGCGCAGTTGACCTCCGTCATCCGCTCCACGCAGGAAATGGGCATCATCCGTGCCGACGTGGACGCGTACAGCGTCGCGGTGATGATCCAATCCACCACCGTCGGTCTGGCATCGGTGGATCTGGCGCCGGATCTGCTACCCGACGATGGCGACTGGATTTATCTGATGGAGCGCATCGTCAGCGCCTTGCGCACCCCGGGAACCTGACACCGGCCGAGACAAAGAGCACGTCCAACGATTGCACGTGCCCGACACCCGTGGAAGCGCTTCTGTAATCTGATGAGGCGGACCAGAACCCGCCCAAACGCCATGAACAACGTCCCCCATCGCACCTTCGTCTTCGCCGGTATCGGCACCGTGGTCGCGGCGTGCCTGGTGGTCGCCGTGCTGGGTTCGGACAACGCCGGCTCCTCGGCCGCCGAGATCTACGCCGGCTCCACGACCCAACCTTCGGTCACCGCGCCGACCACCGACATCGCCCCGACCGATTCGACCACCACCGTCGTGGCCCCGATCGATGCCGCGAACCTGCCCGATCTGGCCGGCACCGACCCCACGGCGGATGAGCCGTGCACCCTGCGCGCGCGATCCCTGGGCGGTGGCGACAGCGGTGACGACGTCGTCTGTCTTCAACGATCGCTGATCGAGGCCGGCTTCATGTCGGGCGTCCCGTCGGGCGTGTACGACAACGCCACCGCGGTCGCCGTCGAGAAGCTCCAGACCGAGCGCAACCTGTTCGTCGACGGCCTCACCGGTCGCGAGACGGCACTGTCGTTGGGCATCTGGCCCGACGAGATGTCATTGGTGGTGCGCACCCCTCCGCCGGCCCCCGGGGCGGTCGATTTGCTCGGCTATCCGCTGTCGAGCGTGGCTACCAGTGGACCCGATGCCCCTCCCCTTCCCCCCAACTCAGGGTCCGGTCGGCGCTTGGTGTTCGAGCGGGCCGGACAACGGGTATGGGCCATCGACGAGAACAACGTGGTGATCCGTTCCTGGTTGGTCTCGGGCAGCAAGTACAACAACGAGACCCCCGGCACGCACAAGGTGTACAGCCGATCGGACGTGTCCACGGCGTGGAACGGGAAGGCCTACCTCTACAAGATGGTGCGTTGGTTGAAGACCGACATCGGTGCGATCGGATTCCACGCCTTGCCCATCCACGTGGAGGACAACTCGCCGTATCAGACCGAGGCCGAACTCGGACAGAGGCTCTCGGGTGGTTGTCAACGTCAGGCCAATCTCGACGCCGACTTCACGTGGGATTTCGCCCAGGTGGGCACTCCCGTCGTCGTGATCTGATCAGCGCGCGTCGGCGATCAGCTTCGTCAGTGACCGTTCCGCATCGAGCACGTCATCGCGATCGATGTTGAGAATCGGGCCCAGGTAGCTCACCGACACGAAATCGTTCTCCACCATTCCGCCGTCGGTGTCGATCGGCAACTCGGCCGCTTCGCCCCATGCCATTCGCACGTGGAAGGTCCCTTCGTGGCCGACCTTGGGCTCCAGACGCGCGGTGCTCATACGCCGCGGTGGCTCGTGCCCGAGACGCGCGGACTTCCATCCCTTGATGTCGGCGATGTCCTTGTTCGGCACGTTGATGTTCACCACCACCGGCTCCACCGGCATGTTGCGAATGAAGCCGTCGACGAAAGAGGCGGCGACTGTCGCGGCACTCTCCCACTTCTGGCCCACCAGCATCTCGTCCCAGCCCTGACCCTCGACGCCGAAGCCGGCCACCGCTTGGCTGACCGCGATTCCGGAGACACGCCCGTTGCGCGCGGTGAGAGCGGCACCGACGGTTCCCGAGTGGTACACGGATCGTCCCACGTTCGCACCGGGGTTGATGCCCGACACGACGAGGTCGAAGGGTTCGCCGAAGGCTCCGAGCCGCGAGAACATCACGCACAACGCCGGCGGTCCGGTCACGGACCAAGCTTCGGCGATTCCATCGACGTGCACCCGATGGACCTCGGGTTGCATGAGATGCAGTGCGCCGAGAGCGGCACCGGCCCCGGAGAACTCGCGATCGGGAGCGGCGATCACCACATCCCCGAACGGTCGCATGGCGCGAGCCAGCACGTGCAAGCCGACGGAGTCGATCCCGTCATCGTTGGTCAGGAGAATGCGCATCGCACCATCGTTGCCGATGGCGGGCACCGGGACGACATCACAACATGGATGGACCCTTAACGACCGGTGAATCGTGCCGGGCGGCGTTCCAGGAACGCGGCGACTCCCTCACGGTGATCCGCACTCTTGAAACTGGCCGACATGGCATCAGTGTGGCGTTCCATGTGCTCGGGGACCGTGGCCGTCAATCCCTCGTAGGTGAGGCTCTTGATCAGGCCGAGACTGTGCGGGGAGCCTTGTGAGATTCGGGAGGCGAGCGCGATCGCGCGATCCATCAATTCATCGGGCCGTACGACGTCGAGCACGTAGCCCAATCGAAGAGCTTCGTCGGCGTCGATCATGTCGCCGGTGTACGTGAGCCGCAAAGCGTTCTGCAGGCCGATGATGCGTGGCAACAACCACGTTCCGGCACCGGTGTCGGGCACCAGACCGCGATGAACGAAGTTCCACGCGAAGCGAGCGTTGGTGGAGGCGATGCGCAGATCGCATTGGGACGTGAACTCTGCCCCCATGCCCACCGCGGGGCCGTCGATGGCGCAGATCGTGGGTTTGCGGCACTCGACCAAGGGCCACCACTTGTCGGTCTCCTCGGCCGAACCGCGCAAACCGCGTTGCTCGCCCGGAATGGTGGAGAGGTCCGCCAGATCGGTGCCGGCGCAGAAGGCACCCGGAACCCCGGTGACGATGAGGGCGGCCGTGGAGTCGTCGTTGCTGGCTTCGCGGACCGCCTCGATGAACTCGAACAGGACGGCGAAGGTCATGGCGTTGCGCTTCTCGGGGCGGTCGATGGTGATGACCCCGATGCTGGGAGCCGGTGGGGCCGCGCCAGTTTCCGAAACCGCGCCGGTAGCCAGATTCGAGCCGGTCGTCGGAACAGAACCTGAAGTCAGAGCATGAATCCGCTCGTACCTGATGTGTCCGCCCACCTTCACCCCCACCCAAAAACCAAAATGCGACAATTTGTCGCTTTGTGTACATGGGCAATGTACACAAAGCGACAAATTGTCGCATTTACGTCGCGGGCGGGGTGGTTGTGGCCTCGGGGGGCGTCGTCACCACGGGCGACGTCACCACCGGCGGCAACGTCGTCACCGGTGCCATCGTCGTGGTCGTCGTCGGAATCACCGGCGGCTCACCTTCGGCCTCGACGTCCTCGCCGTACACCCACACCGCGGTCTTGAGTGGAATCAACCCCGACGCCCAGATCATGTCCATCGCCGCGACACTCACGCGCACGCAACCGTGCGACGCCGGATAGTTCGGAATCGACTTCGATCCATGGATCGCGATTCCACCATTGAAGTACTTCGGGCGGTAGATCTTGCCCAGGTCGCCATCCCACCAGCCATCGGCTCGCTCACGTTGAATCTTGAAGCGACCCGAATGGGTCAGCGACCTACCGGTCTCCCACTTGTTGGGATCCTTCTGATTCTTCTCGAGGTAGTACTGCCCGCTGCCGGTCGAGATGTTGATCGCCCACACGAGTTTGCCGGCCGACGTGATGAGCATCACCTGCTTGGTCTTGTCGATCTCCACCACCACACCCGACGATGTGCTCTGACCCACCGGGCGAGCGGTCGCCGTCGTCAGCGCATTCGCGGTCGTTTGATCGACCGAGCCGGACGGGTCGAGTCCGGTCCATTTCTGAAAGGCCATCACCGCTTGCTTCGTGGTCGAGCCGTACTCGCCGTCGACGCCGTACAGCCAGAACCCCAGCTCCAGAAGTCGCTGTTGGATCAGCGCCGTCCCCATTCCGTTCCGACTTCCGACGGCGGGCAACGGGCCCATCAACACCGAGACTTCCGATGCCGGAACGGTGGTCGTGCTCGAGGTCGTCGACGTCGTGGTCGGCGCCACTGTGGTGCTCGTGGTGGAGGAGGTCGTGGTCGTGGTCGTCGCGGCCACGGCCGTGGACGACACGGGCGGGATGGTCGAACCTTCGACGGCGTTTCCGCCACAGGACGACAGCAAGCTCGCGCACACGACCGCTGCCACGCCCGCTGTCCGACCCGAAAACATCACCGTCTCAAGGTACCGACCACCTCCCCCGATGTGTTGGCAGCTCCGACGGACGACGCAAATCCCCACTTCCCCTGCGAGACTGCCCCCGTGGCCCACGTTTCCGAGATTTTCGACCCCGCGGCCTGGACGGCCGTGCCGGGTTTCGACTTCACCGACATCACCTATCACCGCGCCAAGGACCAGGGAACGGTTCGCATCGCCTTCGATCGACCCGAAGTGCGCAACGCATTTCGGCCCCACACCGTCGACGAGTTGTACACGGCCCTCGAACATGCCCGTCAGTCCACCGACGTCGGGTGCGTCATCCTCACCGGCAACGGACCGTCACCCAAGGACGGCGGTTGGGCCTTTTGCAGCGGTGGCGATCAGCGAATCCGCGGACGTGACGGCTACAAGTACGCCGAGGGCGACACCGCGGCGTCCATCGATCCGGGCAAGAGCGGTCGACTCCACATTCTCGAGGTGCAACGCCTCATCCGCTTCATGCCCAAGATCGTCATCTGTGTGGTTCCGGGCTGGGCCGCCGGCGGCGGACACAGCCTGCACGTGGTCGCCGACCTCACCCTGGCCAGTCGCGAACACGCCCGCTTCAAGCAGACCGACGCCGACGTCGCCAGTTTCGACGGTGGATTCGGATCGGCGTACCTCGCTCGTCAGGTGGGGCAGAAGTTCGCGCGTGAGATCTTCTTCCTCGGACGCGAGTACTCGGCTGAGGACGCACATCGAATGGGCATGGTGAACGCCGTCGTGGATCACGCGGAATTGGAGGCCACCGCGCTTCAGTGGGCCCGCGAGATCAACGGCAAGAGCCCCACGGCACAACGCATGCTGAAGTTCTCGTTCAATCTCATCGACGATGGTCTCGTGGGCCAACAGGTCTTCGCCGGTGAGGCGACCCGACTCGCGTACATGACCGACGAGGCTCAAGAAGGTCGGTTGTCATTCCTCGAGAAGCGCGACCCCGACTGGTCGTCGTATCCGTGGTACTACTGATCGACTCGGCGGACGATCCTCGTCTCGAGCAGTTCAGGTTGCGCGAGCGGGAACTGCGCCCGCGAAGAATCCCGGCCCGCATGGCCAAGGGCATGACCCCGGCCGACCTCGAACGCGTGAGCGCCGGTCACTTCGTGGCCGAGGGTGATCTGGTCGTCGAACGCGCGCTGGCCGCCGGTTGCGCGCCGGTGGCTCTTCTCACCGATGCCGAGTCACCCGCCGCGGTGGCCACCACGATTCCCGAACACGTACCGGTCTTCGCGGCCCGCGCCGAGGCTCGGCGCATGCTCACCGGTCTCGGCGTGGCCCTGGACGTGATCGGCTTGTTCGAACGGCCGCCGACGATGTCCGTCGAGGATCTGGTTCCGACCTCTCGACACCTCTTGCTGGCCGAGGACGTGGACAACCCCACCAACATCGGCGCCATCGCTCGTAGCGCGGCCGCCTTCGGAGTGGACGGCCTCATCCTCGACCGCAACAGCGCCGATCCGTTGGCCCGTCGCGCCTTGAGGGTGTCGATGGGAACGGCACTGCACATGCGACATTCCCGAGTCGACGGCATCCCGTCCATCGTTCCCCTCCTGCGTACCCACGGCTTCGTGGTGTGTGGCCTGACGCCTCGCTCCACCGCCGAGGACATCTCCGAGGTCGGCCGGAATCTGCCCCCATCCGCTCGCGTGGCCATCGTGCTGGGTTCCGAGCGCGAGGGATTGAGCGAGGAGACCCTGCACGTGATCGACCATGCGGTTCGGATCCCCATGGCCCCGGGAATCGATTCGCTGAACGTGGCTGCGGCGGCCGCCGTGGCCTGTCATTCGTTGCTCGCCCGTACACTTTCGCCGTGACCGCGACCGCCGTCTTGTTGCTTTCCTGCCCCGATCAACGGGGCGTGGTCGCCGCCGTCGCCGAATTCATCGCCCAGCACGGCGGAAACATCGTCCACGCCGAGCAGCACACCGACGACGTGGAGAAGGTCTTCTTCCAGCGCGTCGAGTTCGAACTCGACGGCTTCGGATTGGAACGGGATCAGATCCTCCCGGCGTTCTCCGCGGTGTCCTCGCGGTACTCGATGACCGTCGATCTCAAATTCACCGACACGCTCCCCCGCGTCGGCATCCTGGCGTCGAAGCAGTCACATTGCCTGTTCGATCTGCTCAGTCGCTGGCGATCCGGAGAACTTCCGGCCGAGATCGTGGTCGTCATCGACAATCATCCGGACCACGCCGACCTGGTGCGCCACATGGGCGTGCCCTACGTTCACCTGCCCGTCACGCCGCAATCGAAAGCCGACCAGGAACGGGCGGTGCTCGACGAATTGCGTGCCCACTCCGTCGACCTCGTCGTGTTGGCCCGCTACATGCAGATCCTGTCACCCCTCGTGGTGGATGCCTACCGGTCGCGCATCATCAACATCCACCACTCGTTCCTCCCGGCGTTCATCGGCGCGAACCCGTACCGTCAGGCGCACGACCGCGGCGTCAAGATCATCGGCGCGACCGCCCACTACGTCACCGAGGAACTGGACGAGGGACCCATCCTCGACCAGGAAGTCACCCGGGTCTCGCATCGCGATTCGGTCGCCGATCTCACGCGCAAGGGACGCGATCTGGAGACGATCGTGCTGGCTCGCGCGGTGAGGGCGCATCTCGAGCACCGCGTGCTCGTGTACGGACGCAAGACCGTGGTCTTCGGCTGAGACCGACGCCTCAGGGCTTGCGCGAACTGATGGGTAATCCGGTGTCGTTGCGCAAGTGCTCGGCCGCCGGCACGAAGTAAGCCATCAATTCGGCGCGCGTCGCGTCATCGGTGATCGTCGTCTCGACGGCCTTGGCCATGTGCACCAGCCACCGGTCGCGCTCCAGCGGGCCGATGTGGAAGGGCATGTGCCGCATGCGCAACTTCGGATGTCCGCGTTCGTCCATGTACGTCGTGGGTCCGCCCCAATACTGGGCGAGGAAGAGCGTCAGGCGATGCTTGGCCCCGTCCAGGTCCGACTGGTCCGGGTACAACGGCCACAGAACCTCGTCGGAGACCACGCCCGAATAGAACTCGTCCACCAGGCGAACGAAGAAGTCCATGCCTCCGACGCGGTCGTAGAGCATCGCCTCGTCGCTCACGAGAACTCGGGGTCCGTCCAGCCGGGAAACACGTCGGGCAGGCCGTCGCTCACCTTCACCGGAAAGTTGGGCGAACGCTTCTCGAGGAAACTCATCACACCTTCGCGGGCATCGTCGCTCGCGCCGCGCGAATTGATGGCTCGAGAATCCACGCGGTGGGCATCCATCGGATGATCCGCACCCAACATGCGCCACAGCATTCGACGCGACAATGCGACCGACACCGGCGCGGTGTTGTCGGCGATCTCGG
>Ga0315905_10002838_pt1 | contig 18082 bp, 15 predicted proteins | sample LakEriMetagenome_5_FD_203522 | JGI IMG/M metagenome (GOLD analysis project Ga0315905, IMG submission 203522) | Freshwater fungal communities from buoy surface, Lake Erie, Ohio, United States - Buoy 4 MA121 | ecosystem: Environmental > Aquatic > Freshwater > Lake | place: USA: Lake Erie, Ohio... | reverse complement strand
ACCTTTGGTTCCCCAAGTAACAAGTCGTTCGGTTTTCTTGCACTTTGCAGAACCGGTTATGATCCGAAGATCTCCAGTCTTTTTCACGGCACAGGCTTTAATAGTTTGTGTGCTAACTGCGTTACTGATCATTGCCGAACTGGCAACCAGGGAAATAGACAGCACTAACGAGCTGGCAAAGATCGTTGTATTTCGTTTCATTACAGTCCTAACTAAATTCATGTGAATTGCGCAGCGCAACTCGTTTTTGCCATCTTAGTTAGTAATCGAAACCATCGACCTGAATTCGGCAAGAATTAACCTCAGTTAGAACAAGCCGACTACTTCGCCGTTTTCCAGCTTGATGCTGTTTGCGGCTGGAACTTTCGGAAGTCCTGGCATTGTCATGATGTCGCCTGTGACAACAACAATGAACTCAGCGCCGGCGCTTAATCGAACCTCGCGGATCGCAACGGTGTGACCAGATGGAGCGCCCTTTGCGGCGGCATCAGTTGAGAACGAATACTGCGTCTTAGCCATGCAGATTGGGAAGTGACCGTAACCGGCATCCTCGAATACTTGGAACTGATCTTTCACGCTCTTGTCTGCGACAACTTCTGCAGCGTCATAGATTTCAGTTGCGATTGTTGACACCTTGTCCCATAGCGACATGGTGTCTGGGTAAAGCGGCTTGAATGATGCAGTTGCGCCTTCAACTAGCTCGACAACTTTATTGGCAAGTTCGGTAGTGCCCTTACTGCCTTCGGCCCAATGCGTGCAACGAACTGCAGACACACCAAGGTCAGCACAATATTTCTGAACTGCGGCAAACTCAGCGTCAGTATCTGTAGTGAAGTTGTTGACGCCAACAATTACTGGCACGCCAAACTTTTGAACATTTCGAATGTGGCGACCTAGGTTTGCCAACCCTGCTTCAACAGCAGCCACGTTTTCTTTACCTAAGTCATCCTTGGCAACACCACCGTGCATTTTTAGCGCTCGTACCGTTGCCACAATTACGGCAGCATCTGGCGAAAGTCCCGCTTTACGACATTTGATGTCAAAGAATTTTTCTGCACCAAGATCAGCGCCAAAGCCTGCTTCGGTCACAACGTAATCACCTAGGCGTAATGCAGTGTCAGTTGCTAAAACTGTGTTGCAACCATGTGCGATGTTGGCAAATGGACCACCATGAACAAATGCTGGATTGTTCTCAAGAGTTTGAACCAAGTTAGGCATCAAAGCATCTTTAAGCAGCACAGTCATGGCTCCGTTTGCATTTAGCTGGGCAGCAGTAACGGCTACCTTGTCGCGGGTGTAACCAACAACAATGTTTCCTAGGCGTCGCTCTAGATCATCCAGATCCATAGCCAAACAAAAGATAGCCATAACTTCACTGGCAACCGTGATGTCAAAGCCGGCTTCGCGTGGGTAACCATTTCCAGGCCCACCTAACGCTGCGGTGATTTCCCGAAGCGCACGATCGTTCATGTCGATAACACGCTTCCAGGCAATGCGTCGCACATCAATTCCGAGCTCGTTACCCCAATAGATATGGTTATCAAGCATTGCGGAAAGTAAGTTGTGCGCAGCGCCGATGGCATGGAAATCACCAGTGAAGTGCAAGTTAATGTCTTCCATTGGAACTACTTGCGCAAAGCCGCCACCAGCAGCGCCACCTTTCATACCAAAGCATGGGCCAAGTGAAGGTTCGCGCAAGCAGATAATGGCTTTCTTGCCAATCGCGTTAAGGCCATCTCCAAGACCAACTGTTGTTGTGGTCTTACCTTCGCCAGCTGGGGTCGGAGTCATCGCCGTAACTAAAACTAATTTTCCGCGCGGCTTATCTTTAAGCGAAGAGATGAAGTCCATGTTGATTTTGGCCTTGGTAGGTCCATAATTCAGGACTGCATCTGATGGAATACCGATCTTTCCAGCAACTGAAACGATTGATTCAGTTGTGGCTGCCCGAGCAATATCGATATCTGATTTCATGCAAGTAGCTCCTTTTTGCGCTTGTCGACCCATTCGTCAAGCTCTTCTTTAATTGCCGAATCCATTGCTGGAGACTCGTATTCATCAAGCATCTTGTGCGCGATTTCACTGGCGCGTAAGTCAGTTGTCTTTGAACCGTTACGTGACCAACGATCGAAGTTATCCGCCGATGACAGGAATGGACGGTAGAAACAATCGCGGAAACGTTCCATAGTGTGCATGGTTCCAAGGAAGTGGCCGCCATGTCCAGCTTCTTCATGAGATCCAAATGCAAGCGACGCTTCATCAATTTCGATCGGAGTGAATTCAGCTTGCATCATTTGCAGTAACTCAACGTCCATTATGAATTTTTCATAACAGGCAACTAAGCCGCCTTCAAGCCAACCTGCAGTATGCATAACAAAGTTAGTGCCAGCCAAGAAAGTAGCGTGCATGGTCATCAAAGTCTGGTAACCAGCTTGGGCATCTACAGTCTGTGCTGCGTTAAGCCCACCTCCACCACGGAATGGCAAGTTGAAGTGACGCGCAACCTGTCCGGTGCAAAGCAATCCCATTGCTGATTCTGGAGTACCAAACATTGGCGAACCGGACTGCATGTCAATGTTGGAAAGGAAGGACCCGAACACAACTGGGCACCCTGGACGTACAAGTTGTACAAGTGCGATACCACTCAAGGCTTCGGCAATTTGTTGCACTAGAGATGCCGGAATTGTTACCGGACTCATGGCACCCATCAAAAGGAATGGAGTGAGAACGCAAGGTTGGCCAGCTTCACTGTATTCAAATAGTGAGTCAAGCATGCGGTCATCCCAACGCAATGGAGAGTTGCAGTTGATCAAGGAGATGATGGCCGGAGTTTTCTCGATGTTTGCGCGGCCACCAAAGACAATCTCGGTCATCTTGATTGTGTCGCGCGCATTAGGACCAGTCACAACGTTGCCCATGTAGGCCTTATCGCTAAGGGTTTGGCAGGAGTAAATCATGTCAATGTGTCGGGTATCCAGATGGGCGTCATTTGGTTCAACAACAACTGAACTTGCAACATCAAGATCGGTGAACATCTGAGTGAGTTTTGTTAAGTTCTTAAAGTCATCGAGAGTTCCATCGCGACGAACACCTAAGTCACGAACGAACGGCGGGCCGTAGACGCCACCAAAAACCATGTTGTCGCCACCAATGATCACATTGTTGTTTGGGTTGCGAGCTTGTAGCGTGAATTCACTTGGTGCTTTCGCAACTTGTGCCAGGATCCAGTCCGGATCGAACTTAACGTTATTGCCTTCGACTTTTTGACCAGCAGCGCGGAACATATCCAACGCGCGGTCATGCATGAACTCAACGCCCATCTCGGAAACGATTCGGCGCCAACCCTTATCCAGAACTGCCATGGCGTCCTGCGAAAGAATTTCATATCGGGGGCTCTTGTTTTGGAACATGTCTGGCTCCTGCTTTGCTGCTTAGGTAACAAGTTGAAGTTTTTCATCAAAATGACTTGACGAATACCCCACACGATACCGTACGATGTGGAACATAGGTTCCAGATTATGAAACTTTTTAGAAGTGGTATTTGTCTGGATATGACCTCTATATAAAGGAGGCGTGATGAGCAAGATTCTGGATGAAAAGCCAGTAACTGGCACCCAGTCAATTGATCGCGCCTGCGACTTGCTCACTCGAGTCATGAATTCAGCCGACCCGCAAACCTTAAGCGAATTGGTTTCAGCAACTGGGCTGGCCAAAGGCACGACTTCTCGGATCCTAAGCGCTTTAGAGCGAAGCGGGTTAATTGCGCGCAGCTCCTTCGGTGGATTTGAATCCGGACCAATGTTGAATCAATTTGCAGTGCGTGGTGGCGCCTATACCGCGCTAATTGGCTCGTTAACCCCAGCAATGGAACGCATTGCTGACATCACACACGAAACCGTAAGTCTGGCGGTAACCGGACATAACGGAATCGACAACATAGCTCAAGTCGAAGGTTCATATTTATTAGGTAGCCGAAACTGGGTAGGCGAAAGCGTTCCATCACATTGTTCGGCTGCTGGCAAAGTGCTGATTGCATTTGGTGGCGCAGCAGCTCCGAGCACATTAGCGCCCCGGACTACCGAGACAATCACAGATTTTGCAACGCTTGATGAACACATACGCCGAGCCCGCGAAGTTGGGTATGCAGTTATTCGAAATGAACTTGAGCAAGGACTTATTGCGGTAGCTATTCCAGTATTGGGAGCAACTGGAAAGGCGATTGCCGCTTTGTCAGTTAGCGGTCCGGCTGAGAGAATTACCCCTGGGGATGAATTGCATATTGCCCAACTCATGCGTCGAGAACTTAACCAAGTGCACGGCTTAAAACAAGAAGGAGCGGCATGACACCCGACGAAATTCTCAAGGAAATGTACGAGCGCACCATGGAAGGCAATGCCCCACGCGTGCTCGAACTAACCAACATGGGACTAGAAGCTGGCCTTACACCAGATTCAATTCTTTACGATGCCTTGATTCCTTCATTAGAAGAAGTAGGTGCTCGCTTTGAACGCGGCGACTATTTCGTTCCTGAAATGTTAATTGCTGGTCGCGCAATGAGTGGCGCATTGGATGTACTTCGCCCGCTGCTTGCAGACACTGGAGCTGAAACAGTTGGCACTTTCCTAATGGGAACAGTTAAGGGCGACGTGCATGACATTGGCAAGAATTTAGTTAACATCATGCTTGAAGGTGCTGGTTTCCAGGTAATCGATCTTGGCGTGCAAACTCCACCAGAAAAATTCATTGATGCAATCAAAGAACACCAACCAGATGTTGTTGGTATGTCGGCTTTCTTGACTACAACGATGCCAATGTTCAAAGTGAACATTCACGAAATCACCAAGGCCGGTATGCGCGACGACGTAATCATCATGGTTGGTGGTGCCCCAGTTACTCAGGAATATTCTGACGTTGTTGGCGCTGACGGATATGCTGCAGATGCTTCGACAGCAGTGCGCAAGGCCAAGGAACTAATCGCCATTAAGCGTGGCAAGTAGACCAAGACATGACAACCTTTATCGCAACTATCGAGCATGTAGTTAAGGGCCCAGTTTGGGGTTGCCAAGACTGCGGACAATGTGTTTTGCATTCAACGGGTATGACTTGCCCAATGACTTGCCCAAAAACACTGCGCAATGGTCCATGTGGTGGCGTGAGAGAAAACGGTAACTGCGAAGTTAAACCAGAGATGAAGTGCGTCTGGCTAAAGGCTTACGATCGCACCCAAGATTGGCCATTGCCGGCAACTTGGAAAGCTGAATATAACCACCTGCGCCCACCAGTTGATAACCGATTAAAGGGCACCTCTTCCTGGAAGAACTTCTTTACCAAGCGCGATCGCTGGACGCCAACTGGTTGGAAGAACTCTACGGACGAATCGCAAGGAGTTGATCATTAATGTCAACACTTGAACATAAGTTAACAAAGACTACCGAAACTGTTTTCACTGCCGAGTTTCATTCCCTAGACGGCAACGGCCTGGAAAAAGCCAAGAAGTATGCCGATCGTTTCCAGGGCTGGTTCGATGGCGTTAACGCAACTGACAATACTGCTGCCCATGCACACGCATCTAACGTTGCAACGGCGATAGCAATCAAGCAACTAGGACTTGAACCAATTATGCAGATCGTGTGTCGCGACAAAAATCGCTTGGCACAACAAGCTGACATCATGGGCGCTTCAATGTTCGGTGTTGAAAATTTTGTCGCACTAACGGGCGATGATGTTACTGCCGGTGATGAGCCTGAAGCTCGAAGAGTTTTTGACACAGATGGTCCACAACTTGTTCGCATAATGAGCACAATCAAGCGAGGCGAATACATGTCGGGGCGCAAAATTGATCCCGCACCTCACATGTTTATTGGAGCAGTTGAAAATCCTGGCGCTCCACCGTTTGAGTATCGAGTGGAACGAGTTGCAAAGAAATACGCAGCTGGCGCGAAGTTCCTGCAGCTTCAGATTTGTTACCACCAAGATCGGCTTGAAAAGTTTTGCGCGGGAGTACGCGATGCCGGTCTTGCCGGAAAGATTGCAATTATCCCAAGTGTGGTTTTAGTTAAGGGTGCTAGGCCATTGAACTTTATGCATAACAGCATTCCTGGCATTGATGTTCCGGCAGATCAAATTGCTCGCGTGGAATCTGCCGCAAACCCTTCGGAAGAAGCATATTTACAGACTTTGGAATTTGCCCAACATGCACTTGCACAACCAGGGGTTCGCGGGCTGCACATCACAGACTTTAGAAACGATGAGACACTAGAACGACTAATGACAGATCTTGGCAGAGTTCGCCAGATATCAAAGAGCGAATCAACAACAAACGATGTAAAGGACGACCATGCATACAGTGCTTAGTTCCGCCACCAAGACCGTAACAATTGGTGACGATGTGCCGTTTGTAATTATCGGCGAGCGCTTAAACCCAACTGGCCGCAAGATCTTCCAAGAAAAGCTTCGTGCTGATGATCTTTCAACGATCAACATTGACGTAGCTGCCCAAGTTGCAGGTGGCTGCGACATGCTTGACGTAAACATGGGTGTACCACTAACTGATGAACCAGCATTGTTAGCAAGGGCAATCAAACTAGTTCAATCACTTACTGACCTTCCAATTTGCATTGATTCGTCAGTGATTGAAGCACTTGATGCTGGTTTGGCTGTTTACCAAGGTAAGGCTCTGGTAAATTCCATGACTGGTGAAGACGAGCGCATGGATATTATTCTTCCGTTAGTCAAGAAATACGACGCTGCGATTTTAGCTTTGCCAAATAATGAAACTGAAATTCCAATGTTGGCAAAAGATCGCATGGTGATTGTCGAGAAGATTGTGCGCCGGGTAGAAAAAGAAGGAATTTCGCTAGAAAACTTGTTGATCGATCCACTGGCGATGCCAGTAGGTGCCGATCCAGAGAATGCCAAGAACACGCTTGAAACTATTTACTTAGTTAAGGAAAAGTACGGTCTAAACATGTCAATTGGCGCATCGAACGTGTCATTTGGTTTGCCCAACCGCCATGTTTTAAACGCAGCTTTCATGCCAATGGCAATGTCGATGGGTCTAACCTCAGCAATTATGGATGGCCGTACTCCTGAAGTTGTGCAGGCTGTCCGCGCTGCTGACTTACTTCTTGGATTAGATCAATGGGGCGCAAATTGGATCAGCAATTTCCGCGCAAACAAAGAAGCTTTAAATTCTTAACCTAGGCGAGAGTTAAAACCGTGCCAAACGAAGAAAGCACAAAGACTGACACCACAGTCAGCGGGCTGGGCCGTGTCCAATTGCAGTTCACACCTAGTGGAACTGACGTGCGGGTCCCACCTGGGGTTACGGTCTTTGATGCAGCTTCTTGGAATGGCCTGGCAATCGACTCCACATGTGGTGGCCATGGCACTTGCAAAAAGTGCAAGATTCAAGTTATCGAAGGTGAAGTTCCGGTTTCACGTTTAGATATTCGTGCGTTCTCTCCTGAACAGTTGCAAGACGGCTGGCGCTTAGCTTGTGTTGCCAGAGCCAATGGAAACCTAAAGGTTGATGTACCACCGCTATCTACTCGTCCAAAAGCCGCAACAGTTGGAGTCGGGCGACAAGTAATTTTGCGTCCAGCGGTCCAAAAGCGCTATGTCGAACTGGTTGAGCCAACACTTCATGACCAGCGCCCAGACATTGATCGATTGCGCGATGCGATGGATGACTTGGAATTTGAAGCCGATCTGTCGGTATTGAAAACATTGCCAACGATTTTGCGCAAGAACGATTTCAAGGTCACTGCAGTTGTGGTCGATGAAGCTTTGATTGCTGTTGAACCAGGGGATACTTCAGCGCAAAACTACGCAATCGCTTTTGACTTGGGCACCACAACGGTGGTTGCGACGTTACTTGACTTATTAACTGGAACTCCAATGGCTGTTAAATCCATGTTGAACAAACAACAGCCGTTTGGCGCAGACGTGATTTCCCGAATTTCAGCAACCATGATGGATCCGTTAGCTGCTGGGTTAATGCAAACTGCAGGACTTGCGACACTGAATGAATTAATTGCCGAAGTTTGTACCGAAGCAGGAATTTCAAAAGATCAGGTTTATGAAACTGCTATTGCAGGTAACGCCACAATGGTTGAGATTTTGCTAGGTGTAGATCCAGAGCCAGTTGGTGTGGCTCCTTTCATTACAGCTGCGCAAAAATGGCCCGTGTTTACGGCAGCCGAAGTCGGTATTGAGATTCTGCCAAGTGCTCGCGTGTTCTTATTCCCTGCGTTTGGCGCTTACGTTGGAGGCGACATTGTTGCCGGCGTTCTTGCCACCGGCATGGATCGCGACAAGCGAGTTCGCTTACTAATTGACGTTGGTACGAACTGTGAGATTGTGTTGTCCAACGGCGACACAATTTTAACGACTGCAGCTCCAGCTGGACCAGCCTTTGAAGCTGCCTCGATTGCCTGCGGTATGCGCGCAGCCGACGGCGCTATTGAAGTTGTCCAGGTCACAGATGATGGAATCAAATTAGGTGTGATTGGAGATGTGGAACCAGTTGGTATCTGTGGCTCAGGACTAGTTGATGCCGTATACGTCTTACATAAAGCAAAACTAATTGATGACTCTGGCCGATTTGCTACCGATGAACAAGCACTAGAGATTGCGCCTCATCTAGCAAGTCGCTTGCTAACTCGCGAAGCCGGCGACCGAATCTTTGTCTTGCATTGGGATGGTGACGAACCAACTGTCTATCTATCTCAACGCGATGTCCGGGAACTTCAGTTTGCTAAAGCATCAATTGCTACTGGCTGGCGCTTATTGCTCGAAGAAGTTGGCTTAGTTGATGATGATGTTCAGCAAGTATTGCTAGCTGGTTCTTTCGGATCGTATCTTTCACCCGCATCGGCAATTGGCATTGGGTTAGTTCCAAAATTGCCAGTAATGCGCATCGTTAGTGCGGGCAACGTGGCAGGTGAAGGCGCAAAGATGGTTCTGCTATCTAGCACCGAACGCAGTGGCGCAACAACTTTGCTCGACGAAGTGGATTACGTCGAGTTATCAGACCGCCCAGATTTTAATGACAAATTCTTTCTGGAGCTGGCGCTTCCATCATGAGAGTCGCAGTGATCGCTTGTGGCGCGTTAGCCACCCATGTTCACGAAATTGCAGAACGTCGCGACTTAGATTTGCACGTTGAACCAATCAATCCGCTACTGCATAACCGACCAGAGGGTATTGCCCCTGAGGTTGAAAAGATGATTTTAGAACTGCAACCAACGCATAGTCATATTGCGATTGCATATGCGGACTGTGGAACATATGGCGCACTCGATGAACTTTGCCAAAAGTATGACGTCTCGAGATTAGCTGGCGATCATTGCTATGACGTGTTTGCTACTGCGGAACGCATGAAAGCGGAGTTTGAAAAAGTCCCAGGTACTTATGTATTCACTGATTACTTAGTTAAGACATTTCGTCGTAGCGTAATGACGGAGATGGGACTAGATCGCTATCCAGAGTTACGCGATGATTATTTCCATTCGTATAAGCGAGTTCTTTGGCTGGCACAGCACCAAACAGTGGAGTTGGAAGCCGCTGCAAAAGATGCTGCGGATTTGATCGGCCTGCCGCTAGAGATTATTCACGTTGGTGACCAACACTTAGAAGAGCAACTACTGCAACTGATCGGGGCTAGCAGTGAGTAATTACTCGGAAGAGAGCATTCTTAATTTCCTTGGACCATATCAAGGTGATGCTTCTGCCGTACTTCGATCTTTGCAGTTGGTTCAAGAATTGTTGGGCTATGTTCCGGATAGTGCATTGGATTTAATCGCAAAGAATTCCAATGTCTCCCGCGCTGAGGTTTATGGCGTATTCACGTTTTATAGCGACTTCCGTTCAACCCCACCAGCAAAGGTTGTTGTGAAAGTTTGTGTTGCTGAAGCTTGCCAAGCTTCCGGAAATGCAAACCTAATTAGCGAACTTCATGACAAGGGTTATGACATCCACAAGGGAATCATCAAAGATGACATCCAAATGGAGCAGACATTTTGCTTAGGTAATTGTGCCCTTGGCCCGGCTGCAATGGTGAATGGTGCGCCGATCGGCAGAGCAACTTGTGAACGAATTTTCGCTGCTACCTCCTCGGTGACGTCATGACAAAAGTTTTCGTGTCGATGGATTCGGCTGCGCTATCAATGGGAGCCCACGATGTGGCTCAGGCGATTTCAGAGCAGGCAGCTAAAGCTGGCCTTGATATAACCGTTGTACGCAACGGTTCGCGTGGAATGCTTTGGCTTGAACCGCTGGTAGAAGTTGAAACTGCCGCGGGTCGAGTTGGCTATGCGAATGTTTCGCCAGATCAAATCCCAGAACTTTTTGCCGCTGATTTTTTGTCAGGTACCTCACATGGATCATGTCTAGGGCTAGTTGAAGAATTTGATTTCATGAAAAACCAAACGCGCATCACATTTGCTCGAGTTGGTGTCATCGACCCACTTTCCTTAGCGGACTATGAAGCGCATGGCGGCCTCAAAGGTTTGCGAAATGCCATTGCCATGAGTCCGGCAAAGATTGTCGCCGAAGTTACTGAATCGGGTTTGCGCGGCCGTGGCGGCGCTGGCTTCCCAGCTGGCATCAAATGGAACACAGTCCTTAACACTGAGTCTGATCAAAAGTACATCTGCTGCAATGCCGATGAGGGTGATAGCGGAACTTTTGCTGACCGAATGCTGATGGAAGGTGACCCGTTCACACTGATCGAAGGCATGATCATTGCTGGAATTGCAGTTGGTGCAACGCAAGGTTTGATTTATGTTCGCTCTGAATACCCGCATGCTATTGATGTTCTGAATCAGGCAATTGCAATTGCAAATGAAAGCAAAGTGCTGGGTGCTTCGGTATTAGGTTCTGAGTTTAAGTTCAATCTTGAAGTGCGAGTTGGCGCGGGCAGTTATGTTTGCGGTGAAGAAACCGCCATGTTAGAAAGCCTGGAAGGTAAGCGCGGCATGGTGCGCGCTAAGCCACCGATTCCCGCGCTTGTTGGATTGTTTGGTAAGCCAACCGTCATTAACAATGTGATGACGTTGGCTGCGGTGCCAATGATTTTGGCCGATGGCGCATCGTCATATCAATCCTTTGGTGTGGATCGATCCCGCGGCACCCAAGTTTTCCAACTTGCTGGCAACATTTTGCGAGGTGGAATTGTTGAACTTCCATTTGGCATCACACTTGGTGACTTAGTCAACAAAGTTGGTGGGGGAACTCATAGTGGCCGCCCAATCAAGACAGTTCAAATCGGTGGACCGCTTGGTGCCTACCTTGGAACTGAATCATGGGATGTTCCGATGGGTTACGAATCCTTAGCTGAAGTAGGCGGCATGCTTGGCCACGGTGGCGTTGTGGTCTTTGATGACACCGCGAATATGGCCAAACAAGCCCGATTTGCAATGGAATTTTGTGCCGAAGAATCCTGTGGCAAGTGCACTCCTTGCCGAATTGGGTCAACGCGGGGAGTTGAGGTCATTGACCGAATCGTTGCTGGCGAGGAACAATCAAAGAACTTAGAACTTCTCGAAGACCTTTGTGAGGTTATGACAGATGGATCGCTTTGCGCCATGGGTGGACTTACACCGTTGCCAGTTCGAAGCGCGCTTAAACTTTTTCCGGCCGACTTTGGCATTAAGTCAGGAGTTAAGTCATGACTATCCTTTCTGATCCACGTGGGACTATGCCAATGCGATCTGGAATCGGTGAAGCTGATTTCGGAACTCCCAAGTCCAATTCGGAAGTAATGATTTCGGTAACAATTGATGGTGAAACACATTTAGTTTCCGAAGGCACTTCAGTAATGCGCGCAGCAGGTGAAAATGGCTGTGACATTCCAAAGCTTTGTGCTACTGATTCATTGCAACCTTTTGGATCTTGCCGAATGTGCATTGTCGAAATTGATGGCCGTAAAGGAACCCCAGCATCCTGCACAACACCAGTTGAAGATGGCATGGTGGTTCGCACTCAAACAACTAAAGTTGCCAAGCTGCGCAAGAGTGTCATGGAGCTTTACATTTCCGACCACCCACTTGATTGCTTAACTTGTTCGGCAAATGGTGACTGTGAACTCCAAGACATGGCTGGCGTAGCTGGATTGCGAGAAGTTCGCTACGGCATGGATGGCAAGAATCACTTGGATGCACCTACGGATTCTTCAAATCCATACTTCTCATTTGATGAAAGTAAATGCATCGTTTGTAATCGCTGCGTTCGAGCTTGTGATGAGGTTCAAGGAACTCTTGCCCTAACAATCGAAGGCCGTGGCTTTAATTCAAAAGTGAGTCCAGGCGGATTGAATTTCCTTTCGAGTGAATGTGTTTCTTGTGGCGCTTGCGTCCAGGCCTGCCCAACTGCAACTTTGCAGGAAAAATCAGTAATTGACCTTGGCATGCCAACGCGCACAGTTCAAACAACTTGCGCGTACTGTGGCGTAGGTTGCTCGTTCAATGCCGAACTTCGTGGTGATGAATTGATACGAATGGTTCCGGCGAAAACTGGTGGAGCCAACGAAGGCCATAGTTGCGTAAAGGGTCGCTTTGCTTGGGGTTATGCCTCGCACTCCGATCGAATTACAAAGCCAATGCTGCGCGAGAAGATTACGGATGAATGGCGCGAAGTTTCTTGGGATGAGGCGATCCAGTACACCGCCACTAAGTTGAAAGCGATTCAAGAAAAGTACGGCGATAACAGCATCGGTGGAATATCTTCCTCAAGATGCACCAATGAAGAAATCTTTGTTGTTCAAAAAATGGTTCGAGCTGCATTTGGTAACAACAATATTGATACTTGCGCACGCGTATGCCACTCGCCAACTGGCTATGGACTGAGCACAACTTACGGCACCTCAGCCGGTACCCAAGACTTTAAGTCAGTTGCCCACTCTGATGTCATCGTTGTTATTGGAGCTAACCCAACGGATGCGCACCCAGTATTCGCCTCACGTATGAAGCGTCGAATTCGGGATGGCGCAAACCTCATTGTTATTGATCCGCGCAAGATTGATCTAGTTGAATCAGCGCACATCAAGGCCGACCATCACTTGCAACTGCAGCCAGGTACAAATGTGGCTGTTATCAATGCCATTGCTCACGTGATCGCAACTGAAGGCCTAATTGATGAAGAGTTTGTAGCCCAGCGGTGCGATCCAGGACCATTTAATCGCTGGCGGAAATTTATTGAACTGCCAGAGAATAGTCCAGAAGTTGTTGAAGCCCAATCTGGTGTGCCGGCTGAAACAATTCGCCAAGCAGCTCGGATGTATGCAACTGGCAAGAACTCTGCAATTTATTACGGCTTGGGTGTAACTGAACACTCTCAGGGCTCAACCATGGTTATGGGTATGGCAAACCTGGCAATGGCCACGGGCAACATTGGTCGCGATGGCGTAGGTATCAATCCACTTCGCGGGCAAAACAATGTTCAGGGTGCCTGCGATATGGGTTCATTCCCGCATGAGCTTTCGGGTTACCGACATGTTTCGGATAATGCAGTTCGGGAACAGTTTGAAATGCTTTGGGATGTAAAGCTCATGTCAGATCCAGGAATGAGAATTCCAAACATGTTTGACAATGCAATCTCTGGCGAATTCCGCGGACTATTTGTCCACGGCGAAGACATCGCCCAATCTGATCCAAACACTATGCACGTAGAAAAGTCCCTAAAGGCTATGGACCTTGTAATTGTTCAGGATCTATTCTTAAATGAGACTTCAAAGTTTGCTCACGTATTTTTGCCAGGCACCTCATTCTTGGAAAAAGATGGAACGTTTACTAACGCAGAACGTCGAATTAATCGCGTCCGTCCGGTTATGGCTGCCAAGAACGGTAAGCAAGAGTGGCAAATTGTTTGTGAACTTTCCCAGGCCATGGGTTATGACATGCATTATGAAAATGCGGCTCAGATTATGGATGAAATTGCCGAAATCACCCCTACCTTCAAGGGCGTGAGCTTTGCGATGCTCGATGAAGTTGGAAGTGTGCAGTGGCCATGTAACGATGCAGCGCCAACTGGAACTCCAATCATGCACGTAGATGGTTTTGTTCGTGGCCAGGGCCAATTCATGGAGACACCATTTGTTCCAACTGAAGAGCGTTCAAATCGTAAATTCCCACTGCTACTTACTACTGGCCGAATCTTGAGCCAGTACAACGTTGGCGCCCAAACCCGCAGAACTGCGAATGTAACTTGGCATCCTGAAGATGTTTTGGAAATTCACGAGTCAGATGCAGCAATGCGTGGAATTGTCAATGGTCAAAAGATTGCTGTATCAAGTCGAATTGGCGAAACTATTTTGACTGCCGAAGTTAGTGAGCGAGTTCCGGCTGGAGTGGTTCACACTACTTTCCACCATCCATCCAGTGGCGCCAATGTGATCACTACTGAATTTTCAGACTGGGCAACCAACTGCCCAGAGTTCAAAGTAACAGCTGTTGAGATTCGCCCAGCAGATTCAAGTGCCGCACCAACCAACACACTCGAATCTGTTCTAACTAAGGCTTAGTTGTGGACATTTCAATCCTGAGTCGAATGGCGCACGACATCGAAAATAATATCCCAGTTCACGAAGAAACTTACCAGCGAATTTCTGAGCATCTTGTAAAGTTCTGGACACCGCAGATGAGATCAGATTTCTACAAACACGTCACAAGCAATCGTGACATGTTTAGTGAGACGATGAATAAAGTCGTTGACGAACTTCGCGCTAAGGCAAACGCTTAGTTCACTCGCCAAGGTAGCGGCAGGATTCGAATTAAGGTCCCTGCTGGATTATCACCAGGTGAAATCACTCCGAGCCCATCGGCAAGAGAGAGTCCGCGCAACATGGCCGAGCCACGAAATTCAGTCAGTTCGGCAGTACCTGATGACAAAACTATTGGAACTACTCGAGTGCGGTCGCAAGAAAACTTTTTAGCTAGCGGCACTTTTGCCATTCGATATTCGCTGTGACCAGAAAGTCCACGCAATACGGGTGCAACTATGGTCATAAAAGTTACGAGCGCAGCTAAGGGATTACCTGGTAATCCTGCAACAAGTTTTCCGTCTGGAAGTTTCGCTAAAATCGAAGGGTGTCCAGGGCGCATCCAGATTTCGCTGATGACATAAACAGCGCCTAATTGCTCTAGGGCAGGTCGCAAGTAATCCCGTTCACCAAATGAACTTCCACCGGTGACTACCACTAGGTCACCGTCAGCATTTTTGATCGCTTCACGCAGTTCATTTAAATCGTCAGCACAATTAATACTTGAGTTAACAACTGCGCCTAGGTATTGCGCCCATGGTGTGACTTGCACCGAAAGTGAATCGCGAATTTGCCCCGAACCAGGTGTTCCAGATGTGGTTAGTTCACTTCCGCTTACAACAATTGCAACCGTTGGAGCCTGATGGACCAAAACTTCATCGATACCTGAACTTGCAGCCAGACCAGCAATCGCTGGTGTGAGAATGTTTCCGGCTGCGGCGATACTTTCACCGGCTAGCGCTTCATCACCGGGTTGGCGAATGTGTTGGCCAGGTGTAAACGAACTCTTACTTGCCACATCACCGTCAAATAGTGTTGCAAGTTCTTGCGGAATTACAAAAGATGCATGGGGAGGTAAATGCGCACCAGTGCTGACCTTTAATGCGCAACCAGTTTCCAGGTATGGCAAAAAATCACCAGCATGTAGTTCACCAACTATTCGCCACGGACCTTGCCCAAATACTGCATAGCCATCCATCATGGCGGTGTGCGCTGGTGGCAGATCGATTTCTGCAGTTAAATCTTGAGCGAGGACTAAATTTATGGCTTGCGCAATTGGCAACTTGGTAGCGGCTTTCGGTGCAACGGATTCAAAACTCAGCGATACAGCTAAGTCCCATTCCACATTGTGATTAATCTCCGCTGACATAGACATAATCTACCGAACCCATGTCATGCTTGAGAACTATGAGTGCCGTGAACGTCCCTATGCCCGATTCGATAGTCGTTGCCGGTGGTAAAGCAACCCGAATGGGTGGCTTAGATAAAGCAATGCTCCCGTTAGGTCTAAGTGGCAAGGCGTTAATAGTGGACGTCATAAAGTCCTGCCAAGGAAAAGTATTTATAGTTGGTTCTTCGCGCGAGATTGACGCCGAAAGCCAGGAATTAGTGAACTGGGTTCCTGACTTGAATCCAGGTGGGGGACCAGCTGCTGGAATTTGGTCAGGACTAGGCAGCATTTCCACGGAATACGTATTCATCTCGGCCGCTGATCAAACTTTAACCAATGAAACGGTAACAAGAATTGTTTCGGCAGCTCAAGGAAATGACGGGGCGTGGGCAATCCGAGCTGATGGCAATGGGCAGCCATTATGCGCATGCGTTCGAACCGATTTGTTGCGGGAATTGCTCGAACCAACTCAAGGGATAAACCAGTCCCCACTTCGTTTACTTTCAACTCTAAATATGGTTGGAGTAACAGTAAATCCGAATCAAGTAGTTGACTTTGATACGTGGCAAGATGTTGCTAAGGCAGTTAAGGAAAGTGATGCAATGGATCAGATAACTCAAATGTGGCTGGCTCGAGTCGCAACATTACTTAATGTCGATTCGCATGACGTGTTGACATCTGAATTATTAGATTTAACGCGCGAAGTTGCTCATGGCGTGGAGCGAAAATCAGCCCCACTTACAACTTTCCTAATTGGGTATGCAGCAGGAAAAGAATCCTTAAATCCTGATGAGGTACGCAAGTTGATTGAGACGGTTTCAAACGCGGTAGCAGAATGGCAAATCGTTGACTAGCCAGGAGCCGATCAGCCCTACACAGCGGATTAAAGTTTTAAAAACTAAATCCAACACCAGCGTTAGTGATCATGTAGTCGGGGAAGAGCCGCTTGAAATTCGCATTGATGGCGGCGCAGGTTTGCAGCAATTGGCAATCACTATGCGAACGCCTGGAGCTGACATTGAATTGGGTGCGGGATTTCTTTGGACTGAAGGTCTCTTGCGAACTCGGGAAGATTTGATTGGCATCACGACTTGTAAAGACAAAGAACTAACACCTCGCGAACAGGAAAATGTGATCGTGGCGAGGGTGGTCGCAGATGCGCCAGCAGTTACGCGCACGCTAGAGCGTCGATTTATGATTTCAAGTGCGTGTGGTGTTTGTGGATCAAGTCATATTGATGATTTGCGCACTCGAGGTTACTCTAATGTAAGTGCGCCTGGAATTTCTGAATCAGAATTACTGAAGCTGCCAGAACTGATGCGCCCTAAGCAAAAGATTTTTGATAAAACTGGGGGACTGCACGCTGCTGGACTTTTTGATCCGCAAGGAACACTGGTTGTAGTTCGGGAAGACGTGGGCAGACATAACGCAGTAGATAAAGTCATTGGTTATGCGTTGATGAATGATTTGCTGCCACTTGATGGGTATTCCTTGGCCATCTCCGGTCGTGGTGGATTTGAGATTATCCAGAAAGCTATTGCCGCAAGAATTTCTGCAGTCGTTGCAGTTTCAGCGCCAACTTCGTTAGCTGTTGAGACGGCACGGGAGTTTGGACTAACGCTTTATGGATTTACTCGAGAAGATTCAGCCACGCGGTATTCTCCTGCGCCGTAGCAGTCAGTGGGGTGAGTGACGGGACTTGAACCCGCGACGTCCTGGACCACAACCAGGTGCTCTACCAGCTGAGCTACACCCACCATGTTGCAACAGATTTCTCTGGAGCGAACGATCCCCATTCTATTGAGGGAAGTTCAGTTGGGCTAATTTGATGCGTGCTTGGCTGCAATCTCTTTAGCCTTTGAAGTGTCTGGACCAGGAAGCTCGACAAAGATCGCTTCGCGGTAGTACTTCAATTCGTTAATGGAATCCAAGATATCGCCAAGTGCTCGATGATTTCCAGTCTTTGTTGGGCTAGCAAAGTAGGCGCGGGGATACCAACGGCGCGCTAGTTCTTTAATGCTGGATACATCAATGATTCGATAGTGCAGGTAAGAATCAATTCTTGGCATATCTCGCTGCAAAAAGATTCGATCAACGTGGACGCTTGATCCCGCTAACGGAGCCTTGCTTGCCTCAGGAATGTGCGTTGAAAT
>Ga0315905_10002837_pt1 | contig 18084 bp, 12 predicted proteins | sample LakEriMetagenome_5_FD_203522 | JGI IMG/M metagenome (GOLD analysis project Ga0315905, IMG submission 203522) | Freshwater fungal communities from buoy surface, Lake Erie, Ohio, United States - Buoy 4 MA121 | ecosystem: Environmental > Aquatic > Freshwater > Lake | place: USA: Lake Erie, Ohio... | reverse complement strand
CGGTCGATGGCATCGTCGGTTGTTTCTTCGCACCCTTCATGGCCGTGGTCGCGTCGGTGCTGGTCTTCGCCATGCGATTCCCGGGGTGGAGCGCGGGTGATCGCGCACTTGCCGCGCTCGCTGCACTGCCACTGGCCTTCACGCTGTGCCCGTCGATCGGCGCGGCGCCTGCGACCACGGCGATCATCTGCGCGGTGTCCTGTGGATCGATGGCCTCGCTCTGCCTGGCCAGCGGCTTCGCCAAGCTCGCGCTCGCGTTGGCAGCCGTCTCCGCGTTGATGCTCGCGATGTCGTCGGCATGCCGATGGAACCCGCGTCTCTCACCCGGCGTCGGCGTGGCCATGCTGTCGGCTGCCTTGCTCGTGGGCAGCGCAGCGTCCGGTCAGGCGCACGACTACGCCACCTTCGCGCCGCATTGGTGGTGGGTGGTGGCGCTCTCGCCGCTCGCACCGGTCATCACGGTTCCCCTGGTGGGCCGTGCCTCGTCGAGCACCACGGCGGCGGTGACCAAGGTGGTGGTGGTCGTGCTCGTGTGTGCCGTCGCCGTCATCAGCGCGTGGGGCGCCAAGCGTGCAGCCGGCGAGCCGGTCGCCACGAGCGGGCCGTGCAGCGATGGCGGCTTCGTGCGACACTCTGCGCATGGCTGACTTCTTCGCCGGCGTTCCATCGATCGCGTTCAAGGGGCCCGACTGCAACGAGCCGCTCGCACTGCGCCAGTACGACGCATCTGCACTCATCGAAGGCCGTCCGATGCGCGACCACCTCCGGTTCGCGAGTTGCTACTGGCACACCATGCGCAACGGCCTGTCGGACCCCTTCGGCGCACCCACGGCGCAGATGCCATGGGACGACGGCAGCGACTCGCTCGAGAATGCCCTGCGGCGCGTGGATGCGTTCGGCGAGTTCCTCGCCAAGACCGGCATCGGCCACTGGTGCTTCCACGATCGCGATGTCGCGCCCGAGCGTGCCACCCTCGCGGCGACGGAACGCGATCTCCACGCCGTGGTCGATCGCCTCGAGGCGATGCAGCGCGCGAACGGCGCGTGCTTGCTCTGGGGCACGGCATGCCTCTTCAGCCACCCGCGTTACATGCACGGCGCCGCGACGAGCCCCGACGTCCGCGTGTTCCTGCACGCTGCGGCGCAGGTGCGCGTGGCGATGGAGGCCACGATGAGGCTGGGTGGGCAGGGCTACGTCTTCTGGGGCGGGCGAGAGGGCTACACCACGCTGCTCAACACCGACCTGCGCCGTGAACGCGAGCAACTGGCGACTTTCCTGCACCTGGCGGTCGAGCATGCCCGCTCGATCGGCTTCACGGGCCAGCTCTACATCGAGCCCAAGCCGCATGAGCCGTCGACCCACCAGTACGACAGCGATGTCGAGGCCACGCTGAACTTCCTCCGCGAGTTCGGCCTCATCAACCACATCAAGCTCAACATCGAGACCAACCACGCCACGCTCGCAGGTCATTCGATGGAACACGAACTCCGTGCTGCCATCGCTGCAGATGCACTGGGTTCCATCGACGCCAACATGGGCACGCCGGGCCTGGGCTGGGACACGGACCGATTCCCGACCGATCTTGCGCTGACCACGCAGGTGATGCTCGCGGTGCTCGACATGGGTGGCTTCACGACCGGTGGCCTCAACTTCGATGCCAAGCGCCGGCGCGAGAGCTTCACGCCGGACGACCTCGTGATCGCGCACCTTGCGGGCATGGACGCCTTCGCCGCCGGACTGAAGGTCGCTGCGGCGATCCGTGCCGATGGCCGGCTCGCAGCCTTCGTCCGTGATCGTTACTCCAGCTGGCAGGGGGACCTTGGACGACGCATCCTGTCGCGAGGATCGAACCTTGCGGAGCTCCATCGACTCGCGCATGACCTCGGAGCGGTCGAGCCCGTGAGCGGTCGCCAGGAGATGCTCGAGGACATCGTGAACCAGGTCACGATCCGCGCACTACGGTGAGTCCATGGCACAGGAGCTGCTCTTCACATCTGCACCCAAGGGACTGAAGCCCGGCTCGAGCGGACCGTGCATCGTGCAGATGTCCGATTCGATGCCGCCCTTGCTCATGCAGCGGCTCGAGGCGATCAGCGTGTACCGCGTGGCCAACGACGGTCACGAGCCCATCCCAGCCCTGAGCCACGTGCTCGTCGACATGAACGGCATGCGACGGCACGTGGTCAGTCGTGTGGCGCACGCAGGCAGCGACCACGCAGGACGGCCCAATCGCCTCGCGCATCACTTGGTGCTGCACGGCGAGGAACTTGGCTTGGCTGGCCCATCGTGGCTTGTGCAGCAGACCATCTTCAAGACCGAGTGGGATGGACGCGTGGCCTACCTCGAGGGCGAAGCGTGGCTGCCCGAGGGCCCCACGCAGCCAGTCCACGTGTGCGCCAACTGGAAGACCGTTGCGGGCGATGCCGGCTGGTCAGGCGTGGTGGCCGAGGCCGCCTTGGCGCCGTCGCCGAAGCCCGTGTGGATCATCCACCGTCGGAGCGTGCCGGTGCTCGCACTCCTTGATGAAGTCCTGTCCGTCGTCCCTCCGCGCGAGCGCTGGAAGATCACTTTCAGCACGCAGTTCACGCAGCCGTTGCCCAGCGCGGAGTGCACGATCCGATTCTGCCTTGCGGGAGCCGATGCCGCGCATGCAGCTCTCCACGCCGAAGGCCTGGTGCTCGATCTGTCGGCACCCGGCCGGCTCGATCGCGCGGGCGGGCTCGTGGCCGTCGCGCGATCCGGTCGTGCAGCCGCGGCATCGCAAGCCACTGCAGCAACGACGGTGGCACCGGTCGCGCTCGAGCCTGAACGTCGCGGAAAGCTGGTGGTGCCGATGCTCGAGACCAAGGCTCCCACGCGCATCGACCCGGCGCAGCGCCGGGCGAGCATGCCGGCGATCGATCTCGGAGGTGATTCGTTGGATCAGGCTGGCGCTGGATCGTCGTCACGCACACGTCGGGGCATGCATGCCGTTCCTTGGCTGCCGTGGGCCGTTGCGCTGGTCGTGACCGCATGGGCAGCCATCGTCACGGTCAGGGTCATCAGGACCGAGCCCCCAATGCCGAACGCAGCAGCGCTCGCCGACATCACGCCGACCGACAGTGAGCGCGATGGGCTCCGCGCGCGCGTCGGTGAACTCGAGGAACAGGTTCGCACGGCCAACGAGGCGAAGACAGCGCTCGAGGCTCGCGTGCGCGAACTGGACCAGGCGGCTTCACGCGACCGCGCCGCGATCGGCGATCTTGAATCACGACTTGCGGCAACAGCGGAACGCGCAAGCGTGCCGGCATCCAGGACGGACACCGACCGTGCGGCGGATGCGGCTCCAACGAATGACGGTGCGTCGATGACTGCCGCCGATGCCCCGCTCAAGCGACCGCAGGCCGCCAGCGGCGAGCAGCGGCTCGGTGCTCTCGGCGGAACCTCCATGGCGATCGCATGGCCCGAGGGTGCAGGCGTGGAACTGACTTGGGCCGATGGCGCGCTGTCGCAGCGAACGACCGGCAAGCGGCTGGCCGGACTGCGGCTGGTCGGCGGTGAGGCCGTCTGGACCTGGGACGCGCTCGAACTCCCCGCACTGAACGGCGACGCACTCGAGTCGATCCTCGATGCCGTGACGGCCGCCTCCATCATGATCGATGGCCAGCAGGCCGCGACGCGGATCGACCCACGCACGTTGACGCTTCAGGTCCAGCGCAAGGCCCTGGTCGCCAAGCCGATCGACCTGCGGACATCGCTGCGGCTGCCCTGGGCTGGACCGATCACGGTGCGATCGCAGGACGGGCCCATGTCCGTGGAGCCCGGCCGCACGGCAGAGGTGGAAGTCAACGACGAGCTCGGCACGCGCGGCAGGATCACGGTGGCACTCGCGTCGCGTGGCGATCGGGTGACGTTCTTGTTCACGCCGGATGCATCACTCGATCAGGACCTCACCCGCCGCCGGCTGGCTGACGCAACGCAAGCCAATGAGTTCATTGCCCTGGTGCGTGAGCACGATCGACTGGTCAGGGAGCAGCCTGCGAAGTCGCGCAAGAACCTCGGTACGCCCAAGGGCCGTGATGCCTACGAGGCATACCTCGCCAGGCATCCGCTGATCGCCGAGAAGATCGCCGCGTATCGGGCGCAGGGACTTGACGACCTGAAGGAGCAGCTTGAGCGGGACGGCACGGCTGTCGCCGCGGAAGTCGAGGCCGCCACGTCGGCCGTGGCGCGGGGCGATGCCTTGCGCGCGCGGTGGCCCAAGGCGGTCGCCGAGATCGCACCACGTGGCGGACAGGGCTTCGTGCTCCTTCGCCTGGAGGCGATCGGTCCATGATCGAGGTGCAGCACGGTGGGCAGGTGCTCGATGCACCACGGGCCGCCAGCGCATGGCGAGCCGTGCAGGCTGGCCTCGTGGATGACCAGTCGTTGCACGAGAGCGTGCACCACCAGGTCACGCTGGCGCTCGAGGCAATCCGTCGACTGCGGCCTGATCGACGTCAAGGTGCGGCTGCGTCGCGTCGACTGATGGCGCGCATCGATGCGCTTGGTGGCGATGCAGCGATCAGTGCGCTCGCGGCTCCTTGGCTCGCACGCCATGTCGGTGGATCGGTGCCGGCAGGCCACGAACTCGTGCCGCTCACGCACGACGAGCTCGTGGCGATCGATCGTGCGCTCGGCCCTGTCGATGAGCCGTCGGGATGGACGGGCGCCGACGATGCCGACGGAGTGGAACCCGGACTCGGGTGGCACCTTCGACGGACGACCATTCCCGGACTTGTCGAGGCGATCGATGCGTCGCTTGCACGTGCGGCCCGTGCGGCCTTCGATCGGCACCGTGCTGCAGGTCGCATCGCGCCATGCTGGTCGCTCGCGGCGGAGCTTCATGCGTTCGGTGGACCGCTGAGCACGGCCCTCTCGATCGATCTCGTGCGATGGCTCGATGCGGTCCGTGCGATGGAACCCGCCGTGCTGGCGCGGGTGCTGCTGGATGAGTGGCGCACGGCGTCGGGGCAGGCAGACGATGCCACGGCCTGGTCATGGGCCGGCGGTGGTCCTGGTGCTGCGGAGCTGCTCACCGATGCGTTGGCCGCGCATGCACGCGCGGAACGCCAGTCCGCGACGCACGCCGCCCTGATGGCCCTGATCGCCAATCCGCTCGCGGACGGGGCGACCGTCGATGCCGCGCTGTCGCGTCACGGTGACCTCATCGATGCACGGGTCGAGGCTGCATGTGCGGCGCGTGCACGAACCCACGTTCGATGGCGTCACGGTCGCCTTGCTTGGGGTGCCGCCAAGGTGGTTCTTGGGCTCGTGGTGGTCGGCCTCGGCGTGTCATGGGTCGCCCGTGAGCGACAGCGCGATGCGCAAGCAGAGTCCCTGGCTGCAGAGGTCGATGCCGCGGTGGTCACGGGATTCGATCGTTCGCAGTTCGGGGCGGCGCTCGCCCTCATGGACCAGGCAGCGCAAGGGGGACTGGCAGCGCGCGCCGCAATGCTCGATGCGGGAGCGCGCCTGCGGGAGCGGATGGACGCCCGCCGCGCCATGGAGGAGGAAGCCCGCGCGGCACTGGCTGCAGCGGGCTCGCCCGAGGCGCCTGATGCGCCCATGGAACGCGTGCGCTCGATGCTCGACGGACCCGTGAGCGATGCGCACCGGGCTCAGGTCGGCGCTTGGCTCGATCGCGCCGCACGCGCAGCAGCAGCCCGCGCCGAAGCGTTGCAGGTGGCGCTGGCGGAGCGCGTGGCTGCCGCCCAGCAGGACATCGATCGCGCCGAGGAAGCAGCACGCACTGGTGGCGATGTGCGAGCGCTGCTCGCGGTCGCACGCACGGCCGTGCAGTCGATCGCGGGTGATCCCGCGCTTCCCGCATCGCGCACCGAGGTGACCGCTGCCCTCGGCCCGCGACTCGATGCGCTCGCTGCACGGCTCGATGCCGAGGACGCTGCCGCACGATCGCGCGCCGAACGAGTCAGGGCGATCGAGTCGATCGCCACCCAGGTGGAGGATCCTGCGGAGTATGGCAGGGCCTTGCGGGCGTTCACTGAAGCTCGATCGAGCGATCCATTGACTCCGGCGTTCCAGTCGTCCCTCCTGCTTGAGCCATCGTGGCGCACCGCGTTGGCCTGGCATGCGCTGGCGAAGGAACTCGCCGCTGATCCGCTTCCCGAGTCGCTGGCTGCATCGCGGGCCCAGCGCGAACGGATCGAGTCGTGGCTGCGCGACCACGCCACGGGGCCCGGCGTCGATGCAGCGCGCAGATACCTCGCGCTCCTTCCGCGCGAGCATGATTGGTCGGCTGGCGTGCAGGCACGTGTGCGTGACCTGAGGCTCGACGAGCTCGCCTTGATTGTCCTGCGCGATGGCACGCGCCAGTGGCATCGTCGTCCCATGACCGCGGTCGTCGAACGAGGAGGTCGGCTCACGGTGCAGGCGATCGATTCCGTGAACCAGGCCAAGCCGATCGAACGATCGCTGGATGTGCTCGAGATCGTCAGCGACAGTTCGCGGCCCCTTGCCGTGGTGCTCGCGCCGGTCGCGCAGCGGCTGGCCGCGGGTGCCGATCACGGCCCCGATGCGGCGCTGGCGTTGATGCATGAGTTGGTCAGCGTGCCGCCGCCGCCCACCGAGCCCGCGGTCGATCCTGTGCTTCGGCTCTACCTGGCGCGTGCGGTAGGGCTTCGTGCGCAGCAGTCGCTGCCGGCCCTCGCGTCCTTCCTCCGGCCCACACTCGAGGCGATCGATCGCGACAGCGTGGATCAGCAGGATTGGATGGTGCCGGTGCCGCAGCCCGACTCGACGCAGACGTGGATCCGCGCACAGGCCCTTGCTGACTCGATTGCCAAGCTCGACCTGCCCGGCCAGTGGCGAGCCGCGCGTGCGAAGAGCGCAGCACTGCTCTCGGCTGCGCCACGGCCCTTTGCGATGCTCTGCTGGGAGTTGCCTGGCGGCGTGATCACGCCATCGCCCGATCCCGCGCGTGCTGGCTGGTCGGTCGTCGTCCTTCGGGGACCCGATGGACCGATGGATCCCGTCGGCACGGTGAATCAGTCCGGGCGCGCAGAGCTCGTCCGGCCTGACCGGATGAAGGATCGCCCCTCAGGTTCGCTGCTGTTCGTCGTCCCGCCCGCGCGCTGACGACGAAGGCAGCTGCGCGAGCAGCGCAGCGGCCAGCAGCAACGCAGCGCCGCCCACCTGCCGCACGCCGAGTTCCTCACCGAGCCACACCGCTCCTGCGATCGCACAAAAGACGCTCTCGAGGCTCAGCAGGATCGCCGTGTGCGTGGGCGGCGCGACGTCCTGCGCCACGGCCTGCAACGTGAACGCCACGCCGACGGCGAAGATCGCGCTGAGCACGATCGGTGCGGCGGCGGCCTCGATCGAACCGATCGAGGGCGACTCGAACATGAAGGCCAGCGAGGTCGCGATCACGCCACCGACCACGAACTGCAGCACGCTCAGGGCGATGGCATCGCTCCGCGGTGCGGCCCAGCCCACCACGTGCACGTGCACCGCCCAGGTCACGGCACAGGCCAGCACCCAGAGGTCACCGCGGTTGAGGCCGTCGATGAATCCCGCGAGGTCATCGACCGACATGACATGGCTGAACGAGAGCAGCGTGAGACCGCCGAGAGACAGGACGACCGCGACCCATGCGGCCCAGCCGATGCGCTGGCCAAGGAACCTGCCGATGAAGGGCACCAGCACCACGTAGAGCCCGGTGATGAAGCCGGCGTTGGTGACGGTGGTGGTCTTCAGCCCGGTCTGCTGGAACGCACTCGCCGCCGCAAGACACGCACCGGCAGCGAGACCACCGAGGACGAGGGGCCGCCGCCGAGACGGATCTCGCAGCGCCGTTCGCACCGAGGCCTTGAAGAGCAGCGGCGCGACCACGACCGCGCCAAGCAGGCTCCGCACGCCGACGTAGGTGAGCGCGCCGACATGCTCGTTCGCCCACTTCTGCCAGAGAAAACTGATGCCCCAGATCACGGCGCACGCCAGCAGCAGTCCATCGGCACGCAGTGGCGTCAGCCATCGCGTGCGTGCGGGAATCGTGGGCGCGTCGGTCATCGGACCGGACGGTAGCAGGGGCGCACGCGGGGCGTGGTGCCACCCAACGCAACACGCCGCGTCCCACCAGGAACGCGGCGTGCGCGATGTGCGTGATGAGAATACCGATCAGCCGTGGATGACGCGACCTTCGGTGGCCAGCGCAGCCTCGTGGATCGCCTCGTGCATGGTCGGGTGCGCGTGCACCGTGTGGATGATGTCCTCGGCCAGGCCTTCCATGGCGATGCCCAGGCAGATCTCGCCGATGAGCTCGCTCGCGTCGGTGCCGAAGATGTGGCCACCGATGATCTCGCCGTACTGGCCGACGATGATCTTCACGAGGCCTTCGGTCGCACCCACGGCGATCGCCTTGCCGTGCGCCTTGAACGGGTACTTGCCGACCTTGTACTGGATGCCCTTGGCCTTGGCATCGCGCTCGGTCATGCCGACGCTGGCGACCTGCGGGTTGCAGTAGGTGCAGCCGGGGATCGCGGCGTAGTTCACGCCCGGGACGTCGTGGCCCTTCATGCGCTCGACGCACGCGACGGCTTCCTCGCTGGCGACGTGGGCGAGCCACGGCGGGCCGATCACGTCGCCGATCGCGTAGATGCCCGGAACGCTGGTCTGGTAGGTCGGCCGGGGCTTGTCCTTGTAGTCGGTCCAGACGTGGCCCTTCTCCATGCGGATGCCCAGTGCCGGATCGAAGAGCCCGTCGGTGCGGCCCTGCACGCCGATCGCGACCAGCACGGTCTCGGCCTCGAGCTTCTCCGACTTCTTGTCGTCCTTGGCATCGACGATGGTGACGGTGGCGCCCTTCGCGCCCTTGTCGATCGCCTTGGTCACCTGGCCGAGGCGGAACTGGATGCCCTGCGCGGTGAACGACTTGAGCGCGGCGGCCGAGATGTCGTCATCCTCGACCGGCAGGATGCGGTCCTGCATCTCGATCACGGTGACCTTGGTGCCGAAGGCGTTGTAGAAGTAGGCGAACTCCATGCCGATGGCACCCGAACCGATGATGACCATCGACTCGGGGCGCTTGGGGAGCGTCATCGCATCGGCCGAACCGATGATGACCTTGCCGTCGTTGGCAGCGAAGGGGAGTTGTCGCGGCGCAGCACCCGTGGCGATCAGGATGCGGTCGGCGGTCACGACCTGGTCGGCGCCTTCGCCGGTGCCGGCGTAGTAGGTCCCGACGGCCTTGCCGACCTGGACCTTGCACGGGCCTGCCGCGGTCTTGCCGCTCAGGATGCGCGCATGGCCCTGGATGTGGTCGATCTTGTTCTTCTTGAAGAGGAACGCGATGCCCGAATTGAGCTGCGTGGTGATGCCGCGGCTGCGGCCGATGACCTTCTCCCAGTTGAGCTTGACGGCCTTCGGGTCGATCTCGATGCCCAGGTCGGCACCGTGGCGGATCGCCTCCATGTAGACCTCGGCGTTGTGAAGGAGCGCCTTGGTGGGGATGCAGCCCCAGTTGAGGCACACTCCACCGAGCTTGTCGCGCTCGATGCAGGCGACCTTCATGCCCATCTGTGCCGCGCGGATCGCGCCCACATAACCGCCAGGTCCGCCGCCGATCACGATGAGGTCGTAGTGCTTGGTCTCAGCCATGTGTGGTCCTCGTTGCGCCGGGCGTAGCCGGGCCATTGGGGGCGGCATTCTAGCCCTCGCCGCCGGGTCCGTCGGGTGCGCGCTACCATCGCGAGCCCACATCAGGATCCACCGTGCGTACGGCCCTCATCAGCGACATCCATGCGAATCTCGAGGCCCTGGAGGCCGTGCTCGCGCACATCGACGGGCAGCGCGTGGACCGCATCGTGTGCCTGGGGGACATCATCGGCTACGGCCCGGATCCGGTCGCCTGCGTGGACATCGTGGCCAAGCGCTGCGAGTTCGCGCTCATGGGCAACCACGACTTCGCCGCGCTCTACGAGCCCACGAACTTCAACCAGGTCGCCGAGCAGGCTGCCTACTGGACGCGCTTCCAGCTCGAGAGCGAGGCGAGCCCCGACGAGGCGCGCCGCCGCTGGTCGTTCCTCAACAGCCTGCGCGTGCGGGTGGCGCGGGATCGCGACTTCGCCGAGCCGACCGCCGCCGACCCGGCGAGCCGCTATCCGTACCTGTGCGTGCATGGTTCGCCGCGGCGGCCCATCAACGAGTACATCTTCCCTGACGATGGCGACCGCAGCCAGACGAAGATGGCCAGCATCTTCGATCGCTTCGAGCACGTCTGCCTGGTCGGCCACACGCACTGCCCCGGCGTGTTCACGGAATCCTTCGCGGGCGACGGCGACGGTGACCGCGTGTACGAGTTCTACAAACCCACCGAACTCGATGGCGCGCGGTACCAGATCGCGGCCGGCACCAAGGTCATCCTGAATCCCGGCTCGGTCGGCCAGCCACGCGACGGCTTCGTGGAGGCGAGCTACGCCATCCTCGATACGGACCCGTCGAGGGAGGGCCTCGTCGAGTTCCACCGGCTGCCGTACGACGTGCAGACGACGGTCGACAAGATCAAGCGCATCCCCGAGATCAACGACTGGCTCGGCGAGCGATTGCTGCAGGGCAAATGATGCCCAGCGCACCTGACGGACACCAACCATGAAGCGAACGATCGTGACCTTCGTCGTCGTGGCCATCGCCACGGCGCTTGTTTTCGCCATCATCACCGGCGGCGGCCGACAGCAGCCCACATCGGACCCTGGAGCGGGCGCGGCGGCAACGACCACCACCGCGCAGCCGGTTGCAGCTGCGGGGGCCAACGCCGACCAAGCAGCAGCCAGCCCGGCCACCACGCCGGCGCAGGCTGCCGATGCGAGCGCTCCGGCGCAAGCCGCTGCGGCCAACGATGCAGCCCAGGTTGCATCAGCCGCCGCCAAGCAGCCAGCCTGGCAAGCGAAGCCCGCCGCTGGCGGCTCCGGCAGCATGATCGTGGGCGGTCCGCTCACGTCCGCCGATGCGCGGATCCAGCTCCAGCTCACCGCACGCGGCGCGGGCATCGAGCGTGTGCTCTTTGCGCAGCAATGGAAGACGGCGAAGGCGCGGCTGTCGGCCGAGCGCGCGAGCGCAGGCAAGGGCGAGTTCCCTTCCGATGACGAGCGCTACCGGCTTGAGCCGATCGGCACGCTCGTTGGGCAGTCCGTGCCGCTCCTCGCCGTGCACTCGCTCGTCGTCGATGGCGTTTCCGTGAATACCTTCGCGGTGGCCGGTGGCGCGCCGATCTGGGCAGCGGTCGGCGATGGTGCGTTCGAGACCGTCGTGCACGACGAGGCGGGCAAGGCGTTGGTCAAGGCCCGCCGCGAGTTCGCCGTGTCGGGCCATGAACTCCGCATCACCCAGGCCGTCGAGTCGCTCGATGGCAGGCCCCATGCCGTGCGGTGGCTGTACTACGGACCGGGCGACCTCACGCTCGATGCCGGCTCGCTGATGGACATCCGCCGATTCATGATCGGCGCATTGCTGTCGGAGAAGCGTGATCCCGGCCAGTCGATCGTGCTGAGCAACGACACGTCGATGGTGCGCAGTTCGGTGGTCTCGCAGCTGGAAGCCGGCGCGTGGGACCTGTGGCCCACCGCCACGAGCACCGCGGACCAGCGCTCGCTCTCGTGGTTCGGCACGACCAATCGTTACTTCGCGCTCGCGATCCACTCAGGCGCCGTGAACGAGAAGGGGAGCCCTGTCCTTCGCGTGGCACCGGCGGTCGAGCGCATCCAGGGACAGTTCGGCGATCCTGTCCTGGGGGTCCCGACGATCTTCACCGTTGTGACCTCGGCCGAGCAGCAGATCGCGCCGGGTGCTGCCGCCTCGATGCGGCTCGGCGTCTACGCCGGTCCGCTCGAGCGTCGCGTGCTGCTCGATGAGCAACCCATGTCCACGCTCGGCATGATCGGCATGATCGTGTACGAGATGGGCGGGTGCTGCACCTTCTGCACCTTCTCGTGGCTGGCGAACGGACTGGTCGTCTTCCTCGGCCTGCTGCACGACTGGGTCGTCTTCGACTGGGGCCTGGCGATCATCGCGCTCACGATCCTCGTACGCCTTGCCCTGCACCCGCTCACGCGCTCCAGCCAAGTCTCGATCGCGCGCTTCAGCAAGCAGATGGCATCGCTGAAGCCGGAGCTCGATGCGCTGCAGAAGCGCTTCGCAGGCGACAAGGCCCGCATGCAGCAGGAGCAGATGCGCCTGTACCGCGAGAAGGGCATGAACCCGATGGGCTGCCTCGGCGGACTTGCACCGATGGTGCTGCAGATGCCGATCTGGATGGCGCTCTACGCGGTGCTCTACATCGCGTTCGAGCTGCGCCAGCAGCCAGCATTCTTCGGCGTCTTCCAGGCGATCAGCCCCGAGTGGGCGTTCCTGGGCGACCTCAGTGCGCCGGACCAGTTCATCGCGCTGCCCATCTCGGTGAACCTGTACCTGTTCACGCTCGAGAGCATCAACCTGGTGCCCCTGCTGATGGGCGTGGTGTTCTGGCTGCAGCAGAAGTACTCGGCGCCGCCGACCACCGCACTCACGCCCGAGCAGGAGCAGCAGCAGAAGATCATGAAGGTCATGATGCCGATCATGTTCCCGCTCATGCTCTACAACGCACCGAGCGGGCTCACCCTGTACATCGCCACGAGCACCTTCATCGGCTTCCTCGAATCGAAGCGCATCCGCGCGCAGATCGAGACGATGGACCTGCTCAAGCCCGGCAAGGGTGGCGGCAAGGGGCTCTTCGGCGGTGCCTTCGCACGCGCGCTCGAGCAGGCCCAGGCCAAGGCGCAGGCGAAGCAGCGCGGCGGGCGCTGATCCCCCCATGGAGGCGTCGGCGACCATCGTGGCCGTCGCCTCGCCCCCGGGCCATGCGCTGCGGGGCATCGTGCGGCTGTCGGGGCCTGATGCGCTGGAGATCTGCGGGCTTCCGGTCGATGCCCGCGCCGGCGTCATGCGATGGGTGCTCCCATGGAGCGGCATGCCTGCGCTGGCCGTCGTGTCGCGCGCACCACGATCGTTCACCGGCGAAGACTGCGTCGAACTGCTCCTGCCTGGCCATCCCGCGCTCCTCGACGAGGCCGTGCGTGCGTGCATCGAGCGCGGCGCGCGTGGGGCCGAGCCCGGCGAGTTCGCGGCGCGATCCTGGCTGAATGGCAAGCGTTCGATCGACGAGGCCGAGGGCATTGCGATGGCGATCGCGGCGACCAGCGACGCGCAGCTCCGGGCTGCACAGCGACTGCAGCAGGGCGAAGCGGCGCAGGCCGTCAACGCCACCCGCGACAGCGTGGCCACGCTCCTGGCGCTCGTCGAGGCTGGCATCGACTTCACGGACCAGGAAGACGTGGTGGCGATCGGCGGTGTCGCGCTCGCTGACCGACTCGAGCCGATCGTCGCGAATCTCCGCGCACTGCATGCGACGCCGGTCGCCGGTGCGCTCGAGCAGCCACTGCCGTGGATCGTGCTGGCTGGCCCGCCCAATGCCGGAAAGAGCAGCCTCTTCAATGCGCTGCTCGGTCACGAGCGCACGGTTGCGTCGCCCCACGCGGGAACCACACGCGATGCCGTGCCCGAACCAATGTCGGTCGGTGGGCAGGAGGCGATGCTCGTCGACGCACCCGGCATCGAGTTGCCGCGCTCGGCACTCGATGCAGCCATGCAGGAGCAAGCACGTCAGGCGATGGCGCGCGCGTCGCTCATCGTGCGTTGCGTGCCGCCGGCAGCGGAGCTGCCCGGGACCGCATCGCGAGAGCTGGTGGTGCTCACCAAGATGGACGACGGCGGCATCGCGCCGCCCGGCACGATCTCGACGAGCGCCCACCGGGGTCATGGGCTGGATGCCCTGCGTGCCGAGCTGGCGACGCGGCTGGGGTCCACGCAGGCCAGTGTGTCCGCCGAGGGTGCCGCGCTGCTTCCTCGACACCGCGCCGCAATCGACGCGTCCATCGTCGAGCTGCAGTCAGCTGCCACGCTCGCGCGTGCGGGGCGAGCTGCCTTGCCGGATGCGGAGCTCGTGGCGGCGCACCTGCGCGCGGGCCTGGATGCCCTTGGGTCGATCGGCGGTTTGGTCACGCCCGATGACGTGATCGGGCTCGTCTTCGCACGCTTCTGCGTGGGCAAGTGAATCAGCGGGGGCCGGCGCCCACGCGGCTGCGCACGCGCACGAGCTTGCCGCCCGTCGCCTCGCGCAGCGCGGTCTCGAGCCCTTCGCGGAGGGCGCGGTCAAGCGCGTAGGTCACGCTGGCGCTCGGCACCACCACGGTGAGCACACCTGCGGCGAAGCCCGCCAGCACACACTGGTCGCGCAGTTCCGGCGGCGCAGCGTGCTCCCATGCTTCCGCGATGCCGGCGAAGCGCTTCGCGGCATCACGCATGGTGCGGCGCAGTGCATCGAAGTCGGCACCGGCGGAGGTCTCGCTCCGTGGGGCCGGGCGTCGATGCCACTGCTCGAAGTCCCGCATGCGCCGCTCCGCGTCGTGCATGCCGATCAGGCTATCCTCCCCCGACCGTGGTCCGCATCACGCTCCAAGGCATCCGCAAGTCCTACGGCTCCGTGCCGGTCGTGCACGATCTCTCGCTCGAGATCGAGCCTGGCAGCCTGTTTTTCCTGCTTGGCGGCTCCGGCTGCGGCAAGACGACGATCCTGCGCATGATCGCGGGCTTCATCGAGCCGACCGCAGGCCGCATCCTGTTCGACGGCCAGGACGTGACGGCCCTCCCGGCCGAGCAGCGGCAGTGCGGCATGGTCTTCCAGTCCTACGCGCTCTGGCCGCACATGACCGTTCGCGACAACGTGGCCTTCGGCCTCGACGTGCGCGGAGTGAAGGGGCAGGAGCGTGCGCGCCGGGTCGACGAGGCGCTCGCGATGGTCCGCATGGAGCAGTACGCGGACCGCAAGCCCAACCAGCTCTCGGGCGGCCAGCAGCAGCGCGTGGCGCTCGCTCGCGCGATCGTGTTCCGGCCACGCGTGCTGCTGCTCGACGAGCCGCTGTCGAACCTCGATGCAAAGCTGCGCCTCGAGATGCGCCACGAGATCCGGCGCATCTGCCGCGAGCTCGGCATCACGACCGTCTACGTGACCCACGACCAGGACGAGGCGCTCTCGCTGGCGGATCACGTCGTCGTCATGCGCGACGGCCGCATCGTGCAGCAGGGCTCGCCGCGCGACCTCTACGAACGGCCGAAGACACGCTTTCTGGCGGAATTCCTTGGCGAGACGAACTTCATCCCGGCCACGATCGAGCGGTCCGCGGATGGCCGCGCGTCGCTGCGCACGCTCCTGGGCACGCTGGAGTCGACGCACCTTGGTGATCGGGCCGCGGGCAGCCAGGTGCTCCTGAGTGTGCGCACCGAGGCCTGGACGATCGATGCCGCCGGCGCCGTGGCGTTGCCATGCCTCCAGAGCACGTACCTCGGCAAGCTCGCGCAGCATGAGCTGGATGCGAGCGGGCTTCGGCTGCGCGTCACCGAGCTGAACCCGCCGGTGGCCGACCGCGCCGGACAGACGGTGCGGCTCTCGGTCGACCCGGCCCAGGTCATCGTCCTCGACGGTGAGTGACGCGACCCTTTGCGCTGGCCATCCTTCGCCGTGTTCCGCGGCCCTCGCAAGGCATCGAGGTAGCCTGTCCGCATGCTCAACCTCCTGACCGTCGTCGCGAGCCTCGTTGCCCTTCCGATTGCCCCGCCGACCGCAGAACAGATCAGCCGCATCCAGGATGCGCAGCGGACGTTCTTCAAGGATCACCCGCAGGGCGCATCGCAGGAGGAGCTGACGGCGTTCTTCACGGGAATCCTCGATGGCATCGAGCCGGGCGAGTGCTCCTGGCCGCAGCTCAAGCAGCTCATGGGCCCGTGCTCGATGGTGCCGGCCAAGCGCGATGCCGCGCAGGCGCGGCTTAAGCAGCTTTCAGGCGAGGCGACCGCCGATGGCTTCGATGCCTTCGTCTACGCGTCGTCGATGTCGAAGGAAGACGCTCCCACCGCAGCCGCGCTCTTCGGGCACCCGGGGTACGCGGCGTGGAAGCAGTCTGCCTCGCCCTCCGACCGCACGCGCCTGATCGGCCGCTTGACCTCGGACCAGTTCGCGCAGGCTGGCGCTGAGGTGAAGGAACTCGAGGCATGGTTCACGCCCGAGCGCAGCGCCAAGGATCTTGCTGCGGGCGTGCAACTCGTGGATGCGATCAAGCGGCTGGCTTCCGATCCCGACCAGGGCGAGCAATTCCGGCTGCGCCTGCTCGCTGCGGTGGTCGTGGCGAAGGACAAGGCATCGCCCGACGAGAAGGCCGCGCTGACCAAGCTCGCGAAGAAGCTCGATAACGCGATCACGCGTGGCGAGTTCATGGACCACCCCGCGCCGAAGCTCGCGTTCACGTGGGCGCAGGATGCGAAGGGGACGGTCAAGCTCGCGACGCTCGATGACCTCAAGGGCAAGGTCGTCGTGCTCGACTTCTGGGCGACCTGGTGCGGACCGTGCGTGGGCAGCATTCCCAACGTGAAGGAGTTGCGTGCGCACTACAGCCCCGATGACGTGGCGATCGTGGGCGTGACGAGCTTGCAGGGCAAGCACTATCCGGGCGGAACCGCGCCGATCGACTGCACGGGCGATGCCGCGAAGGAGCAGGGCCTGATGGCCGAGTTCATCAAGGCCAAGGGCATCGATTGGACGATCGCCTTCAGCGAGCAGGAGGTCTTCAATCCCGACTACGGCGTGAACGGGATCCCGCACGTGACGATCCTCGATGCCGAGGGCATCGTGCGCCACAGCGACCTGCATCCTGCAGACCCGATGCACGAGAAGTGCGCGAAGATCGATGCACTGCTGCGCAAGCAGGGCAAGACGCCGCCGGCAGCACCGCCCGAGCCCAAGCCGGAGGCGGCTCCGGACGGCGCTGCCGTGCCCGCGGTGCCCACGATCCCTGCCGTCCCGATGATCCCGGCGGGCAAGCCATGAGGCTTGCCGGGAAGATCGCGCTCGTCACCGCGGCCGGCGCCGGGATCGGCCGCGCCTGCGCGCTCGCGTTCGCACGCGAAGGTGCACAGGTCATGGCGACCGACATCGACGACGCAGCGCTCGCCACGCTGGCTCGCGAGCATGCCGGAGTTCGCACCATGCGCTGCGACGTGCGCGACGATGCCTCGGTGCGCGCGGCGGCCGCGGCGGCTGGCGACGTGAGCGTGCTGCTCAATGCCGCAGGCATCGTGCACCATGGGACCGCACTCGACGTGACCGATGCCGAGTGGGACCTGGCCTTCGACCTCAACGTGCGCGGCATGCATCGCTGCATCCGCGCGGTGCTGCCGGGCATGCTGGCGCGCGGCCGCGGGAGCATCGTGAACATCGCCAGCGTGGCCAGCAGCATCAAGGGAGCGCCCAACCGCTACGTGTACGGCGCGACCAAGGCAGCCGTGATCGGCCTGACGAAGGCCCTTGCTGCCGATGTCGTGGCCAAGGGCGTGCGTGCCAACGCGATCTGTCCCGGCACGGTGCAGAGCCCGTCGCTTGAGGGGCGCATCGCCGCCCAGGCCGATCCAGTCGCGGCGCGCGCGGCGTTCCTGGCCCGTCAGCCGACGGGCCGATTCGGCACGCCGGACGAAGTCGCTGCGTTGGCCGTCCATCTGGCCGGCGACGAGAGCGGCTTCACGACGGGCGCCGTGCATGTGATCGACGGCGGCTGGAGCTGCTGAGCAACACGTCCGTCCGTACGCCCGATCCGTGCGATCGGCGGATCAGCCACGCGATGTGCGGTGCGGCACCCGGTCGCGCACCAGGCTCCATGCGGTGACCACGGCTGCCAGCATCGCCATCACCTGCATCGCACCCATCCAGGCGAAGGATCGCGCGACGGTCTCGGCCTCGGCCTGCGCCATCGTGCCGGCATCCAGCGAGTCCAGCCCCGTGCGCGCGAGCAACGTCGCGGCGATCGCCACGCCGAGTGCGTTGCCGACCTGGCGGGCCGTTGCCGCTAGGCCTGCACTCTCGCCACGCTGCACCGGCGGCACGCGGCTCACCACGTCGGTCTGGATCGGGTTCATCAGGAAGGCCATCCCCGCGCCGTGCAGCATCATGCCGCAGGCGATGATGGCGTA
>Ga0315905_10002836_pt1 | contig 18086 bp, 32 predicted proteins | sample LakEriMetagenome_5_FD_203522 | JGI IMG/M metagenome (GOLD analysis project Ga0315905, IMG submission 203522) | Freshwater fungal communities from buoy surface, Lake Erie, Ohio, United States - Buoy 4 MA121 | ecosystem: Environmental > Aquatic > Freshwater > Lake | place: USA: Lake Erie, Ohio... | reverse complement strand
AAGAGTACGGAGAAACTGAATTTTTAAGATTAGACTAATGATACAATTATTACACGGTGATTGTTTAGAATTAATGAAGTCAATACCTGATAAAAGTATTGATGCTATAATTACAGACCCACCTTACGGAACTACTGCTTGTAAATGGGATTCAGTTATACCTTTTGATTTAATGTGGGAGCAATTAAATAGAATTATTAAACATAATGGTGCAATAGTTTTATTTGGAAGTGAGCCTTTTAGTAGTGCATTACGAATTAGTAATATTAAGAATTATAAATATGATTGGATTTGGGAAAAAGAAAGACCTACAAATTTTTTAAGTGGTAAAAAAACACCTTTAAAATATCACGAATTAATACATTTATTTGGTGGAGGTAATTATTACCCACAATACACAATTAAGAAACAACAAAATAAAAGAAATAACAATCCAAGAGAAATAACAAACGAAGTTTGGAATATAGAAACAAATAAATATGATAATAGAACTGTAAGCGGAGGTATTAAAGATTGGAAATATCCAAGTGCAATTATAAAATGTAATATGCAAAGAGGTTTACATCCAACACAAAAACCAATTAAATTAATGGAATATTTAATAAAAACATATACAAATGAAAATGAAACTGTTTTAGATTTTACAATGGGTTCAGGAACTACAGGAGTAGCTTGTAAGAATTTAAATAGAAAATTTATAGGTATTGAAATGGATGATAAATATTTTAATATTGCACAAAATAGAATTAATAATCACATAGTAACTAAACAATTATTTTAATGGCTAAAGTTAAACAAGAAAAATATTCACCATCTGAATCAGAATTAGAAGCTATGAGGATATGTGTAAGAAATGATTTAGCATATATTATAAAACCAATACAGTTCTCAAAAATGTATCACGTTATTAAATTTCAGATAACAGATAACTTAAAAATATACACTTACGAATTAGAAAACAAAAAAATAGAATTTACAGAATATGAAGCATCTAAAAAGGTTATGGAACTTTACACACAACATTCTAAAAGATTTAGTAAATGAAAGATAGTATAGTAGAATCAGTTGTAAATCAATTTAAACAACGTTCACAGGTAGGAATTAATAAATATGGTGTAACATTAGATAGAAATGATTTAAGTACGTTAGAATGGCTTAAACACCTGCAGGAAGAACTAATGGATGCTACACTTTATATTGAAAAGTTAAAGTCTAAATTAAACTTTGACATATCAAATTATAATGATGAATTAGAAAACAGAATGAATATTATAGCACAAAATGGAAATACAGGAATACACTATGACAAAGAGTAAACAATCACCACTGCAGAGAATAAATAGAATAATGGATTTTTTATGGAAACGTGGAAACAATAAAGAATCAGTTAATGAAGTTTATAGAAAAATAATAAATGAAAGGCTATCTCAAAAGAGGTAGTTTTTTTTTTATGTTAATTTTTTCTTAAAATGTATTTTATAAACAAATAATGTTTATATTTGCCTATAACAATTTTAAAAACAAACAAAATGACAAAGACAGAAATTTTAAACGATTTAGAAATGCTAATAGATTTAGCAAGTACAACACACGATTCATTTAGTTTTAACAGGATAACTAAAATAAAAGAATCTTTAGAATCTTTATGGACTAATGAAGAAATGTATGTTGAAGAAATAAAACAAGTATTAAATTACGATGAAACAATGTTTAACTTAAATAATATCAGTATAAGAATATGAATGAAGCAGCTTTTTTAAAAATAGAATCTAAAATACAGGTATTAGATAGAGATTTATTCAAATATGTAAATGAATTAATATCAGGACAAAGTTTAACATCAGATGAACATTTAAAAATAATAATAGACAGTACAGAAAGAGAATTAGCAATATACAATTACATTTTAAAACTAATAATAAACAATGGAAACAAAAATTAAAACATTAGATAACAAGATTTGGGATAAGCAAGAACTGATAGATAATATGTATAATGATGAATTTTACTATGGTTATTTAGGTAAACAAGCATTAAGTAGTTCAAGCCTTAAAATGGTTTTATCAAGTCCTAAAACGTATAAATACGTTACAAAGTACGGACAAAGTGAAACACAACCTTTAAGAGATGGTAAATTATTCCATACAATGATTTTAGAGCCACATAAAATAGATGAATTAACTATTGTAGATGTAGCAACAAAAGCAGGAAAAGCATACAAAGAAGCTAAAGAACAAGGTTTAGAAGTTTACACTACAAAAGAAATTAAAGATGCTGAAAGATTAGCTGATGCAATTTTAAAAAATGATGAAGCAGTACATTATATGAGTAAGGCACAATTTGAAATACCTGAAATAGCAATGATAGATGGAATACCATTTAGAGCAAAAGCAGATATATTAAAAGAAAATCAAATAGTAGATTTAAAAACAACTACAGGATTAAATGAATTTAGATATTCAGCTGATAAATATAGTTATGATTTACAAGCATATCTTTACAGAGAAATGTTTAACGTAGATGAATTTGTTTTTGTATGTATAGACAAAGGAAGTTTAGATATAGGTATATTTGAATGTTCAGATGAATTTTACGAAAAAGGCAAACGTAAACTTGAACAAGGTATAGCTAATTACAAATACTTCTTTGGAGAAGATAGCGATGTAGATTTAAATCAATATGTATTAAGAGGAGTACTATGAAAGTAACAGATAAAATAACAATAACAAACGAAGATAATATGTTATTGATGGCAAGGTATCCTGATAATTATTTTGACTTGGCAATAGTAGACCCACCATATGGAATTGATGCAGATATAAAAAATAATACTGATAAGATGCAAACTAAAAAATCAGCATCAAAATCTAAAAAGTATGGTTCTCAATTATGGGATTCAGATATTCCTACAGATGAGTATTTTGAAGAACTAAAAAGAGTTTCTAAAAGGCAAATTATATGGGGTGCTAATTATTTTGGTTTAGTTGGTGGTATGATTTATTGGCATAAAAATGTAACTATGCCAACTTATAGTACAGGTGAACTTGCTTGGGTTAGTTGGATGAATAAATTAGATTTTGTAGATATTACTTGGCACGGAATGATTCAGCACGATATGAGTAACAAAGAGATAAGAATACATCCAACACAAAAACCTGTTAAATTGTATAAATGGATTCTTGATAATTATTCAAAAGAAGGAGATAAAATACTTGATACTTATTTAGGCTCAGGTTCAATAGCGATAGCTTGCCACGATTATAAATATGAATTAACAGCTTGTGAATTAGATAAAGAGTATTACGATAAAGCAATAGAAAGAATAATAAATCATACAAATCAACAAAAACTATTTTAAAATGGAAATTACACAAAAAATAAAAGAGATAATTAAGCAAGAAACAAATATAGATGTTTCAAAAGCAAGTAGAAAACATAATATAATTGAAGCAAGAGCATTATACTTTCATTCAATTAAACATTTCAATCCTAAAATGACTTTACAAGATATGGCTGATTCAGTAAACAAGAACCACGCAACTGTAATTCATTCGTTAAATAACTATCCAATGTATGAAAGATATAATAACAGGTTAAAATCTTTAAAGCAAACTATCATAAATCAAATAGATGAAGATAACATTTTAAATACAGAAGATAATGAACTTTTAAGATTAGAGATTAAAAAGAAAAATTTAGCAATATCAGAATTAGAAATTAAATTAGAAGAAAAGGATTTAAAGATTAATAAGATTGAAAAAGCAAGATACGAGTTCAAAGTAATAGAACAGCTAAATAACCTTTTAAATCAAACAAAAGGTACAGAACATCAGGAAGTAATTATACTACGATTACAAGCAATGTATGATATGAATACAAAGGTAATAGAACACAGTAGAAAGAACATTAATTAAACACATTATGAAACAAAAAATAATAGACAAATTAAACGAAAGTCAAGAATCAGATGTACATAAATATACTTGGGATACAATCCCTGAAAGTTTAAAACGCTTTTGGATTAATTATTATAAGATATGAAGTATATATTAATTTTAGCAGCATACGAGTTTATAAGAGCCAAGATAATTTGGCTATGGTATTATTTAATAAAAAAAGGTTCAGAATGAAAATAACAATAGAAAGTTACGGTAAAAAGTACAGTACAGAATTAAATTATGAAGATTGTACTATGGATGAGTATATTGATGTATTTACAAATCTACTTATTTGTGGTGGATTTCATATAGATACTATAACAGATGCATTAAAAGAATATATAGATGATAAATCCAATTCATAAATTCAACAACGGAAAAGGTGCTACTTTATGTAATAAATGTAGTAAGATAATAAGCATAGGATTTACAGAAGATTTATATTGTGGTAAAGAATGTTATTCAAAGCATCGAGCAGAAATATTAATGTTTTTGAAAAATAAAAAATACTATGAACAAATGGAAAATGAAGTACATAAAGATAATTCTAACTTAAATAAATAACTATAATGGATATTACAATGTGTTCAGGAAATAATTGTGAGTTAGCACAAACTTGTTACAGGTATAAAGCAGAACCAACTCCAAGATATCAATCTTATTTTATAAAGCCACCTAATGATGGTTTAATATGTGAATACTATTGGGAGTATAAACAAGAATAGATTTTATTTATTTTTAAATTAATAATAATTTTATTTAATTATGGAAGATAAAAGAAAATTTAATGGAGGGCATAAAACAGCAGGAAGAAAAGCTAAATCAGAAGAAGTAAAATTAATAGAGAAACTTTCAACATTAGAACCTTTAGCATTTGATGCTTTAGAAAAAGGATTAGAGAAAGGTGATTTTAAATTTACGCAGTTGTTTTATAATTACTATGCAGGTAAACCAAGAGAAACTAAAGATATAACTGTAAGTAATGAGCAACCTATATTTAATATCAATTTTGATGACATTTAAGCCATTATTATATGGAGTTTGTATTAACTACTGCAATTAGAAAGTTATCACGTTTAAAGCAACGTATTAAAGTAATTAGAGGGGGTACTTCAGCAGGTAAAACTTTTGGAATACTTCCTTTATTAATTGATAAGGCAATTAAAGAACCAATGCTTGAAATAAGTGTTGTATCTGAATCTATACCACATTTGCGTAGAGGTGCATTAAAAGACTTCTTAAAGATTATAATGGCATTAGGTAGATATACAGATGCAAACTTTAATAAGAGTACTTTAAAATACACATTTGCAAACGGAAGTTATATAGAGTTCTTTTCTGTTGACCAACCTGATAAATTAAGAGGTGCAAGAAGAAATATATTATACGTTAACGAATGTAATAATATAGACTTTGAAAGCTATTATCAAATGGCTATTAGAACATCAGGTGATATATGGTTAGATTATAATCCTGCTTCTACGTTTTGGGTAGATAGAGAAATATTAACACAAGATGATGTAGACTTTATTACTTTAACTTATTTAGATAATGAAGCATTAAGTGATACTATTATAAAAGAAATAGAATCAGCAAAAGCAAAAGCACTAACATCTACTTATTGGGCAAATTGGTGGCAAGTTTATGGATTAGGGCAAACAGGAAGTTTAGAAGGTGTTTGTATTCCTGATTGGCAAGAAATAGATTTACCTACAGAAGCAAGAATATTATGTTACGGAATGGATTTTGGATATTCAAATGACCCTACAAGTTTAGTTGCAATGTATAAATATAATGATGCTTATATATTTGATGAGATAATATACAAGAAAGGTTTATTGAATAGTGAAATATCTAATATATTAAAATCAAATGATGTTAATGATATTGTTTATGCTGATAGTGCTGAACCTAAATCAATAGCTGAATTAAATAGTTATGGACATAATGTATTACCTGTTAGCAAAGGTAAAGATAGTATCTTATTTGGCATTAATTTAATCAATCAAAACAAAGTATATGTAACATCAAGAAGTAAGAACTTAATAAATGAATTGAGAAACTACATTTGGTTAACAGATAAAACAGGTATTAAAATGAATAAACCAATAGATGCTTACAACCACGCTATAGATGCTATGAGATATGCTATAACAAGTCAATTAGAGAATCCAAACAAAGGAAACTACTTTATTTACTAATGACATACGCAGAGATAATATCTAAAATACAATGTTACATACATCATCAAAAGAATGTAGAAGTATCTATTAATTTACCACGAAATATAGGTGAGATTAAAAAGATGCAGAAGATGTATTTAGTAGCTGATGAATATTTCAAATGTTAAATTTATCATAAAATTATGTTAAAATTTTAAAATAGTTTTGTAATGTTAATAACTGTTGTATATTTGCACTCAGATAACAACAACATAAAAACACAAATACTATGACAACTATCAAAACTTTCGTACAAAAAACAAATGATTTAATTGCAAAAAACAATTTAGATTATTCTCCTGAATTATTTAATCAAATTTTAAAATCAGTAATGAATGATGAAAATAATATTATTGAAGAAAAATTAAGAGTATTAAATTTAAATAACCAAAGTGTAAATGAAAATTATAATTTACTATCTAATATGTGTTATTCAAGAAAATAAAAATATAAGTGGAGCAGAATACTATAAACTGCAATTTTTTTAAAAAACAAACGATGAAAACAATTAAAGAAACAGCAACAGTAAACTATTTAGGATTTGATTTTGATTTAGAAGGTAATTATACACCTGAAGAAAATGCAACATATGATTATCCGGGTAGTAGTTCAGAATTTGAAATAACAGAAGTAAGTTTAAATGGAACAGATGCAGAAGAACTTATACATAGGTTAGATGCTTGGGATGATTTATGCTTATTAGCAATAGATAAAATAGAAAGTTAATAGTTTGGTTAATAATTAGGGAAATTAGGTGTGCAGAAATGTACACCTTTTTTATTTTTAATAGCTTCGCTATTTAGTTTAATACAATTAGTACTTTATTTTATTATTATAAAAAAAATAACAAATGAAGTTAGAAATTACAATACCGACAAAATTAAGTGAAATTAAACTTTCACAATATCAGGCGTTTTTAAAGATAGCAAAAGATAATGAAGATTCAGAATTTCTGCATCAGAAAATGGTACAGGTATTTTGTGGAATAGATTTAAAAGAAGTAGCACAGATTAAATATAAAGATGTAAATGATATAACTACATCAATAGGTAATATGTTCAATCAGAATCATTCTTTTATACCTACGTTTAAAATGGGTGGAACTGAATTTGGTTTTATTCCTAATTTAGAAGATATGAGTTTTGGTGAATATACCGATTTAGATACATATATAACTGATTGGGATAATATGCATAAAGCAATGGCAGTTTTATATAGACCAATTAAAAAGAAGGGTTTAAATGGCACATATGAGATTGAAGAATACAATGGAAGTATAACTTATTCAGAGGTGATGAAATTTGCACCATTAGATGTTTGTTTAGGTGCTACGGTTTTTTTTTACAATTTAGGCAACGAATTATTGAAAGCTACGATTCACTATTTGGAGAAGGACAAGGAGTTGCAGAGTATTCTGCAGAAGCAAACTTTGGACAAAAGTGGGGATGGTATAGTTCAATCTATGCTCTTGCTCAAGGAGATATCTCAAGATTTGATACCATTACAAGATTACCGATTAACCAATGTTTAACATATCTAACATTTGAGAAAGAAAAGAATAAAATAGAAGCTGATTTAATTAAAAGACAGAATAGATGACATCACATTATTACGAAATAACACAAGCAATTAAAGACCAATTAAACAAAGATTTATTTGTAAACACAGTTACTATTGGAGATATATTTAAAGTCGATTTAAATAAGCAAACTATCTTTCCTTTAAGTCATATAATTATAAATTCAGCTACCTATCAGGGTGTAACTTGGAATTATAATATATCTATTTTGTGTATGGATATAGTTGATGAAAGCAAGTCTTTAACAACTGATATATTTTTAGGAAATGATAATGAGCAGGATGTATTAAATACACAACTAATGGTAGTTAATAGATTTTTAGAAGTATTAAGACGTGGTGATTTAGCAGAAGATTATGAATTAGTAGGTACACCATCAGTAGAATTTTTTACAGAAAGATTTGAAAATAAATTAGCAGGTGTAACAGTTACTTTTGAAATGGCAATTTCTAATCAAATGGGTATATGTTAGAAGTAGAAAAAACTTTAAATAAGTTTAGAGATTATGTAATTCAGCAATCAAGAAGCAATTTAACAAAAGGTGGAAAGAATAGTTCTAAAGAACTTTATAATTCTATTAAAGGTGAGATTGTAAGTGAGAATGGATTTAATATAGTTGGCTTTTCTATGATTGAATATGGAATGTATCAGGATAAAGGTGTATCAGGTAAATTAAAAAAATACAATACACCATTTAGTTATAAAAGTAAAATGCCACCTGCAAAAGCATTTGATAAATGGATAGTTAGAAAAGGAATAGCACCGAGAAACGCTAAAGGTGAATTTCAATCAAGAAAAGGATTGCAATACGCAATAGCAAGAAGTGTATTTTTAAACGGAATTAAACCAAGTCTATTCTTTACTAAACCATTTGAAGCAGGATATAAAAAATATATAGATGTAGATTTATTAAAAGCATTCGGTCAGGATGTAGAAACAATGGTAGATTATAATTTAAAAGATATAAAATGAACATAGTAAAAATTTATAAAGGAGAAGATACAGAACCAACTTTTATAATTGAAAGCGAAAACGTAATAGATTCAAGTCAATATGTAAATCTATGGACTTGCACAGAAAAGATTTATATAGATGAAGAATTGATTGAAGTAATATATCACATAAAATGAAAGTAGTAAAAGTTAGAAGTCCGTTTATAGTTGAAGTACCATCACAAGGTAGTACACACGTAGGAAGTAAGATAGTGTTGACTATTTGGAATGTAGGAGAATCAGAACCTACTGCAGGTCAATCAGGATATTATCAATTAACTAAATCAATACCAAGTACAACACAAAGAGCAACATCTTATAATGTTTCTAATTACGTTAAAGAATTTATAGATAACGTAAAACCAAACAATTATAATTTAACAACTACGGGTGCAGAAAACGTTAATGAATATTGTATTTTTCACGTTTTAACATATTGGTATAATGGTACAACTTATACAAATTTAACAGGCGAATATTATTATGGGGTAAATGGGTTTACAAATTACACAGATGGGTATCAAAACCCAAGTGAAACTAAATTAAATTTATTAGCAAATACTAACATTAAAAACTATTACTATAAAAGTTCTTATGCTGATTTAAAAATGGAGTATTTAAATTTACTATTTGACAAATTAAGTACAGATAGTTTTACATTAAAATACGAAAGAATTGATGGTACAGTTTATTCTACAACTCAAAATATTTTAAGTGGAGTTACAGGAATAGATAATTTAAAAATACCTATTACTCCTGTAATATTTGATAATAATTTCGTGAATGGTTGTAAGGTTACAATTACAATAACACCTGCAAGTGGAAGTCCTACAGTTTATGTATTCTATTCTTACCCTATTGAAGAATGCAAATATACACCTGTTAGATGTTCGTTTATTAATCGTTATGGTGGATGGAAGGATATAATATTTTTTAAAGCACAAACTAATACTATATCAAGTAAAGGTACAGATTATAAATTAATGCCTTCAGCTATAAACTATAATACATCTAAAGGGCAAGTTAAATCGTTTAATATAAATGGTACACAAACTATAAAATTAAATACAGGATTTGTAGATGAAAATTATTCTGAATTAATTACTGATTTGTTATTAAGTGAAACTGTATTGTTAGATGCTAAACCTGTAATGGTTAAAACACAAGGTAGTGAATTAAAGACAAGTTTAAAAGATAAAATGATTAACTACGAAATAGAATTTGAATACGCTTATAATTTAATTAATGATGTTGTATGATAACAGTAGGTATATTTATTAAAGATTCAGTTACTTCAGAATACAATAGATTAGAATTATTTTCAGATGAAAAGATATCTGTTAATAGTTCTATTCAAAACGTAAATGATATATCTAAAACGTTTACAGATTTTAGTCAAACTTTTACCGTACCTGCATCAAAACAAAATAATAAAATATTCAGACATTGGTACGAAAATAGTAATGATAATGGATTTAGTACATTAGTTAAAGCTGATGCATATATTGAAATAGATACTATACTATTTAGAAGTGGTAAGATACAATTAGAAAGTGCAAATGTTAAAGACGGACAGCCACAAGATTATTCAATTACATTTATCGGTGCATTAGGTAGTTTAAAAGACAAATTTAATGGTTTATTTTTAAAAGATTTAACTGATGAAACATATACTTTTGCTTATACAGGTCCTATTGTATTAAGTAAAATAACCAATACTACAAGTACTGATATTATGTTTCCTTTAATTAGTTCGGATAGATATTGGCTTTATGGTGGTAGTGGTTTAAATAATATAAATGATGCGACTAAACCAATATATTACAATGAGTTATTTCCTGCATTAAGATTGAAACCTATTCTAAATATGATTGAAACTCAATTTGGAATTAATTTTGATGGCACTACGACAGAACCAAGTACATTTTTAAGTGATGCAAGGTTTACAAACGCTTATTTATGGTTAAAAAATTCTGAAACTTTTAATCCATTATTTTTTGGAAAACCATTTATATCAAGTGCAGTAACATACGATACAGAAAATGAAATATCAACTTTTGATGTATCTACTAATACAATGAATTATGTAAATCCTGAACCATTTGCAAATGAAGGTCCAATGACTGCTGATTGTTTATTTACTGCAAGAACAGGACCATCTGCAATAGGTAAAAAATATTGGTTTGAAATATTTTACAATGGAAAAAGAATTTTAATATTATCAGATATTATAGCAAGTGGTGGTGGTGGAAGTTATGGTTTTATTTCTGCAAATGCTTTACCAACAAAAGGAGGTAACATAGATATAAATTCTAAAAATGGAGAATATACATATAAGTTATCTTGTGAGATAGATATAAATTTGACTAATTTAACATTTGAATATGAATCAAGATATACAGATGGTGGAAGTCCTGTAATATATGAATCTTTTAGTGTTACAATACCAAACTATACATATCTTGCTAAAATCAATATAGGTTCAATAATGCCTGAAATTAAAATTGAGGATTTCTTTTCAGGATTGCTAAAAATGTTTAATCTTACTTGCTATTCAAAAGATGGTATTAACTACACTATAAGACAAATAGAAGAATACTATTTAAATAGTAATACAATAGATATAACTAAATACATTAAATCAGACAGTAATAATTTAAACAGGATAAAAACATATAAGAAAATAAATTTTGAATACGAAAAATCACAATCATTAGTAAACGTAGGATTTAATTCTGCAAATGGAATTGAATATGGTTCTTTATTTTATGACACTACAAATGATGGTGATGAATATAACATTAAACTACCTTTTGAAGATTTAAATTTTAACAACTTAAAAGATAAATTGCAAGTTGGTTATGCTTTAAAAACAGATTTACAAAAGTATATACCTAAACCTGTTATTTTATACGATTATAATCCAACTGATACAACTGATTTAACATCTACTAACTTTTATTTTAGCACAAATTTAGTTGGAAGTGGTGCAAGTTTTAATACTTACAAAGCATTTGGACAAGAATACACAAATGGAACGGATACATATAGTTTAAATTTTGGTTTACAACAATCTACTTTAACTAATGATTTAATTGATAAAGGATTATACGACCAATATTATTCTAATTATATAACTAATATATTTGATTCTAAAGCAAGATTAATAAAAGTTAGTGGAATATTACCTACATCATTATTAACTACGCTTAAATTAAACGATAGGCTTATTATAAGAGATAAGAGATACTTAATTAACACAATGACAACAGATTTAACTACAGGTGAAGTTCAATTTGAATTATTAACTGATAATAGAACATTATGATAAAGCATATATTAGATTTATTAGCATTAGATGAATTTTACGGACAAAGTGAATTAATAGAAATAGCTAAAGGTAAATATCAAAGACCAACAACAATTAAACAAGGATTTAAACAACTTAAAAGACAGATAAAATGGCAGAAAAGAAAACAATAGAGTTAGAAATAAAATCAAATTTAGATTCTGCTGAAAGGTCAGTTGGTAGTTTAAAATCTCAATTAAGACAAGCACAAGCAGAAGTAACTGCTTTATCTGATAAGTTTGGAGCTACTTCGAGAGAGGCAGTAAATGCTGCAAAAAAGGCTGCCGAATTAAAAGATAGAATTGGAGACGCAAAAGCATTAACCGATGCATTTAATCCTGATGCTAAATTTAAGGCTTTATCAGGTTCTTTAAATGGTATTGCAGGTGGTTTTTCAGTTGTTACCGGTGCAATGGGTACATTGGGAGCAGAAAGTAAAGAAGTAGAATCTGCTATCTTAAAAGTACAATCTGCTATGGCTATTGCAAGTGGTGCTCAAGCACTTGGAGAAAGTATAGACAGCTTTAAACAATTAGGAGCAGTAATTAAATCTACTACTGTATTTCAACAAATATCTACAGCTGCTCAAAAGCTTTGGAATTTAGCAATGTCAGCTAATCCTATTGGTGCAGTTGTTTTAGCTATTACTGCTTTATTAGCAGCAGGAACAGCATTAGTAAGTTGGTATAAATCTTCAAGTGATGAGGCTAAAAAGAATTCACAAGCAGTTAAATCTAATTCACAAGCATTAGAAAGTCAAAAAAGAACTGCTGATAAAACTGCTGATTCTATTAAAAAGAATAGTGATTATCAATTAGAAATGGCTAAAGCATCAGGTGCAAGTTCTGAAGCAATTAGAAAATTAGAATTAAAATTAGTTGATGAAAAAATAGCTTATGCAAATTCAAGTAGAGAAGTTGCTAAAAATACTTATCATAAAAACTTAAATACTTTAGCAAGTTTAAAAGCTGCAGGTGCTGAAGAAGATGTTATTGCAGCACAAGCTGAAACTACAAAAAAATCATTAGAGGAATTTGGTAAGCAAACTAAAAACTTAAATGATGCTAATTCTGAAAAGATACAGATAATAAGAAAACACAATGTAGAAAAGAAACAAGCAGAAACAAATCATAATAAAGAGGTTCGGGATGAAAGTAAAAAAGCTGCAACTGAAGCTAAACAAAAAGCAGATGATGAAGCTAAACAAAAAGCTGAACAAGATGAAAAACAAAAGCAAGATTTAATTAGAAGTCAAGGAGAAAAAGCAAGGGAAGAATATGAAGCTGCTGAAAAATTAATTAAAGATACAAGAAAGGCAAATGAAGATGCATTAAAAACTGAAAATCAACTCAAAGTTGAAAAAGAAAATGCAGAATTTGAAGCTAAAAAAGCAAATTTATTAAGCAAAGGATTATCTATTGAAGAAATAGAAAAAGAGCATAAAAGAAATTTAGCTAAATTAGATGATGAATATTTTGCTTCAGAAGCTGATAAAGCAATTAAATCTACTGCAGACGCTAAAGCACAAGCAGATGCTAAAATTGCAATAGCACAAAAAGAAAAAGAAGCAAGAATACAAGCTGCTGATGCTGCTGCTAATACATTATCAGGATTATCTGAATTGTTAGGAAAAGAAACTGCTGCAGGAAAAGCTGCTGCTGTAGCAAGTGCAACTATTAATACTTTTAGTTCTGCTCAAAAGGCTTATGATTCTACAGTTGGTATTCCATTTGTTGGTCCTGTTTTAGCACCTATAAACGCGGGTATAGCTATTGCTGCAGGTATTAAAAATGTTAAATCTATTTTAGCAGTAAAAACACCAAAAGGTGGTGGTGGCGGTTCTGCTCCAAGTGGTGGTGGTACAGGTAGTGGTGCTGTAACTGCTCCATCATTTAACGTAGTAGGTGCAAGTGCAACAAATCAGTTAGCACAAACAATAGGTAACCAACAACAACAACCTATTAAGGCTTATGTAGTAGCAAACGACGTTACAACACAACAAAGTTTAGATAGGAATATAGTTCAATCTGCAAGTATAGGATAAACAAAATAAAAATTAATTAATTATAATAAAAAATAAAAATATGAGAATAGTTGAACTTATAATAGATGAATCTGAAAAATTAAACGGAATAGATGCTGTTTCAATCGTAGAATTTCCTGCAATAGAATCTAATTTTGTAGCATTAAGTGAGCATTTAGAACTTGCTAAAGTTGATGATGAAAAGAAGATTTTAATGGGTGCTGCATTAATACCGAATAAAAACATTTATCGTAAAAATGGTGAAGATGAGTATTATATTTTCTTTTCAGATGATACAGTAAGAAAAGCAAGTGAATTGTTTTTAATCAATAGTAATCAAAATAACGCAACATTAGAACACGATAAAAAACTAAAGGATTTGTCTGTAGTTGAATCTTGGATAGTAGAAGATACTGAAATGGATAAATCTAAAAAATATGGTTTAAATGTACCTGTAGGAACTTGGATGGTATCTATGAAAGTTAATAACGATGCTATATGGAATGACTTTGTAAAAACAGGTAAAGTTAAAGGCTTCAGTATTGAAGGATATTTTAGTGATAAATTAGAAATGAGTTTAAATTTAAATAAAAAAGAAATGGAAAAAAATGTTATGATTGAAAAGATTAAATCTTTAATTGAAAAAAGTGAATTAAAGAATCAAAAAGTTGAATTAGAAACTGTTAAAGTTGGTAATTATACTTCAAAAGCAAATCAAATAGAAAAAGATTTTAATGATGAATATAAAAAACAAATTTTAGCTGTTCAAAGTACAGTTGTTAAATATAACAATATGATAGCTGATGTCGCTAATTCTTTTGATTCAGAAATAGAAATATATAAATCTAAAGTTAAAGATTTAGGTATTGATTATGCTTCTACACCTTTATTTAAAATAGCTGATGCTGCAAGAAAAAGCATTATGAGTAAACCGACATATTTTAGAACTGTAATGGATAAATTAAAATCATTATAATTAATGCTTAAATTAATAAATAAAATTATGGGAAATAAAACTACATCACCAAAAGGTGGTAAAAGAGGTTGCTTGTGTAAAGATGGTACTTATGATTCAAAATGCTGCAATGGTGAATTACAAGAACAAGGAATAGGTAGTACAGTTAATCAACAAACATCTACTATTGTAAATACAAATACTGCAAGAACTATTACAAATGTAAGTTCGTAATTTATAACAAAACTAAATAAGAATAATTATAATAAAAAAAATAGTATGACAACTGAAAAAATAGTAAACAATTATTTGTTTGGGAAAACAGAATTAGCTACGCAAAAAGTAGAATTGGCTTTAGTTGATGATTTAAAAAGTGTTTTAAATGGAATTGAAAATGATTCAATTTATGAAACATATTCTGAAACTATAAAAATATCTTCTGATTTAGAAGTTCTTAAAAAGAAAGCTAATGATAGATTTTCTTTAAATGAAAAAGTTGTTCAAGCTTCTTTTTCAAGAATTAAATTAGCAGAACAATATTTAGCAACAGCAGAAAGAATTTCTAAAGAATTAGGTACAGATGAGAAAGCAATACCTAATTATAATAATGTATTAAACGCAAAAAATAAATTGCAAGATACTATTAAAAATTTATCTTCTGTTCAAAATAAATTAAAAAGTTTAATTTAATTATAATAAATAAATAAGTAAATATGAATGTAATAAATGAAATTAAAACGCTTTTGGGTATGGAAGTTAAACTTGCTCAAATGAAACTTAAAGACGGAGTTACTATTATCGAAGCTGATGCTTTTGAAATGGATAACAATGTTTTTATTGTAAACGGTGAGGATAAAATTCCTGTACCTGTAGGAGAATACGAACTTGAAGATGGAATGATTTTAGTTGTAGCAGTAGAAGGAATTATTGCTGAAATTAAAGAACCTGTTGCAGAAGTAGAAACTCCTGAAGCTGAAGTAGAAGTTGAGGTTGAAGCACAAGCTGAAACAGTAGCAACTCCTAAAAGAATTGTAGAATCAGTTTCTAAAGAAATGTTCTTTTCTGAAATTGAAAAATTAAGAACTGAAATTGCTGAATTAAAATTAGCAAAACAAGAATTAAGTTCAGATGTAGTTGTTGAACCTTTAACACATTCACCTGAAGTTAAACCACAAGTAAATTTAAACAAAATATCAATTAACCGCCAATTAACAACTCAAGATAGAGTTATGGCTAAACTTTTTAACTAAATAAATTATGGCTACTACTACAAGTATTACAACCACCTATGCAGGTGAATTTGCAGGGAAATATATTTCTGCTGCATTATTATCAGGTTCTACTATTGCAAATGGTGGAATTGAAGTTTTACCAAACGTAAAATTTAAATCTGTAATTCAAAAAATTGCTACAGATGCTATATTGAAAGATTCTTCCTGTGATTTTGATTCTACATCTACTGTAACACTTACAGAAAGAGTTTTATTGGCTGAAGAATTTCAAGTAAACCTACAACTTTGTAAAAAAGATTTCCATTCAACTTTTTTAGGAATTCAGCAGGGCTTTAGTTCATTCGATACTTTACCTACATCTTTTGCTGATTTCTTAATTGCACACGTTTCTGCTAAAGTAGCTGAAAAAATCGAACAAAATATTTGGCGTGGGGTCACAGCTAACGCAGGTGAAATGAACGGATTAGCTACATTATTAGCTTTAGATGCAGGTTTACCTGCTGCACAAGAGATTGCAGGAACTACTGTAACTGCTGCTAACGTAATTGCTGAAATGGGTAAAGTGGTAGATGCTATTCCTGCTGCACTTTATGGTAAAGAAGATTTGTACTTATACATTTCTCAAGACGTAGCAAGAGATTATGTTAGAGCATTAGGTGGATTTGGAGCATCAGGATTAGGTGCAAATGGTGTTAATGCACAAGGTACTTCTTGGTATAACAACGGTTCACTTTCTTTTGATGGTGTAAAAATCTTTGTTGCAAACGGATTAGCTGCTAACACAATGATTGCTGCTGAAAAATCTAACTTATTCTTCGGAACAGGTTTGTTAAATGATACTAACGAAGTGAAAGTAATTGATATGTCAGATATCGATGGTTCACAAAATGTAAGAATCATTATGAGATTTACTGCAGGTGTTCAATACGGAATTGTATCTGATATCGTAACTTACGGAATAACTAACGCAGCTAACTAATAATTAGTAACGTATATTAATAAGGGGTAGGTAAAATTACCTGCCCTTTTTTTTAACTTAAAAAAATAAAAGTAGATAACTACTTGATTATCAATAACTTATAAAAAAAATAGACTATGCCTTGTGATATTTCGTTGGGACGTGCTGAACAATGCAAAAATAGCATTGGCGGCTTGAGAGCAGTTTACTTCATTAATTGGGGTGATGCTACAACAGTAACTTATTCTGCAACTGCAGGTAGTGAAGATGTAATTACAGCTTTAGGTGGTACACCTGTAGGTTATAAATACGAATTAAAAGGAACTTCTACATTTGAACAAACTGTAACAAGTTCAAGAGAAAACGGAACTACATTTGTAGACCAAAAATTAACTTTAAGTTTAGCTAAATTATCTATTGCTGATAACAAGCAACTTAAATTATTAGCTTATGGAAGACCACAAATAATTGTAGAAGATAACAATGGTAATTTCTTGATGGCAGGATTGACTAAAGGAATGGATTTAGTTACAGCTACTATTTCTACGGGAGCACAAATGGCTGATAAGAGTGGATATCAAATGGAATTCCAAGGGATGGAACCCGTTGCTGCGAATTTCGTAACAGGACCATTAACTACAGGTATTTTAGCTTCAATAGTTGAAGGTTCTGTAGCATAACATTTTGTTTGTTTGTTTTTTTAAAAAAGGTGTACTTTAATTAGTATGCCTTTTTTGTTTTAAAACAATTTTAACTTTAAATTATTATTATAAAAAAATATTATGATAATTTTAAAAGAACAAGAAACTGCACAAACTTTTAGCTTTATTCCAAGAGA
>Ga0315905_10002835_pt1 | contig 18090 bp, 13 predicted proteins | sample LakEriMetagenome_5_FD_203522 | JGI IMG/M metagenome (GOLD analysis project Ga0315905, IMG submission 203522) | Freshwater fungal communities from buoy surface, Lake Erie, Ohio, United States - Buoy 4 MA121 | ecosystem: Environmental > Aquatic > Freshwater > Lake | place: USA: Lake Erie, Ohio... | reverse complement strand
GCCGCGTTCAGCGTCGCCGTCGCCGGTGTTGTTGCCGATGGCGGCGCCAGCAGCGCCGCCGACGGCCGCGCCGGTGAGGGTGGAGCACGCGCTCATCGAAGCCGCGGCGATCGCGACGGCGAAAAGTGTTTTCAAACCAGGCATCTCATTCTCCATGTAGCTGGAGTTCCAAACGCGTGTCCGATTGTCGCGTTCCTGATTTAGGTTAGTCAGCAGCCCAAACGATTCGTAATCTGTGCGGGATGAAGCAGGGGACGCGGTGAACGTTCGGTCAATCGCGATTGCGGGCGGCGGGATAGCGGGCCTTTCGTGTGCGGCGTTGCTGGCGCGCGAGGGCGCCAGGGTCGTCGTTCATGATCGCATGGATGCGCCGGCGCCGGTCGGCTCGGGCCTCATTCTCCAGCCCGTTGGCCTCGCAGTGCTCGACCAGATCGGCGTGGGGGACAGGCTGCGTGCGCTCGGCGCGCCGATCAAGCGGCTGTTCGGGCGCGTGCAACCCTCGGGTCGTGTGGTTCTCGATGTGCGCTATCGCGCGCTGGGCGGCGGCGCAGGCGAGGGGCTGGCGGTGCATCGCGGCGCGCTGTTCGAGGCGTTGCTGGAAGCCGCCCGGCAGTCAGGGGTCATCATTGAGGGCGGATGCGAGGTTGCGGGCGCAGGCGACGGCAGGCTCGTTCTGCGAGGCGGCGCGACGACGGCGAAGTTCGATCTGGTCGTCGATGCGCTGGGCGTGAGGTCGCCGCTGTCGCGCGCGCAGGCGCTAGCGCCGCTTCCGTTCGGGGCGCTGTGGGGCAATCTCGAGTGGCCGACCGAGAGCGCGTTCGACGCGATGGCGCTGGAGCAGCGCTACGAGGCGGCGAGCAGGATGGTGGGCGTGCTTCCGATCGGCAGCGTGAGGCCGGGCGCACCGCGACAGGCGGCGTTCTTCTGGAGCCTGCGGCATGCCGATCTCGCTGCATGGCAGGCGGGCGGGCTGGACGCGTGGAAGGCGGACGTCATGCGCCTGTGGCCGCAGACTGCGCCATTCCTGGAGCAGGTCACACAACGCGAGCAACTGATCTTCGCGAGCTATTGCCATCGCACGCTGCGCTCGCCGCTGAAGGACGGGGTCGTGCATATCGGCGACAGCTGGCATTCGGCCAGCCCGCAGCTGGGTCAGGGCGCGAACATGGCGTTGCTGGACGCGCTGGCGCTTTCGCGCGCCATCGCGACCCATGCCGACACCGGTGTGGCGATCAAGGCCTACGCCCGCGCGCGGCTGGCCCATATCCGCATCTACCAGCTTGCCTCGTGGATGTTCACGCCCGCCTACCAGAGCGATGGCTCAGCCGTGGCGTGGATGCGCGACTGGTTGCTGGCGCCCGTCTCGAAGCTCTGGCCGGCGCCGAAAATCCTTGCCGCGCTTGTGGCCGGCGCTGTCGGCTCGCCGCTGGCCGCAATCGAGGCTGTGAGGGATGGCTGACGGGCCTTCCCAGCGGGGCGGGCGGGCCGTAAAGGTCGGTCCATGAGCAAGGCCATCGACCGCGCGGATGTCTTCAAGTCGGCCCTGAGCGCCGCAACCCGCGCTATCGCGGGGCAGGACGAGCTTGGCGTGGATTTCTCCGTCGACGGCGGCCGGATCACCGAGGGCCAGATCACGCTCACAACGCCGCCCAAGGATCTGACGATGGCGGCGGCCGCGCGGGCGCGCGGGCAGGCCGATGCACTGGCGCTGCGCGTGGCGCATCACGACGCACGCGCCCATGCCCGTGGCATGCCCCAGCGCGAGGATGCGCGGCGGCTGTTCGAGGCGGCGGAACGCGCGCGCATCGAGTCAATCGGCGCGTCGGCAATGGATGGCGTGGCGGAGAATCTCGACTCGGTACTGCAGCAACGCTGCGAGCGAGCGGGATATTCGCGCGTGACGGACAAGAGCCGTGCGCCGATGGATGATGCGCTGGAGTTCGTGCTGCGCGAGGTTCTGACCGGCCGCAAGCTGCCCGCGGCCGCGGAGACGGTTGCGGCTGTCTGGCGCGAGGAGCTCGGCGAGAAGGCTGCCGGTCCGCTGGCGCAGGCGCGGGCGAGCATGCACGACCAGGCAGCGTTCTCGGCGGTGATGCGCAACCTGCTGCGCGATCTTGGACTTGGCGATGAGACCTCGCGCCAGACCGACGACGAAGACGAGAAGGGCGAGGACGACGAGGAAGGCGAAGCCAAGGCCGAGGCGCCCGACGAGAGCGAAGGCGATGGCGAAGGTGAAGGCGAATCGCAGGAGCAGGATTCCAGCGACGCTGGCGAAGGCGAGCCCGGCGACCAGATCGAGGCGACGGCCGCCGACGACGCCGACAGCGACATGGAGGCGACCGAGGCCGACGACGAGCAGGATGCTACGCCACTGCGCCCCAACTGGCGCGACAGCGATGCGTTCAAGTCAGAGTACAAGGCCTTCACGACCGTCCATGACGAGGTGAAGACCGCGGACGAACTTTGCGATCCCGAAGAGTTGGCGCGCCTGCGCGCCTATCTGGATGCGCAGCTGCAGGGCCTGCAGGGGGCAGTGTCGCGGTTGGCCAACCGGCTGCAGCGGCGGCTGATGGCGCAGCAGAATCGCTCGTGGATGTTCGATCTCGAGGAAGGCGTGCTCGATACGTCGCGCCTGACGCGCGTGATTGTCGATCCGACTGCGCCGCTGTCATTCAAGATGGAGGACGAGAGCAAGTTCCGCGACACGGTGGTGACGCTGCTGCTCGACAACTCTGGCTCCATGCGCGGTCGGCCGATCATGGTGGCGGCGCTGTGCGCTGACATCCTTGCTCGCACCCTGGAGCGTTGCGGCGTGAAGGTCGAAATTCTCGGCTTCACGACCCAGGCATGGAAAGGCGGACTGTCGCGCGAGGACTGGATCAAGGCGGGCAAGCCGCCGTCCCCAGGCCGCCTGAACGACCTGCGCCACATCATCTACAAGAGCGCGGATGCGCCGTGGCGGCGCGTGCGACGCAATCTCGGCCTGATGATGCGCGAGGGGCTGCTGAAGGAGAACATCGACGGCGAGGCGCTGCTTTGGGCGCATGACCGGCTGATGGGCCGCGCCGAGCAGCGCAAGATCCTGATGGTGATCTCCGACGGCGCGCCGGTGGACGATTCAACATTGTCGGTGAACGTCGGCAATCCGCTGGAGAAACACCTGCGCGAGGTGATTGCGCATATCGAGGGCGCGTCTCCGATCGAGCTGATCGCCATCGGCATCGGCCATGACGTCACCCGCTGGTATCGCCGCGCCGTCACCATCGTCGAGGCTGAGCAGCTGGGCGGCGTGATGACCGACAAGCTGGCCGAGCTGTTCGGCGAGGAAGAGTCGAAGAAGGCGAAGACTTCGAGCCAGGGATCCGACCAGCGCGACCGGCGCGGCGCGCGTGGCGCGGTGACAACCGGGCGCGCGGTGAAGCGGACGACCTTCGGCGAAGTCGCCAAGGGGCGGAGCTCGGCGCGGTGAGAGCCTGGCTGCTTTCCCTTGTTGCTGTCGTGCTCTCAGGGTGTGCGAGTGTTGCCGGGAGCAGGGATGTGAACATCGACACATTGGCGCAGGACTATGTGCGGCTTGCGCTGGAGATCGACGCGCACGAGAGCGGCTATGTCGATGCATACTATGGTCCGGACGAATGGCGAGAGGCGGCGCGGCGCAATCCGCGTGAACGCGGCGCGCTGAAAGCGGCTGCGGACCGGATCGTGGCGGACCTTGCGTCGCTTGCCTCGGCGGGCGGTGGACAGGGCCAGCGCGCGCGCGTGATGATGGCCAACGCATCCAGCGCGCGCTTCAGGCTCGACATGATCGATGGCAAACGCGTGCCGTTTGTGGAGGAGGCGGAGGCGCTGTTTGCGTTGCGCCCGAAATTGCGGCCGCTGTCGGATTTCGAAGGCGCGCTGGCGCGTATCGAGGCGCTGCTGCCGGGGCCTGGCCCGCTGTCCGAACGCGTCGGCGCCTTCAGGGCGCAGTATTCGGTGCCGGACGAGCGCCTTGCCGACGTGATGCAGGCGGCGATTGCCGAGTGTCGAAAGCGCACCGCTGCGTTCATCCCGTTGCCGACCGGCGAGAGTTTCTCGATGACGCTGGTTAACGACAAGAGTTGGGGCGCGTACAATTACTACAAGGGCGGGAACCAGAGCCTCATCGAGATCAATACGGACCTGCCTGTGTCGATCGGCCATGTGCTCGTGCTCGGATGCCACGAGGGATATCCGGGTCACCACGTGCAGGGCATTTTCAACGAGCGGAACTATCGGGAGCGCGGCTGGGCGGAGTATTCCATCATGCCGCTCTACGCGCCTGCAGCGCCCCTGAACGAGGGCGGCGCGGATTTCGGGGTCGATCTCGCGTTTCCGGGCGATGAGCGGCTGAAGTTCGAGATCGAGGTGCTCTATCCGCTCGCTGGACTGGACCCGAAAATGGCCCCGGCGTTCGAGACGCTGAGACGCGCTACGAGTGAACTGGACGGCGCGCTGTTGCGGATTTCACAGATGCAGCTCGATGGCGAGATCGATCGGGAGCAGGCGATCACGCTGGCGCAGAAATACCGCCTCGCATCGCGGGATGTTGCGGAGCAGTCGCTAAGGTTCGACGCGGCTTACCGGTCCTACGTGATCAATTACTCGGTGGGCGAGGATCTGGTTCGGGCCTATGTCGACCGTCACGGCGGCGACCAGAAAGCGCGGTGGGCCGCCTATGTGCGGATCATGTCGACACCGACGCTGCCGGCTGACCTGACGCAGTAAATGCGCCATGCGTTCTCGAGACGCTCACCCGCGTCGATATTGGCGCACAATGAGGTGTCCGAAGGCCCGACGCCTGGGCTGGGCCTTCGGAAAGCGGCGGCGGCTGAACGCCGCCGCCTCAACCCACAACCCTAGCTCGCCGGTTTGACCGAGCTGACCGTCTCAGTGCTGCGATCGACGGTGCACAGCAGCCTGGCGGACGAGTCGTCGGCATTCTTGACCTTGAACAGGTAGACGAAGGCCGCGCCCGTGGCCTTGGTCGAATCCTTGTCGACTTTCACCGATTTCAATGCCGTGTCCTTGGAGATTTCCGACTTGCAGAGGTTTTCGCCGGACTGGACCGAGATCTTCGCAAGTGCGGGGGCGGCGAGGAGGATTGAGGCGGCAGACAGAAGAATGAGGGAGGAAACGCGGGTCATTTTGATCTCCGTAATGGCCGTCAGGGAGCGCAGCCTTGCGAGCATCCAGACAGTGTCAGGTAGACGCCGTCAAGTGACGGTAGGGTAAAATAGGGCTGGCCAGCGCTAACACCTTCGTCAACTGGAGCTAATCAGCCCTCTGGCAGATGGCCGGATACTCTTGTGGCGTCTAGCGTCGCTGTCTGGCCGAAAAGCGCCACGGAGGACAAAATGGCGGATACGGAAACGGGCAGGGACCCGGGCGCAACCATCGCGCCGAGCCAGGAGATGTTCGATCTCTATGACCAGTATTGCCACAACGATATCGATCGCCGCACATTCATGGACAGGCTGGGCAGGTTCGCGGTGGGCGGGGTGACGGTGGCGATGCTGGCCGAGGCGTTGCTGCCCCGTTACGCCAGCGCGCTGCAGATGGCCGAGTATGACAGCCGGATCAGGGGCGAGCGGATCACCTATGACTCGCCCAATGGCGCGGGCAAGCAGGGCAAGCAGATGGGCGGCTATCTGGTGCGCCCGGCGAATGCCTCGGCGCGAAAACTGCCCGCCATCGTGGTCGTGCATGAGAACCGCGGGCTCAACCCGCACATTGCAGATGTGGCGCGGCGGACGGCGGCTGCGGGCTTCATCGCGTTTGCGCCTGATGCGCTCTTCCCGCTCGGCGGCTATCCGGGCACGGACGACGAGGGACGCACCATGCAGGCGACCCGCAACGGCGCCGAAATGCTGGAAGACTTCATCGCGGCCGTACAGCTGATGCAGGCGCATCCCGAATGCACGGGCAAGGTCGGCATTGTCGGCTTCTGTTTTGGCGGCGGCGTCTGCAACAACGTAGCGGTGCGCGTGCCGACGCTGGGAGCGTCCGCGCCCTACTATGGCGGCGCGGCGGCGCTGGCCGATATTCCGAAAATCAAGGCGCCGCTCTTGATTACGCTGGCCGGCATCGACGAGCGGATCAACGCCGCCTATCCCGCCTATGAGGCTGAGCTGAAGAAGGCCGGCAAGACAGTGACCGTCCATACCTATGAGGGTTGCCAGCACGGCTTTCACAACGACACCACGCCGCGCTTCGATCCCGAGAATGCGCGCGTGGCGTGGATCCGCACGCTCGACTTCTTCCGTCAGCACCTGACCTGAGGCTGTTCATGACGTATTGTGTAACCGCCGCCCTCGCGGCCGTTCTGCTGCTTTCTGCTTGCGGAGGAAGCGCGCCTGCGCCGGCTGCCGAGACGCCCGCCACAGTGGCGCCAGTCGCAGGCGTAGCGACTGTTCCCCCCGCGGTGGATGGCTGGCGCGAGTATCCATTGCCCGAACGTGTCGTCTCCATAAGGCCTGGCAAATGGCGCACGGATGTGATCGACGTGCCTGTGCCCATGGGGAAAGGGCTCGAATACAAGCTCACGATGAGGAAGGGCGACGGGCTGGTCTACACCGTCACCTATGGTGAGCTCGAACATGCGGGCCTGATGGTGGTGGAGTTCCATGGCCATACCGAGCAGGTCGATGGCGTGGGCGACCTGATGTACTATTCGAAGGGCGGCGGCTCCGAGCAGAGCGGCGTCTTTACCGCGCCCTGGGACGGCATCCATGGCTGGTATCTCAAGAATGACGGCGACAAGGATGTCGTGGTCAAGCTTGAGCTGGCCGGCTTCTACGAACCACAGGCGAAGTAGACCCGGTCAGGTCGTGTGCTGTTCCTGCAGCCAGCGCGTCATCACGCCGCCGCGCACGCATTGCGCCCACGCCTTTTCCGGCGTCTCGGCATAGGTGAACAGCGTCTCGTCCACTTTCGAGATGACGCCGTGCTTCACGAGAGCGTGGAAGTTGACGACTTCCTCCCAGAACTTCTGGTCGTAGAGCACGATCGGGATCGGCGGCGACTTGCCAGTCTGGCGCAGCGCCAGGATTTCGAACAGCTCGTCAAGCGTGCCGACGCCGCCGGGGAAGACGACAAGCGCATTGGCGCGCATGGCGAAGTGCATCTTGCGCATCGCGAAATAGTGGAAGCGGAAGGTGAGGTCCGGCGTCGAGAACGCGTTGGGTTCCTGCTCCATCGGCAGGGTGATGTTGTAGCCGATGGACGGCGCGTCGACATCATGTGCGCCGCGATTGGCCGCTTCCATGATGCCCGGGCCGCCGCCTGTGGCGATGACGTTGTCGCGCGGGCCGCCATTCTGGAGTTTGGCGCCGCCTTTCTCAGAGACGATGCGCGCAAATGTGCGGGCATCGTTGTACCAGCGGCGATGATCTGGCGGGCCCTTCTCGCTGAAGCGCGCCGAGCCGAACACGACGATGGTGGAGCGCACCCCCCATCGGTCGAGCGCTTCCTCCGCCTTGTTGTACTCCAGCATGAAGCGAACGCCACGCATGGAGTCGCCGAGGAGGTATTCCTGGTCCAGCGCGGCGAGGCGATATGTGGAGGAGGCCATCTGAGGCTTGTTTGCGCCCTTGCCGCCGGCAAGCTGCGGAATGTCCGCCTTGGTGAGCGTGCCCGCGATTGCTGCGGGCTTCGGCTTGCCTGCGGGTTTCGAGGTGGGTTTGCGGGCCATCGGCGTCTCTTCTAAAGGGCCGCCTGTTTAGCCAGAACTGGTAAAGGAAGCGACCTGAAAAGCAGCGAGAATCGCTGCTACTCCATGATGTCCTCGTTCCACAGGGCAGGATTCGCCGCAATGAAATCGCACATCTGGCGAATGGAGGGCTCGTGAGCGGCGTCGATCACGTCGACGCCGTGGCTGCGCAGGAAGGCTTCGTTGCCGCCGAAATTGACCGTGTCATTGATGACGAGACGTGGGATCTTGAACTGCACGATCGTGCCCGCGCACATCATGCAGGGCGACAGCGATGTGTAGAGCGTGGTGTCGCGATAGGTGGGCTGCCGCCCCGCGTTGCGCAGGCAATCCATCTCGCCATGCGCGATCGGGTCGCTCTGCTGGACGCGCTGGTTGTGACCAGCGGAGATCAGCTGCTCGCCGCGCGCGAGCGCCGAGCCGATGGGCAAGCCGCCCTGCTCGAGCGAGCGGCGTGCTTCGTCGAACGAGAGGGTGACGAAGCGGAGGTCTGCCGCCGCGAACAACACCTAGTGCGCCTCTGCCCATGACTTCGCGGACTTGGCTTCGACCACCAGCGGCACATTCAGTTGCACAACAGGGAGGGGCGCGTTCGACATGGTCTTCGCTGCAATCTCGGCGAGCGCTTTCGCCTCTTTCTCCGGACACTCGAACACCAGCTCATCGTGCACCTGCAGCAGCATGCGCGCCTGCAGGCCCGCATCCTTCAGCGCCTGCGGCATGCGGATCATCGCGCGCTTGATGATGTCCGCAGCGGAGCCCTGCAGCGGCGCGTTGATCGCCTGGCGTTCGCCGAAGGAGCGCTCGGCGCCGTTGGGCGACTTGATCTGCGGAAGCCAGACTTTCCGGCCGAAGATCGTCTCGACATATCCATGCTCGCGGCCGAAGGCGCGATACTGCTCCATGTAGTCCTGGATGCCGGGAAATTTCTGGAAGTACTTCTTGATGTAGGCGGCGGCCTCTTCGCGGGGAATGGATAGCTGCCGCGCGAGGCCGAAGCCCGAGATGCCGTAGATGATACCGAAATTGATCGCCTTCGCCTGGCGGCGGATCATCGGGTCCATGCCCTTCACGGGCACGTTGAACATCTCGCTCGCGGTCATCGCATGGATGTCGACGCCGTCGTTGAAGGCCTGGCGCAGGCTCGGGATGTCGGCGACGTGGGCGAGCAAGCGCAGTTCGATCTGCGAGTAGTCCGCCGACAGCAGGACATTGCCCGGCGCGGCGATGAACGCCTCGCGAATCTTGCGGCCTTCCTCGGTGCGGATGGGGATGTTCTGCAGGTTCGGGTCGGTGGAGGCGAGGCGGCCGGTCTGGGCGCCGGCGAGCGAGTAGGACGTGTGGACGCGGCCGGTGTCCTTGTTGATCGCCTCGCTGAGCGTCTCGGTATAGGTGGAGCGCAGCTTGGACAGCATGCGCCAGTCGAGCAGGACTTTCGGGAGTTCGTGGCCGTAGGCGGCGAGATCTTCGAGCGCGTCGGCGCCGGTGGCCCATGCGCCTGTCTTGGTGCGCTTGGCGCCGACGACATCGGCAAGCTTCATCTCGTCGAACAGGATTTCGCCGAGCTGTTTGGGGCTGCCGAGATTGAAGGGCCGGCCGGCAAGCTTGTGGGCCTCATCCTCAAGCCCGGCCATGCGCTGGGCGAATTCGCCGGAGAGTTGCGACAGGCGGTTGCGATCAACCAGGATCCCTGCGCGCTCCATCTCGGACACGACGGGAACAAGTGGGCGGTCCATCGTCTCATAAACGGTGGTGACACCCTCACGTGACAGGCGCGGCCTGAGGCGCTCCCATAGCCGGAAGGTTACGTCGGCGTCTTCGGCAGCGTAGCGCGTCGCCTTGTCGATGGGCGTCTGATCAAAGGTGATCTGCGACTTGCCTGAGCCGATCAGCTCCTTGATCGGGATCGGCGTGTGACCGAGATGGAGTTCGGACAACTCGTCCATGCCATGATTGTGCTGGCCGGCTTCCAGCACGAAGGACAGCAGCATGGTGTCGTCGATCGGCCCGACATCGATGCCGAGACCGCAGAAGATCGACATGTCGTACTTGATGTTCTGACCGATCTTGAGGACGGCGCGGTCTTCCAGCAGCGGCTTCAGCAGCTCAAGCGCGGTCGAAATGTCGATCTGCTTCGGCTTGTCGCCTGACAGCAGATCCGTCTTGTTGGCGCCGTGGCCGAGCGGAATGTAGCAGGCCTTGCCCGGGGCCAGCGCCATCGAGACGCCGGCGAGCCGCGCCGTCATCGGGTCGAGGCCGTCGGTTTCAGTGTCGACTGCGACGAAGCCCTGTTCCTTGGCCGTCACGATCCACCACATGAGACGCTCGATCTCGGTCACAGTTTCGTAGGCGTCGAGGTTGAACGGATGGGCTTCGGGCGGCTGTGGTTCGAAGCTCTCGCCGGGTACGCCATTGGCGGCGGGCGTCGCGGTCTTCACGGCGGCGGCGCCATTGGCCGCCAGTGCTTTCGACAGCGCCTGTCCGCCAGCGGAGGATGAGACCGGCGGCGCGCCTTCGACGCCGAGTGTCTGAGACACGCGCGTGGTAAGCGTGCGGAACTCCATCTCCTGCAGGAAGGCGAGCAGTGGACCGGGCTCGGGGTCCGATACGCCGAGCTGTTCGAGCGGTACTTCGATGGCCACATCATCCTTCAGCGTGACCAGAACTTTCGAGAGCCGCGCCTTGTCGGCGTGCTCGATCAGCGACTCGCGGCGCTTGGGCTGCTTGATCTCGGACGCGCGGGCAAGCAGCGTTTCGAGGTCGCCATACTCCTGGATCAGCAGGGCGGCAGTCTTGATTCCGATGCCGGGCACGCCCGGAACGTTATCGACGCTGTCACCGCACAGGGCCTGCACGTCGATCACCTTGTCCGGCGTCACGCCGAATTTTTCGAACACTTCCGGTGCGCAGATTTTGCGGTCCTTGACAGTATCGAGCATGCAGACCTGATCGTTGATCAGCTGCATCAGGTCCTTGTCCGCCGAGACGATCGACACGCGCGCGCCCTTGGCGGCAGCCTGCCGTGCATAGGTGGCGATGAGATCGTCGGCCTCGAAGCCCTTCATCTCGAGTGCGGGCTGGCCAAAGGCGATGGCGGCGCGGCGCACCAACGGGAACTGGGGGATCAGGTCCTCGGGCGGATCGGGACGTTGCGCCTTGTACTGGTCGTAGAGATCGTTGCGAAAGGTATGCGCGCCGGCGTCGAATATGCAGGCGAAGTGTGTCGGCTGGTCCCCCGCCTTGAGGTCCTCCAGCACCTTCCACAGCATGTTGCAGAAGCCCGAAATCGCGCCGACGGGCAAGCCGTCCGACTTGCGCGTCAGCTGCGGCAGGGCGTGGTAGGCGCGGAAGATAAAGCCGGACGCATCGATCAGATAGACGTGGCTCGTCGCGTCGACGGGGCGGTGCACGGGCATGAGAGACCTCTTCTTGCCCTTCACCTAACAGGCCATGCCCGAGAGTGCCAGATTGTCCGGGCGAGACGCTCGCGGGCCCCATCAGGCCTTCAACACGAGTACATGCGCGCGAGGGCGGCAGTGCTGCCCTTCCCGCCTTGCACCGGTCCTTAAGAGCTTTCGGCTACCTTGCCGTCTGACGTTGAAAGTTCGTCAACACTCGCATGGGGGCGGCTCTTGGTAGGAACGGTGGGAGCACGGCGAACGTTGGCGGGGTGGCTCAGGCAGGAGGTCTGGGCGCCCGCTGACAAGAGCGGAATTGTCGTCGTCTCCGTGCTGGCGCTGTTTGCGGCTCCCCATGTGAACTACTTCCTCGGATGGCAGTTCACGGCGGCGTTCGTCGTTGTGGCCATCGCGTCCGCTGTCGCTACAGAGGTGCTGGTGGGCCGTGTGCTGGCAGCCCGGGACCGTTCAAACATTCCAGGTACGATCGCCGGCATGGTTTCATACGCGGCGTGGGCGGTGTTGGCGCTGTGCCTCTATTCGACCGGTGATTCCGCCGCCGTCGTCATCGCTGTGGCGACCTCAACCACGTCTGCCATTTACGCGGTATTCAACCGCCAGAGCTCGATCTGGGCTCTCGTGCCGACGGTCAGCGTTCCGGTGCTGGCGCTCCTTTGCATGATGCTGCACACCGTATGGACGCAGCTGCCGTGGACCGTCGCAATTGCGGGGTCGGTCACATCGCTGGGCACCGTAGTCTGCATCGCCCAAGCGGCTTGGTCCGCTGCACAATCAAGCCGCCAGCTCAACCGCGCAGTGGAGGCAAGCCACTCGACAAGCAAAAAACTGGAATTCGTTGTGTCGTCCACCGGTGATGGGTATTTCGAGATTGGTCTCGACCCTCTGACTTTCCATCCCGACGAGACCTTCGCGGCTTTGCTCGGGGTCGAGCCGGTCGAGGCGCCGCTATGGACGCTCACTCAGCGGACTCATCCCGACGACGTGCCGCTGGGATCCGACCGGATCAGGCAGGTCCGCGCTGGACGCATCGACGCGACCGACCAGGAAATCAGGCTGCTCACCGCCAGCGGTGAGTACACCTGGTTCCAGATGCGCTCGCGCGTTATCCATGCGGACGATCCGTCGAGGCGCCGCGTCATCGGCATTATCGTCAACCTGTCGCGCTGGAAGGCCCTGGAGGGCGAACTCCGCGCGGCGAAGGAATCGGCCGAGGCGCACTCGGTCGCCAAGTCGCAATTCCTCGCCAACATGAGCCACGAGATCCGCACGCCCCTCAACGGCGTTCTGGGCATGGCTCAGGCGCTGGACGCGGACGAACTATCGCCGCCGCAGAAGGAAAAAGTCGGCGTCATCCTGGATTCCGGCAAGTCGCTGATGGCGTTGCTCAACGATGTTCTGGACCTGACAAAGATCGAGGCGGGGAAAATGGAAATTTCCGCGGTGCCCGGCGACTTCCTGCATACAATGAAGCGCACCCGGCAGCTCTTCCAGGCGACGGCCGAGGAAAAGGGTCTCGACCTGCTGGTCCGATACGACTCGAACTTCCCGCAGCGCCTCAGCTACGATCCCACGCGCGTGCGCCAGTGCGTCAGCAACCTGGTCTCGAACGCCATCAAGTTCACCAGCAAGGGCCGCGTCGAGATTTCGCTCTCCTCGAAGCGGCTCGAGACCAACGATCACATGGTCGTCGTCGAAGTCAGCGACACCGGGATGGGCATGGCGGAGGAGACGGTGGGCAAGCTGTTCTCCGTCTTCACCCAGGCCGATGGCGCGACCACGCGCAAGTTCGGCGGATCAGGCCTTGGTCTCGCCATCTCGCGGCAGCTCGCGCGCATGATGGGCGGCGACATCACGGTCACAAGCGAACCGGGCAAGGGGTCAACGTTCCGCTTCACTTTCCGTGCGCACGAAGAGGCCGCAGCCACGCCCTCGCCCGGGCCATCCCCGTCCCGCATCCCCGAACCTTCGCGGAAATCATTGCGCGGCATGCGGGTGCTGCTGACGGACGACAACGCCATCAACCGCCAGGTCATCAAGCTGTTTCTCGCGCCGCAGGGCTGCGACATCGTTGAGGCGACCAACGGCAAGGAGGCGCTGGACCTTCTCGCGCAGCATGACTTCGATATCGTCCTGCTCGACGTCCACATGCCCGTCATGGACGGCAAGGAAGCGATCCAGCGCATGCGCGCAGAGCCGCGCTGGAAGAACATGCCCGTCATCGCCCTGACGGCCGACGCCATGAGCGGCGACCGCGAAAAATACATTGCGCTGGGGATGACGGACTATGTGTCCAAACCAGTGGACCAGCGCGAGCTGATCGCCAAGATGCACCAGGTGAAGGGCCTTGAGGCTGAACAGACCCGCCCGGCCATCCGCACCGCATAGAGGCCACCCCGACCTTCGGCTGCACACGCCCGCGTGATCCTTCGCGCAGGCGGCGCGCCGGCCATCTTTGTTCCGCAATTTCGGCGTTGGTTCAGCCTCCGATGGCTTGTTCCTGGCAGGCGGGTCGCCTTGCGGACGCGGCGCTTTGGGGCCAAGGTCTGCAATCGATCCAGCCCCCGTGCGGGCTGAAAGACTGGGAGTTCTGAACTCATGCCGGGCACGTCGTCCAAGCGCTCGCTTCTCATCAAGGTCGGCATTCCGGTGCTGGGCGTGGCGGCTATCGCGGGCGCCTTTTTCGCCCCCGCGCTCCTGAAAATGGAAGCCCCGCCCCCGGCGATCGCCCAGCCCGGCGCACCCCTCTCTCCCGTGTCTGCAGCAGCCGTCATGGGCGAGGATTTTTCCGCCCTGGCGAAAAGCCTGATGCCGGCCGTGGTCAACATTGCAACACGCCAGACTGTGTCGCGCGGCGACGGCCTGCCAGCGTTCGGCCCGAACTCCCCGCTCAACGAGTTCAACGACCTTCTCGGCCGCGGGCAGGGCGGCGCGCGGCGCCAGTCCTCGCTCGGCTCCGGCTTCATCGTGGATTCCGCCGGCTATGTGGTGACCAACAACCACGTCATCGAGGGCGCCGACGAGATCGACGTCGTGCTGTCGGATGGCTCCGTGCTGGCCGCCAAGCTGGTCGGCGCGGATGAGGATGTCGACCTTGCCCTCCTGAAGGTCGAGCCGCGCGCGCCGCTGACGGCTGTGCCATGGGGCAATTCGGATTCGGCGGATGTCGGTCAATGGGTGGTCGCCATCGGCAACCCGTTCGGCCTCGGCGGCACGGTGACCGCGGGCATCATCTCCGCCCGTAACCGCGATATCAGCGCGGGTTCGTACGACGACTTCATCCAGACCGATGCCGCGATCAACAAGGGCAACTCCGGAGGGCCGCTTTTCAACCTGCGTGGCGAAGTCATCGGCGTGAACACCGCCATCATCTCGCCGGGTGAGGCGGGCGGATCAGTCGGCGTCGGCTTCTCCGTGCCTGCGAACTTCGCCAAGGTCGTCACGCAACAGCTGCGCGAGTTCGGCCAGACTCGCCGCGGCACGATGGGCCTGACGGCCCGTTCGGTCGACCAGGCGATCGCGGAATCCTATGGGCTGCAGAAGCCCGAAGGGGCCATCGTCACGTCGGTCGAGGCGGGTGGCGCGGCTGAAGTTGCAGGGCTCAAACAGGGCGACCTGATCACTGCCATCAACAACCAGCAGATCCGCGAAAGCCGCGACCTGTTCCGCATCATGGGCGTGACGCAGGTCGGTACGCAGGTGTCGGTGCGCTATCTTCGCAATGGCAAGGCGGCGACCGCAAGCTTCAAGCTGGCGTCGGCCAGCGCCGCGGCAGCTGCCGCCAAGCCCGAGGAAAAGGACGTCGCAACGGCGCTCACCAATATCCTCGGTATCCAGTTCAAGGTGATCGAGGACGCGGATCGCCGCCGTCGCAGCATCCCCGCCTCCGTGCGCGGCGTGCTTGTGCAGTCGATCGAGACCGGCTCGGACGCGCTCGGCAAGATTCCGATCGGCGCGGTTGTCACCGAGGTCCACTTCCAGCCGGTGTCATCGCCCGAACAGGCGATTGCCGCCGCCGAAGCCGCGAAGGCTGCCGGCAAGCCCGTCCTGCTCCAGCTCTGGGGCGATGACGAGGTCAGCTACGTCGCCGTGCGTCCGCGTTAGGCGCGGACGACGTCGCTGATGGCGTAGCCTTGGAAGAATAGCGCCGCGCGCAGGTCAGTGTGCTCAATGCGCGCGCGCGTCTCTGCCGCAACGATCGGCTTTGCCTTGTAGGCGATGCCGAGCCCGGCCGCGCGGATCATGTCGAGATCGTTCGCCCCATCGCCCATCGCGAGTGCATCATCCGCCGTCAGGCCGAGAGAAGACGTCTCTTCGAGCAGCGCGGTGAGCTTTGCCTCGCGGCCGAGGATGGGCTGTCCGACCGCGCCGGTCAGCACTGCGCCATCGTCGATCAGTGTATTGGCGCGGTCGGCTTCGAACCCTGCCATCGCCGCAACGCGCGAGGTGAAATAGCGGAACCCGCCCGACACCAGCACGGCGCGCGCGCCATGCGCCTTCATCGTGGCGACAAGCTCCCGTGCGCCAGCGTTGAGCCGCACGCGCTCTGCGTGGCAGGCCTCGAGCGCCGACAGGTTCAGCCCCTTCAGCATCGCCACCCGCTGGGTCAGCGCGCCGGCGAAATCGAGCTCGCCCCGCATCGCGCGTTCGGTGATGGCGGAAACTTCCGCCTTGAGACCCGCGAAGTCGGCAAGCTCATCCAGGCACTCCTGCCCGATGATGGTCGAGTCCATGTCGGAAATCAGCAGGCGCTTGCGCCGGTTCGCCGCCGGCGTGATCGCCCAGTCAGCGCCCTGCGCGGGGGCTTCAGCCTCAAGCCAGGCGACCAGCTCTGCGCCGCCCGCCACGGACGTTTCCGCGACGCTCCAGCCCGCGCCGGAACGATCCGCCACATCGCCAGTTCTCCCCGGAGTCGCCGCTGCTATAGCAAGGACGGCTGCATTGCGCGAAACCAGCGTCAGCACGAGGGCCTGAGGATTGGTCATGTCGGTGTGAGTGAGGCCAGTATGAATGATGGACGTGACTGCCGGGGCGCGTTAGGGCGGGCCACGCGCTCTATCAGGGGTCGCGGGCACGCGTAAACAGCGAAGCTGGGGGCACAGGTCTGGATACGAGGGAAACCACCACCGCAATGCGTCCCGCGATCCTCATTCACGGACCCACAGCCAGCGGCAAGACAAGGCTGGCAACCGCGCTCGCCCGTAAGCACGGCGGCGAGATCGTCAATGCCGATGCGATGCAGTGCTATGCCGACCTCAACGTGCTGACTGCCCGTCCGGACGCTGAGGAACTGGCCAGCGCACCTCACCACCTGTTCGGCCATGTCGATGCCGCCGCCCGCTATTCCGTCGGCGTCTGGAGCAAGGATGCCGCCGCGAAGATCGCAGAGCTGCGCGACGCCGGAAGATTGCCCATTATCGTCGGCGGCACGGGGCTCTATCTCATGGCGCTGACGGAGGGCCTGTCGGATATCCCGGCGGTGTCGGACCAGCACCGCGACAAGGCCCGCGCCATGGTCGAGGCCGACCAGACAGGCGCGCGCGCGATGCTGCTGGAGAAGGATCCCGCCACAGCAGACCGCATCGAAGCCAACGATCGCCAACGCACGTCGCGCGCGCTGGAAGTCCTGTTCGCGACGGGCAAACCACTATCGAGCTTTCACGGGCAGGCAGCGCCGGTGCTGCCGCCGGGGACATGGGCAGGCATCACACTGACGCCGCCGCGCGAAACGCTCTATGCGCGCATCAACGCCCGCGTCGATGCGATGATGCGCGCCAATGCGCTCGACGAGGCGCGAGCGCTCTGGCAGCGCCGTCTGGATTCAGCCCTTCCCGTGATGCGCGCGCACGGCATGCCGGGCTTCTGCGACCATTTCGAAGGGCGCGCCTCACTCGCCGACGCAGTCGACCGCTGCAAGCGCGACACCCGCCGCTACGCCAAGCGCCAGATGACCTGGATCGCCCATCAGTTCACCCTCTGGCCCCGCATCCCGTCCGAGGACCTGTCCGTGCGCGTGCGGGTGATCTCGGACATTGCGGCGGAAACGGTAGGTTAGGGCGCGTTAGGCCAGCGAGCGCCTGGTGTAGTGCCGGAACGCATCGTTCCATCTGTCGAGGGTCAAATCTTGCCCTCCCGCACCCGTTGACGCTGCGCAGTTGAAACGGTATCCCCATTTTTCACAGCGTTCGAGGGAGAAAACGCCATGCGCGAGAGGTCAAAGACCCTCGTAAACGTAATCGGATCGCCGCCGGCCCGCTGATACGACGGGCTGGAACGGCGAACAACGACATCAAAGGGCCCGCGCGGCCCTTTTTCTTTTCCCAAAACCTGCAGAACACTCCGAAACCTGAGAAGACTGGCGAGCGGCGAGATGGACGGAAACAGCAAGATGGATGCGGCGACCCAGAAACAGGGTGAAGAGCAGCTGACCGGCGCGGAGATCGTGCTGCGCGCGCTCGCCGACCAGGGCGTCGACACGATCTTCGGCTATCCCGGCGGCGCGGTCCTTCCGATCTATGACGCGATCTATGCCCAGCAGCAGGTTCGCCACATCCTTGTGCGCCACGAGCAGGGCGCCGGCCACATGGCGGAAGGTTATGCCCGCTCCACCGGACGTTGCGGCGTCGCGCTCGCCACATCGGGCCCCGGCGCGACCAACATGGTGACGCCGCTGGCCGACGCACTGATGGATTCGATCCCGATGGTCTGCTTCACGGGCCAGGTGCCGACGCACCTGATCGGCACGGATGCGTTCCAGGAAGCCGATACGGTCGGCATCACGCGCGCCTGCACGAAGCACAATTATCTGGTGCGCGACGTGAACGATCTCGCGCGCATCATCCACGAGGCCTTCTATGTCGCGACTCACGGCCGCCCCGGCCCTGTCCTGGTCGACATTCCAAAGAGCGTCCAGTTCGCCAAGGGAACCTATGTCGGTCCCGAGGC
>Ga0315905_10002834_pt1 | contig 18091 bp, 17 predicted proteins | sample LakEriMetagenome_5_FD_203522 | JGI IMG/M metagenome (GOLD analysis project Ga0315905, IMG submission 203522) | Freshwater fungal communities from buoy surface, Lake Erie, Ohio, United States - Buoy 4 MA121 | ecosystem: Environmental > Aquatic > Freshwater > Lake | place: USA: Lake Erie, Ohio... | reverse complement strand
TTATTTTTAATAATTTTTTTATTACTAGTGATATATTTTTTATAGTATGTTAATAGTAATAAAAAAATTATTTAATAATTGAATATTTCTTTTCTTATAAAGAAATATCAAGTTTTTTGTAACGGATATGACGGAGCGAGAGCACTTAGTGAGTCTTGGGGTAATAGAGTAGGAACTTTAAAAATCTAATATTTGTTTATATAGTATAACTAAAAAAATTGAATTTTTTTTATTCTAAATATTCCATTATTTAACAATTATAAATCATGTTTTCAAGTGAAGTGACTGAAGTCACTAAAGTCATGTCAAACATTGAACTGACTAAAGTCAGTTTGTTAGATCTTCTTAATGAGTGTCCTGATATATCAAATCTTATATTTTTCGGAAATATCTTAGCATTGCGTCAAACATGTAAAGGAATGAAAGAAATGATAAAAATTCCTAAAATTAGAATAACTATCAAAAATAAAGATAATTACAACGGAGAAAGATTATTAGAAAAGTTAAACAGTTTAAATGTATGGTGTAAAGTGATTAAGTTAGATATTATAAAATGTAACTTAGATGTAGGTGCACGAGCAATTGCAGATGCTTTGCGTGTAAATAGCACTCTACACGCGCTATCGCTTGAGAACAATGACATAGGAGATGACAGTGCACGAGCAATTGCAGATGCTTTGCGTGTAAATAGCATTCTACAGAGTTTAAACCTTAAGCTTAATTACATAGGAGATGACAGTGCACGAGCAATTGCAGATGCTTTGCGTGTAAATAGCACTCTACACGCGCTATCGCTTGAGAACAATGACATAGGAGATGACGGAGCACTAGCAATCGCTGAAACATTGCGTGTAAATAGCACGCTAAAAGAGTTAGACCTTTTGGACAATGGCATAGGAGCAGACGGTGCGCGAGCAATTGCTGAAGCATTGCTTGTAAATAGCACTCTGCAGAGTTTAAACCTTTTGGACAATCGCGTGGGAGATGACGATGGACAGGCAATTGCTGAAGCATTGCGTAAAAATAGCACGCTGCACACGCTAGTGCTTGGTCGCAATTGCATAGGAGATAAGGGTGTGCGGGCAATTGCTGAGGCTTTGCGTGTAAATAGCACTCTGTTGAGTTTAGACCTTGGTTGGAATCACGTGGGAGCTGACGGAGCGCGAGCAATTGCTGAGGCTTTGCGTGTAAATAGCACGCTAAAGAGTTTATACCTTTATTACAATCGCGTGGAAGCTGACGGGGTGCAGGCAATCGCTAGTATGTTACGTGTAAATAGCACGCTGTATAGTTTAGACCTTAGTAAGAATCACATAGAAGATGACGAGGCGCTGACAATCGCTAGTATGTTACGTGTAAATAGTACGCTGCAAGTGTTAGACCTTAGAGATAATGGTATTAAAGATGACGGTATGAGGGCAATTGCTGATGCATTACGTGTGAATAGCACACTGAAGACTTTAGATCTCAGTCTCAATAGCATAGGAGCTGACGGAGCGCGAGCAATCGCTGAGGCTTTGCGTGAAAATAGCACGCTGCACGCGCTAGCGCTTGGTTGGAATAGTATAGGAGATGACGGTGCACGAGCAATCGCTGAGGCATTGTGTGTAAATAGCACACTACAAGATTTAGGCCTTACACAGAATAAAATGGGAGCTGGCGGTGCGCGAGCAATTGCTGAGGCTTTGCGTGTAAATAGCACGCTACAGAGTTTAAACTTTGAGTTTAATAACATAGGAGCTGACGGTGCGAGAGCAATCGCTGAGGCATTGTGTGTAAATAGCACACTACAAGCTTTAGGCCTTACACAGAATAAAATGGGAGCTGGCGGTGCGCGAGCAATTGCTGAGGCTTTGCGTGTAAATAGCACGCTACAGAGTTTAAACTTTGAGTTTAATAACATAGGAGCTAACAGGAAGAAAGCACTTAGTGAGTCTTGGGGTAATAGAGCAGGAACTTTAAGAATCTAATATTTGTTTATATTATTTAAAAAAATTGAATTTATTATTGTATAGTTATACCATTATTTTATAAAAGTATAATTGGCATAAATGATTATATCGAGTAAATTACTCTCAATAATGGATTTACCAAACGAATTACTCAAAAAAATAGTAGAAAGATCAGGAACAGAAACAGGTAAGATATTCATGTTACGAATAGTATCAAAAAGAATGGATATTTTTGTAACAAGCTCTAACTTTGATATAACTATAAAATTAGCAAATGGTGTTCAGATTACAAGTAGTGACGAATTAAAAGACAAGTTAAAAAGATTGAATGCTTGGTGTAAGGTGTCTGGATTGTGTTTAGGATTCTGTAATTTAAAAAATATAAAAGTGTCAGTAATTTTACAGATACGTGAAATTACCACTTTAAAATTGCTCAAGCTTGAGTTTAATAATATAGAAAAGGCAGGGAAAAAAGAAATATTAGAATTATTGAAAGAAAATACCACTCTTGTTAAACTCGATCTTACATTTAATAACATAGGAGAAGTAGGAGATGCAATTACTGATGCACTGTATTATAATAGCACACTTACAGAACTAGAACTTAGTAATAATAATTTAGGAGTAAAAGGAGGAAAGGCAATTGCTGAAGCACTGTATTATAATAGCACACTTCAAAAACTTGGTCTTAGTAATAATAATTTAGGAGAAGAAGGAGGAAAGGCAATTACTGAAGCACTGTGTTATAATAGCACATTGACTTCAATTAATCTTAATGATAATAACATAGGACTAAATGGAGCAGATAAAATTATTACAGCACTTGAAAATAATTATTCATTGACTTCAATCTATCTTAAATACAATTGCCTGAGGATTTTCCCAGCAAAAATATTAAGTGATAAGTACTGTACGCTAGTAATACTTGACCTTGGAAATAATTATATAAGAGATACTACAGCAATTGCTAATGCATTAAAAACAAATACTACACTCGAATGGCTTAATCTTGAAAATAATGGCATAGGATCTGATAGTGCACATAAAATTGCAGACGCATTAAAAACAAATACTACACTGGAATGGCTTAATCTTCAACATAATAATATAGTAAATATAGGGACATGTGCAATATCAAATGCATTAATAGTTAATACCTCTCTGACATTACTCAATCTTGGCTTTAATGATATTGGACAATATGGAGGATACAAAATAGCTGAGGCATTGAGTGTGAATACATCACTCGTAGAACTCTACTTAATGAATAATGACATTGGGCAAGGCGGAGAAGATGGAGAAGGCGGAGTAGATGGAGCGCTAGCAATTGCAGAAGCTTTAGCAGAAACATTTATCGTTAAACGTACCCGCTTATCTTTGATTAATCTTAGAAATAATGATATAGGAAAGATAGGAAGACGAGCATTTAAAAAGCTCAAAAACACCATCAAAATAATGGACGATGATAGTGATTGTGATAGTGATGGAGATGGTGATGGTGATGGTGATGGTGATAGTGACTTTGAAGAAGATGCACGTTGTAGTGACTTTGAAGATGCACGTGATAGTGACTTTGAAGAAGATGCACGTGATAGTGACCTTGAAGAAGATGCAAGAGACCTTGAAGTAGATACTAGTGACTTTGAAGAAGATACACTATAAACAATTTGCTTTATCTTTTAAACTTTTTTTGTAACTACAAAGTACATAGGTATTATAAAAAAAATTGAAAAAAAATGTATGATATTTCCATTGTTTAATTATTCTACAATTGCAGATATGAAGGCTTTTGATAGCCTTTGGACATTTGCAGAAAACATTTGGAATCATCTTCTAGATGGAATTCCAGATGAGACAGCTGGAATCTTGCCTCCAGATGCTTCAGACAAATAAGCTAAAAATAGCTTATTTTATTTTATTTTATAAAATAAAATAAGTTAATCTTTATTTATTAACATATTTTTAAATTTTTAAATATGCCATTGTGTATGACATACACAACATATATATGTTAAATTAAAACTTTTATCGTGTCTAATAAACACTGCTTCTTTATCATTAATATCTTTATGTGTTGTACATTTAGTATTAGGACAATTATAATCACTAGTTCGAGGTAATATAGGATCATTACATTTTATAACAACATCTTCATTAGTCATATTAAAATGATTATTTGATGAAAAATTAATACTATATAAAACGGTACCTGCTTCTAATATTAATATTGTATTACAATTTATACAATTAAGATAAAATTGAGATAAATCTTTTTGATTGTTTAAAATTTTATAAAAACTTTTTAATATATTATCATATTCTATTTTATCAAAACCTTCTTTTTTTAAATATTCTTTAAGACTAGATGTATTAAAATTTAAAAAAAAATTATCTGTATTTGTATCATTATATAATTTAATAAATTCATTAGGTGTGTTTATAACATTTTTTTCAACTTTCTTAACATCAATATTTTTTGTAATATCTAAACTATTATTACAATTATGACAAAAAAACATTTTATATATAATTAATATTATATATTTAAATCTATTATTTTTTCAATTTTTTTTATAATAAATTTTTAATTATAATCAATTTCATTTGAATTTCTATTTACTAAACTTCCATCACCAGAAACAGATGAAATTAATTTATATCCTTTAATAATATCTTTAACAAATTTCTTTTTAATTTTTTCTTCTATTTCGTATTTAATATCATTTTTACTATATGTACATTTATCACTATGATTTAATTTATACCAAGTAGTGAAATCACGATATAATTCGCTCAAGTTAAACGAATCTTCTTGATCACCTTTAGCAATCATACCAAAAATAAATTCATATAATGAATCACTTTGTTTTTCATATTGTTTAGTATATTCTAATACTTTTTCCGGTTCTATTAATCCTTCTTTCTTATATCTTTTATATGCTTCTACAAGAATACTCATAAATGCTTCTTTCCATAAAGGTAATATTTCTTTTAAATTTTTATTTATTTTTCTTTCATAATCTTCAACAGGATTTTCAACGAATTTCATTTCAAAAGGTGTAACGCGAATTCTACGCCATGTACCGCCATCAGTTGAAGGAATAGTAGGTAATTTATTACATGTTAAAACAGGTTTAAATTGTGGAATAAATTCAATTGGTTCTTTAAATAATTTTCTTGCTTTAATTTTATCATTACCAGTTAATTCTTTCATATGACCAACGTGAATATGATCATTGTTGTCAGGTTCTTGGAACACTGCAAAACGTTTTCCTTTTGTATCTGCAAGTTCAGGAGTAGCTGCATTGGAAGCAGCTCTTTTCTGAGTCAATAGTGCAATAGATAAAGTTGTTGCATAATCTCCAAGACACGACTGCATCATAGTGACAAGTACTGATTTACCATTACCACCAGAACCGGTCCAAATATGTATTTTTTCATCTGGTGAATGTCCAGCTATACAAGAACTCATAAATCGAATAATATATTCTCGAATATCATCGTGTGGTTGAATTTCAACAAAGAAATTTTCAACATCTTGAATTAATTTATTTGTTTTATCATATGGTTCATAATCTATATTTGTACATAAACTAATATAATCTTCAGGTCTTCCTTCTCTAAAAATCATATTATTAATATCTAATACTCCATTATTAAAGCATATTAAATGTCTAGTTTCGTCTAATCTATTCACAAATGTAGGATCATAATATAGTGAAAGTAATTCTTTAATAACAGATTCTTTAAAACTAGCGGATCTTATTTTCAAAGATACTTTAAGACAATCTTCTTGTATTTTTAAATATTTTTCTTTATCGTCGCCTTCAGCAGTAACTACTAAATTAGAATATCTAGAAGCCATCATCAAATATTGATTTACCATATTTTCATTTAATTCATTTATAATTCTATATGCACCGTCCATTGTACACCATTTATTATTATCAAAATAATACCATGATTTATGAGTTATTGATGATACAACAAACTGATATTTATATATTTCATAAAATGCTTTAGCTACATCATAACTTGTACCAGAAGTACTTTTTTTGAGTACTTCTTTTAATTCTCTAATCATAAATTCATTATATGGTTCGGGATTATCTAATTTTGCCCATCTATGTAAAGATTTAATAGTTAAACCTTCATCTTTAAAATTTTTCCAATGTTTTTCACATTCTCCATCTTTATATTTATAATTTTTTTTACTGAATTCAATCCATGTGTCTAATAAAGAATCATCTATATTATGTAGACAAAAACCTAGTTCTATCCAAGTATTATAATCATCTGCTCTTTTTGTAGATAATAATGTTACTAAATCATTTGCAATTTTTATATCATAATCGGTACCTTTAGTACCTTTTTTTAAATTTTTTGGGAAAATTTTATTATATAATTCTTCAATTTTATTATTATTCCAATTATTGTTAAAAGGTGTTAGTTCGTCATTATTATATCTTTGGATACTTAGTTCTTGTATTAATTCATCATCATCAAAATCAATAATTTGTAAATCTTTATTATATACTTTTGATACAACATATGGATTAAAATTTGGTTTACATGAACCATATAATAACCATCCTGCTTTTTCAATGACTGCTTTGTCTAATATATCATCTAAAGTATTTATTGGATTTATATCAGAAAATATATTATTTTTTGATAATTGTGAAAGAACACTACTTCTTAATATATATTGTAATTTAGGTGTTGTACATAAATTAGGATAAATTATATGTACTCCATCTTTATATGTTTCATAATCATTTTCATCTAATACAAATGTAGGTTTTTCTTTTTCCATAATATAAGCATTTAATTGTTCATCATTATTAATATCTAAAAATTCTATAATATATTTGTTATATAATTCAATAATTTTATTAATATGTTCATCATTATATAATCTTTTATTTGCTATATCTTTTGGTACTTTATATTTTATGTCAATGTCAATAATAATAGGCGATTGAGTTATATGTTGTTCTGTAATATGTAATTTAGCTCCAGATTTAATTGCTTTTTTATACAATCTAAAAAATTCACTTTTTTTATTTTCAGGGATATTATAAGAGCCGCCTATTATAGATGTATGTGTTATAATATTCTTTTCACCTAGCTTTTTAATAACTTTGTAATTATTAATAAAATTATGAAAATCGGATACATATTTATTATTTTTATTTATTGTTTCCATATAAGTTAATATAAGTAAAGAGTTTTTATATGGTTTTTTATCAAATAATTAAATTCAATTTACCAAAACATTTGATGGTAATTTTAAAATTTGTCTTTATTAGGTGTAAATAAAAAACAATTATTATTTAGTGTAAATAAAAAACAATTATTATTTAGTGTAAATAAAAAACAATTATTATTAGGTGTATATAAAAAACAAATTTTATTAGGTGTATATAAAAAACAAATTTTATTAGGTGTATATAAAAATGATTTAAAAAAAAATATACTTAAATTTATAAAAAACTTTCTCATATATTTTAAATGAAATATTATTTAAAATATTCAAATGGAGAAATAAAAAATATTAATAAAGAAAATGTCATAAATGAAATGTATACAAATTTGGCTGTATTACCAACAGAAGAAGAATTAAAAAAATATGTAAAAAATCCGAAAGAATATTTAAAAGAAATTAAAATTAAAATTTCACAAATAACAACACATATTCCTTTATTTGATATATATACACAAAATTTATATATTATAAATAGTGAGAATATTTATTTTAGAATTATGGAATATGATTATAGATTACCTGATGAATCTATTGTGAAATATATACAAAATAGTATAAATAATCATACAAAAAAAACAAAAAAAAGTAAATTTATTAATGATTATTTAGAAAGATTAAATAAAAATATTAAATTTTTAAATTGTTTTGATTTACCTACTTTGAAAGAAACATTTTATAAAATATATTATGAAAATAATCCAAATACAAAAGATCTTACAAATTGTATTAGACCATCATATTTATCATTTTTAAAAAATATAAATCCAAATATTAAACCATATTTTACAATAACAGAATTAAAAATGTTAGCATTTAATATGAAATTAAATATAAATATAAATAATGATATATGCAATACTATTCAAAATAATGATATTGATGGTAAAACTTTAATGCTTCATTTGATATATATTAAAGAAAATTATCGTGCTAAAAATTTTATTCAATTATATACTTTATTAGGATCATTTTATTTAAATAATTATTTACGAAATAAAAGTACAAAAGATATAATACTTGAAACTGAAATAAAAAATATTTGGAATATTATTAGAAAAGCTCCTAAATTTGATAAAGAATATTATGTTTATAGATTTATTGATAATGATGATTATTTATTAAATTTAAATGTTGGAGATATATACGATGAAACAAGTTTTATTAGTACAACAAGAAACCCATTTTATGATCCTAAAAATAATGTTTTTGGTTATGTTTTAATTAAAATTAAAATTCCTGCCAATATTGAAGGTATAGGATTATGTATAGAATCATATTCTTTATTTCCTTATGAACAAGAAATTTTATTAGCACCTGGTAAATTAAAATTAATTGGTATTGATAATGATTTTGAATATTTTCATACTAATATTTCAGCTTCAAAAAAAATTACTAAAAAATACGAATTTGAATATATTAAACCGAATAATAAATTAAATTTTTCTGATTTTTATTCAATTCCTGATAAAACAATTCCTTATATTAACTTTTTAAAACTTAAATTAGATGGTATTAATTTTAAACAAAAAGGATTATATTTTATGGAAGAATGTAGTAAAATAAATAATAAATATTACTTTTATTCTGATATTGGTAAAACAAAATATTTATTTCAATTTTATAAATTAGATACAAGCATTATTTATAATAAATATTTTTATTTACAAAAAGATAATAAAAGTACAGATGACGAATTTTACATTATTATTCAAGACGAAGAAACATCTATTATTAAATTATTTATAGAAATAAAAGATATTATTAGTGTTAATTACATTTTTAGATCAATTGGTTCAAAAAAATATTTTGATTATGACGAGTTAATTATGTTTATATCTTGTTTAGCGAAAGCTTTTAATTGTGACGAAGTAGTAATACATGATAATTATTTATCATATGAAAGTATAGCTGAAGATAATTTAACTAATATGAAATATGATAATATTGATTTTAATAATCCAGAAACTCATAGTATGAATTTATTTTCAGGTTATTTTCAATTTTATCCTGAAGAATTAATAAATTATATTTATAGTATTAGACAAAATAAATCTTATACACCAAAATATTATAATATTATTGGTATTAGAATATTATTACCATATTATAGAATTGATGAATTAAAATATATTAAATCAGAAGAAGTTTTATCTATTAAAGAAAAAGAAAAAACATTATTAAACAAAATTTTAAAAAAAAATATTGATAAATGTTTATATATATTAGATTTTTATATTTTTATTCATGAAAATTATTTTTATTTAATTAATGAACTTAATGAAAATATTTATCATTATTATTTAAATATTGGTATTGAAGATATTAAAGAAAACCCTTGGAATTTTAATTATTTTATTCTTAAACCATATGAATATTTATATCAAAAAGGTATAATTAGTTATTTGCCAGTAAATAAGATGTTACTTTCTGATAATTATTTAAATAAATTAAATAGTCAAAAAAATATTAATAATAGAAGTAGATATTATAATCAATTATAATATAAAAATTGAATAATTAATCTATTTAAATAAATCAGTATAATATATATTATAAATGACTACTAAATTACTTATAGTAGAATCACCAGGAAAAATAAATAAAATTAAATCATTTTTATCTAGTGATTTTTCTGTGTCTGCTTCAATTGGTCATATTAGAGATTTAGATAAAAAAAGTTTATCTATTGATGTAGATAATAAATTTAAGCCGACTTATACTATTTTATCAGATAAAAAAAAAGTAGTATCTGAACTTAAAAAATTAGCTGCTGATAAAACAGTTTATTTAGCTTCTGATATGGATTTAGAAGGAGAATTTATTAGTGAAAGTATTAGAGAAATATTAAAATTAAAAACATATCATCGTATTACTTTTACTGAAATTACTAAAGAAGCTATTAATAAAGCTATTAAAAATCCTAGACAAATAAATAATAATATGATTCAAGCGCAACAAACAAGAAGAATATTAGACAGATTAGTTGGATTTAAAATATCACCTTTTCTTAATAAAGTTTATACACATTATAACTATTTAAGTGCTGGAAGAGTACAATCTGTAGTTGTTAAATTAATTGTTGAACATGAAAATAAAATTAAAGATTTTTTAGAAAAAAACTATGATGAAAAATATGAATGTACTGGAATATTTAATAATATTTTAAATTGTAAATTACTTAATTCTGATATTAAAACTTATAATGACAGTTTAGAATTAATAAAACTATTAATTGAATGTTCTTGGGAATTAGATAAAGTTGAAGATAAACAAACTTTTTCATATCCAACAGCACCTTTTACAACATCAACACTACAACAACAAGCAAGTACAAAGTTAGGTTTTAACATTAAACAAACAATGATAATTGCTCAAAAATTATATGAATCTGGTTATATTACTTATATGAGAACAGATTGCCCTACTTTATCAGAAGAAGCACATAAAGATATATATAAACATATTACAGATAATTTTGGAGCTGATTATTATCAGTATAAACAATATACTTCAAAAACAAAAAACGCTCAAGAAGCTCATGAAGCAATAAGACCAACAAAGATACATATTACTGATGTAAATGATTTTGATGATAATACTAGAAAATTATATGATTTAATTTGGAAAAAAACAATTAGTTCTCAAATGTCAAAAGCCATATTTGATCTTAAAAATATTTACATTAGAGATACTAATAAAGAATACTTTATGTTAGGGTCAATCAAAAAATTAGTTTTTGATGGATATTTAAAAGTATATAATGATAACGATGAAGAAAGTTTAAATCTTGATATTGATATAAATACTTTAGAATTAAATTCTCTAAGAATTAGACAAATTATTAAAGAACCTCCAACAAGATATAATGAAGCATCACTTGTTAAGAAATTAGAAGACCTAAGTATTGGTCGTCCTTCTACATATGCATCAATTATATCTAAAATTCAAGATAATAAATATGTAAAAATAGATAATACTAAAGGATTAGAAAAAGAAATGAAAGAAATAATTTATGATAATAAAACAAATAAAATGAAAGAAAAAGTTAATAAAATATATTTAGGTAAAGAAAATAAAAAAATTCTACCTACTGAACTTGGTATAAAAATAACTAACTTTTTAAATGAACAATTCCCTCAAATAATGGATTATAATTTTACTTCAAAATTAGAAGATGATTTAGATTTAATTAGCGATGGTAAAAAAGATTATTATACAGTCTTACAAGAGTTTTATAATATTTTAATGAATCAAATAAAACTATATTCTGATACTCATAATATTAATATCAATACGAATGCTATTGTAGGATTACATACAAATGGTAGTCCAATTATATTTTTAAGTACTAAATATGGTCCTGCTATTAAATTTTTAAAAAATAATAAAGATGTATTTATATCTGTATCAGATAAACCTACATTGAACGAAGCTATAAAATTGATTGATAATTATCAGTCTAATGTAATTAAAAAAATTGATAAATATGAAATAAGAACAGGAAAATATGGACCTTATATATTATATAATAAAAAATTTTATAGTATTAAAGATAAAGAACCAAATGATATTACCAAAGAAGATTGTGACAAAATTGTTAAAATTAAAAAAATTTAACATAAATTAATTTTATTAGGTGTATCCTATTTGTGTTACTATATTGTAATTATAAAGAAAAAAAGTTATTTTATCATTAAATATTAATATCTGAAAAATTTATAAGAGCAGATAAAAATACTAAAGCATTTTCTTCAACTTTAGTTAGAGTAGAATTAGTTTTTTTTTTCATTAAGTTCTTTTAGGTATTTTTTAGCTGCTTCTAACTCTTTTTTGATTTCAGGATCATCATCAGTAGCTATTTTTTTAGCAATACGTACTAATTGGTTTTTTGCGTTCAGACATTTTAAATATTGTAAAATTATATTATTTACAATAAAAATAAAATTCAATATTTTTTATAATATTATTTTATAATATAAAAAAATTATATAATTATTTAGCTTATATCAGAATCTGACAATAGATCTTGTATCATTTTTTGTACATCAACATTAAATATATAATCTTGATATTCTATTTCTATACAATTTTTCATTTCTATTTGATATTCTATTTGCTTTTGTTTTTCGATCTCTATTTTATTTTCAATTTGAAATTGTTTTTGTTTTTCTATTTCTATTAGCATTTGTACTTGATTATATTTTTGTATTTGTAATTGTATTTTTTTTTCTATTTGTCTTTGTTTTTCTATTTGTCTTTGTTTTTCTATTTGTATCTGCATTTGTGTTTGTCTTTGTTTTTGTATCTGCATTTGTGTTTGCATTTCTATTTGCATCTGCATTTGTGTTTGCATCTGCATTTGTATTTGCATTTGTAATTTTATTTCTTTATCTATTGCTTTTTGTTTTTGTTCTTGTAATAATATTTTTTGTTCATCTGATAATTTTTTTTTATGATAAGTTTTGTACATTCTATAACAAATATTTTTTAAATTAGCAATTAAAATTAAAATCAATTTTTTTTTATTAATTCTGATATTTTCCATTCTTCAACTTTACCATTAGGTAAAGCTCTTCTAATTTTGAATGGTATGACTCCATGTTCTAATTCTATTTTAGCTATTTCTAATGGTTTTTTTGTTGTTAAATCAATATTTTTTACTAATATTTTAGCTCCTAATGATATTAACTTAGCTCTTGTACCTAATACTCTTACTTTTTCATATTTTGTTAAAAATGGTTTAGTAATTCTATCTTCTTTGGGAACATCATTATTTTGTATATTATTTGTTTCATTTTGTTCTATATTATATAAACATTCTGTTTCATCATCTTCGTCATTTTCTTTTTTTAATAATTCATTATCATCAATATCATCATCATTATCGTAGTCTTCATCAGTAATATCACTGTTATCTGTATTAAGAGTATCTACGTCTGATATTTCACTTTCTGGTTCAGATTCTTCAGAATCTACTTTTTTAGTATTACTCATATTTCTTTTACTCATTATTATAACTTTGCATAATATATTTAAATTTCAATTTTTTAAATTTATTTAAATATATTATATAATTTTATGTAAAACTAATAAATTTATTAATTAGTTGTTCTTTATTTATTTCTGTTGTTTGTTTTAATACCATATTTAATATTTTACTACTTTGTTCAATTGGTAAAAATTCTTTACACATTACTATTAATTTATCAATAAAAGAGTTTTGTTGATCATGATTTATTTCTTTAGTTGTTATTGCGAGAACTAATTTTTCACAATGATTTTTTAAATTTACAATTAAATGAAAATATTTTCGTAATCTTGCATAAGGATCTTTACATCCTAAACAATAAGGAATACAATCTACAGATTCACCATATTTTTCTCTACAACATGGGTTCGAATCTTTTGATCCATGTTGAAAATGTTTTCTAACATAATTATCTAATTTAATAATATTATCTACATCACTTAATAACAAATAATCTACTACTTTTTCATCTATTTCTTCATTATTTTCATCATCAATATTATTAATTAACCATTGTATCACTTCTTCTTTATTATTATAATCAATATCGTCAATATATACTAAATCCATTGTATTGTATTATATTATTTATTTGTTTATTTTTTTAAATAAAAAAAATTCAATTTTTTAAATAAAAAAATTGATTTATTTATTAACTGATTAAGTTATCTTATAATTGTTAAATATGATAAAAGAAACAAAAACATTAATAATTGAGATGTATTCTACTGACTATGATAATCTTATTAAAAGACTAGACAATGAACCTAGTTTAAAAAAAAAATTTATAAATTCAATTAAACATTTTCAAAAAAAACATAATTTTGATAGTTTTATTTTACAAATTTTACCTAATGAACTAGATGATATATTACTAGATTCATTAAAAAAATTAAATATAGCAAATTAAATATATTTAATATTATTTTATATAATGGTTATAAACAATTTCAAATAATTAAAATTGTTTAAAATCATATTCATTAAATATTTTAATGAAACTATTACAATTTACTTCTTTATTATTTGCAACTGTAACAATACATGCGTTTACTGTACAAAATATAATATATCATAATTTATCCTTATTAATAACTGTTTTCAGTATTTTAACACATGGTTATAATTTAGCAATTAATAACTATATAAAAAAACTAGATAAATTAATTGCTCATTTTACATATTTTTATATAGTATGTCATGATACTCCTATAATTATAAAAATACAACCATTAATTATTATATGTCCACTATTATTATTTTATATTTGGATATTAGAATATATTTATCCTAATAAATTTATATTACTTCATGCTATATTTCATTTATCATCTATAACTAGTTTGCATTTTTATTTATATTATATTTCATTAAATAATTGATAAATAATTAATTTATAAAAAAATTTAGTTTGATGGTAACTTTGTACGTTTATTTGCAGAGTTTCTTTCAGAAATTGTACTTATATCGTCACTTGTAATACTTCGTTTCTTACTTGACGATCCAGAAGCTGTATTTGGTGCTAGAGCTGATGCAGTTGGAGCTGGTATTGGAACATGAGGCTGTGTTGCTGTTACTTGTACTGTTACTGGTGCTGTTACTGATGTTGTTACTGGTGCTGTTACTGATGCTGTTACAGATGCTGTTACTGATGCTGTTACTGATGCTGTTACTGGTGCGTAACGAGCAATACCACCAGAAAGACTAGCAAAAACAGAATCATTAACACTAACACTAACTTGTGCTACTTTTAATCTTATCCAATCATTTTGTTGTTTAGCAATATTATCTAATATTTTAGGGTTTTTAGTATGAATATTTACTAGATTGTCATTATTTGTTTTATCTAAAAATTTAACATATATATATTTTTTTTTTGTACTTGTATTTTGTAAAATTTTTTCAACAACACCTTCTTTATTAAGTTCAATATCGTAATAAAAATTATTACGATAATAAGTATTTTCTACTACTACTTTAGTACCACATTTTATATCAAATTTATATTTTATATTATTTATTTTAATAGGTATAAAATCTAATTCAATATATGTGCTAGGTTGTCTTCCTTGACCTGTTACAACAAGTTGTCCAGTTGGTAGTGGAGCACTAGCTCCATAATGTCCTCCTTGTCTAAGTGGTGGCGGTGCAGCAGCATGTCCAGGTTGTCCTGTTAGTGATGGTCCAGAACTAAAAACAGCAGAAATAAAAGCTGCTGTTGCAGCACTATCACTAGGTTTATCTATTTTAGTTTTATAATCTGAATCATTATTTTTATCTTTATGAACTAATTTTTTAAAAATACTATTATGTAAAAAAGTATTCATATTTAATTTATGTATCGGAGTATATATTGTTTCTTTATTATATCTCATAGTAATTTGAAATAGAATTTTAAACTGTTCTTTATCTTTACCACATATATAATCACCTTCTGGATTTGTTAATGTTATATTATCACCAAAATCCATTTGATTGTTACTTCCAATAGCTGTTTTACCTTTTATATATTCAAAAACTAATACTTTTTGTTCTCCATTCGTATTTGGTTCTGAATATTGTAAACTTCTAAACATACATGTTGATGCATAATAACCATAACCAAACCTATATCTTCTATTATAACGCCAATCAAATCCTTCTTCTAATATCTTATCTATATTTTTTTCATCAGTACCATGAAAAACAATAATTGGTTTTTCTTTAATACCTAAATATTTTTGTTTAAGTTTAAATGCTTCTTCATTGTATTTATTTTTTATTAAATCAACTTTAATTATTTTATAATTGAAGTTGTCTATCATTTTTGTATTCATTCCTTCATATGATAATTTTGGGTCATCAGGTTTAAATATTTTTGGAAATATATTAGGTAATTTATCATAAAAAGTATCAGATAAAATATTATTATGTTCATGATTATATATAGGTATTTTTAAACATTTAACATCTTCGTTTTTATTTTTATCTTTGTCTTTATTTTTGTCTTTGTCTTCATCGTCACTAATATAAATAACATCAGCTGTTTTACCAGCACTTTTAGTATCTGTTTTACTAGTACTTTTAGTATCTGATTTACTAGCACCTGTATAAGTGCTAGCGCTAGCACTAGCATCACTAGTACGCAAAGCTCCTAATTTTATTATACTAAAAATACGTTGATCTACATCAACAACTTTATTAGATTTTTGCTGACTAAATACTTTAAATTGCGAATTAATACCATCATCTAAAATATTTCCAGTATAAACAGATGGTATTGAATCATCAGCATCATCAAAAATATCTCTAGTATAAACAGAAGCATCATAAGCATCATCTAAAATATCTCTAGTATAAACAGATGGTATTGAACCAGCCATAAGTTTAAATAATTTAATGATACAATTGTTAAAATTAAATTATTCAATTTTTTTTTATATAAATTAAAGTTTAAGTGTTTGAAGAGTATTATTGCAATTTGACTTGATCATTTCTTTTACACTATCTTTTATATTATTCCTGCTAATGTCTAGTATTGTAAGAGTAGTATTATAACATAATGTATCTGCGAATGCTTTACCACCTAAATTATTAATTTGATTATTACCAAGATAAAGTTTTGTGAGTTTGGTATTAATACGCAATGCCTTTGCAATTTCTTGGCCTTCGTTATCTTCGATACAAGTACCACTAAGATTGAGTTCTGTAAGTGTGGTATTATTAAATATTGTATTTATTACTTCCTTATTACTCATATAAATTATGTTATAACCAAAATAAAATTTTTCAAGTGGTGTAATATTATATGATAATGCTAGAGCAATTACTTTTCTCCCATTATCTTTTATAATATTACTCATTAGATTAAGTTCTGTAAGTGTAGTATTAACACACAAAGCAATTGCAATATGTTTTGCTCCTTCATTGTCAATTTTATTATAACTAAGATCAAGTTCTCTAAGTTTAGTATTAACTTTTAATGATTTAGCAATATAAATTGTTCCAATATCTTTAATTTCATTACACATCAAATTAATTTTAGTAAGACTTTTATTAAAAGTTAATGCCCGTCCAATTAATTGTGCTCCTAAATCTCCGATATTATTTTGGTTAAGATATAGTGAACATAAAGTATTATTAATATATAATATATCTGCAATTACTTTTGCTTCTTTGTCGCATAAATTGCATTTTATAAGATATAATACTAATATATTGCATCTTTTACTTAGATCATTTAATTGTCTGATTTTAGGTAAATTAAAATTTTGTTTTATTCTCAACTTAATATTTATTTTAGGTATTTTTTTTGATACACTAGTCATCATTAACAATTGTTCATCTGGTATTAACTTTGGTATTAAATCTGGTTCATCATGTAAAAGATCAAGCAATAACATGTGTCTTTTATTTAACTAATTCGTAATAAATTAATCAGAAATTATTTTATTCAATTTTTTTTACTTGTAATAGATAAATTATAATTCTATAATATTAAAATATTTATTTTGATATGTTTATAATATTCTGATATTTTTTGTTTTACTTTATTATCTAATTCATTTTCATCGATAAGTAGCACTGAAAGAGCAGTGTTTATTTGCAATGAATTAGCAATTTCTAAACTTGAAATATTACCTAGAGAATTATAACTAAGAGCAAGAGTTTTTAATGTTTTATTCACACATAAAGCTTTTGCAAAAGATATACCACTAATATGTCCTATTTCATTACAAATAAGATTAAGTTCTGTAAGCTTTGTATTTATCCATAATGAATCTGCAATTGCTTTTCCTCCATTGTCTCCAATAAAATTTCCACAAAGATTAAGTAAAGTTAATGTATTATTATTACATAAAG
>Ga0315905_10002833_pt1 | contig 18104 bp, 5 predicted proteins | sample LakEriMetagenome_5_FD_203522 | JGI IMG/M metagenome (GOLD analysis project Ga0315905, IMG submission 203522) | Freshwater fungal communities from buoy surface, Lake Erie, Ohio, United States - Buoy 4 MA121 | ecosystem: Environmental > Aquatic > Freshwater > Lake | place: USA: Lake Erie, Ohio... | reverse complement strand
GGGGGGGGGCGCGGGCCCCCCGCGCCGCCGCGTGGCCCCCCCCCCCCCCCGCCCACCCCCCAACCCCAAACCTCAACAGGCGGCCGCGCCCCCGCCCCGTACGTTCAGCCCGGGTGCACGGTCATGTTCTCGCCCGGCCAGGCTTGCGTCGCGAGCGACGCGTCGTCCTTCTGCTGCGTCCCGGGCTTCCGCTGCTCCGCCTCCTCCTCCGGCGGCGGCGGCGGCGGCGGCGGCGGCGGCAACGACGCGCAAGTGGGCGCGTGCGAGCCCGTCCCCGCGAGCGAGCTGACGTACGCCTTTGCGGCGGCGCGCGGCGCCGTCGCGGGCGCGGCGGACGCGTTCGAGGCCGGCCGGGCGCTCGAAGCGGCCCTGACCAGCGGCGGCGGCGCCTCGAGCGCGGACGGCCGCTGCGCGAGCCGCGACAGCAGCAGCGCCGCCGCCGCCGCCGCGACGCCGCTGGCCGCCGCCTGGTGCGTCGAGCGGCGCCTGCTGCCGGGCGACGCGTGCGACCCGTCCGCCAGCCCGGCGGTCGAGTGCTGCCCGGACGGCTACAGCTGCGCCGAGGACGGCGGCGGCGGCGGCGGCGGCGACGCGAGCAGCAACAACAGCAACGCCAGCTTCCGGTGCCGCGTCGCCGTCACGGCCTCGGCGCTGTCGGCGGCGACCGAGCCGCTCGCGCCCGCGGCCGCCGCGTCGCCCGCCCTGCGCGCCGCCGTCGCGACCACGGCCGCGCGCGCGGCCGCCGCGGCGGCGCAGCAGGGGTCTTGCACCGACGACGCCGCCGCCACCACCACCACCACCACGGCCGCCGCCGAAGAAGCGAGCCTGCGCGCCGGCGCCGCCGCGACGCTCCGCCCCGCCGCCGCCGCGTCCGCGGCCGCCGCGCTGCCCTTCCCGCCGCCCGAGCTGCCCGCCGACGCCTGCTCGTGCCGCGTCGACGCACAGGGGCGCCGCGTCCCCGCCCCTTGCCCCTCGGCCTGGGACCTCTCGCCGCCGTCCGCCTCGTCGCCGCCGCCGGCCCTGCGCGTCAACACAAAGACGGGCGTGCTCGAGACCGACCCCCCCGCCGCCGGCGGCACGCCCCCGCTCGCGCGCCTGCGCGGCGTCAACTGGTTCGGCTGGGAGACGGGGCAGAAGAACCTCGACGGCCTCTGGGCCTACTGCGACGACGCGGGAGACCCCTCGTCCGCCGCCTGCCCCCCCGGCGCGCAGATCCCGCCCGCGTCGGCCGTCGCCCAGGGCGACCGCGACGCGATGAAGGCCTACTGGTGGGGCAAGCGCACGTCCACCAACGACTTTGCGTCGGTCGTCCACGCGATCAAGCTCCTCGGCTTCAACGCCGTGCGCGTGCCCTTCACCTTTGCCGAGCTCGCCGCCCCCCTGCCCGCGAACGGCGACGGCAGCGGCCGCGCGCCGGGCGAGTTTGCGCTGTGCCTGCGGGACGACCTCGACGCGCTGGCCTTCTCGCGCCTGGCCGACCCGGCGCTCGACCCCGCCGCGCTGCGCCGGAGCGCGGGCGGCGGCGCGGCGTCCTCGTTCCCGCGGTACGCCGGCGCCCCGCACCCGCCCCCGCCCGAGTTTTGGCCGGCGGGCCCCTCGGCGCGCGCGCAGTGCGACCTGCCGTGGGAGGCGCCGCTCGCCGGAGGCGTTTCGGACCCGTCGCGCGGCGACCGCACGCTCCGCCTGACGACGTGCAACTGGTACCTCCCGCAGGCGCCCGGGACCGCCGCCATCCACCGCTTCTTGTTCCAGGTCGAGTACCTCGTGTCCCAGGGGCTGTACGTCGTGCTGTCCTACCACCCTACGGCCCCGCGCGACGCCGCGACGGCGGACGCGCGGCTCTTTGCGGCCAACTGGGGCAACCTGTGGAGGGCGCTCGCGGCGCGCCCGGCGTACGCGGCCAAGCTGCGCGGCCGCGTGCTCCCCGACCTGCTCAACGAGGGGTCGCGCTACGGCTGCATGTACGAGCGCGAGGCCGTCGTGGCGTCCGGTGACGGCGCGGGGGCCCCGGCGTGCGCGCCGATGGCGGCCGCGCTCTCGGCGGCGACCGCGGCGCTGCAGGCGGCCGACCGCCTGCTCCCCGGCGTCCTCGTCAACGGGCTCGGCCAGTCGGGCACCCCCGCCGACGTCGCCCCTGGAGGCAACGCCGACTGCGTGGGCGCGGGCACGTGCTTCCGCGGCATGCCCTGGGGCGACGGGTTCGTCACGCGCCGCTCCGTGTTTGCGTCCGGCGCGCCGCGCGCCAGCAACCCCTCGTCGCTCTTTGCCGCGCCGTCGTCGTCTTCCTCCTCGTCGTCGACGCCCCCGGCCACGCCGCTCGCCTCCATTTTGGCACTGAGCCCGCACGCCTACCCCGTCTCCATCACGGGCTGGGACCTCTACACGCAGCAAAACCCCTCCCTCTCGCAGCGCTTCAACGCCTCGTTCGGCCTCAAGGCGGCCGGGCGCGACGCCCTCTACTCGGGCCGGCGCCTGCCACGCCGCCCGCCCGTGCTGCTCGGCGAGGTCGGCGTCCGCGACGACGCCGACAACGGGGTCGGCGCGCCGAACGCCGACACGACGCGCTGGCGCCAGGAGGACCTCGCGTGGCTGGCCGACGTGCGCCGCTACTTTGCCTCGTCCTTTCTGCGCGTGCGCGCCCTGCCCGCGTCGTCGTCGTCGTCTTCGCCGCCGCCCGGCCGCCGGCCCGTGGCCGCGGCGAGCGCGAGCCGGGGGCGCCCGGCGTCGTCCTACCCGCTCTCCTGGTTTTTCTGGTCGTGGAACGCCAACTCGGGCGACACCAAGGGACTGGTCGGGCCGGCGACGACGTGGCGCGTGATCCAGTGGACCAAAGTCAGGGCGCTGGTGTCGGAGCTGGGCCTGCGCCCTTGGTACTGCGACTTTGCGCCGGCCGAGGCGTGTCGCATGTCGACGGCGTGATTCGCGGCCGATCGATCGCGACGCCTGCTCGGGGAAAAAATAAAAATAAGCTAGCCGCCCCTCTCTGCTCTCGCCCTCTTTTGCGTGACCGACTGCTCCAACAAGACACATAGTCTAAAACTACCTGTATCCTCACATCACCGATTGATGCGCCTGGCGCGCCTCCTGTCGCTCGGACGAGTAGCGTCGCTCTCTTGCCCCCCCCACCACCCCTCCCTCCTCGCCCTTCGCGCCGCATCGTCCTCCACCGCCTCGTCCCCCGCTTCGGCAATGAGCCACGCCAAGGCCAAGGGCGGCGGCGCAGGCCGCGAGCGCAAGGAGGGCGGATCGGCGCACTGGACGGGGCACATCCAGGTGAGACTGCGCAGCGCGCGCCGAGTCGCCCGGCCAATGTCGGCGCGTGCAAGTTCGAGAGTCGCGCGCGCGCGCGCGCCGGACACTCGCACATCGTTGCACCGCCAATCGCAGGCGCTATGGTCGACCTGCGACCAGTACCCGAAGGCGCGCGCGCTGCGAGGATGGGCACGCGCCTTCGCGCGTCCGTCGTTCGGGCGCGGTGCCGCCGCCGCTCTCACCGCCGCGCGCGCGCTCTCACGAACACCCGACGACCCTCGACCCCTCCCCCCGCACAAAAACAAAAAACACCCCAACCAAAAAACAGCTCATCGCCCCGGACAACTCGTCCGCCGTCCCCTCGGTCCTGCTCTTCACCGACCAGGAGCGCTACCTCTTCAACGCCGCCGAGGGCGCCCAGCGCGTCCTCCGCGAGAGCCGCGCCAAGCTCAGCCGCGTCGGCCACGTCTTTGCGACGCGCAGCGCGCCCAGCGCGATCGGCGGGCTCGCGGGCCTGCTGCTGTCGGCCGCGCCCGCCCCCGGGGCCGACGGCGCGGCGGCCTCGGCGGCGGCGGGCCTCATCGAGCCGCCCGTCGCGGCGCACCTGTACGGGCCGCCGGGCATGCGCGCGTACGTGGACGCGTTCCGGCTGTACGCGGCGCCGCCGCAAGGGGCGCTAGAGGTGCACGAGGTCGGCCGGGGGGGGGCGGGCGGCAGGGCGGCGGCGGCGGCGGGGGGAGGAGAAGCGGCGGAGGCCTCCTCGCCGCCGATCCACGCGTCCGGGGTGGTGTCGGTGACGCCCGCGCTGCTGCGGGCGGTCGACGGAGGGGGGGACGACGAGGCGGAGGAGGAAGAGGCGGGCGCGGACCAAGAGGAGCAGCGGGCGGCCGAGGCGTCTCGCAAGCGGGCGGCGGGCGGCGCCGGCGACGCACGCGGCGACGACGACGACGACGCCGCCACCGACGCGCGGGGCGGCGCCGACCAGCAGGGCAAGCGCTCGAAGACCTCCGGCCGCGACCACGCCGACGGGCTCGGGGCTCGAGCCGGGGGCGTGCGCCGAGGCGGCGGCGGCAACGGCGCCCCCGGCGCCCCCGGCGGCCCCGCCGCGCCGCCGGCCTGCGCGTGGGTGTGCCGCCTCGCCGACCTCCCCGGCAAGTTTGATCCGGCCAAGGCCGCGGCGGCGGGGGTCCCCCGCGGCCCGCTCTGGGGCGACCTCCAGCGCGGGCGCGCGGTGGTCTCGGCCGCGGGCGCGACCGTGCAGCCCGCGGACGTCATGAGCCCCCCGACGGCCCCGGGCCCCGTGCTCGTGGTCGTCGACTGCCCGACGGCCGCGCACGCGCGCGCGCTGGCCGCCTCGCCCGAGCTGGCGCGCGCGCAGCGGGACAGCCGCGCGAGTGCCGCCGCGGACGGCCGCCTGGTCGTCGTCGCGCACCTGTCGCCCGAGAGCGTGCAGGGCGGTGCAGCCTACCGCGCTTGGGCGGCCGGGTTTGGCGCGCGCGCGCGCCACCTGTCTCTGCCCGCGGGAGGGGCGCGCCCGCCGGCCGCGCGGCGCGCGCTCGAGCTGCAGGCGCGGCTGCACGCGGTCGAGCCGGCGCTCTTTCCGCTGGCGCCGCTCGCGCGCTGCGAGGGAGACCCCGGGGCGGCCGCGGCGGCGCGCGCGGCGGCGGCCGACGCGCACGCGCGCGCCGCTGCCGATGCGCAGCGGCAAGCCGCCGCCGTCGTCGTGCCGAGCGGCCACCTGCACCGGTACACGCTCGCGCCTGCGCGCGCGCAGGGCCTCGTGCTCGAGGACGCGCCCGAGGGCATCGACGTGGTCACCGAGGCCCGCGAGCTGCTGGGCAGGCACGCGGCCGTGGCCGAGGCGGTCGCGGCGGCCAAGGCAGAGGCGGACGCGCTCAGGAAGCGGGCGGCGGCTGCACCATTGCCGCCTGGCCTGCCCGCGTGCCTGGCCGCGGGCGACCGCTCGCAGGGCGCGCTGACGCTGCTGGGCACGTGCTCGGCCGTGCCCACGCACTACCGCAACGTCAGCTCGTACCTGCTGGAGACGGGCGGCGTCGCGGGCGAGGAGGAGGAGGTGGAGGAGGAGGAGCGGGCAGGCGGCCGGCTGCCGCCCGCGCCCCGGCCCATGAAGGCGGGCCTCCTGCTCGACTGCGGCGAGGACTGTGTCGGGCAGCTCGAGCGCGTGTTCGGGCGCGAGGGGGCCGCCGAGCGCGTCGCGCGCCTCGCCGCCGTCTGGGTGTCGCACATGCACGCCGACCACCACGGCGCGCTGTACGGCCTGCTGGAGCGGCGCGCCGCGCTTTCCGCGGCGGCGGCAGCGGCGGACCGGGGGGCGCCGCCTTCGCCCGAGCCGCTGCTCATCATCGGGCCGTGGCCGCTGTTCCGCGTGCTGACCACGTACGTGGCGGCTATGCCGCACCTGCGCGACAGCTTCCTCTTCCTGCCGTCGCCTTACCTGGCCGCGCAGTACGCGGAGCACCAGCAGAAGCAGGACCAAGGCGCCGCTCCGGCCAACACCAACAACACCGCCAGCGCTCCCAACGCCCGCCCGCCCCCGCCGCCGCACATCCTCGCCGCCTACGAGCGCGCCAAGTCGTCCCTCGGCCTCTCCGAGCTCTGGGCCTTCCACGTCGAGCACGTCGCCCACTCGTTCGGCCTCCGCGCCGCGTCGCAGGCGGGCGGGTGGTCGTTTGTCGCGTCGGGTGACACGCGGCCCTGCGCGGCCGTCGAGCGCGCGGCGCGCGGGTGCACGCTGCTGCTGCACGAGGCCACGTTCGACGACGAGCTGGCGGGCGAGGCGCTGGCCAAGCGCCACTCGACCGTGGGCGAGGCTCTGGGCGTGGCGCGGCGCGCGGGCGCGTACCGCACGCTGCTCACGCACTTTAGCACGCGGTACCCGCGGCTGCCGCCGCCGCGCGCTGCGGTTGTTGCGGCGGCGGCGGCGGCCGACGACGGGCCTGGGGGTGGCGGCGGCGGCAACCCGGAGCCCGCCTTTGCGCTCGCGTTCGACCTGATGACGATCAACCTGGCGGACCTGCCGGCGCTGCCGGCCACGGTCGCGCCCCTCGACGCCATGTTTCGGGCTGCGTACGAGAGCGACGCGATTGGGGACGACTAGTCGACTGCCATCCCGATGGCGCGCGCGGCGGCGGCGGCGGCGGCGGCCCGCTCATGTCGCCTGTCTCTCTCTCTCTCTCTCGCCGCAGCTTCAGAATCAATGACCTAGCGGACCAAACTCCTAGCTGTAGACGACGACCACCTCGACATCGAATCCCAGACGCGCGCGCGCCCGCGCGTCCCTTGAACGAGCACGGCGCGCGCGCGCCGGCGCTCCTGGTCTCGACTTTCCGACATCAACCGCAACTGCGCCCGCGATGGGCAAGAAGAAGGGCGGTGGCGGCAAGGCCGGTGGTGGAAAGGGCGCGCCTCCGCAGGAGATCCCCCAGGAGATCGAGGAGGAGTTTGTGGCGATCGAGAGCATTTTCGCGGGCGATTTTTCGCTGCACGAAGACCGCCTTGGTTTTTCGCTGCACATCGTGCCCGAGCTCGGCGGCTCGGCGGAAGACAACTACGTGTCCGTCGAGCTGCTCTTCCGGTGCGTCGTGTCTCGAGCGTCTTCGTCGCTGCTCCTGTCGCCGCCGCCGCCGCCGTGCGCCGCCGTCGCTCGCTCGGTCGGCGTCGCGCCTCAACCCCTCAACCCACTACCCTCACCGCTCGCGCCCCATCTTCCCGTCCCCCCGACCCCGCCCCCCCTTTTCCCCCCCCAAAAAAACGGCGTCGCGCCTCAACCCCATCTTCCCGTTCCCCCCGACCCCCCCCCCCGCCCCAAAACAAAAAAACAAAACAAAACAAAACACCACAGGTACACCCCGGGCTACCCGTCGACGCCGCTCTCGCTGCGCGTCAAGTCGGCCGTCGGCCTCTCGGACCGCGAGCAGCGCGAGCTCCAGCGCCGCCTCTCGGACGCCGCGTCGCGCTTCGCCGAGACTTCGAGCGTGTGCGTATTCGACGTCGTGACGGAGTGTCAGGACGCGCTGAGGCCCCTGAACGCGGCGGCACGGGAGCGGGCGGCGGCGGCGGCGGCCGAGGCAGCCGCAGCGGCGGCCCGGGGGGACGCCGAGGCGGCCGCGGCCGCGGCGGCGGACGCGGCCGCGCCGCAGTCCCTGTGGCACGCGATGCAGCAGCGCGCGCTCGAGGACGACGCGGGGGCCGAGGCCGAGGCGGAGGCCGCGGCGGTCGCGGCGGCGGCGGCCGCGGGCGACGGGCTGCTGCTGCTCGGCCGCGGCGGGGGGGACGGCGCGGCCCTCGGGTCCGCCGACGACGACCGGGAGGCGTGGGACCCCATGCCCATGCTGTTTGGCGGCAGCGGCGAGTACGGCGGCGGCGGCGGCGGCGGCGGTGGCGGCGACGACGACGACGACGGCGCGGCCGAGCTGTCGCTGCTGGCGGCCGCGGGGGCGCAGCAGCAGCAGCAGCAGAGGGGGGCGGCGGCGGCGGCGGCCGCGGCGCGACAACGGCAGCAGCGGGCCCAGCAGCAGCAGCAGCAGCAGCAGCAGCAGCAGAATCGAACAGCGGCCGCGCAACAAGCAAAGCCGCCGCCGCCGCCGCCTGCCGAGGCGAGCGTGCCCTCGGAGCCCGCCCCGCCGCCTGTCCTGCCCGCTGCGCCGGCTGACGACGCAGCAGCAGCAGGAGCAGCAGCCGCCGCCGCCGCCGCCCCGGGCGCCTCCTTGACGCGCCGCGCCTCGACCCCGGGCCTCCTCCACTCGTCGTTCGGCCGCTCCTCGACCGGCAGCCTCCCGCGCGAGCTGCGGCAGCTGCTGAGGAGCGGCCGCTCGGGGCGCCTGCCGCCGGCGGCTGCAGCGGACGATGCCGCCGCCGCAGCAGCGACATCCGCCGAGGCCGCGACGGCTGCAACGACCGAGCAGCAGCAACAGCAGCGCCGGCCGTCGCCGCCGGCCGGGGGCAACAACAAGCTCTGGCGCCGCGGCAACGGCAGCGGCGGCAGCAGCGAAAGCGAGAGCGACGACGGCGGCGACACCACGACCACCACCCCCCCCAGCAGCAGCAGCGACGACGACGACGACGACAGCAGCAGCAGCAGCAGCAGCGGCGGCAGCAGCAGCAGCACCACCAGCTTGGCCGACCTCGCCGACCCCGGCGAGGACCGCCCCTCGATGCGCGCGCAGCTGCTGCTGGGGCACAGCATCATGCTGCTCGCCGCGCAGGGCGCCCTCGGCTCCTCGGGCGCCGCCACGGGCGCCGACGCCGTGGCCGCGGCGCTGCAGCGCGCGGGCCTGCTCCCGCGCTGGGTGCACTGGCTGCTGCGCAACCCGGGGCGCTTCGGCCGCGTCTTCCGGCGCGCGTTTGCGGCCGAGATCGCGGCGGCGGCCGGCGGCGGCGGCGGCGGAGGATCCAAAGCGCCCCGGCGCGCCTTGGCGGCCTCGGAATCGGGCGACGGCGCACTCGCGCGCTTCTGGAGGGAGCCTGCGATCGTGGCGGGAGGGGGCGACTCTTCGTCGTCGTCCGGGGCGGCGGCGGCGGCGGCGCAGAGGAGGCGCCGCGAGGGCTCGCCGTCGCTGCGCACGTCGAGCGGCCCGCTCGCCGTCGCGGCTGCCAGCGGGGCAGAGGCTGGTGCCCGCTCCGGCCAGCAGCAGCAGCAGCAGCAGCAGCCCGCCCCGCAACAGCAACAGCAGCAGCAGCAGCAGCAGCAGCAGCAGCAGCAGCAAGAGCAGCCGAGCCGCTACCGCAGCGACTTTGCCGAGCTCAGCCGCCTCGGGCGCGGGGGGTTCGGCGTCGTCGTCGCGGCCGCCAACCGCCTCGACGGGCGCACCTACGCCGTCAAGAAGCTGGCGCTCGGCCCGGCCTCCCTCGCGCCCTCCGCGGGCGGGGCCGCCGCCGAGGCCGAGAGGCGCGCGGCGTACGCGCGCGTGCTGCGCGAGGTCGCCACGCTGTCGCGGCTCAACTCGCCGCACGTGGTGCGCTACTACAACGCGTGGTGCGAGACGATCGCGTTCCGCGAGGGCCTGCACGCGGACGAGCTGGCGCTTCTGGTGCAGGGCGCGCGGGCGGCGGCGGCGGCGGCGGCGGCGGCGGCTGTGACGACGGGCGGCGGCGGCGGTGCGGCTGCCACCGACGCGTCGGCGCTGTCGTTTGGAGACGACGACGACGACGACGACGACGGCGACGACGACGACGACGACGACGAAGACGACACCGAAGAACTCTCGTCCATGTTTGCCTCGTCCTCGCTCGCCCCTCCTCCGGCCAGCGACGGCCCCTCCTCGAAGCGCCGCTCGGCGCGCGCCGAGCGCCTCGCCCGCCGCCGCGCCGCCGCCGCCGTGGCCGGCCCCCAGCAAGTCCTGTACCTGCAGATGGAGTACTGCCCGCGCACGCTCGCGCAGGCGCTCGACGCGCCCGGGGGGCTCGCCGAAGAGGACGCCTGGGACGCCCTGCGCCAGCTGCTCGTGGGCCTGCAGCACCTGCACGGCGCCGGGATCGTCCACCGCGACCTCAAGCCGGCCAACATCTTCTTCGCGAGCGACGGGTCGGTCAAGCTCGGCGACTTTGGGCTCGCGCGCGACGTGGTGGCCGTGCAGGCGGCGGCGGTCATGCAGGCGCAGGCGCAGGCGCTGTCGGCGTCGGCGGCGGGCGGCGCGGACGGCGGCGGCGGCGGCGGCGGCGACCCCGCGGCGGGCCTGGCAGCGATGGCCGCCGCGCGCCACATAACGGGCGCGGCCAGGCACGCCTCCTCGCTCACGCCGCCCCCGGGCGGGGCTCCCGACGGCGCGGCAGCGGCGGCGGCGGCGCTGGCGGAGCAGCAGACGATGACGGGCGCGGCGGGCACGTACCTCTACATGGCGCCCGAGCTGCTGTCGACGCCGGGCCCTGCCGTCGCCACCGACGCCGACGGCAGCGCGCCGCCCGCCGCCCGCCGCGACCCGGCCACCCGCGCCGCGCCCGCTCCGCCCCCGCCGCCGCCGGCGCACCAGGCCGACGCCCGCGCGCTCGACATCTTCTCCCTGGGCATCCTCGCCTTCGAGCTGTTCCACCCCTTCAGCACGGGCATGGAGCGCATCACCCTCCTGCGCGACCTGCGCGACCGGGGCTTGCTCCCGGGGGCGTGGCGCGCGGCGCACCCGAACCAGGCGCGGCTGGTCGAGTGGCTGACGGCCCGCCGCCCGTCCGACCGCCCGACGGCGCGCCAGGTGCTCGACTCGGACCTGCTGCCGCTGCGCGTGGCGGACGAGCAGCTCAAGGACGTGCTGCGGTCGCTGCCGGCCAACCCGGACGCGTTCGACCGCACGGTCGAGGCCCTCTTTGCGATCAGCGGCGGCGGGCCGGTCTCGGCTGGTGGCGGCGGCGGTGCGGCCGGCGGCGGCAACGGTGGCGGCGCGTCGCGGCCGGCGGGAGCGTCCGCTTCGTCCTCCGCGGCGGCGGCGGCCACCGACGCCGCGGCCGCGGCCGTCGGCCTCGGCGCCGCGGCCGGCCAGCTCATCCGCCACCACCAGCAGCAGTGGTCGCGCGAGCAGCAGGAGCTCGAGGAGCAGCAGCGGCAGCAGCGCGAGCTCAGCAGCAAAAAGGGCGGCGGCAAGGGCGGGCAGGGGCGCTTGCCCCCCGCGCCGCCGCCTTCGCTCCCGGCGCCAACAAGCGGCAGTAACAGCAGCTTTGCGCTCAGCGAGCTCCCCGGCGCCCCCTGCGCCGCCCCGGTCGAGGCCGCCGACGACGTGTGCCGCCTCGTGCGCGCCATCTTTGCCACGCACGCGGCCGTGCCGATGGCCTCGTCGCCCGTCGGCCTCGCGCTCCCCGGCACGGGCGCCCTGCCGCGCGACGCCGTGCGCGTGCTCGCGCCCAGCGGGCAGCAGCTCGCGCTGCGGTACGAGATGCGCCTGCCCTTCGCGGCGTGGCTCGCGCAGCAGGCCGCGCTTGCCGGGGCGCAGTACGGCGGCGGCTTTGGCGGCGGGGCAGGGGCCGCCGTCAGCGCGGCGGGCGGCGGCGCCCCGCCCTGCGCCCTGCTCCCCGGCGGCGCGGACGGCGGCGGCGTCCGGCGCTATGAGATCGCGCGCGTGAGCCGCGCGCGGCGCGGCGGGGCCGGGCGCACGGGCGCGCTGCCGACCTCGTTCTTGCAGGCCGACCTGGACATCGTGGCCCCTCAGCCCCCTCAGCTGCTCGCGGCGGCTGCCACTGCGGCCGCAGCGAGGAGCGGCGGCAAAAAGGGGGGCGGCTCGGCCGCCGCCGCCGCCGCCGCCGCCGCCGCCCCGACCGCCGCCGCCATCGCGGCGGGCCTGGCCGAGCGCGCGCTCGTCGACGCGGAGGTCGTGCGCGCCGTCCTGCGCGTGCTCGACGCGCTGCTTCCCGAGCTTTCGGTTGCGTCCGGCGGCCTCTCGAGCGCCTCGCCCCTTCCCATCACGTACGAGGTGCGGCTGGGCCACCGCGCGCTGCTCGAGGCGACGGCCGTGGCGCTGGGGCTGCCCAGGGGGGGCGGGGGCGGCGGCTCTGGCGGGGCCCCGGGCGCAGGAGCGGCGACGGGCGCGGGCGGCAGCGGCGGCGGCACGGCCGCCGCCGCGCTCTCGCTCCTGCGAACGGCGGCGCACCTGTCGCCCGCGCGTCCCGACCTCCGCGCGCGCGCGTGGCCGCCCATCCGCTCGGCGCTCGAGGGGCTGGGCGTCGACGCGGGCCCGGCCTCGCGCTGCCGCCGCGCCGTGCTCGCGCTGCCGGGCGAGGCGCTCGCGCGGCTCGGCGACGCGCGCGCCTTTGTCGCCGAGGCCGCGGACCCCGCGGGCGCGGCGGCGGCGGCGGCCGCGGCGCAGCAGCAGCAGCACCAGCAGCACCAGCAGCAGCGGCTCGCGGCTGGAGGCGGCGGCCGGCGCGGCGGCGTTCCGACGATGCCCGCAGCCGCGGCGGGCGGCTCGTCCTTTTCCGCCGCCGAAAGTCAGTCGGCGGGCGGCACGGGCCTGCCCCCCAACGCCGCCCCGCTGCTGCCGCGCAGCGCCGTCGACGCGGTCGCGACCGCGCTCGAGGAGGTGGCCGCCGTGTGCCGCCACCTCGTCGCCTGGGGCGTGCCCTCGCCGCAGCTGCTGCTCGACCCGCTGCTGCTGGCGCCCGCCGCCGACTTCTACTCTGGCGTCGTCTTTTCGGTCCACCTCGTCGTGCCGTCGGCGTCGGCGCTGGTCGGCGGCGCGGGCGCGGGCCTCGCGGCGGTGGCCGCGGCGGCCTCCTCCTCGTCCGCCCCGCCCATCACCACCCTGCCGGTCGCGGCCGGCGGGCGCTACGACGGCCTGCTGCGCGCGCTGTGGTCGCCGGCGGCCCTCGCGACCTCGGGCCCGCCCCCGGGCGCCGCCGGGGCGACGCTCAACGTCGAGCGCCTGGCGCGCCTGCTCGCGCAGCGCCGCGCGCAGACGGCCGGTTCTGCTGCCGCCGCTGCGTCCGCCGCTGCGGCCAGCGCCGCCCACTACTACTCCCCCTACGGCGGCGGCGCGGGGCCCGGCGCCTTTTTGCCGCCCTCGCGCCCGGACGTGCTCGTCGTCGCGCGCGGCGGCGGCGGCCTGCTGGCCGCGCGCATGGAGCTCCTGGCGCAGCTGTGGGCGGCCGGGATCTCGGCCGAGCAGCTGCCGCGCGCGGCGCCGACCTTGTCGGAGCAGTACGATTACGCGCGGCAGCGCGGGGCGCGCTTCATGGTCATCCTCGACGCGCGGCTGCTGCAGCAGCAAGGGGGCGGGGGCGGCGGGGGCGGCGAGGGCGGCGCGGCGGCGGCGGGCCTCGCCTATTCTGCTGCGGCCGCCGGCCCCCTGCCGGCCCAGCACTCGGGCGCGCTCAGCCCGGCCGACTCGCTCCCGGCCGCGATGGCGAGCGCCGACTCGGCGGGCGACCCGGCGGCGGCGCTGCTGCAGCAGCAGGACGCGGCGGCGGCGCAGGCCGTGCCCGTGCGCGTCAAGTCGCTCGAGAGGCGCGGCGAGGATGTGACGCTGCCCGTCTCGGAAGTCGGGCGCTACCTGGCCTTGGCGCTCGAGCAGCAGCAGCAGCAGCAGCAGCAGCAGCAGGGGGCGGCGGGCGGCGGCGGCGCGGCGGGCGGCAACAACGAGGGCGCCGCCCCGTCGGCCGCCGCCGCCGCCGCGCCCGCGCCGATGCCGTACACGGGCGGCGGCGGCGTCTGGGGCGGCTTCCTCCCGCCCGGCCTCGCCGTCAGCACGGGGAGCTTTGCCCTGAACTCGCTCGTGCGCGCGCCCTCGGTCGGGGATTTGTCTGCGTTTGCTGGCGTTGGCGGCGGCGGCGGCGGCGGCGGCGGCGCCCTGTCGTCCGTCGACGAGGGCGGCGAGCCGCCGTCGTCGTCGCCGTACCAGCGAAACGTCGGGTCGCTGCACGGCGCGCACCACGGCGGCCACCGGCATCGGCACCACCCGAGGTGATATGCTCGGCATTGGAGAGATCCGATAGACAGGACGTCGTTTAAAACGCGCTCGCGGCGCCCCCCTCTTTGGGGCGCCCCACCCAGCTACAAATCTTCAGAGCTTTTTTCTGCTCTCTCTCTCCCCCTCACGCCGCCCGCGCCTTGGCAAGAAGCGCCGAGTGAATCGGGCAGGGGTCCGCCCGCCCCTCGGCCGCCGCCTTGGCCGACAGGCCCTCGAACCACCCGTTGCGCCAGTCCTGCTCCTTGAGGGCCGTGGGAAAGTGCGCGACGCTCCGCGCGTAGGCGCGGAGGCGGGCGACGGTCTGGTCGCGGGGCCGGGGGTCTTCGGCGCCGAGCGCGGCCGCGCCGGCCGCCCCCAGCTCGGCCAAAAGGGCCGCCACCTCGTCGCCGTGGTCGCGCTCCACCTCGCCCACGGTGATCCCGCCGTGCACGGCGCCCACGAGCATGAAGGCGCAGATCCACGCGAGCTTGTCGAGCATGGCCAGCGTGAAGTCCTGCTTGCCGAGCACGCGGCACGCGAGCCCGCCCGCGGCCAGGCGCGCGGCGACCGCCTCGGCGTGCGGGCCGTGCGCGGCCGTGAGCCCCGAGGGGTCGAGCTCGGTGACGCCGTCGGTGGGCTTGTCCCCGAGCTTGGCCACCGCGAAATAGACGAGCACCTGGGTGTTGGCGCCGAGCCCGCGGGCGTCCAGCCACGGCTGCAGCATGCCGTTTTGCAAAAAGACGAGGTCGGCCCGGCGCGCCGGGGGCGTCGCGTCGACGACGGCCTGCAGGGCGTCGTTGCGCGTGGCGACGAGGATGGGCCCTGTGGGGGGGCAGCGGGCCGGGTCGAAGGCTTCGTTGCGGCGGAGGACGACCTGTTTTTGTTGTTGTCGTGTGTTGTTGTGCATTGTATATGGCGGGTGGGCGGGATTGGTTGTTTCAGAGGGAGCAATAGAGGCGCGGCGGCGCGGGGGCGGTGGCGGCAGCGGCCATCGGGTCGGCTGCGCGTGGCGAGTCGCTTCTTTTGACTGCCTCATTCCGAGTCACGCAGCAACTCACGTCACCCCCGGGGCCCATCTCGACGAGCGCCTCGCCGACGCGGCCGCCGCCGTAGATGGTGAACGGCTGCTGCTGCTTGGTCGCGGCAGGCGCCGACGGCGCCGTCGTCTTGGGAGCGGCCATCGGCGGGCGGCGGCAGAGGCGAGGCGCCGGCGAGGCAAGCGCGCGCTGCGGCAGGCGGATGCGGGAGGTCGACATACGTCACGTCGCGATTCGCGTTGGCGTGTTCGTGCGACGGATTGGCTGGGAGATGGAGGTTCTGCGGGCGCGAAGAAGTGACCAGCAAAAAGTTGGAGGTTGATGATGCGTCCGAGTAGCCGCGCGCGCGCGCGTCGGACAGCAATCGGGTCGGCAATCACACTGGTGTGTTGATGAAGATGTGCGTGTGTGTGTGTGTGTGCCGTGAGCGCGATTGGCGTTGCGCGAGCGGTGGGTCGATCAAGGAGGACAGCAGCGGGATTCTCGCCCGCGAGCGCCGCGCCCCGGGCGGCAGCGGCGGCGGGCGTCCGCTCGCCCGCCGCCCCTTCACCTCTTCCCCTCCCTCGCGCCCGCTCGCCAGGCAAACGCCGTCCTTTTCTCTTCCCCCATCATTACACGGTGCAAAACGCCATCCACGCTTGCACCATCAGCCACGATGCCGCCCCCACTGCTGACCGCGCGGGCACTGGAGCTGTCGCGGCGGAGCACGGCGACGAATGTCGGCGCCTCCTCCGGAACTCTTCGCGCTCCGCCCGCCAGCCGCGCCATCGCGACGCCGCGCCAATCCGCCGGCCACGTACTCATGCATGATACCTCCTTCTCGCCCGCATCGCACGCGCGCGCCGCACCCCTGCGCGCCGGCGCCGCCGGAAGGGGCGGCGCTGGCGGCGGCGGCGGCGACAACGGCGGCGGCGGCGGCGGCAGAGGCCGGCGGGCCAGCGCCCCCCCGGCGGCAAACAACGATCAGCAGCAGCAGCAGCAGACAGACAGCAGGCGCCCGCCCCGCCCGCCGACGCGCGAGGAGCTCGACATGGACGTCGAGGACATGTTCCTCGACGACATGGAGGCCGCCGAGCTGCGCCGCCAGCTGCGCCGCCAGTCGGGCGGCAGCCTGGCCGAGCGCGCCGAGGCGCTGCGCAAGCGCGCAGACGCGGGCGAGGAGCTGGGGGCGGGGAGGGACGGCGCCAGGGGCAGCGGCCGCACCGGCGGCGGTCGCGCCCGCTTCGACAACAACGACCGGCGGCAGCCTCGCGACTATGGCAACGAAGACAGCGACGGCCACGAAAGCGACGACGGCGACGACGGCGAGGGTCGGCAGCGTCGGCAGGAGCAGAAACCGCGCGCGCCGCCGCCGCCGCCGGCCGCCGCCACCTTTTTCGCGCCCAAGTCGTGGGCGGACGTCGGGGCCACGGCCGAGGTGTCCGATGCCCTGCGCGCGCTCGGCTTCCCGCGCCCCTCGTACGTGCAGGCGGCGTCGTTCCCCGCGCTCCTGGCCCGCATCGGCGACGCCGCCGGCGGCCGCAGCCCGGGGGATGCCCATCCCTCCTCCTCCTCCTCCTCCTCCTCCTCCTCCTCCTCCTCCTCCTCGTCGGCACTGGCCCCGCCCGTCTTCCCGCACGTGGCCGTGGCCGACCAGGCCGGCAGCGGCAAGACGCTCGCCTACCTCGCGCCCCTCCTGCAGGAGCTGCGCGAGGAGGAGCGCGCGCTCAACGGCGGCGCCTCCGCCTCCTCCTCCTCCTCCTTCTCCTCCGCGCCCGCGACCAAGGCGCGCGCCCCGCGCCTGATCGTGCTCGCGCCCACGGCCGAGCTCGCCCAGCAGGTCGGCGCCGTCGCGCGCCGCCTGTCCGAGGCCGGGCTGCGCCACCGCCGCGCGGTCGTCACGGGCGGCGAGGCCGACCCCCGCGAGCGCCAGAAGCGCTTCCGCACGCAGCGCGAGCTGCTGGCCGCGGGCGTCGACCTCGTCGTCGCGACGCCCGGGCGCTTGCTGGAGCACTGGCGGCGCGGGTCGCTCGACCTGTCCGAGGCGCGCGCGGTCGTGCTGGACGAGGTGGACGTCCTCTGCGCCGGCGGGGCGCCCGCGGCGGACGGCGGGGTGGACGGCGGCGGCGGCGGCGGAGGGAGCTCGGGGCACCGGGACGCGGTCGGGCCGCTGATCGAGGCGGCGCGGCGCGAGGTCGGCGCCGCGCGCGCGCGCAAGGCGGCCAGGGCGGCGGCGGCGGCGGCGGCGGCGGCGGCGGCGCCTTCCGCAGCCGCTGGTGCGCCCAAGCCCGGCGCCGCCCCGGCCGACCTGACGACCGCCCTGGCCGACGCCTTCAAGCGCAGCCCGGCCTCGTCTGGCCGGCGCGAGGACGCCCAAGGCGACCGAGACGCCGCCGCCGAGCCTGCCTCTGCCTCCACCGCCGACGGCCCGCGCTTTGTGCTCGTCTCGGCCACCATCCCCGCGGGCGCCCTCGGCGCGCTGCGCGAGCTGTTCCCGGGCCTCGTCGGCGCCTTCGGCCCGGGCCTCCACTGCACCAGCCCGGGCCTGCGCGAGGAGCTCGTCGACTGCTCCGGCGGGCCCGGGGAGCCGTCGCTCGAGAGCGGCAACGCGCGCAAGCTCGCCGCGCTGCGGACGGCGCTGCGCCGCGTCGGCGCGCAGCGCGCGATCGTCTTTTGCAACAAGCTGGAGACGTGCCGCCTGGTGGAGAACGCCATGCGGCGGTGGCGCGAGGCCGCGCTGTCCGGGGTTTCTGCTGGGGAGGGCGGCGAGGACGAGATGGAGGAGGACTACGCGGTGGAGGACGCGGCCGACGCCAGCCGGTGGGCGCGCGACAGCAACGGCGAGCGGCGCAGGGGCGGCGGCGGCGGCGGGGGCGTGTCGGCGGCGGCAGCAGCCAAGTCGGCGCCCGCGCTGCCGCAGCACTGCCACGAGCCGCTCGCGTACCACGAGGCCGTGCGCGACGAGCTGCGCAAGGCCAACCTCGTGCGCTTCCTCGAGCCGCCGCCGCCCGTGGCCGACCTCTCCTCCTCGAGCCCCGAGGAGGCGGCGGCGCTCGAGGTCGCGGCGGCCACGACGGCCGCCGCCGGCCGCCCCGGCCCGCTGTTTGGCGCACCCGCCCCGGCGCCCCCGCTCGCGCTCGTCTGCACCGACCGCGCCTCCCGCGGCATCGACACCTCGGCCTGCGGCCACGTCGTCCTCTTCGACTTCCCGCGCGACCCCTCCGAGTACGTGCGGCGCGTCGGGCGCACGGCGCGCGGCGCGCGCGGGCAGGGCGTCGCGACGGTGCTGGCGCTCGGGCGGCAGGTCCCGCTGGCGCGAGAGGTGCTCGCGCGCACGACGGCGCGCGCGCCCGTGCACCGCGTGCCGGACGTGCTGCCGGCGACCGTCGGCGGGGGTGGGGGGGTTGGGGGTGGGAGCGGTCAGTCCGGGGGCAACAACTACGGCGCGAGG
>Ga0315905_10002831_pt1 | contig 18119 bp, 11 predicted proteins | sample LakEriMetagenome_5_FD_203522 | JGI IMG/M metagenome (GOLD analysis project Ga0315905, IMG submission 203522) | Freshwater fungal communities from buoy surface, Lake Erie, Ohio, United States - Buoy 4 MA121 | ecosystem: Environmental > Aquatic > Freshwater > Lake | place: USA: Lake Erie, Ohio... | reverse complement strand
GCCAGAGCAGTAATCCCATGAACGAAGCCAGCGCGAGCAGATACCCGGAAATAGTGAATGCTTTCGGAGGATCCTGCTCACGGCGGATCACGCGGTTATGCGGCACGTTGCGCAATTGAAGTACCGGCGGTATCGCAAATCCAAGCAAAAGTAAGAGACCGGTCGCTACGCCCTGCACCAGCGGCATCCAGCCCGGCGGTGGCAGCTGAGTGGTCATTAGTGGACCCAGCCATTCCAGCAGCAGAAAATGTGCGCCAAAGCCGATGGCCGCACCAATCAAACTTCCGATGGTGCCTATCAGGATGAATTCAATCAGATAGATTAGCGTGACTTCGTTCTGCCTCAGACCAAGACAACGCAGCATGGCAACGGCATCCAGATGCCGCTGCATGAAACGTCGTGAAGCCATGGCAATAGCCAGCGCAGCCAGCATGGCGGTCAGTAAGCTGACCAGCGACAGAAATTGGCGGGCGCGCTCTAGCGTTGTTCGCATTTCCGGACGGCCCGTATCGAGCGATTCGAGTTGTACGCCACGTACCTCATTGACTTTGATTTCATTTTCCAGCCAGCGCTGAAAAGCGGCAATATTCGACGGATTTCCGGCAAGCTGCAGTCGATAAGTGATGCGGGAACCGTTTTGTACCAGACCGGTGGATTCAAGATCTTGTAATGCCAGCATGACGCGCGGTGCAAAGTTCATGAATCCTGCACCACGATCTTTTTCCAGAAGAATTTCGGCAGCGATTGTAAAACGTCGCTCACCGAGCGTCATTACATCACCCAGACGAAGCCCGCGTAATGAGAGTAGCGCTGTATCTACCCAGACCGTGCCTGCCTGCGGTGCACCCTTGGTGGTGAGCTCGGTGTTTTTGGTGCGCAGACGAAGATCACCCCGCAATGGATAGGCTGATGAGACCGCCTTGACCGCCACCAGACGTGTGTCTTCTGTCTCGGCGCGACCGGTGGTCGCCATGCTGGGAAAGCTAACGACATCGGCGCTGGTCAGACCGCGGGCAAGGGCTTCGGCGCGCCATGCTTCACGCAAAGGGTAATCGCTACGCACCAGTAAATCGGCACCCAGCAGCTCGGTCGCATCGCGCTCGAGTGCGGCATTCATGCGATCAACAAAAAATCCCACCGCTGACAAGGCAGCCACGGCAACCGCCAAAGCAGCCAGCAGAAAGCGTAACTCGCCGGCACGCCAGTCGCGGCGCGTCATGCGCAAGGCATGGCGCAGAGTCATCAACGCTTCAGAAACAATACGCATACAGGCTCTCCGAATACCCGCCCGCGATGTAGGCAGGCAAAGGGGGATTGTAAGAGACTGAGAGAAATCAAGCAGGCGGCCTGAAATCAGACCGTTAGTGGATGTTCTGATGGTAGAGACTTGTAGTACACAAAGGGTCTGGCGCTTGATGGCGACGCGGCAGATACCTTGTCATCTGGAGTGCTTTTCGAATTCTTCGGGCGTGCAATTAACGACACTGGATCCCGGCGTGCGCCGAGATGACGGGAGGAGTTTTACTTAAGGGCGTCAGGCTCCCGCACGACCTCTAGGGAGGAGTTCCATCTAAGGGCGTCAGGCTACCGCACGACCTCTAGGTATCACCCAACAAATCTGGCTGCTTGCTTACATGGTGTAACCCTTCATACCATCCTGATGACTACGTTCGAAATTTTCCTGACAAGGTGCGCAACGCTCTGCAAAAGGAATGGCCTGCAAACGTTCAAAAGGAATTTCATAACCGCAATTGATACATTCGCCATACGTGCCTCTGTCGAGTTTTTTTCGCGCCAGTTCTATCGCACGTAATTCATGCTTGTCGCGACCGACTGCTGCATTACCGATATCGATCGACAGATTGGCTAAAGATAAATCGCCGGGATCAGGGACTTCGCTGGCTAGCTGCACATACTCATCCTGCAGACTAACCTCGCGCTTAATGTCATCACGCAGATCTTGCTCGCGGTCGTTGAGCAATTGACACAAATACTTTTTTTGTTCCTGATTCAGGTTCTCCATGCGACTTCCTTGGTCTCGGGTGGATTGATGCGCAGCGAGGGCTTCGCATGAGTTGCAGGTCCGCCTCCACGACCCATTTTGTTGCGAGTGAAGCCGACTGAATTTGACACAAAACAATTACGCCACCGGTGTCAGCGATTTGATGAATCTGGGATTGGTCATGCAAAAAATCGATTTAAACCGGAGATTTCTCGAAAATTTGCACGAAAATATTGCAAATTTCAAAACAAAAACTTGCGTGAGCGCAGAGTGTCACCACCCGTTGATTTGTCTCAATCTCACACCGCTAGACATCAAAAAAAAAGTCGCTAGACTCCCGTTTCTGGTCATTAACTTCCCGCCTGACAAAAAGTGATCCTATGAATACTTATTTTGAAGACAGCCACTACACCATCGAACCACTGCCCCGCAGCAAAGATTTGATGAATGAATTTCTCGATGCCTCAATAAAAAGCCAAGGCAGCGCACGCGAGGACTATTTTTTGCGCGAAACCGTGCTGAGCCTTGCGAGGCTAGTGAAATCGGAACAGTTGGCAGATATGCGACAAAGCATTAACAAACTGATTCCTGCATCACTGCGTCCCAGACCGATTCGGCGTGGCAGAGGACGGCGCCGCCTTTTCATCCACTCAGGCCAGTCGGATTTGTTGCTGGGCCGCCCTGACTAAGAAGCTCAGTTCACATTCTGCAGGTGGGCCGCGGGAGCGTCCATGACGCGCATCATGGACGCCTGCGGTGGGTGTTGGGGGAAATCCTGTGCGGTTGTGTCTATACGGCAGCTGCGCCAGCCCGCCTCAGCGAGCTGGCCTGGATCACCAGGATCTTCAGTTTTGCAAGGCCTGCCGGATTTGCTCCAGCGAAGCCGGGTCTTCGATCGTGGTCAGGTCACCCGGATCCCTGCCTTCACACAGGGCTTGGATTGAACGCCGCAGCAATTTGCCCGAGCGTGTCTTGGGCAATAGGTTTACGCAATGGACACGTGAAGGTCGAGCGACTGCGCCGAGTTGTTTGTCCACCACGGCCCAGACTTCTTTCTCGAATTGCGCACGCGCCTCCGGCGTGGCCGTGCTTGAAGCAAGCTTGGGTATCACGAACGCAACAGCAACCTGACCCTTGAGCTTGTCTTCCACGCCGACAACCGCAACCTCGGACACGTTCGGATGGCTGGAAATGCTCTCTTCAATTTCTCGCGTACCCAGGCGATGCCCCGCCACATTGATCACATCATCGGTACGGCCCAGAATAAAGTAGTAGCCATCTGAATCACGGATGCCCCAATCAAAGGTGGAGTACACCTGTTCAGTTGCGAAATTTGTCCAGTAGGTGTTAATGAAACGCTGATCATCGCGATAAACCGTTTGCATGCAACCCGGCGGCAGCGGTCCCTCAATAACAATCACGCCTTTTTCATTGTCACCACAGAGGGCACCCGTGGCTTCATTGAGCAGCTTGAGCTTGTACCCAGGCATGGGCACACCAGGACTGCCAAGACGTGTGGGCTTGTTTTCAACGCCTCTGGCGACCGACAATACGGGCCAACCAGTCTCAGTCTGCCAGTAGTTGTCGATGATGCTCACACCCAATTCATCGGCAATCCACGCGGAGGTCGATTCGTCGAGTGGTTCACCCGCAAGATAGAGGGCCTTGAGCGATGAGACATCATGCTGCTTCATCAACTCGGGTGGCTGCTTTTTCAGCACGCGTACTGCGGTCGGTGCAGAGAACATGCGCGTGACCCTGTGTTTTTCAACGATCTGCCACCAGATACTGGCGTCAGGCCGCAGTGGTGTGCCCTCGTACAGTACCGTCGCCATGCCGGCAATCAGCGGTCCGTACACAATATAAGAGTGACCGACGACCCAGCCGATGTCCGAGGTTGAGAAATATGTTTCGCCCGGCTTGCCTTCAAAGATGTATTCCATCGACGCAGCCAGTGCCACAGCATACCCACCGACATCGCGTTGAACACCTTTGGGACGACCCGTGGTGCCGGAGGTGTACAGAATATAAGAGATATCCTCCGATGCCAGCCAGGTCACTGGTACATGAGCATGCATGTGTTGTTCACGCAGAGATGCGTAGTCGACATCACGACCGGCAACCATCTCCATCGCAACACGTTTGCGATCCACCAGCAGCACGTGTGCAGGTTTATGCGAAGACAATGTAATCGCCTGATCCAGCAGCGGCTTATAGGGCACGGGTTTGCCGCCACGAGAACCAGCATCTGCAGAGACGATCAATTTAGGCTGCGCATCTTCTATGCGCGTTGCCAGACTGTTGGAGGCAAAACCACCAAAGACCACCGAGTGAATCGCACCAATGCGCGCGCAGGCGAGCATCGCGAACACGGCTTCGGCGATCATGGGCATGTAGATCAGCACCGTGTCACCCTTGACCACACCCAGTGATTGCATGATCGCTGCCATGCGTTCAACTTCGGCCTGTAATTCTTTGAAGCTCCAGGTTTTCTCGGCGGGCGAGCCATCCGGTGTTTCAGTCGTGATCGCGATCAGTGCTGTCTGCTCACCCTGACATGACGCCCAGCGATCAACGGCGTTATGACAGAGATTTGTTTGACCACCGACGAACCAGTTCGCAAAAGGTGGACGGGAATAATCCAGTACCTGACTGAAAGGTACGTGCCAGTCGATGCGCTGTGCTTCCTTGCGCCAGAAGCTCTCTGGATCTTCAATCGACGTCCGATGGAAATCTGCGTAGTTCATCGTGCGCTCCTCACGTATTTCTTCTTTGGGTGGCGCTTGTAACCAGCACCTGTTTATTTTTCAGAGTCTCTATCAAAATTCAAAATGCGTCACCGGGAATGCGAACCCAGCCTTCCATCAGCACACGCGCACTGCGACTCATGATGGCTTTGGTGACACGCCACTCACCATTCACTTCGGTGGCTTGCGCACCTACACGCAATGTACCGGACGGATGACCAAAGCGCACTGCCTCGCGCGCACCACCACCGGCGGCTGTATTCACCAGCGTACCGGGTATGGCTGCAGCGGTGCCAATCGCAACGGCCGCCGTTCCCATCATCGCATGATGTAGTTTACCCATGGACAGCGCACGCACCAGCAGATCAATACTGCCCGCCTCGACCTTTTTACCGCTAGAGGCTTGATAACTCGCTGACTTGGCAACGAAAGCGACCTTGGGTGTGTGCTGACGACTGGCAGCTTCGTCCAGCGATTTTATCAATCCCATCCGCAGCGCACCATGGGCGCGTATGGTTTCAAATATTGCAAGCGCTTTGGCATCACCATTGATCGCGTCCTGCAATTCGGTACCCGTGTAGCCGATGGCGTCGGCATTCACAAAGACGGTCGGTATGCCGGCATTGATCATCGTGGCCTTGAGCACGCCCACACCCGGCACATCAAGATCATCGACCAACTGACCGGTGGGGAACATGGCGCCCCCTGCTCCGTCTTCATCCGCTGCAGGATCCATGAATTCGAGCTGCACTTCGGCCGCCGGAAAGGTCACACCATCCAATTCAAAATCACCGGTCTCCTGCACGGCACCATTGGCCATCGGTACGTGCGCAATGATGGTCTTGCCGATATTTGCCTGCCAGATGCGTACGACAGCGACACCATCACGCGGCACGCGCGATGCGTCAATCAGGCCATGACTGATCGCAAAAGGACCCACGGCCGCTGAAAGATTGCCGCAGTTGCCGCTCCAATCAACAAAGGCCTGATCGATGGATACCTGACCAAACAGGTAATCGACATCGTGATCTGCCTTTGTGCTTTTTGACAGAATGACGGTCTTGCTGGTGCTGGAGGTAGCACCGCCCATGCCATCGATCTGCTTGCCGTAGGGATCGGGGCTGCCGATGACGCGCAAGAGCAGTTTGTCACGCGCGGGGCCAGGCTTTTGTGCTGACTGGGGCAAGTCCTGCAGATGGAAAAAAACACCTTTGCTGGTGCCACCACGCATGTAGGTGGCGGGGATTTTTATTTGGGGTACGTGGGACATGGTTTACCTTTGTATCTTGTGTAGTGGTTCACAACGAACGCCGCTGGATCCCGGCTTTCGCTCACTAATGTAAGGAATGTTTTGACATCGTTTGTATTGATTCTGTACTGGTCAATTTATTGATTTCGATAAGAAAAATTTTTTTGCGCACATACAAAGACGCTGGATCCCGGCCTGCGCCGGGATGACGGTAGAAATTTTTAGGTCGCCTCAACAATGACTTTCACCCGGCTTGTACGGGGATGACAAATAAGAGCGCATTAGTCGCATAACTGCCCCTCCGCCTCGTACCGGAATGACTAATCCGAGACCTACGGCCCCAAAACTGTCATCACCTGCATGTGATGACTGCTGCGTGGGCGGATCGCATGCGATCCGAATTCCCCACTCGCTCCCGGCGCAAGGTGTAGCGGGAGTTTCATGCAGCATGCTGCATGCCCGCGAAACGGCACTGGCCTACTGGCCAGTGCGCGCCCTGCAAGGGGGGATCCAGTGTCTTTCTCTTTCATTCGGCTTTCAGACGTCTTACGCCGCCTTCGCCGATGCAAGAAAATCCTGCGCGAAGCGCTGCAGCACACCACCAGCGTCATAAATCGATAGCTCTTCATCACTGTCGAGTCGACAGGTCACTGGCACCTCGAGCTTCTCGCCATTTTTACGATGAATGACCAGCGTCAGATCAGCACGCGGCTTGCGCTCACCGATCACGTCATAGGTCTCTGTGCCGTCAATGCCGAGCGTCTTACGATTCACGCCAGCTTTGAATTCCAGCGGCATGACGCCCATACCAATCAGGTTGGTGCGATGAATACGCTCGAATCCTTCGGCAGCAATCGCTTCAACACCCGCGAGTCGCACACCTTTCGCTGCCCAGTCACGCGATGAGCCCTGACCGTAATCGGCACCTGCAATGATGATCAGTGGCTGCTTGCGCTCCATATACGTTTCAATCGCTTCCCACATACGCGTGACTTTGCCTTCGGGCTCAACACGCGCGAGTGATCCTTTTTTGATCTTGCCGTCGACCACACACATTTCATTCGTCAAGGTTGGGTTCGCAAAGGTCGCGCGCTGTGCGGTGAGATGATCACCACGATGCGTTGCATACGAATTGAAATCTTCTTCCGGCAGACCCATCTTCGCCAGATACTCACCGGCTGCGCTGTCGAGCATGATTGCATTCGATGGTGACAAGTGATCGGTGGTGATGTTGTCACCCAATACAGCCAGCGGTCGCATGCCTTTCATCGTTCGCTCACCTGCCAGTGCGCCTTCCCAATACGGTGGACGGCGAATGTAAGTTGATTGAGCACGCCAGTCGTACAAGGGATTCACCTTGGTGCCGCTGTCGGCCTGTATCGCAAACATGGGCTCATACACTTGACGGAAGTGCTGAGGCTTGACGCTGGATTTGACGATGGCATCAATTTCTTCATCGGTAGGCCAGATATCCTTGAGGCGAATCTCTTTGCCATCCACCACGGTCAGTACATCTTTTTCGATATCGAAACGAATCGTGCCTGCGATCGCGTAGGCCACCACCAACGGTGGCGATGCAAGGAAGGCCTGCTTTGCATACGGATGAATACGACCGTCAAAATTACGATTGCCCGATAGGACTGCGGTTGCATATAAATCGCGATCGATAATCTCTTGCTGTATCGTCGGATCAAGTGCACCGGACATACCATTGCAGGACGTGCACGCATATGCGACCACGCCAAAGCCCAGCTTTTCCAGATCACCCATCAGACCGGCTTCTTCCAGATACAGCGTCACTGCTTTTGATCCGGGTGCGAGTGAAGATTTCACCCAGGGTTTGCGGGTCAGGCCGAGCTTGTTCGCATTACGCGCGAGCAGCGCAGCGGCAATGACGTTGCGTGGGTTGGAGGTGTTGGTGCAACTGGTGATAGCCGCGATGATCACTGCGCCATCCGGCATCTGCCCGGGGACATCTTGCCATGCGCTGGCAATACCTTTCGCAGCAAGATCCGAGGTGGCGACACGTGCATGCGGATTGGACGGACCGGCCATGTTACGTACGACGGAGGACAAATCAAATGTCAGTACACGTTCATATTCAACGTTGGACAAACTGTCTGCCCACAGGCCAGCTGTTTTTGCATAGGTTTCTACCAGCGCTACTTGTTCATCAGCGCGGCCCGTAAGCTTCAGGTATTGAATCGTCTGCTCGTCGATCGAGAACATCGCAGCAGTCGCGCCATATTCCGGCGCCATGTTGGAGATGGTCGCGCGGTCGCCGAGTGTGAGCGCGCGCGCACCTACGCCATAAAATTCAAGATAAGCGCCGACTACTTTGGATTGACGCAAAAACTCGGTCAGCGCCAGCACAATGTCAGTGGCAGTAATGCCCGGCTGCGGCTTGCCGGATAAATCGACACCAATGATGTCAGGCAGACGCATCCACGATGCGCGGCCGAGCATGACGTTTTCTGCCTCCAAGCCGCCAACGCCGATGGCGATGACACCCAACGCATCGATATGGGGTGTATGGCTGTCGGTACCAACGCAGGTATCAGGAAAGGCCAGGCCCTGCTGTGACTGTATGACGGGCGACATGCGCTCAAGATTGATCTGATGCATGATGCCGTTCCCCGGCGGGATCACATCGACATTCCTAAATGCGTGCTTGGTCCAGTTGATGAAGTCGAAGCGGTCTTCATTACGTCGGTCTTCAATCGCTCGGTTTTTCTCGAAAGCCTGAGGATCAAAACCACCGCACTCTACGGACAGTGAGTGATCAACAATCAGCTGCACAGGTACCACCGGATTAACTTTCGCAGGATCGCCACCCTGATCGGCGATCGCATCTCGCAAACCTGCTAAATCGACGAGCGCAGTCTGACCCAGAATGTCGTGGCACACCACGCGCGCAGGAAACCAGGGAAAGTCACGCTCGCGCTTGCGTTCAATTAGCTGTCCGAGTGACTCGATCAGAGTTGCGGGATCGCAGCGGCGCACGAGGTTTTCGGCAAGCACGCGCGAGGTATACGGCAGCTTGTCGTAGGCGCCGGGTTGAATTGCTTCGACGGCGGCTTTCGCATCGAAGTAATCGAGTTGGGTTCCGGGGAGGGGTTTGCGGTGGGCAGTGTTCATAGTTGGATGAGGTGAGTTTCTGTCAGAGGTATTTTGATGGGTTGAGCCTTGCTACGAAAGACGCTGGATCCCCCCTTGCAGGGCGCGTCATGGCGAGTACGCCATGACAGTTTCGCGGGCAGACCGCGGGCGGTCTGAAACCCCCGCTACACCTTTCGCCGGGATGACAATTTTGAGGTCAGCAGTTCTAACAACGCTATCCTGATGCAGGTCGAGCCAGAAAACTAGAACTTATACGTTGCACCTGCAGCAGCGATCTGGCTGGCCAGCCATACCTTGGCCCCTAGGAAGATACAGCGACATTCGAATCTCCAATGACTCGACGAGAGTTTTCAGCTTAACTTAGTGACATTAGACTTTTAACTTAGTGGCATTAGACTTTTAACTTAGTGGCATTAGATTTTTAGCTTAGTGGCATTAGGCTTTTGCAGGGATGACATTTTAAAAACTGTTGGACTGAAAATTGTCACCCCGGCGCAGGCCGGGGTCCAGCGTCTTTATTTCCGCTACAACAAATTACTTGCGCTTAGCGATAGGCACAAACTTCAAATTCTCCGGTCCAACATAATTAGCACTCGGGCGAATGATCTTGTTATCAATACGCTGTTCGATGATGTGTGCTGCCCAACCCGACGTACGCGAAATAACAAACAAAGGCGTGAACATCGCGGTAGGTACACCCATCATGTGATAAGACACCGCCGAGAACCAATCAAGATTGGGGAACATTTTTTTAGCTTCCCACATGACGGACTCGAGACGATCAGCGATATCAAACATTTTGGTCGAGCCGGCATCTTTAGACAGACGATGCGCAACTTCTTTGATGACCTTGTTGCGAGGATCGGAAATCGTGTAAACGGGATGACCAAAACCGATGATCACTTCCTTGTTTTCTACGCGCTTGCGGATATCCGCCTCTGCTTCATCCGGGTTGTCATAGCGCTTCTGAATTTCGAAGGCAACTTCATTGGCGCCACCATGCTTGGGGCCGCGCAATGCACCAATCGCACCTGTGATTGCTGAATACATATCCGATCCCGTGCCAGCGATAACGCGACCCGCGAAAGTGGATGCATTGAACTCATGCTCTGCATACAAGATCAATGAGGTGTGCATCGCCTTCTCCCACAATGCTGATGGCGGCTTGCCATGCAGCAGGTGCAGGAAATGTCCGCCGATGGAATCATCATCGGTTTCTACTTCAATGCGTCGCCCATTGTGACTGTAGTGATACCAGTAGAGCAGCATGGACCCCAGCGAGGCCATCAGTCGATCGGCGATATCACGCGCGCCAGGTGTGCTGTGATCTTCTTTTTCTGGCAAGACGCAGCCCAGCGCCGAGACACCCGAGCGCATCACATCCATAGGATGCGAGGAAGCCGGCAGCCATTCCAGCACGGCTTTCACGTTCGCAGGAAGGCCACGCAGCGCCTTGAGTTTTTGCTTGTATGCATTCAGTTCGTCAGTCGTTGGCAGCTTGCCATGTACCAGCAGATGCGCGATCTCTTCGAATTCACAGGCGTCAGCGACATCGAGAATGTCGTAGCCACGGTAGTGCAAATCATTACCGGTCTTGCCGACCGTGCACAGCGCCGTATTACCTGCGGTGACGCCAGAAAGGGCGACTGATTTTTTTGGCTTGAAGCCGCTTGCTTGTTGTTCGCTCATGAAGATGCTCCTGAATTTACTTGGATTTTTGTTGTGCAAATAATGCGTCGAGCTTTTGCTCGAAATCGTGATAACCGATGCGGTCGTAGAGTTCCATACGCGTCTGCATGGTATCGATTACATTCTTTTGTGTACCTTCGCGGCGCACTGTCATGTAAACATTTTCTGCTGCTTTGTTCATCGCGCGGAATGCTGACAGCGGATAGAGGACGATACCCACATCCGCCGTGCGCAATTCATCCACAGTAAACAAAGGCGTGGAGCCGAATTCGGTGATGTTGGCGAGAACAGGCACTTTCACCGCAGCGGCAAACTGTTTGTACATCGCCAGTTCGGTAATGGCCTCTGGGAATATCATGTCAGCACCCGCTTCGGCACAGGCAACTGCGCGCTCCATGGCTGCCTCGAGACCTTCGACAGCGAGCGCATCGGTGCGCGCCATGATGACGAAATTTTCATCCGTACGTGCATCAACTGCCGCTTTGACGCGATCAACCATTTCCTGCTTGCTGACGATTTCCTTGTTCGGACGATGACCACAACGCTTGGCACCGACCTGATCTTCGATATGCATGGCGGCTGCGCCGAATTTGATCATCGACTTCACCGTGCGCGCAACGTTAAATGCCGATGAACCAAAACCGGTGTCGACATCTACCAGCAGAGGCAAATCGCAGACGTCCGTGATGCGACGCACATCGGTCAGTACATCATCGAGGTTGGAGATACCCAAATCGGGCAAACCGAGCGAACCAGCGGCAACGCCGCCGCCCGAGAGATAAATTGCGCGAAAACCCGCGCGCTTGGCTAACAAGGCGTGATTGGCATTGATGGCTCCGATGACTTGCAGCGGCGACTCTTCTTGGATCGCCTGCCGGAAGCGCGCGCCGGGTGATTGCATACTCATAAATGATTCCTGTCGTGGTCTGTTTCAGGTAAGGGATACGTGCGTTGTATTGCAATCGGCATGCCACAGGCAAATTCGCCCGCAGCTCAAGGGTCTCTTGTCAAAATCCCCTTTGAAAACAGGGTTCTGCAAACCCGATGGGATCCAACTATCACTGAAAGCTTTGACGCGATGTTTCAATTCATGTTTCAATACTCAATCTTTATGAAACATTGCAACATCTGAAACATGGTACGTCCCTCCCCCAGTTCACGCGATCCAGCCGCCCGACCTGTCTTTTGGACAGTATCGATCTCTCGGCTGTTCGATCTATTTCGAGACATCACCCTGGAATATGACGACCGCGCGACCATCGAGCCCATACAACTGGGGTTTGAGGAGGCCGTCGCCCACATCCGCGAGCGTCTGCAAACCGAGCGCTGCGATGCGGTGATTTCTGCGGGCTCAAACGCGGCCTATCTGAAGAGTCGTTTGGCAATACCTGTGGTGATTGCCAAGGCCACGGGTTTTGATGTGATGCAGGCACTGGCGAGAGCGCGCAAGATCACGCCGCACATAGGCATGATTAATTATCAGGCGCCCTTACCTGAGCTGGAGGAATTTCAGCAGACCTTCGGACTGCCGATCGTGCAGCGTACGTATATCACTGTCGAAGACGCACGCGCGCAAGTCAGTGAGATGAAATCCGCAGGCATACAAGCCATCGTTGGCGCGGGCCTGATCACGGACCTGGCCGAAGAAGCAGGACTGTCCGGCGTGTTTGTTTACTCTGCAGCATCGATACGACAAGCGTTTGAAGATGCCTTCGATATTGCGCGTGCGACGCAACTCGAAACACCGCGCGGCAGACCCTATCCGGTGGCCGACAATCTCAAAGCCAAACATGGCCTGTCGGATCTGCGCGGTAGCTCTGACAGCATGCAGGCTTTGCGTCATACCGTATCGCTCTACAGCCGTTCGCCAGCGACGGTACTGATTGAAGGTGAAACCGGCACCGGCAAAGAACTCGTGGCGCAGGCAATTCACCGTGAAAGCCCGCGTGGTCAAGCAGGCTCGCGTCCTTTTCTCGCGGTGAATTGTGGTGCGATTGCAGAGTCGCTGCTGGAATCCGAACTGTTCGGCTATGAGGAAGGCGCTTTCACCGGCTCACGTCGCGGTGGTCATGCAGGCTTGTTTGAAGCAGCGCATCGCGGAACGCTGTTTCTTGACGAGATAGGTGAAATGCCGCTGGCACTGCAGACACGACTATTGCGCGTTCTGGAAGAAAAAGAAGTCGTCAGAGTCGGCGGTACCCGCCCTATTCCCGTTGATGTACGCATCATCAGCGCGACCCACTGCGATCTAGAACGACGGGTGACCACGGGTGAATTTCGGGCAGATCTTTTTTATCGCTTGGGGGTGTTGCGAATAGCGATACCGCCGCTGCGCGAGCGTCAGGATGATGTGATCGAGTTGGCCGCGTGGTGCCTGAAAAATGCCCTGGCAGAGATGGGGGTGCGTCCGGGTGCCAATCTGCGCGCGGAGTTGCAAGCCTGTGCCTCTGTGCTGCAGTCTTACCACTGGCCGGGCAATGTACGCGAGCTGCGCAATCTGATGCAGCGTGTGGCGCTGTTCCTGTCTGTCGAACCGTTGCAGGCGCTGACGCCGGCTTTTCTGAGCAAGCTTGCGCCGGAAATGCAGCAGGCCCCGGCCTTACCAGCTTTCCACGAGACGCAGCCGCCTGCGCCAGAGCTTGAGAGCGTGCTTGCACAGTTTGGTGGCAATCGCGCCGAGGCAGCGGCTTTTCTGGGCATCAGCCGCACGACCTTGTGGCGCCGCCTTAAATCCAATCAGCCGAATTGAAGCAAACGCGACATTTCCAAAAAATTCTCTCAAGTTTTATGCCCAACTGACGATCTCCTGATGGTCAAATTGTGTCTGACCCGGCGGAAGAAAACATCATGGAACAAAAAAAGTCTGAAGAACTTTTCGTGCTGCCGGCGGCCGGCAAGCAGCCAGGCGAACATCGTTGGACCCCAGGATCGGATGTCCAGTCGCTTTGGAAAAGTCACGGCTGGACGCCTCCCAGCGAAAAGCGACGCGCCGAGAAAAAACCGATTGAATCGCCCAGACCACCCCTGCACATCGTGCGTGGCTGACAAGTTTCAGTTGGCACCCAAATCAGTCATCCTTACCGCCATCAATACCCAGCTCCTGAATCTTGCGCGTGATGGTGTTGCGGCCAATACCTAAACGTATTGCAGCGTCGTTCTTGCGTCCGTGGGTATGCCTGAGCGCAGTTTTGATAAGTGCCGATTCGAACTGTCGACCGAGTGCATCCATAACTTCCGGCTTGCCCGCGGATAGCATTTTCGCCGCCTCGGTCTCCAGCATCATGATCCAGCCGCTGCGTTCCTCCGGCGAACCCACCAGAAGCGATGTAGAAGCCTGATTTATTTCAATTTTCGCCGGCTCCGCCATATCCGCAGGTGGCTGATACATAGCACCGATTGACGGCAAGGGCGCCACTGTTCCCGCAGTCAGTTCGGCCGGCAAGTCTTTGATTTCCACCATCTGACCCGGCGCCATGACGGTGATCCAATTACACAAATTTTCCAGCTGCCGCACATTACCCGGCAGATCAAGCGATGCCAGAAAATGCATCGCATGGTCCGACAAGCGCTTGGCCTCCACACCCAACTGGCGCGCGCTTTGCGCAAGAAAATGTCGCACCAGCAAAGGTATGTCATCGCGTCGTTCGCGCAAGGACGGCAAGCGCAGACGGATCACGTTCAGTCGGTGATACAAGTCTTCGCGAAACAAACCCTCACGTACCCGCTGCTCCAGATTCTGGTGCGTGGCCGCGATCACCCGTACATTCGCTTTAAGGGACTGATGACCACCGACCCGATAAAAATGCCCATCCGATAGCACGCGCAACAAACGTGTCTGGAGATCAAAGGGCATGTCGCCAATTTCATCCAGAAAGAGCGTGCCGCCTTCGGCTTGTTCGAAACGTCCGCGCCGCATCGCTTGCGCACCCGTGAACGCGCCGCGCTCATGGCCGAACAATTCGGACTCGAGCAAATCTTTGGGTATGGCCGCCGTGTTGAGCGCAATAAAGGGCTGTGCTGCTCTTGGGCTGTGTTTGTGCAGTGCGCGGGCCACAAGCTCTTTGCCCGTGCCGGATTCACCGGTGATCAGTACTGTGACGTTGGACTGAGACAGTCGTCCGATCGCGCGGAACACATCCTGCATCGCAGCCGCCTGACCCAAGATCTCGGGGGTCTCGGTCGCGGCCTGCTCATCACCGGATTCACGCAAGCTCTCTTCGAGTGCGCGCCGAATGAGTTCAACGGCTTTATCCAGATCAAAAGGCTTGGCAAGGTATTCGAACGCACCGCCCTGAAATGCCGCGACAGCCGAATCAAGATCGGAAAAAGCTGTCATGACAATCACGGGCAAACCGGGATAGCGGGTTTTGACGATCTGCAACAATTCCAGTCCCGACTCACCGGGCATGCGAATATCCGATACCAGCACCTGAGGTGTTCCCGATTCCAGCGCTGCCACGGCATCACGCACATTCGAAAAACTTCGTGTCGCCAGATTCTCGCGTGCCAGCGCTTTCTCCAGCACCCAGCGGATTGATTCGTCGTCGTCAACTATCCAGATTGGTTTCATTGTCCTTGCCTGAGCCTAATCATGCTGCCGCTGGTGCATACCCAGTCGACGGTTAGCACCAAATTGGTGCCATTATGGCGAAGCCAGCTTCAGTGTGCTTACCGGTATCCGGCGCTGCACGAGATCAGGGCAGCGCAATCAAGATACGGAAGTCGGTATAACCGGGCCGGCTCTCGCATTCAATCACGCCCAGGTGCTGCTGAATGAAGGTTTGTGTCAATGTCAGCCCCAAACCACTGCCGCCGTCTCTGCCAGAGACCAGTGGATAGAAAATTCTGTCCTTCAACTCAGCCGGTATACCTGGACCGTTATCGATGATATGCAAGTCTAGTGCCAGCCGATAACGGACCTTTGCGAGGGTGATCGAACGTGCAATACGACTACTAAAGACCAACTCCGCATCGCCTTGTGCAATTCGCGGTGCCAGTGCCTGCGCGGCATTGTGCGCGATGTTAAGCACCGCTTGAATGAGTTGCTCCTTATCGCCGCGAAAGTCAGGTAGCGACAAATCATAGTCGCGCCGTATGGCGAGGCCCTGCGGGAACTCCGCCATGATCAACGTCCGTACCCGCTCAAATACCTCGTGAATATTGACGTCACCAACGATTTGAGGACGTCGATGGGGTGCCAGCAAACGGTCTACTAGCGTCTGCAAACGATCCGACTCTTTGATGATGACTTGCGTGTACTCTCGCAAGTCTTTCAGGCCATGCCCCGGCAGCTCCAGCTCCAGCAACTGGGCTGCGCCACGAATGCCTCCCAAGGGATTCTTGATCTCATGAGCGAGGTTACGAATCAGCTCTTTGTTGGCCTGGGTTTGATCCAGCAGACGCTCTTCGCGATCCAGCTTGACCTGCTGCACGTTGGCACGCAACTCGATAAGCACCGGGTTCTCCGGATCGTCGATGGTGGTCACAATGATATTGACGTGCAAAGGCACACGCCCTATTCGCTCCAGCAGCATATCCTCGCGCTTCTCGTCAAACTGGCGAGTCCTCGCCTGCTCGAAGATGAGAGCGATTCTGTCACCGTTCATAAAAAGGTCGGACAGGCGCTGCTGGTGAAGTACTTTGAATGAGCTCTCCAGCAAGGTCTCTGCGGCCGCATTTGCGTAAGCGATACGACCCTGCTTTTCAAGGATGATCACAGCGGAGGCCAGCAGATCGAGCCCACCCAACGATGTCGATAAGATATTCACTCGGTCCCGGAAAAAGAAAAAGGCCGCTCAGCGGCCTGGATGGTACAAAGCTATGCGAGAGGGCTATTTTAAATTACCTATCTCTCGCTTCAGGGCTTCAATATTTTTTTCGGTTCGGAGAACGTCGTCTTTCATCTGGGCGACGCGTTCCTGATACTTCGCATAATTGCGCTCGCTGCCCAGACGCTCGGGCTCACCATTCTGGTAGTCACGCCGGAGCTCGGACAGTCGGGATTCCTCGGTTCGCACTTCTTCCATCAAAATTTGCAAACGGTCCTGATCGCGGCGCTTCTGAATCTGGCCGTCAATACGCGGAAAAGAGGGATCGATCGCCGCAGCCTTTGCCTGCTGATTGGCGGGGGGCGCGGGAATGGTTGAGATTGTCTCCAGATCAAGCCTTCGACAGCCACGCATATCGCCATTGTTTCGGTATTCGCGCGTTCCATTGGACTGTACGCATACAAAAACCCCTTGCGCAATGACAGGCGCGGCAAGGGCCCAGAGGGTGAGACAGGCAAGTAATCGGCTTTTCATGGGCAAAGAACCATGGAGTGGTTAAAACAAGCTAGAGCGACAGGGCTTTGTTTTTATAACAGAAAGTCGCCAAATTTTTTTATCATAAAAACAACATTTATGACCAAAAAGAGGGCGACCCGGGTCGCCCTCCTGTTTCGCGAATCCCGGCCGGGGATTACAGCGAGTAGTACATGTCGAACTCGACCGGATGTGTAGTCATACGGAAACGGGTCACTTCCTGCATCTTCAGTTCGATGTAGGTATCAATCATGGTGTCGCTGAACACACCACCACGGGTCAAGAACTCGCGGTCTTTGTCCAGATACTCGAGCGCCTGATCGAGTGACGAGCAAACCGTTGGGATCTGCGCATCTTCTTCGGGTGGCAGGTGGTACAAGTCTTTCGATGCCGCTTCGCCCGGATGAATCTTGTTTTGCACACCGTCCAGACCCGCCATTAGCAACGCAGCAAAGCACAGGTAAGGATTGGCCAAAGGATCAGGGAAGCGAGTTTCGATACGACGTCCCTTAGGATTGGCGACGTGAGGAATACGAATCGATGCAGAACGGTTACGTGACGAGTACGCCAATTTCACCGGCGCTTCGAAGCCCGGCACCAGACGCTTGTATGAGTTCGTGCCGGGGTTGGTGATCGCATTAAGCGCACGCGCATGCTTGATGATGCCGCCAATGTAGTACAACGCGAATTCAGAGAGACCGGCGTAGCCGTCGCCTGCGAACAGGTTTTTGCCGTCCTTCCAGACCGACTGGTGCACGTGCATGCCGGAACCGTTGTCGCCAACGATGGGCTTAGGCATGAAGGTCGCTGTTTTGCCGTAGTTGTGTGCGACGTTCCAGACGACATACTTCAGTGTCTGAGTCCAGTCGGCACGCTCAACCAGCGTGGAAAATTTGGTACCGATTTCATTCTGACCCGCACCGGCCACTTCGTGGTGATGCACTTCGACAGGAATGCCAAGGCTTTCAAGGATCAGACACATTTCCGAGCGCATGTCCTGGAAGCTATCG
>Ga0315905_10002830_pt1 | contig 18123 bp, 5 predicted proteins | sample LakEriMetagenome_5_FD_203522 | JGI IMG/M metagenome (GOLD analysis project Ga0315905, IMG submission 203522) | Freshwater fungal communities from buoy surface, Lake Erie, Ohio, United States - Buoy 4 MA121 | ecosystem: Environmental > Aquatic > Freshwater > Lake | place: USA: Lake Erie, Ohio... | reverse complement strand
ATGGTTTCGTTATATTCGCTGATGAGATCTCCTAAAATCGTCACTGGGACCAGCTTCACATACTCATTGGCCGCGAAAACGATCAACTGGCTCTGGGCCAGGTGATAGTCTGCCGGCACTCCGGGGAAATTGGTCGCAGAGCCTCCGGTGATGGAAAGCACTGCGTAGGCCTGAGTCGGGCCTGGAGTGCGCACGAGAGTGATGTAACCGGTCTTCAGGCCATCGGTTTCATATTCCTCAAACTGGGTGCGGGCGAAACGCACATCAAACGGACCGCCGGCAAGGCTGCCGCTGTCATCATCCACCACACGCACCGTGACGTGATTTTTGGTAATGGTCGCCCCGTCGGCGGTGAGCAGGTTCACATAGAACTGTTCTTCGGCAGCCTCGACACTGAAGTCACCATGCACAGCGACGCTCACGGTGCGCGTCTGTGTGGCAGCTCCGGTTGGCGTGAATACCAGTGTGGTGTCGCTGTCAGCCTCACTGTCCGCATCGTCCACGGTGGATGGATTAAGGTAATCCCCTGGAGAACCGTCAAAACCGGGAACCGCAGTGCCGCGGGCGGCATCCCAGGTCACAGTCACCGTCTTCTGGGTCTCGCCATGCAGCTTAATATCAAAATACACTTCCTGAGTAACGGAGTTCCCCTCGGAGACCGTGGTGCTTTGTCCACCCAAATCGCCGTCCGCCAGTTGCGGCGTAATGGTGACCGTCGGCGCGGCGTCGGTATCAACGATGATCCCGTAGCCTCTGTCATCTGCTATGGTAGCGAACGCCGGGTTGAAGAGGTTGACGTAGAAAGCCTCGTCATACTCGTCGATATTGTCACCTCGAACGGTGACGAAGATGAACTTCTCGACTTCCCCGGCACCGAAAGTGAGGGTCGCCGGACTGAGAGCCACGTAATCCTTCGCTGCGCCGGCTGTGGCAGAACGGTCTGAGGCGGAACCGTCAATCAGGTAGGCGTCGCTGGTGAGATAATCCACCGTGACCAGCCCGGCATAATGTTGATTGGACAGTCTCACGGCAAACCGTGCCAGTGTGGTCGCACCAGGGACTGTGGGCTCAATGACCGTGACATCTGTGATGGAAATGGAAGGAGCCGAGTCATCGTTGATGATCGTCTGCTTTGCAGAAATGCTGGCGGGGCTGCCGAAGATCTGGCTCGGAACCTTTGGCTTCAGAACGAGCATGAATCCTTCATGGCGTTCATAGGTGTTGTCGCCTGGGATTTGAACCGTGATGCTCTTTACCGTCTCACCGGGTGCAAACGAGAGAACCCGCTTCTTCAATTCAGGAATGGCCACGTAATCGTTGTCACCGCTTTGGGCACCGCCATAGCCCGGAGTATCATCCGTTCCGTCTTCAGTGTAATAGTCAAAGAGAATTGACTGACCCGATGGCCCGCTGAGAGTCACGGTGAAGGTCGCACTGGAGGTTTGGCCTTCACCGCGTTCATAAACGGCCTCGGTAGTCATAGTGACTGATGGTGCGCCCTGATAACCTGCTGTGATGCTGGTTTCCGCTTCATCATAGTCCAGCTGGAAAGCTGCTGTCTTCTGTGTGCCGGTATTGACATCACTGTCGTTGGACGGCTCATTCGGGTCATCCAGACCTGCCGCGCCGGCTGCATCTTGAGTTACCAGCGTGTAACCGGATGGTCCCGTGAACTCAAGGTAGTAATCGTTCGGATCCAGACCGAGGAACTTCCAGCGTCCGGCGCTGTCCGTGAGGGTCTCCGCGATCGTGGAATCGTCACTGGCCTTGAAGAGCTTCACCCGGACGCCCGGCAGCAGGCGGTCTCCATCGTCATAAAGATTGGAGAGATTCAAGTCGTGGAAGACGGTGCCTTCCGCACTGATTCCGGTAATACGCAGACCGGTTTTACCAAAGCTGTCGTCGCCGTAAATTTCATCGTTCCCGCGGCCACCGTCGATGAAATCGTTGTCGTCCTCCTCAATGACCTGGGAAGCACCACCCGAGAAGTGGTTGCCGCCAAAGAGGAAGTCATCCCCATCACCGCCAAAGAGCACATCATAGCTGCCGCCGCCGATGATCATGTCATTTCCACTGCCGGTGATGCCCTTCAGCGAGAACGAACCGCCGGCACTTCCGGCAGCAGCGAGGGCCGTCATTTCCGGAGCATCCACGGAGCCCATGTCGAAGTAATCCCCGACCAGCAGATCCACGCCGCCGTGGCCGTAAATTTGGTCATCGCCAGCGCCGCCGGCGATCAGGTCATTTCCCTTGCTGCCGTAAAGAAGATCACTGCCGGAGCCGCCACTCACGCGGTCGTTGCCTGTTCCGGCTTCGACGACGTCATTGCCGTCACCGGCTTCCACAGTGTCATCACCGGCATCTGCGTAAATCGTGTCATTGCCCGCATCCCCCCAGATGCTGTCATTACCGCCATAGGCGTAGATGATATCAGCGCCGTCGCCTCCGTAGAGCATATCATCCCCGGCGCTGCCGTACATGATATCGCTGCCGCCATCCCCGCGGATGGTGATCGCCTCATTCCTGCCCGTTAGCAGGTCGGCTCCATTACCGCCTTCCAGGGTGACTCCGGTGACAGCGACACCATCCTCGCCGCCAGCGGTAATCGTATCATCGCCGTCATCGCCGCGGGCCACCGAGAGAGGCCCTAGACCGAGAATGATCGTGTCATTGCCCGCCCCACCATTAACCATCACCGCCGTGAGGACCCCGGTGAAATCGATGTAGTCGTTCCCCTCGCCAAGATCAGCCTGAACGCTGGAGAAGACGAAACCGTTATCGGGGCCGAATGTCTGAGTGTAGTGGCCCCACTGAACCTCAATGGTCTCACTTCCGGCGGTTCCTTCGAGGTGCTTGATGACGAAAGTCTCGCTGCCGTCGGCGGTGTCGATTTCTTCGCGCAATCCGGCATTGTCGCCGACATGGATGGTGAGTACGCCACCACTGACACTTGCCAGCACAGGCTCGGGACAGGTGATATCAAAGCTGAACAGCAGGAACTCACCAAAGCGCCAGGTTTTGTCGATTTCAAAGAAGAACAGATCGACCTTGAGGAAGGCCTCGAGGAAGAGATAGACCTCGCCGTGAATATCGAAGATGCATCGGGGATCCTGCTGGGCATTGGCCACCAGTTCAGAAATCCGCACCCGGCCGTCATCCTCTACATCGTTCAGATCGAACTCCACAGTCACGCCAATCCCACCCTGCACCCCGACATCCACTGGTCCGAGGCTGATACTGACGCCCGCAAAGATTTCCCCCAGGAGCGTTAGTTCCGGACGCTCGTTGCCGTTCACGTCGTAGTCCGCGATGTAGAAGCCGTCGAAGATGTCGATGACGTTCTTCGCACCCCCTTCGATGAACTTCTGGATGCCGTAGGTGTCGTAGCCAAAGCCGATATCAATCGTCGCGCCAATCGTGCCGCCGAACTGAGCATACAGTGGCGGATAGATCGGAATCTTCTGCGTGTAAGTGAACTGGAACTTGAATGTCGGCATCTGCCACTCAAACAGCCGCACCGGCTTGCCGACGAAGAGTCCGAACAGCTCGCTGGGATTGCTGAGCCAGGGGAGCTTGAAGTTGTCCAGACTGCCCACGTCCCCCATGAAACCGCTGGTTTGGGAAATCTGCGTGGAGCTGGCGGTGGATTCACTGCCGAGGCTTGCGAGCGCGCTGTCGAGGTCAATTTCAGAAAGGTTCCCCAGCGGATTGGTATCGCTGTAAGATCCATCATCGCCCTTTTCCATCAGGAAGCTGCCCAGCGGAATGTAGATGCTACCGGAGCCGGTGGGGATGCTGTTGATGAAATCCACCACCTGAAGCACCTGCTGGATGAACTTCACGGTGCCCGGATCCAGATACCCGAAGGACTCCGCAAGGGTGAGGAACGTAATCGGTTTGCCGGCCAGTTCGCTAAGAATCGGCAACTCCATCGTGACGATGTCGATGATCGGCTGCAGTGGCTGCGTCACCTTTTGGATTTCTTCAAGGATCGGACCGATGACATCCGAAATGAAGGAGCCGAGGTCGAGGCGGATATTACCAAACTCGATTTCCGGATCGCCAGCTCCATTCTCCAAACTCCATTCCCAGCCGAGATGGAAATCCGCGAGCAGACGCGGGAACCGGGCATCTCCCGCAAAGCTGGCGGCCAGACTCAGATTGATCTTCGCCTCTGCTGCCAGTTCACCATGCACGATATCCTCAAAGTCTGCGGACGTCAGCTCGGAGAAGGCAAGCTTGCCGTCGCCGTTGGGGTCTTTCAGATCAACATAGAATCCACCTGTAAAGTGGCTGGGATCCGTCTCGCTGTCCATCACATCCAACTGGAGGAAGAACAGTTCCCCTGCCGCGTGGAGGCCGGGAATGGTGGCGCTGAATTCCAGCACGAGTTCCGGGTCCTCCATGCCGCCTTCGGTTCCAAGGTAGAAGCCGTCAGTCTTGTTGAATCCGAAAACGAGACGCAGGTCGAAGCCGATGCCCAGCACTACATTGCCATCCACTTCGAGGCCAAATCCTGGAACACCGATATCGAAGTCGATGGGATTTTGCGTCGTATCAAGCAGGGCGAGGAACTTCTTCAGCCGGAGATTCGCGACAAGCCCGTCATCGCAGGAAAGCGTGACATCAAGATCATCGAAGGTCGCATCTACATCGAAAGCTGCCCCGGTTTCGAAATCAGCGAGGATGTTCAGACCATCGGGACCGAGCGCATTCCAGATGCCCTCCTTAATGGCATCCTCAAGCGCTCCGACGGCACTGCCATTGGCGGCATTGATACGCTCGCGCAGGCCTGCCAGCAAACCGTTGCGGAATTCCTCGATAAAGCTGGCCGCCCCGGCGAGACCGTCACCCAGCAGCGGCAGTTTTGTATTCAGCACTACCTGTTCGAGGCCTTCCTGAATGTCCTCCAGTGTGGCATCAAGACCATCCAGCAGCGGACCGGCGGCGCTGTCGATAATCTCACAAAGATCCATATCGCCAAAGAGGTCGGTCAAGTCGGGAGCTGCCACAGCCACTTTGGAGAGCTTGCCCGTGCCACTGTTCACTCCCGGGTCGCCGTTCTCCAGGCTCAGACTGAACGCCCCAACCGGGGCACCACTAATGCCGAAGGTGGCGACGTAGTTTACGAGGTCCAGCGCGCTGGTGGTGCCGCTGTCGATACCGAAGGTAATCGTTCCGCCGCTGTAACTGGCGGACACCGCACCAGTATTGCTGAACTGGACCTTCACGCCGTGAAGCCCGGATGTGGCAGCAACAGTGAGACGGAGGTCATTGTTGTTCCCGCCAAACAGCATCACGACGCGCTCCGCCTGCGTGGCATTGAATCGGGCCGTGGTGTCTCCCATCAACAGGCGGACAAGATCGGGAATATCCACTCCCAGCGAGTTCTCGGCAAATCCGTCTCCATTGTTATCCGCAGTGGAGCCGCCGATGGGAATAGAGTCCACCGGGGCAAAGAGGGGCAGTTCCGCTTTGATGCCGGCGTGAGCAGTGATGCCGATACTGTCTAGGCTAAGCAGTGAAGAATCGAAATAGTGACGGTTGTCGCCGTCCAGATTTTTCAGGCCCACGGTGAAGACGGCACTGTCCGTGCGGATACCGCCCCCATCATAGTCAAAGACGACTTCCCCGCCCCGAATGAAAACTCCAAGGGCACCAATGGCGGCTTCAAATTCCAGGTCCGTGACCGAAACCTTGGCCTTCAACTCCACACCGGTGGTATCGTAGAGAAATGGCGTGACCGTCGAAGGGGTGGTCAGGTCGAGGCCAAAATCGAGCGTTACACCTGCACTGGCACTAACGTTGAGCAGCCCATTGCCCTCCACATGGAGGATGCTGCTGGCGGCGGCAAGGAATGACTGCACCGATGGATTGTCTCCGCCAAGGCCGGAGAGCAGCTTGACAATGTCAAGATGCAGCGGGATTTCGTCAGCATAGGCGGCGGTCCATGCCCAGTGGAACTTGATCGCATTGGTGCGCGGCAGACCGGACCCGTCGCTGCCGGGGGCGTTGGCTGCTGTCCAGTCGGCACCAATGGTTGCATTGATCGCGCTGATGATTGTAGTCGCCGTGGTGGTCCCGGGATTGATGAGGATGGTGATCAGCTTCCGGTCCTGATCCCAGCTGACCGTGGCCGCATTGCCAGTAATGCTGGAGGATCCTTTGAGGCGCAGCGTGGTGCCGTTGTCGGCGTCGCCATTAATGTCCCCTGTGAGGGTAAATCCATCGTTTAGCCCAGCAGGATCGAAAGTGACCCTGGTGGGGGCTCCGGCCGAACCGCTGTGTGTGATCACGTCACTGGAAGCCGAACTGGAGTAATCAATCCCGTAGGTATCGAACGTGATGTCGAAGGTGTTTGGATCAATGTGGAAGAGGGCCTCAATGGAAGCTTCCAGTTCTTCGAGGACCGCCTGAATACTGTCCGCATCGGCATTCGCGACCGACTCCACGAGGTCGGCGAACTGGCCGGCATAATCCACAAGGTCATGCAGACTCAGGTCAATCAGCGGGATCTTTTCATCGAGGAAGCTGAAGGCACTGAACTCACTCAGCTTGTCCACCACAGCCTCCAGGCCCTGCAGGATGTCTTTGAAACTGATCTCCTCGAAACTGAATCCGCCACTCAGGCCGACGTTTGGGTAGGTCAGAAAGATGCCAGTGTCATTGTCCGTCCGGGCATCTGAAATGTTATAAACGTTCTCGTTATAGGTAAGGTCGTTGATGTCAGGAATCCAGACACTGATCTCGCCACTGCTCAGAACGCTGCTGCCGCCAATATCGGCTGTGATGTCGGAGAGACCTGCGTAAATACCGTTGCTAAGGCTGAAATCAACATAGGTGCCGATATCGCTCAGCACATCCATCAGCTCCGGTATATAGAACCGGGTATTTCCGTTCGTGGGATCGCGGATTCCCACAGTGGCCTTCATGGCATCCGGTGCGTTGAATGGATTCCGCGTTTCCACGATGCCGTTTACCACCTGCACTTCAAGGAACCCAAAGACGAGCTGACCGGCAATGTTCCCTGGCGTGGTAATGGTCAGGCTGGCTTCCAGATCAACATTATCCAGGAAGAACCCCTTCATCGGTGCATTGGCGATACTTTCGAAATACCCGTAAGGATAGGCCCCAGTAGGATCCTCAATGGTGTCTCCGAAGCCCAGTTCGGTGGCAAAAGTGCTGTATTGATCAACGGTCAGCCGGATCTGCGTCACCATGCCGGTGAGGTTGTCGAGCACGCCGTCACTGTCCCAGTCAGGCTCGTTGACATCAAGAACGCCATCACCGTCATCGTCCTCCCCGGCATCAAGGTAGCTGTTTCCGTTCGTGTCCTCAGCGGTGTCCCGCTTTCCATCAAAATCAAAATCCTCATTCACGCCGGAGAGAGCCAGCACGGTCCCTGCGGGATCAAAACGGACAAGCTGGAGCAGATCGACGGGACTCCCTCCCGGCGGCGTATAATTCGCAGCGCTGGTCAGCGCCTGATTCAAATCCGCCGCCAAATCAGCGAGGCTGTTGTTCGTGTTGGTCGCAGCTTTGTTTAGCGTGACGGTGATCGGGCTGGCGCTGTTGTTGAGATACAGCTGGAACGAGAAGCTGCTGGTAATGCGGCCGTTGCTGGGCGCGGGAATGAACTGGCTGGAGAAAATCCGTGGAATATCCGAAGGGTTCAGATCCAGTCCGAGATCGAACTTGAAGCGCAATTCCGGTTTGAATTCCATGCTCCCACTCAGGGATGCACTGCCAAGGGGGCCGATTTCCGTGCCGAAGTCAAAATCTACATTGTAGGTGGAGCCGGCAAAAACAAGATCCACCGGGAAGATATAGAGCTTCTGGAGAGGATCGTAAGTAATGGGAGTGCCCAGCACGAGCAGGTTGCTCAGTTCGAGGGGAAACTGCTCCAGAGTGTAGCGCGAGATTGTTTGGGCATTGCTGGTAATGGAAAAGCCCATGTCGATGAAGGCACCGTTCCCCAGAGTAATTGTAAATCCGGTGGTGCCGGCACGGATTTCATTTTCTGTCAGAGCTAGCGACAGCATGCCATCGCGGTTTAGCCGTGCCCGTACCCGGGAGTTGATACCCGCGGCGATAAGTCCGGCATCGATCCGGCCGGTAATCCCAAGTGCCCCGGTGAGGCCATTGGCGTAATCGCCGCTGAAATTGATGTTATAGGTAGTAGACTCGCCGGCAAATTGAAGGCTGAAAGACCCATTATACGGCCCTGCGCCAGGAAGGACGGCACCGGGAAGCGGCACCGCGATCTCTGTGCTGACGAGCCGGCTGTAAAACTGGTCCACGAACCCAGTCAGCCAATCCACTCCTTCACCAAGGGTGATGCCATTGGTGAATGGAATCACCAAATCAAAGAGGCTGCTGCCGCTCAAGAGGCTGAACCAGTTGGCCAACCGCTGGAGGAATGTCAGGATTTCCTCCGGACTGGGATTCGCAAAATCGAAGTCGCTTCCCAGCCCAAGGCTTGTCCAGTAGGAGCCGAAGGAAATAGTGCCATCGGCCCCGATACTGAACAGGTCTCCGGGGCTCCCTGTCTTGCGGCTAAACTGCACAACGCCGCCGCTTTCCTCAATGGTGAAGCTCACCGGGATGCTGATCGTTCCCACCGCGACACTGCCGTTGACGCACACACGCAGGTAGTTCGTTTGGGTCAGGGAGAAGCTGACCGGAGAACCTGAAGGCGCCATCCAGGAGTAACTGGCTGCGGCGGCGGTCGTATTGAGTTCCAGCGTGATCGTGCCGGACACATTGACAAAGCCAGTCTGGAACTGGAGCGTCGCGGTGCCGGCGATGCCCGCGGAAGTAATCACGAACCCACCCGACCCGTTGAAAAAGCTAATGAGCGGATTACTTCCAGAGAGATTGAACGAAAGACTCAAATCCGAAGCGGCGATCCTGATCGTGTCCGTGCCGGCGACATCGAAAAGTTCAAAGCTTAGATTGCCACTGAAGTCAGCGAAACTCAGCAATTCGACAGTAACGGCCCCGCTAATCCCAACATAGTGATGGTAGTAGGCTCCGGTGAAGTCCAGTTCCACCTCTTCGCTGGAGGAAACACTGACCGTCTCGCTGACATCCGCACCGGTCGTATTGATACGGAACAGCATTCCAGTGGCCTGGACATCGGCAATGAATGCCGCAGCGCCGGTCAGATCAAAGCTCCCCAAAGTCGCCTCGCCGGCGAAGCCGGCCGAGGTCAGAATGAAGGCTCCGGCACCATCGCGGGCCTCAAGGGTGATCCCTACGGCTGTGATGTCCAAATCCAAATCGGTTGCCCCAATCTTGATGTAATCCAGAACGCCCCCGTTGGATTTTTGCTCAAAGCCGAAATCGCCCTGAACCGTAATGGCCCCAAGCCCCCCGCCCACGGTGAGTGCGAACGTCACTTCGTCACCCGTAATCTTAAGGTAGGGACCTTCAGGGACATCCACCGTGATGGTCGCCCCGTTCAGTGTGTAAGACTCATCAACCACGTCACTGGTAGTGTTGATCTCAAGCGAGAAGGCCCCGCTGACAGTTAGCCCTGAAATGAACGGCAGCGCCTCGGTCACCGTCCCCGCGGCTGTGCCAGCCACCCCGTCATCGGTAAAAATAAAGTAGCCGGATCCCCCGGTCAGGGTCATCAGGGTCACAGCACCCTGCTTAAGACTGACCTCAACATCCGTCGCGGCGACACTCACCACTTCACTCCCATCGCCGGTGGTCTTCTGCTCGTAGGAAAAATCGCCCGAAACCACACTGTCCAAAATCGTCAGCGTGGTTGCCGTCGTGTCCACGCGCAGATAGGGGCCGGCCGGAGCGGCAATCGTGATGTTTGCGCCGAGAACCTCGACCATCTCAGAAACGGGCACCGCGAGGTTGTTGATGACCAAAGTGCCCGTCCCGCTGACGGAAGCGATGCCAAAGACATCCACGCTGTAATCCACTGTGGCCGTCCCGGCGATTCCACTGGCCGTGAGGTAAAACGCTCCCGATCCGTCACTAATGCTGACCAAATCTGACGCCAAATCCCCCATTGCGAAATTCACACCCGTCGCCCCCACCGTAATCACACGGTCTCCGCCTGTGATCGTATCCCGGCTCTCAAAGATGAAATCACCGCTTACCGATACCCCCATTACGGAAAGAACCGCATCATCTCCCTCAATCCTCAGGTAGTTGCCCGCCGGGACATCTATAATAATACTCTCCCCGCCGACCGATATGGTTTGGCTGACAGCAGCACCCGTGGTGTTGAACGCCGCCCCGAAGGTTCCGGTAACATCCACGACAGGAATGGCTTCTGAAAATTCACCGGCCAGCACCCCGGCGACTCCAGCGGAGGTAATCCGGAAACCACCAGTGCCGTTGATGATACTCATCAACTCGGTCGCGCCTTCGGTGAATCCAAAGCTCACATCGCTGGCTCCAACGAGAACGATACTGCCCGACTTCTCGAACACAAAGTTACCCAGCAGGGTAAATGCGGGATTAATAGTGAAGCCAACGCCGGTCCCCACTCCTTCGACGCGCAAATAAGGACCAGCTGGAATCACCGCAGTCCCTCCATTGTAGGGCACCGTGGCCGGACTGCTGCCCGTATTCAATTCGAGGTGCCAGACTCCGCCGGCAAGGCTCAGATTGGCCAAAGCGGGTCCATTCTGCAGAGTCAGATCGGCCTTCCCCGCCAGAGTGCTGTCCCCCACCACCAGGGAAACGTTGCCAATCATGTCCAGAATGCGTGTCGTCCCAACGGCAAGGCGCAGCTGCGTAATATTAACATCCAGGTAATTCTGGCTGCCATCGGTGTTAAAATCGAAGTCGCCGATAATAGTGGGGAGTCCCGGGAGGGTCAGATTCGCCCCAGTGAAATCGATGTCCACTTCGGGCGCTTCGTTGAAGATGTCCCCCCCGGAAATCTTGAGGTGTCCGGTCGCTCCATTGAGCGTGATGCCTGGCCCGAGAGTCACCGAAGAAACATTCAAAGTCAGATCGACATTCACGCTGCCCGTCGGAGTCCAGGTTAAATTGGTGATGACGGAGGACGAGCCATTACCGAGAGCGGTCAACTGGCTGAGGTAGATTTTGTCGCCGCTGAGGATGGACGCATTCGGGGTCAGGGCCAGGCAAGCGGTCAGCGCCACCGCGCCGGAGGCTGTCGCACTGGCGGAGAAGGGTGCGGAGAAGAACAGGGATAGTGTCGGGCTGGCAGCGAGCTCCACACAGGCTTTGAACTCCTCCAGACCCACATAATAGCCCGTGGCATCCTTGCCGAAAATGAAGTCCAGATCGAACCGGCTGGTCACCGAGGCGCTGGCTGCAGCGTCCAAGTTGCCATCGAACGGCAGGTCATCTCCAAGGTCGTAACCGACGGAATCGGTCTGTGTGAAATAAATATCATATTTCCATGAGACGGGGTCGGTGATGGCAGCCCCGAAATTGGCAATGATTCCATCAACGCGGAGAGTGTATCCGAGGATGGCGGTTCCATCCAGTCCCTCAAGGTAGGCGGTGACATCGGCGATACTGAGCCCTGCCCCCAGGTCGTTAAGCTTGTCCAGGAGCACTCCCTGTATCGCTGTAGCCATGTCCACCAGTCCACCAATATCATCACCAATGACCGGCAGTATGGCGGCGAAGTCCCCTGCCGTATTGAGAATGCCCCCCACATCGCCAAGGGTATCAATCAGGCTTTCGATCTGGGCTTTGACCGGGTCATACACGGGCGTGGCAACAACCGTGAGCACCAACCCGCTGGCAGAATAGACAGGAACGAAAGCCCGGTCGTTCCCAATTGAAGCCGTGCCAAGATAGTTGGCAAATTCGCCGGAGACACTCCCCCAGTTCATCACCGGAAAGCTCATGCCGACGGCGGGAACATATCCGCCCAGGAGCACGATTTTCAGACGGGCCGAGCCTCCCAGTGTCGCCAGACCCGCCACATTAAACTGATCAAAGTCCACACCAACCACCCCGCCTGCACCCGCGATTTCAATTACCTCTTCACCGCTCAACATGGTGAAGGTTCCCACATTTTGCACCCCGGGAGAATTGCCCGGCGAGACTGTTCCGCCCCTTACAATAAGGTCAACAGAACTGATCCATGTCCCTTTGAGGGTTTCCCCTTCAGTTACGACAAGTTCATTACCAATAGTTTGTACTGTTTCGTCATTTAGCGCAATGATACGACTGGATGCCGCATCGACAGCGCCTTCCTGAATAACGGGCGGACCATTGGCGTTCCGGAGAGTTTCTGTCAGCATCTCAGGAAATGGATTTGCCGCCACAGGATCATCCGTGGATTGAGCTGCTTCTACTGCCTCAGGAACCACTCCTCCATCTGCACTGATATGAGTGCCGGATGAGTCCAACTCCGCCGCCGCCTCTGCACCGAGTCCCGGAGTCGCTTCATGGCGCAGTTCATTTTGGATTTCCTGCGCCTCAGGGACGACTGTGGTGGAATGTTCGCCCAGCGACTCATCCTGAGTCGCCGGATCCAACTCACTGGCAGTATCCTGATCTGTCACTGGGTCATTAAAGACCACCGTCACAGACTCGCCGTCATAGAGAGAATCCGAACCGGATGCGCCGGTTTCGAGTCCGGCATCAGTCTCAATAAGAATCTCATGCTGGGCCGGGATTTCATCCTTAAATGGGTCCTGCAAAGCGCCCAAACCAAACCCATCGGCCGAAAGCAAAAGCCTTGGCTCAAGCGACTCAAGGTCGTAGGCGCGATGTTGTGATGACGTCACGGATTAAATTGAATACAGCACTAGTTTCGTCGTTTAGGTCGCCGACTGTCAAAACTTTCTTTTTGTAATTTAACTCATAGCCAAGCCTGCGGTCCGCTTCTTATTTGCCACGATCGAATATCGTTCCGATACTTTTCAAACGCGAAACCCCGGGCGCTTTGCCGTCTCCAAATGGGCTTCGATTACCCTCGCCTGGGCCGGAGCATGGGGGGGGCGAAAAGATGGTGAGATGCTCGCCCGGAACGTCCCGGATGCTCAGGGCTGGCGTCACCCCGGACCACCCGCAGTCCGGCGGAACGTCGAACTTGTCATCGATGGCCTGGGTGCGGCACAGCAACACAGGAACATCCACTAAAGGTGGCCTGCAGGGCTGATACTGGCGCACCACTTCCAGATACCGGGCGGCGGCGGCCTCCGCGGTGCACAAGGTGGCAGGCGGCGGGCCGCGCTAAGCGCGGGGCTCCCCAGGGTGACGAGCGGTCGCGGTTGCGTGAGATTGGCGGCGCGTTGCCGGTAGAAGAAGACTCCGCCATACCCACCGTGCATGCAAAAGGTCGGCGGTCATGCGGCATCCGCGTGGAGCGTCATAGCGGCCTGGTGGTCCGGCCTCCGGGAAGCTCCAAAGGTGAGGGTGGCATTCAGGACCGCGGCAAGCGCCCCCAGGGTGGGAGCCCGCATCAAGGCCGGCCAGAGGGACCCGCCACCGGTGACCCGGGCGATACAGTCAAAGCGGCGCAACGCGGCCGGCGAAAGGCAGCCGAGCGCAAAAAATCGTCCACGGGCCCGACTTTGGCAAGACCGAGAACTTCGCACCACAGCGCAGCCAGCGTTTTCTCAGTAGGCGTTTGAGGCACCGCCCCCGAACTGGCGATCATTTGAGGCGCCGGTAATGCTGCGCGGTCCACCCCCCCCCGCTCAGTAAGTGGAAACGCCGTGACTGCCGCCCAGCAAACCGGCACCGCCGCCGTCGGCAGTTCTTCCGCCAGGGCGGCCCGTAACTGCTGCGGCCAATTTTCCGGCGGATTCAGCTCCCATCGCACCCATGCCGCCAGAGCGGGCGCACCTTCCCCGCCCTGTGGCCCCAGCGATGCTGCCAGCATGGGCCGCGGCCATCGCAGTGACAGCGGTCGCCAGTCCGGTGCCTGCGCTCGCCATCACGCACGACAAACACCGCCATACTTCCCGCCGCCGGACGCCAGAAGCCAGGCCCCACCCCTATGCCTCAGATCCACTGTTCCCCTGCTCATCCGCCACGCGGATTTTATAGCCCGGCAGCGGCCGTCCTATGAGCGGTTCGCCATTTTCGTTCCACCCCACAACGATTTCCATGGCAGTGGCCACAATGGACGCCTCGGTGGGGCCATGGGTGTTCCAAAGGATCCTGCCACCGGCAGGGCACCAGTCGGCGAGCGCCCGGGCAGTGGCCCGTTCTCCCCCAATGATCGTCGCGAGCACTCCGGCAGGGACCTGTAAACCACTTTCCGCGAGCCAGCGGCTCCACGCACTCCAGAAGGCTGTGGGCAAATCCAGCACGGTCCGCCACAAAGCACTGGAAAGCAGCAAAGTCCCCGGCGACCTCCTCCGGCCGGGGCACCAGGGTGGCCCCGCCGAGCAGACAGGCCAGCATTTCCTCAAGGGCCCCATCGAAACCAGGCGAAGCGAACTGGAGAACGCGGTCTCCGGGTTGGAGTTCGAGCGCCCGAGCCACCCAGCGCACTTTCCCGCCTGGCCCAACAGCACACCTTTGGGCACGCCGGTGGAACCGGAAGTGTAGAGCAGCGCCAGCGGGGCACCACTGCCGGGTCTGCCGGATTGGCAGAGGTGCCCAACTTCTCAAGGGGCTGATCGAATCCGATAGTGGGCAGCCCCTCAGTTGATTCATCGGGCCCGCTGGATTCACACAGCAGCAGCGCGGGACTCGAGTGACGCATGACGGCACGCGTGCAGGCAGCGGGCATCCCGCTGACTGCCGGGACAAAGACTGCGCTGATGCTGGCAAAGGCGAGCAGCGGCGGCTGGCGCACACCGCTGCGTTTTGTCCGGGCTTCACGCCTGCGGCGGCAAGACCACCAGCCAGCCGCTCAATGTGTTCCCTCAGGGTGTCATAGGTCTATGATTTACCCGGACTCCACACCGCGGTGCGGGTCGCATATTTCCGGCGCACCTCGGCCCAGGCCGCCGTCAGCGGCAGCGCTGCTGCGCTCGTGCAATTCAAAGCTCTTCAGCAAAACCGGTGCCTCCAGTTGCCATGCCCAGTCGCCTTTTTTCACCATCAGCACTGCGGCCCATCGGGCTGCATCCGGCGAGTCCTCCTACCCCGTCCGCTCCCGCGCACGGCAGGATAGAATGTCCGTCGCGCGTCCACGCTTCCGGCGGGGTGCCCGTGCAGCCGATGAGGAGCGGCAGCGTATTCATGATGAAGCCCGCACCCGTCACGGGTGTTCCTGCCCTCACTTGTCCAATGAGGATGTCTTTAGCACCGGTCGCCCGCAAAAGCGTCAGCCCCCCAGGCCCAGGTGACGATCACCGCCGGAGTTACTCCCGCTGTGCGCGCTGCCCGGAGCAATTCAGCCAGAACTGACGGCCCGAGGCACCGAGCATCGCTCCACGGGTGACGCCGGCAAATTCAGGCAGCACCGCGCTTTCCAGCCGTGGACGCACCACATTCACCCACTCCCGCGCGGCTTCACTATTTTCCCTCTCTTGCTTCCCCCCAAACCGCGGGCGGCAACGGCTCTCCGGCACCGCTCCGGACGCGGTCAAGGAAGGAGCGCAAAATGCGGGCCATGGAAGCCCATCCACAAGTCCGTGGTGCACCGTCCAAACCCAGCGGCGCAGTTCGGGCTAGCACGCCACCCGCCACGGTTGCAATCGGTAAAGACTTCGAGTCGGCCTGCCGCCAGCCAGGTTGTAAAAGCGCCATCCTTCACCACCTTCCATGGGACATTTCCACCCGAGAGAGACAATCCCACCACTTTCCCGGACTGGTCCCGCAGCGGGGGCATGCGGAGGACTTCCGGGGCATGCACTGTTTGGTCCCACGCCGACTTCAAAGGCGCTTCCCTGATGCCTTCCCTGAACTCCAGCACCATTTGCTCCATCTCCAGCCCAGGTCTGCGCGCACGCCACATGGCCACCTGCACTGGGGCCATCGGTCGCTTTCGGTTTGTCCTAGTAGTGCCGTATGCCGTCATGGCGAGGGCGCCAAATCAACCTAAAAATTTGAGATTGAAAAATTTCCATGGTTTCCATCCCGATTAACTGTGCGCCACCACTATTCGGCCAGCCCTTCTCCATTCAGTCGACTTTCCGGAGCCAGCCTTAACGGTCGTCTTTCGCCGGCTTCTCCGGGCGATCGCGCAGGGAGTCAATTAATCCCTCAATCTTATTGCCGCCTTCCAGGGCATCCCGAATCAAGTCCTTCCCGGTTTCGGCAGCTGCCTTGCGCAAGGCATCCCCGAGGGCGTCGGATACCATCACGTCCGGACGGCCTATCAAGCCGCCGGATTGAAACGGCAGCTCCACATTGCCCTGCGGGTTGACGACTTTCGACACCACCGTTTGGAAAACAAAATCGGTCAGTTCCCTGCTCTGCTTGTCGAGAAAAGCCCTGATCTCTGCGGTGGCCTTGCGCGAAGTCTCCGCACCGGCCGTAAGTTTGCCGTTAAACTCATGCTCCCCGGTTAGTGAATTGAGCCAGCTCTCGCGGTTCAGCCCGAGCTGCCACGTATCGAACGGAAAGAGAACGTCCTCCTGAAACCGGATGACGTCGTCCTTGAGATTAGCCCGGATGACAGCGTCCGAGAGCAGCATGGCCTCCGCCGGCAGCGATAGGTCGAGGCCGGCGCTGTCTTTGAGTTTTGCGAGGCGTTCGTTGAGCTTCACCAGTGTAGGAAGCCGGTTGAGCAGCGAGCCCTTTTTCAGGGTCAGGGCAAAGTCGAGGTCGTTACTCAGGAAGCCGGTTTGGGGGTTGAAGAGCTGATACTTCCCGTCGAGCCCAATGAGGAAGTCCACGGTTCTGGTCTCAAGGGCTTCATTTCCCAAAATCAGCCGCGTATTGACGGAAACGGCGGCCGTCCCCCCCGCAGCGGGCCGTGCCGGGTCCAGCTTCATATCCGTCAAGACAACGGTGCAGTCTTTAATTTGCGTCGTCGTGCCCTTCCGGTGATTATGAATGCTCCAGTTGGCATTGCTGATCCGGGCCTCACCGAGAGTGGCCGAAACCGGGAGTTCAGAGAGATGCCAGGCCCGGTCCGCCCCGACCGGACCTTCCCCCGCCGGAACGGGAATTTCATCGACATCCTCCAGACTCAGGGGTTCCACCGGAGGAAGCGCCGGAGTGCCCGGTGCCGCGAGCAACAGGCGCAGTGAATTGCCCCCTTCCGCCCATTTCACTGTCCGCATGTCCACTCCACTCACCAGCGCCCGTTGCACGTCGAGTTCACCTAACAGAAGGCTGAGCAGGTTCACCTCCAGCATCACGTGCCCCGCTTTAATATAGGTCTCCCCAGCCACCGCCGGCTTCAATCCCGGGTCCCGCGGTGTGATTTCCACGTCCCGAATTTCTACGCGGGCGGGGAACCCCAGCAACCGAACCGAAGCGCTGCCGATGCTGGCACGGCAGTTCCTCTGCGCTTCGATGCGCTCACAGATGGCCTGAGAGGTAAACCGGGCGCTAACCCACCACTGCAATGCTCCTGCCAGCAAAACAGGCAGGAGCATTGCAGGAATCAGGAGCTTCCAGTATCGGCGTTTCATCGGTCCCAAGTGAGTCCGGCGAGCTTGGGAATGCGCCCCGGCATTGTCCACTGATTTCCAGCAAAAGTAACGCTCAGCGCGGAAGGATCATTCACGCGGGTTTATTATTTTGGCGCAGCGGGAATTGGCGGGGGGGGGACATCGGGGATAAATGGGGCAGAGATCGGGGATGGGAGAACTGAAATTTGAGCAATTTTATGACCAGGTGGTGTCTTATAACAGAATTCAGCGCATCCAGTCGACCACCGGGGCGAACTGAACCAGCGAGAGGAAATGCAGCGCGAGCTTGTCGCGGCGCGTGCAGGTGCAGGCCCGGCGTTTGAGCCTGCGGAAAAAATCCTCCACTCGATATCGAATGCGATAAAACCGTTTTGAATAACGTATTGCCTTCCTCTGGTTGGATTTTGGGATGCACTGCCTGTGACTCATTCGCACCAGTTCTTCGCGCAGTTTGTCGCTGTCGAAGCCTTTATCTCCGATCAGCAGCACGTCGGGGGATTCTGTCCTGAGCAGGTCCATGACATGCGCTCCCTCATAAGCCTGTCCCGGGATCAGCTTCATCTGCAAGGCCCGCCCGCTCAGATCGGTGACGACCATCAGCCTGGTGTTTCTTCCGCCT
>Ga0315905_10002828_pt1 | contig 18135 bp, 23 predicted proteins | sample LakEriMetagenome_5_FD_203522 | JGI IMG/M metagenome (GOLD analysis project Ga0315905, IMG submission 203522) | Freshwater fungal communities from buoy surface, Lake Erie, Ohio, United States - Buoy 4 MA121 | ecosystem: Environmental > Aquatic > Freshwater > Lake | place: USA: Lake Erie, Ohio... | reverse complement strand
ACTCTATTACCTTTTTTCTCAAATCTAAACTGTAAGGCATGGCTCAAGTTAAGTTATTTTTGCAAAAATTTTACCTCATTATCTAGTGGTATTCAAATGATTCAGTCTTAATTGAAATGACTATAAGCGTCGTCAATTTCAATTAATCCTTCCGCCGCAAACTCGATTCCCTGGGCAATTTGCTGGGCTTGGGCTTGGATATTTTGCTCGGACTGAACGCTTAACGTTCTATAGACAATACCGATAGTTAATACACTTATCACCGATAAAGCCGCCCCAAATCCCAACAACAATTGACGAACCAGCGGGCGAATAATTTTGTAGGGAGCCTGAGTCATGATTAGGGGTTTTGCAGGGCTTGGGAAAATAAGTCGCCGTTAATTTCCACATCGTTACGAATAATGCGTCCGTGGCGCGGATCTTCTGATAATAGCTGATAGGTTTGCTGGGCTACGTCATTTAAGCGACCGTCGATCAGCATCCGTTGATTCATGGCCCGATCGCCTTTTTTGAGTCCTTGATAATCTTGTTTAAAGGCTCCAGACGGCAAATTGAGTTCTTTGTCCACCGTGGCGAAAACCAAGTCAGGGTTAGCCTCAATGGCATCCATGATTTCAAACCAGACTTGAATAAACTTGACCAATGCAGTCCTTTTTGACTCGATTAGGCTGGAACGAGTAGCTAAACCATCGACAATAATACTATCCACATCAGCAGTGGTATGGATTACCTTGCCTCCGACCGATGCGGCCGTCATCGAAAAAATGGGTTTGAAACCTCGCCCTTCAGGGCGACTTTGCACCTATATTGTAGCGACAAAAACAATCTCACAGAAGTATGTGCTAAAGTGTGAAACATGGAAAAAGCCTACTCCTACCGATTCTACCCAACGTCTGACCAAGAAAATCTTTTGCGTCGGACATTAGGTTGTGTGCGTTTGGTTTACAACAAAGCGTTGTACGAACGGACACAGGGATGGTACGAGCGTCAAGAAAAGATTGGGTATGCTCAAACGTCTTCAATGCTGACCGCATGGAAGAAAGATGACGATCTAACTTTTCTTAACGAAGTTAGCTGTGTGCCATTACAACAAGGATTGCGGCACTTACAAACCGCTTTTGCCAACTTCTTTGATGGTCGGGCAAGATACCCCAACTTCAAGAAAAAACATCAAGGGGGAAGTGCTGAATTTACCAAGTCTGCCTTCAAATATCGAGATGGTCAACTTTACTTGGCTAAGTCCAAAGAACCGCTAGATATTCGATGGTCAAGACAAATCCCTAAAGGTTGTGATCCCTCGTCGGTAACAGTAAAACTCCACCCGTCTGGACGTTGGCATATTTCCATCCGTTTTGACGATCCCACTATTCAACCATTGCCAGTTAATGACAATGCAATAGGGATTGACTTGGGTGTAACCAGCTTAATCGCTACCAGTAATGCGGACAAGGTTGCTAATCCCAAGCAATTCAGGAAACATCACCGTCGTTTACGGTTAGTCCAAAAACGATTAGCCCGTAAACAAAAGGGATCTAAAAACAGGGAAAAGGCAAGACAGCAAGTGGCTAAAATTCATCTTAAGATCACTGATTCCCGAAAAGATTTTCTCCATAAATTAACCACTCAATTGGTGCGTGAAAACCAAACCATCGCCGTTGAGACTTTATCGGTTAAAAATATGGTCAAAAACTACAAGCTAGCTCTTTCTATTAGTGATAGTGGCTGGGGGGAGTTTGTGAGGCAACTGGATTACAAATGTCGATGGTATGGAAGGAAACTGGTTAAGATTGACCGTTGGTTTCCTTCTTCTAAGCGTTGTAGTTCCTGTGGGCATATTGTCAATAAGATGCCTCTCAATATTCGTTCTTGGATCTGTCCTGAATGTGGGACGGATCAAGATCGGGATATTAATGCCAGTAAAAATATTTTGGCCGCTGGACTAGCGGTGTCAGTCTGTGGAGCGACCGTAAGACCCGAACAGATTAAGTCTGTTAAGGCTGGTGCTATGAAGCAGAAACCTAGATCGTGAGGTCTGGGAATCCCCCGGCTTTAGCCGGGTGGAGGATGTCAAGTGTAGATCGGGTTCCCAGAGCACCGCCGCGTCAATTTTTCCCTGCTGAAGCTGCTTAATCCCATGTTGATTGGCAATATCGACAATTTTAACGTCTTGGAAATTAATCTTATGCTTGGCCAAAGCTTCAAGCAAAATCAAATGGGAAATGGTTCCTAAACGGGCACTGACTTTTTTCCCCTTTAAATCCTTAACTGAGGTGATCCCTGGTCGCGCCGCAATGCCGTCCGATCCCGCTGAAACATCAACCACCAAGATAAATTCGGGTTTGTCTTCGGTGGTATTGGCTTGCATCACCTCCGAAAGGGGAACAAAACTGGCATCCTGATAACCCCGCAAGGTGGCACGAATATTATCCTGTTGATTATCAAAGTGTTTAAATTCCACCGTTAAGCCCCGTTCTTGGAATAGTCCTTGGGTTTGGCCATAGAACGCAATTTGATAGCCTGGCCAAGTATTCAGACCAATGGTTAGGGGTGCTAATTGTTCCGACTCTCCGGCACAGCCTTTGAGCCCCACGAGGGCGATCGCCGTAATAAACACCAATAACAGCGGTTTTAGCCAACGACGACAGTAAAATTTCATAGGATTAGCGTTGATACAGGACTTCATCGGTATGAAAAATAAGTCGCCGTTTAGCCCCGTTGGCTACCAATTATATAAGGGTAATACCAGAGATCAAGCTCTGTTGCTAGAGTTTCTTGAACTGACTTACCGAGCATTGTTCCCCGACCAAAGTAGTTTCCCCCATTTGAGTCAAACGGTAGATAGTTACTTTTCTTGGCGATCGCCGTTGTGGTGGGTCAGTGCCAACGGGGATAACCCGGAAAGTCCGAAACCGATTGCGGGGCTATGGTTAGGTAATGCCATCGATCAAGTCACCGGCGATCGCCATGGCCATATTTTTATGCTCTATGTCGATCCGAATCATCGTCGCAAAGGCATTGCCACCGCGTTACTTAATCAGGCCCAACAGTGGGGACAACAACGGGGGGATACACGATTAGGATTGCAGGTTTTCACCCATAACCCAGAGGCGATCGCCCTTTACGAAAAATTGGGTTTTATGCCCAAGGCGTTACTGCTGGAGAAAAAATGGTAATTCAATCACTAAAAACGGGTAACACGAAAGCTAAGACAATACCGCCGAAAACCACCGCTTCGATAATTCTTAACGGCGTTGACTGACTGAGTTTGATCGCCTTTAACCAGATCTGCGGTGTGTCATTGTCCCGTTTGCCCCATTGAACCATGGATAGCAGTAACGGGATTCCCCCCACTTTTACCCCCAACAAGAGATGAAAGGACAAGGCGGCGATCGCCACCCCCCAAGCTATGAGATGGGCATAATAAGCTAAATGATCTAATTCCCCCTTGGGCAATCATTCTTCCTTCATCAGGCGCCCCGACACCATCGCTAGGGTCAATGCCAACAACATAAAAGTATTCGCTAGACGGTGCAACGCCACCCAGCCTTGGGGTTGATCCAACTTCGGTAAATCTCCCCAGGATTTATCTTGCATTAAGCGGCGATCGCCCAGGTGAAAACTATAAAAGGCAAAAACGGGAAACAATAAAAACAGGGTTAAGGCGATCGTGCCATGAATGCCCTGGATCTCAATGACTTCCGGCAAGGGAATGCTGCCCCAACGTTGGTCATAGGTGTTATAAACCCAAAACCCTGTCCCGATGGCCAATAGGGTCAAAACGGCGATCACCCCGTGGATGAGTCGCAGCAAAACGGATTGGTAGGGGGCAGAAGGGGTCATGGGAAGGGGAAGAATGGGTTAATGCAGGACTGACTAACGTTTTAGTTAGAGAATAAATGGTTTTAGTTAAACAATAAATGACAAATGACGACCCATCCAAGGGAATTAGTGACGAATCCGCTACGCGGTGCGCCTGAGTTGATTACCCTTCCTATTTGGGTTTGGTATTCACACTCACCGGGCCATTGACCATGGTTTGACAAGCGAGGCGATAATTTTCCGGCTTTTTCCGCAAAACTTTCTCTTCAAAGGCCGTTTTGGGCGATAAATTATCCATGCCTGCGGTGATTTCCACTAAACAGGTTCCACACTGCCCATATCCCCCGCAATTCATCAGCTTGCCTTTGAAGGTGTAAAGGTCAATGCCATTTTCGAGAGCTTTCTGCCTCAGATTTGAACCTTGGGCAACAACAACGTCTTTCTGTTCCTTAACAAAGGTAATGGTCACCGAACGTATCCTCCAGTCATTTGCGGGCGAACTTTATTAAGAAATTTTACGGGATTTGGCCCGAATGCGGAAATGTTCTAATTTGGCGATGATGGAGAGGGTGGCGATCGCCCCTCGGATCTCAGTAACAAGCATTAACTATTTTTTGTTCTGGTAACTATGATGCTGACTTCAACAACGGATATTATTCAAGGTCGGACTATTTCTCGCTACCACGGTATTGTTACCGCCGAAGTTGTTTATGGAACCAATGCGTTGCGGGACTTTTTTGCGGGCATTCGGGATTTTATCGGTGGCCGCACCGGCAGTTATGAGCAAATTTTTGAAAGAGGCCATCAAGAGGCGATCGCAGAATTGAGCCAACGGGCACAGAAATTGGGGGCCAATGCCGTAATCGGGGTCGCAGTTAATACGGGGACGATCAGTATTGATGACCGAGGAGCATTATTGTTGATTACGGCTACAGGAACAGCGGTGACGGTGGATTAATACCTGAATTTAAAAGAATCCCAGAGGCGATCGCCATCGGAGATTAAAAAGACACAAACCGGCGATCGCCATCCTGACCGGGTTTAACCGTTTACCACTTTAGCAAATTAAACTGTTCCATATCCGTGGTTTCCCGATTCCGATAAATAGCCAACACGATCGCCAAACCCACAGCAGCCTCCGCAGCGGCGATCGTAATCACAAATACCGCAAACACTTGACCGCGAATATTACTGGGATCAATGAAATTAGAAAATCCCATTAAATTTAAATTGACCGCATTCAACAGTAACTCAATCGACATCAGTACTCGCACCGCATTACGACTGGTAATCAAACCATAAATACCAACACAAAACAGTGCCGCCGCTAGAATCAAACAATATTGGAGTTGTAAATGCATAGTCGTTCAGTTTAATAAAAATAACCGATGAAGTTGAGCTTAAAACCCGAATTATTAAAACCCGGATTAAATGCCTGATTATTTCGGGGTAGAGGTTAATTCCCGTGGCCGTTCCGGCAATGTTAAAGCCGTGGCGGTGGATTTTTCCGTGGGTAATTCAGGAATCAAATCGCGGCGGGCCAGAATAATCGCCCCCACCATCGCCATTAGCAATAGCACGGACGCCAATTCAAACGGCAAGAGAAAATCACTAAAAAAGTGTTTACCCAGCGCCACTAACGTATCTTCGACAAAGGGGCCAGCGGTGTTAATTTGCCAAGGCGTCACCAAAATCATGGTGCTTAACAACGCAAAAATTCCGCCACAAACTACCGCAGTAGAAAGCTTACGAATCCAGCGTCCTGGTAATTCGGCAAAATCTTCGCGCTTATTGACCAACATAATGGCAAACAAAATCAGGACATTCACCGCCCCGACATAGATCAAAATTTGCGCTGCGGCCACAAAATCTGCATTGAGCAAAATATAAATTCCCGAAATACTCAGGAAAACGCCCCCCAACAAAAAGGCGGAGTAAACAATGTTCGACAACAACACAACCCCAAGGGCTGCACTAATCACTAAAACAGCAAGAACCACAAAAGCTCCTAGCTGGACACCCTCGGCTATATTCACAACAGCTAATCTCCTTAAATAAAAACAGGGGAAAGGAACGAAACGATTAAGTAATCAATTAAACAGGGGAATATAGCCCCTCAACACTATTCAGCCGACGATTCAGCCTTGACGAGATCCGCTGGGTGTTGACCGGCCCGCTGACTTCCTTTGGGCAAATCATGGGGCTCTAAAACGCCTTTGGGCAAATATCCCAACTCCCGTAAGGGTGTCACCATGGGATCTTCCGTAACTTTATAGGGCAAACGACCCAAGGCAACATTATCAAAATTGAGGTCATGGCGATCGTAGGACGCTAATTCATACTCCTCAGTCATCGATAAACAATTCGTGGGGCAATATTCCACACAGTTGCCGCAAAAAATACAAACACCAAAGTCAATGCTGTAATGTTTAAGCTCTTTTTTCTTAATCGCTTTATTAAATTCCCAATCCACCACGGGTAAATTAATCGGGCAAACTCGCACACAAACTTCACAGGCAATACATTTATCAAACTCAAAATGAATTCTGCCCCGAAAACGCTCCGAGGGAATCAACTTTTCGTAAGGATACTGAACCGTAACGGGACGGCGACTCATGTGGTCAAAGGTAACAGCCAAGCCTTGGCCAATGTATTTGGCAGCTTGGAAACTTTCTTTGGCGTAGTCACCGACCTGTTTGAGAATGTTGTTGAACATAACGTCAAGAAGGAAAAAAAAGATTAAGCAATGGGTCAGAAATGAGGCGATTAACCCCCGAAGGCCATGGGAAAGGTCAGTTTTAATCCCGCTGTGATTAACAGGTTAGCGAGGGAAACGGGGAGTAAAAATTTCCAGCCGAGGTTCAACAATTGGTCAATCCGCACACGGGGCACTGTCCAGCGCAATAAAATGGCAATGAAAATGAGAAAGTAGGATTTAAGCACGGTCATAAAGACCCCCAAGGCAGCGGTGATTACTTGCAGCCAAGGTGTATTCGGCGAAACCCCCAACCAATCCGCTAAATTCTCTAGGGGAATGGGAAAATCCCAGCCGCCGAGGTACAGCACGGAAAAGACAAGGGCGGACAGTACCAAGTTAACGTAGGAACCCAGATAAAACAGGGCAAACTTCATGCCAGCGTATTCAGTTTGATAACCGGCGACTAATTCTTCTTCTGCTTCCGGTAAATCAAAGGGTAAGCGTTCACATTCCGCTAGGGCCGCAATCCAGAAAATCAAAAAGCCAACGGGTTGCCGCCAAATATTCCACCCGAGGATGCCATAGCCTGATTGTTGCTGCACAATTTCAATGGTGCTGAGGCTATTAGACATCATCACGATCGCCAGCACAGCCAGGGATAGAGGAATTTCGTAACTAATGGACTGAGCAGCGGCTCGAAGTCCTCCCAGGAGCGAATACTTATTATTAGAGGCATACCCCGACATCAGTAGACCAATGGGCGCAATGCTGGACAGCGCAATCCAGAAGAAAATGCCGACATTGAGATTGGTGATGACGAGGTTTTGGCCAAAGGGCACGATTAAATAGGAAAGAAAAACGGGGAGCACCACTAGCACAGGGCCAAGGGTAAATAACCAAGGATCGGCTTTGGCCGGGACAACATCTTCTTTAAAAACAAGCTTGATGCCATCGGCGACGGGTTGCAGTACCCCTAACGGCCCGGCATATTCGGGGCCAATCCGTTGTTGGGCGGCGGCGGAGATTTTCCGTTCGAGCCAGACCACCACCAGCACCCCGACCGTTGCGCCGATAATCATTAGAATCGCAGGCAGGGGAATCCAGAGGATTTTTGCTAAATCCTGCGGCAATCCGAAGCCTTGCAACGATTGGAGAAAACTATTCTGGAGATCAATTCCTGAATTCATGGTGCCGTCCGAGGGAGGGGAATGAAGGGGGTGACTAAGCAACTGCTCAGCAATCTTGACAACGATTGTAATGAAATTTGCACGCTTAGTATAGCCCTAAGAGTCTCTATGGCAATGATTAGCTCAGCTTAATTTCACCGATGGGTCAAGCGCAGGGTCAATGGCGATCGCCTGGGTTTCCCGCGATCCTGCTCCTTTGCCTGGGAAAAAGACTCCAGACCCCGTAAACCGACAAGTCAGGGTCAACCCTTTAAAATAAGCAAAGAGAACAGCCCGATTGTCCTAATTAATTATCTTCCTGCCATTATTCCTATGACTGCCCAAGCCAGTAACACCATCTATCGTTTTAACGCCAAAACCCTTGAAGGGGCAGATATTTCCCTGCAAGATTTTCAGGGCAAAGTGCTGTTAATTGTTAATACCGCTAGCCAATGTGGTTTTACCCCCCAATATCAAGGGCTTCAAGCCCTTCACGATCAATTTTCCGCCCAAGGATTTGAGGTATTAGGCTTTCCTTGCAACCAGTTTGGTCAGCAAGAACCTGGCAGTGCCAGCGACATCCAAAGCTTTTGTGAAACCCGCTATGGTGTGACTTTCCCTTTGTTTGAAAAAATTGATGTTAATGGACCCAATGCCCATCCTTTGTTTAAATTTTTAACGAAAGCTTCACCGGGAATGGCAATTCCTTTGCTGGGCAGTGCCGAGGCGGTGAAATGGAACTTCACTAAGTTTTTGGTTAATCGCCAAGGGGAAGTGGTAAGACGCTATGGTTCAGTCACCAAACCCGAAGAAATTGCCGCCGATATTAAAGCCTTGCTGTAGTTTAAAAAATGATGAGATTGATTCGTTTTTTAAATAGTTAACTTCATTTCATTCCCATTATTGATCAATGCTAAATGCTAACAATTGGTGAAAGCCACTGGCATCAACAAACAAAGATAATGGGGCTGAAAATCCTGCTGTTTGGGCAATTTCGCTGATTATAGCCAGGGATTCGGGAAAGTCGCATGCTTTAATATGGCCGGTAAGGGACTGTAATTGTTCGGGGGAAAGGGTTGTCCAGTGGCTTTGGACGTTAGCCAGGTAAGCCTGAATGTAATAATCTCGACTTTGGTCAGGTTTCCGAAAGATGTCGTAAATTAACAAATAGCCTGTTTTTGCAATTAAAGCACGACAATATTGAAAAAATTGTTGTTTTTCAGTCAACAATAAATGATGTAAGGCAAAACCAATATGGATAATGTCAAAGTTTTCCTCATGCGTCGTTATTTTAGCCTGTAAATAATTCAAAAAATCATCACAAATTAAATCAATCTTAGCTATATTTTTTAAATTCTTTGTCGCTAAGGTTAACGCATTGGGAGATAAATCAAGGCCTGCATAAGTTGTGATCTGGGTATTTGCTAACGTCTTGGCGATCGCCTGGGCATCCCCACAACCGAGATCTACGAGATTAAACGGTGTATTAAATTGCTGGTCAATGAGCTGCTTTAGGGCTTGGTGAATGCCCCGATGAGCCATATAGTCCTGTTCAATAATCTGCTGATAAAGTTGCCACTGGTCAAAAAAGTGTTTGGTTGCTTCGGTGGGACGTTGATTCATGGTTTTGTGTGAGTGTACAGGGCTTTTTCTATCATAAAAAATTCCCCCAGGTTTAAACCCCAGAGGAAACATTGAAGTATTCAATTTAAAAGCTTAAACACTAGTTTACCGTTGGCGATCGCTAAAAGCGGGACGACGGCCACCACCGGCAGAACGACGGGGTTTGCTGGGTTTGTCGCTATAACTGCCACCACCTTTGCCTTGGGGTTTGCCACCACCGCCCCGGCGTAACATCGGTTTGTTGAAGTCGGTTTCGGGCACTTCCCAGTCGGTTTTCATCCAGTTAGGACAGCTTTGGTCATAAATCATTTGCAGGGCCGCAGCGGCGATCGCCTGGGGATCATAGTCATCGCTCAATTCCCGCACTAAGGGCAAGAAGGACGCCATGCGCTCACCAGTTAGGGCTTCTTTGAGTTGATCCTGCAATTTCTCAATCCGTTTAGCTTCCACCTGGGAACGGTTGGGGATGGTGCAGACTTCAATTTGTTGCTTGAGGCGATTTTCAATGGAGCGCAGTAACCGGCGATCAATGGGTTCGACTAGGGCGATCGCCTTACCTGTTTTACCCGCCCGTCCGGTACGACCGATGCGGTGAATATAGGTTTCGGCATTATCGGGCAGATCAAAGTTAATGACATGGCTAAGATTGTTCACATCCAGACCCCGCGCCGCGATATCCGTGGCAACCACCAATTTGATTTTGCCATCCCGAAAACGATGCACTAACCGTTCCCGTTGGGATTGATTCAAATTCCCGTGGTACTCGTCCACGCTGTGACCGGCTTCCATCAATTTGCTGGTCAGATCGGCAGCAGTTTGCTTGGTGCGGACAAAGATAATGGCCGATTCGGGATCTTCCATTTCTAAAATGGGTTGCAAGGCTTTCGCTTTAGACCAACCGCGAGGTACATGGTAAAGCTTCTGCTCAATGCGGGAGGGGGTAGATTGGGTCTGTTTGACGGCCACTAACGCGGGATCATTCAAAAATTGGTTGACCAACTCTTTGATTTCCCGGGGCATGGTGGCAGAAAAACAAGCCGTCTGACGGGTCGGCGGAGTTTTGCGCAGAATCGTTTTAACGTCGTCGATAAAGCCCATGCTCAGCATTTCGTCAGCTTCATCGAGTACCATCCATTGGATCGTATCGAGTTGTAATTTTTTGCGTTCAATCAAATCAATGACCCGACCCGGAGTGCCGACAACAATGTGGACTCCCCGTTCTAGGCTGCGGATTTGACGTTCGATGGATTGACCACCATAAACATTCAAAATGTGTAAGCGGCGATCGCAGGAAAAATCCTTCATCGCTTCCGCCACCTGTTGGGCCAGCTCACGGGTCGGGGTCAAAATCAACGCTTGCAAGCCGCCGTTAGAATCAATGCGATCCATCAAAGGCAGGGCAAAAGCCGCCGTTTTGCCAGTTCCTGTTTGGGATTGAGCCAGCATATCCCGACCACTCAAAAGCAACGGAATTGCTTCAGCCTGGATTTGGGTGGGGGCTTCAAAGCCGATTTCGGCCATCAGTTGACAACGTTTTTCAGAAAGACCGAGGTCAGCAAAGGAATGAGTCATAGGAAAAAAATCAAATAAATTGGGGTAAACAAAGACGGTTTAGTCGGTAAATAATAAAAATTTTGCGGGAGTGGCTGGGCAACTAACCGCCAATAACACAGCCAGGAAACTCTCACGAATTAGCTTGAAATTAACTAAAAAACAGCAGCCTCCTCGGCAACCATACCGTACAGGTCATAAGTGTCCGTGGCTGTGATCGTCACTGGCACAATTTGATTTAAACTAGCTGTCCCTTTGACGTACACCAAACCATCTACATCCGGCGCAAAGCGGGCAGCACGACCAATCAACTCACCCGTGCTGGGATTTTCCTGTTCAATCAAGACATCCAGGGTTTTGCCTAAACACGCTTGATTTTTTCGGGCCGAAATCGGTTGTTGCAACGCCATCAGTTGATCCCGGCGATCGCCCATCACCTCATCAGCCACAGGATTGGGTAAAGTCATCGCCGCCGTGCCTTCCTCTGGGGAAAAGGTAAACACCCCCACATGGTCAAATTCATGGCGTTCCACAAAATTCAACAAATCGGCAAAATGCTCGTCAGTTTCCCCCGGAAATCCCACAATGAAGGTCGTACGCAGCACCGCATTCGGTAGAGCGGCTTTTAACTGCTCAATAATACGGTCATTGACCTGACCCTGCCACGGACGATTCATGGCTTTGAGAATATCAGGGTGGGAATGCTGTAACGGTAAGTCAAGATAGGGCAAGACATTGGGAGTATCCCGCATCGCCTCAATTACCTTAGGTGTTAACCCCGTGGGATAGGCATAGTGAATGCGAATCCAAGGTACGTCAACTTTGCCTAAAGCCCGCAATAATTCAGCCAATTTGGGTTCTCCGTAGAGATCCAGTCCGTAATTGGTGGTGATCTGGGAAATCAGAATTAATTCCTGCACCCCCTGACTCGCCAACTGTTCTGCCTCTGCCACAATGGATTCGATGGTTCGAGACCGTTGTTTGCCCCGAAGATGGGGAATGATGCAAAACGCACAGCGATAGTCACAACCTTCCGCCACCCGTAGATAGGCAATCCCTTCCGTGGTGGTGCGATAACGAGGCAAATTTTCGTCCGCAATAAAGGTCGGGTTAGGGGAAATGGCTGTTACGCGCTGACCTTTCTCCGTTTGTCGAATAATTTCAACAATGTTTTGATAGTCCCCTGTACCAACCACGGCAACCGCTTCAGGAATTTCTTCGAGGAGCTGCTCTTGAAAATGTTGGGCAAGACAACCAGAGATGACAATTTTTTTCTTGGCTTCTGCTAGTTCAACTAAGGTTCTAACGGATTCTTGGCGAGCATCCTGGATAAAGCTACAAGTATTAACAATGACGTAATCTGCTAATTCTTCGTTGGCGTCCACATCATAGCCTGCTTCCACTAGCAGACCTAGCATATGTTCTGAATCTATCCGATTTTTTTCGCAACCGAGGTGGGTAATGGCGATCGTTGGCGTTTGGCCCATAAATTATTAACTTGGCGAGTCCGTAGGTGTAACGTCAGGGACTAAACCAAGCAAGAATCTGCGAAGCCTGCCTTAACAGGTAGCTGATGGGTAACGGTGGTCAAGCCCTTTTTCAATTTGTAAAGACATTGTAACAGACTTACTCCAGAAAACCACCGAAGTTGGTGTGTAATCCTATACATTTGCTGACATTTGCTTAACGACGCACAACGGCACTGACAATGGTGGTAATGGTGGCGATGGCTAATAAACCGAAGGCCAGGTTGACCACCCACTGGGAGGCCTGTTGATAGGCCGAAAAGCGAATACCTTGTTCTTTGGATTCTTCCCGCAGGGCACGGATGGCTTCCGCATTTTGTTCGGCGAGATGTCCCGTTTCCTTAAATGCTTTCGGCGTTTTCCTTGATAGTTTCCGCCAATTTGTCCAACATGTCATCGGCCCAACGTTCCACGGCCATGGTGATTCTTCCCAATTGTGAGTTTTGTTTGCGTCTTGACAGACATATTCTATCAAAAATACTATCTTTTGTATGTATTAATTATTGGGGCTGGCATCAGAATCCGCTAAGGTTAAAAACGACCCTTTTCCCTTGAATTACTAGAGTTAAACCATGATGGGTGCTATCCAAGCCATCCGAGGAACCCGCGACATTATTGCCCCCGAAAGTTATTACTGGCAATGGTTAGAAACGACGGCTCAGCAGATTTTAGACCGCGCCCTTTACCAAGAAATCCGCACCCCTATTTTTGAACAAACGGCCTTGTTTGAACGGGGCATTGGGGAAGCCACCGATGTGGTAGGCAAGGAAATGTATAGTTTCACCGATCGCGGCGATCGCCAAATTACGTTGCGGCCAGAGGGAACGGCGGGGGTGGTGCGGGCCTATATTGAACAAAATTTACAGGCAGCGGGCGGGGTACAACGGCTTTGGTATACCGGGCCCATGTTTCGCTATGAACGGCCCCAAGCAGGACGACAACGGCAATTCCATCAGTTGGGGGTGGAGGTGTTGGGCAGTGCTGATCCCAGGGCTGATGTGGAAGTGATTGCGCTGGGAACCGACATTTTGCAGGCCTTGGGGTTGAGTAATTTATCCTTGGCGTTGAATTCCGTGGGCAATGGCGGCGATCGCCAACGGTATCGAGAGGCATTGGTGGCCTATTTGACGCCGTTCAAAAGTGAGCTTGATCCCGATTCCCAAGATCGTTTGGAACGCAATCCGCTCCGAATTTTAGACAGTAAAGCCAAACGCACCCAGGAGATTGTTCAGGCTGCCCCCAGCATTTTGAATCACTTGGGCGATGACTCTAAGCGTCATTTTGATCAAGTGCAACAATTATTAACGGATTTAGGCATTACTTACCAATTAACCCCGACCCTAGTGCGGGGCCTTGATTACTATACCCACACGGCTTTTGAAATCCAGTCGGGGGATTTGGGCGCCCAGGCAACGGTGTGTGGTGGTGGCCGCTACGACGGATTGGTGGAAGAATTGGGCGGCCTGGCAACTCCCGCTGTGGGTTGGGCCATGGGGCTGGAACGGTTGATTATTCTGTTACAGAAAATCCATCAGCCCCCCAGTAATACTCCAGATTTTTACCTAGTATCCAAAGGGGAAAAGGCGGAACCCCAAGCCCTGATTTTGGCGCAAAAACTCCGACAGGCGAATTTCAGCGTTGCCCTTGACCTGAGCGCCAGTGCCTTTGGTAAACAATTTAAGCGGGCCGATAAATCCGGGGCGATCGCCTGTCTGGTTTTAGGGGATGGGGAAGTGGAAGCCGGCACAGTGCAGGTGAAATGGTTAGCGGACAAGCAACAGGAAACCCTAAATTTAAACGATTTTTTGGACAATCTTGCGGAACTCAAACAGCGTTTATTGGGACATAGGAAATAAATTAGGGTTTGGTTAAATCCTGGTTGGGAGCTTACCTAGCAGCGGCGAATTGATTAAACCGTCAATAGCCCTAGGGCAGTTCCTTCCTCACCCATTTATTGTTGTTGCTTACCATGAATCCATGGACTATTTGGTTTAAACCCGCTGAGGCTGATACCTGGCAACCTTTGGAGCTTTATCGTTCTTTGCCAACGGGACATTATCGGGTGGCGGCCCGTTTACCTCGACCGTTCAAACATTTGAATTGGCGTTGGAAATTTTATCCCCAATTGGGAGACATCCAATATTATGATTTCCAGGGCAAAAGCAACGAAGAAGGCTTGATTTCTTTACTGGATCTTGATACATCTCAACCGGGAACCTGGCAATTAATTGGACGCCCGGATGTTCTGGATGAATTAGGGGGAGAAAACTGGCAACTAGCGCATCAATTTCAGATTATTGCTAGCCTCACATCGGCGTTGATCATTCCACCGTTACTCCCAAGTCCCGCTGCCAACGAGATTGTGCCCCATCCCCCTGCTGAAATTCCAGCAATGGCAGAGGAAACCGCAATGGATTTTACGCCCTCAGCAGAAACAGCTCTGTCGGCGATCGCCCCTACGAATTCCCCCATTCCAAAACCCGTAATCCCAGAACCAACTGAAACTTATTTTTCCGTCTTAGCTGAACCGGATTTTGTGCCCGAAGAAGAAATGGTGGCTGAATCGAACCATTTTCGCCCGGTTAATTATGTGTTGAAGTTGATTGATCCAGAGAAAGCCACCACCTATCAAGTTGATTTCACCGTAATGTTGGACGATCGCCGTCAACCCGTGTCTTTAGATTTACCCAATCCCCGCCAAATGGTGCGTTTATTACATCGTCCCATTCCCAAACCAAAATCTCCCTTGCCCCCGAAATTATCGAAAGTTTAGAACTAAATTGCATGGATTATCAACGACATCACATTGCCCTGAATGGCTTATCCTGCTCCTATTTAGCATGGGGCAAGCCGGGACAACAGCCGTTGCTATGTTTACATGGGTTGGGAGATCAGGGTTTAGTGTGGGCCTGTCTTGCCGATTATTTAACCGAAAATCTTGATCAATTTCACATTGTTGCGCCGGATTTACGGGGTCATGGGGAAAGCGCTAAACCGGATATAGGCTATCATTTCGCCGATTATCAAGCGGATTTAGATGGCTTGTTGACCCATTTGGGTTGGGAGTCGGTGGATGTGGTGGCCCATTCGTGGGGGGCAAAGTTGGCCTGTCGTTGGGTGACAGCCAATCCCCGCAAAGTCAGGCGACTTATTTTGACAGATCCGTTTTTTATCGGTACGATTCCCGCAATTTTTAAGCTCACCTTTCCTCTGCTGTATCGGGTGTTGTCTTTTCTCAAACTGAGTCAATCGTTTCCCAGTTATGAAGCGGCGGAAGCGTTGGCCAAAACCTTACCGGAATTTTCAGGCTGGTCACCCTATCAACAACAGGTTTTTCAAGCAACGATGCAAGAAAATGGCGATCGCACTTGGAGTAGTAAGTTTTCTCGTCAGGCACGGGATGAAGTGTTTGAAGAGGTAATGAGTGTGCCGGGGTTGACGGAAACGTTAGATCTGCCCTGTTTGTTAATTAAGCCGGATCGGGGCGTGAATCGGAGCGACTGGCAGATTGCGCCCTTTAAGCGCTATTTTTCCCAGTTAACCTTGGTAGAAGTGGCCGGTAATCATTGGTCATTTTTGGTCAATGCTGATGGATTTAATGCCCAGGTGGTAACGTTTTTGCGGGGGTAATTGTCCATGCTAGGATCAACGCCACAACCCGTTTTCCTGCTTAAAGAATTAGAAAGAACACAGGCGATCGCCGATGTTCCAGCCGTGGGAGTGTCTCGTTTTTGGGCCAATCGGGAACATTTTTAGGCGTTATGGGGTTAACGAAGATATGGTGCTTTGACTTTTTGCTTATGAACTGGACATCTTTTTCTCGCTTCACGACCCTACTCGGCCTTGCTTTGGTTTTACCCTTGGCGGCCACTCGACCTAGCGTGGCTAGTGATTTTACCGAAACGGCGATCGATCAAACCGCAGTGATCGGCATAGCTCGACCCTATGGCACCGAAGCCACTAAGTATGACTTGTTAGTCATTGAGCAAATCCCCAACAAAAAGCAATGTTGGCAAACCAGCGGCTCCACTCCAGTGATGGTTGATCCCCTGCTGATGAATTACGACTTTACGGGGCATTGTCGCCGGGCCACGGACAGCAATGGGTATTCCGTACGGATTGATGGCGAAGATTATGGGCTAGAGTATTTACTGCGTCTAGTGCCGAGAGGGAATGAATTAGTCTTGATTGCTACCTCTCGTAGCGGGAAAGCCCCAGAATTAGTTTTGGGCAGCACCAAAGGCATGGCAGCGGGTTTCATGCAAATTCAACTCAATCCTGGTTGGCAATTTACCAAACGTACCTACCAAGGCAAGGTTTTAGGTCACTTTTATATCAGCGGTAGCCAAGCCAATATCGTGCAACCGGGAGTAACCACTCCTCCCCCGGATTCCGTACAGCCCACTCCTCCCCCGAATTCTGTACAACCCGACCCAGTGCAGCCTGATCCCGTACAACCCGATCCCATACAACCCACAGTTCCGTCTGTGTCGAATGAAAGCCAGGTTCCCGCTGTCGAAGTAGAGACAGAGGTTATGGTGGAAACAGAAACTGAGGTGATTGAATCTGAGGGGGAGGAAATAACGGAGCAGACCACCACCGTTGTGGAAGAAACCATTGAAGCGCCGGTCAGCCCCCCCCGTCCCCTACCCCAGCAAAATTCTCGCCGTCCGAGTCCTACCCCCGACAATTTCCGCCGTTTTTAAATTTCCTTCCTATTGCTTGTTTAACCATGCCGTCTAATAGCTTGAGCCAGTTTCAGGTATTTGATCACGATTTACCTGATGAGGTGTGCCAAACGCTTCTTAATGCCTCCGAAATTGCTGTCGATACGGAAACTATGGGTCTAAATCCCCTCCGCGATCGCCTCTGTTTGGTGCAAATTTGTGATCCCGATGGCATGGTCACAGCAGTCAGGATTGCCAAAGGTCAACGGCAAGCCCCGAACCTAAAGCGAGTGATGGAATCCCCGGACAGCATTAAAATTTTTCACTTTGCCCGGTTTGATACGGCGCAATTTAAACACACGTTTGATATTAAAACTTACCCCATTTTCTGTACCAAAATTGCTAGCAAAATTGCCCGTACCTATTCTTCTCACCACGGTTTGAAAACTTTGGTACAAGAATTGATGGGAGTTGAATTAGACAAGTCCGCCCAATCTTCAGACTGGGGCAATGCGGAAAACCTTTCTGTATCCCAATTAAGTTATGCCGCCAATGACGTACGGTATTTGATTCCGATCAAGCATCAACTAGAAGCCATGTTAGTCAGGGAAGATCGCCTACGCTTCGCCCAACGCTGTTTTGAATGTCTGCCGGTCTTTGTGACCCTGGATTTGGGGATGTATGGCAACGTGTTCGAGCATCAGTAAACCAAAAAGCGAACACCCTTTGGAAAAAGCCAAGCTCAAGATTCACTACCCGATATTCCGCAGGTTGCCACCCTGTCAAGCGTTATTAATTTAAATCACACTTGGCATGGCGCAATAGTCCTTTCTTATGTTCTGTTTATTGTGCGTTCATTTATGCAAATGTACTTTACCTAGCGTGTGGGGAAGGTGGGAGTATCGACAGGCTAATTTGCCCCTGGCTCTGTTTTTTTCACTGCCGCAGGGGGGGCTGGCGGGGTGATATTGGAATTATTCGTGGAATCTTCGGGGGGGGGGATCACCTCTAATGGTTTTACGGGCAGGGGGGTGGTCGTTGATTGGGGTTGGGGCGTGACTTTCGGGGATGGTGGCGGGGTAACT
>Ga0315905_10002826_pt1 | contig 18138 bp, 27 predicted proteins | sample LakEriMetagenome_5_FD_203522 | JGI IMG/M metagenome (GOLD analysis project Ga0315905, IMG submission 203522) | Freshwater fungal communities from buoy surface, Lake Erie, Ohio, United States - Buoy 4 MA121 | ecosystem: Environmental > Aquatic > Freshwater > Lake | place: USA: Lake Erie, Ohio... | reverse complement strand
GGAACCATCGTACTGACCCTCCCCACTGCCGTTGCAGGCATCACAAATGCCTGGCTCGTAGCTTTCAATGGCTCGAATGTTAAAAGGACTGTCGTCGGTAAAGCCCAGCGTCTCGCACGCGGCCGCGTGGTCGCTATAGCCAGCTTCTTGACAGTATTCGTCTAACACGTCATTCAATGAATGACTCGCCGATTCGAATTCGTCGGCCACGCCGTTATCTACCCATATTTCGTATTTCATGTTGACCACCATGCTATCAAAAGCATCGCCAGGCAAAAGCCAATGGCGCAGGCAAGGGCAATGTCGGCCAGCGGGTAACGCTGGGGTTCGGGTTTGTAATGTTCACGCATGATAGGCTCCCTTAAAATTGAGCGTAGACAATGGAACCGTCTGGCGTGACGCCTACAACTGACGTTTGTTCGTTCAAAAACGACAACACGAACTCCAGTTCTCCATCGGTGTCGCCATCGTCTACAGAGCTGAACTCTAAGCTATAAGATTCTGCAACTTCTTCAACCGTGCTTTCCGCATAGTCGCAGCAAATGCCAATAACATCTAATTCCATGTCGGAATCAATTTCTTCAAAATAATCAAATAGCATACCGAGCGCGTCATAAGAAAATTGTTCTTTACGGTTTGATAGGTGGAATGCATCACGAAATTGTGACGCGCTGTTAATTGTTTGTTTCATGGTTTACTCCAGGTGGTTAATTAATGGCTGCACAATGCAAGCCCCTAAGCCCACAGCATGGGCTTAGAAATGGCATTAATGCGAATAAAGACCATTGACAACGAAATATTCGACTTCGGCGGCAGACTTTAAATTTCCCGAGCATGGGTGACCGTCAGGCCCGAGCATTGTCCAGCCCTTCATCGTGTTTTTAAGGGTAAAGCGTTTGCCGCTAGGCGCAATGATGATTGCGCCATCTACAACGTGGCCCTTTATGGTGGTAAATTCTGTGGCCTTAACTATAATCATGGTGTTTGTCCTTTAATGTAGTGGTGTCGGCACAATCGCCGCCACTGCGCACTGTCACTGCGCAGTAAAAGTGCACTATGCAGTAGCTAGCATGATGGTCCGGCGCCTATCATGGCCCGCAGCATGGTCCGCTATGACCACGTCGCGCGCCTGTATCCGCGTGCCACTGCATAGCGTGCATTTGGCGCACGTCGATTTTTTACCAGCTTCTGCACTGGCCGGGCACACTGTTTCGCCGGGTTGCTTGTCCACGCCGACCGAAACCCGAAAAACGCGCATACCAAATAAATTGGCCAATGCGGCCTGTTCCAGGGTATCCGCACTAGCCATCGCCAATGGCGCCCATGCAGAATGATCAAAATTGTCGTTTTGCCATTGATGCGTATATCCGCGCACACCGGCCGCGTAGCGGGTAATTTTGGCCCACATTTTTACCGGTGCGGCCGCGCCATCACCATATGTGCCAATCCGCACAATCTTACCGGCCAGTGCTTTTGCAATAGTGGCTTCGTCGGCGCGCACGTAGCGGCCGCGCAAATATGCGTTATATACAGCAAGCACCGATTTTGCGACTTGCACATAGCATGGCACTTTGCCCGTTTTGCGTGCTAATTTTGGCCGGTGCTCGCACTGGCCGCATATGCTCTCATCCGCGCCAGTTTGCAATGCTTGGACCGGATTTATATCGGACCGGATGATAAAGCTTTGCACAATATCGCCGGTTTTCCCGTTTTTGCTTGCGCCGGTAATTTTGTTGACGATAACGACGATCGGCGCGCCATCGATGATCGACGGGCCTTCATATGCGATGTATCCGAGAATTTTTTGGTTTTCCATCTTTTCTCCAAGGGTTGCCGGGACAATTCCCGCCACTGCGCACCGTCACTGCGCAGGGACTGGAACTGTCTTAGTAGCCAAACATAAATGTTGGGAGAGTTTGCTTGCGAATCATGCTGTTTCGGGTTGCTGGATGCATTGCTGCAACCCATTCCCATTTTTTTGCGGCTTCCGTTGCTACATCAGCATCCAACATGGCGGCTTGTGTCAGACTGTCATTGCCACCAAATGTTACGGCGTACAAAGCCACTGTGGCTTGCTTTACAGTGGCTGCATGGCGGGCTGCTTGTGCTTTTTTGAGGGCTTCTGATTTGGTCATTTTGTGATTTCCTGGTGTTGCATGCCGAGGTTGGCATGGTAGTTAGTGTAACAGGTTTTGTGGCGTGCAACATGTTTTATTGCACTATTTTCTAGGGGTTTACCCTAGTTTTCTTGCACATTTTGCACATTTGTTCATTTGTGCATTTGTGCAAATAGGGGCAAAACAGCGCTTTTCATGCATCATTGCACACACACCTTAAGGTGTGTGCAAATGTGCAAGCGATGCGTGTCGTTTTGTGAGGGATAATTCGATGGTTATGGAACTATTGGAGGGTGACTATGGCTAGGCCATGCAAGGTGGACACGGTCCAGTTTAGGCGGCGATTAAACGAGCCGGAACGGGCCATTTTGCTTGCAGCTGGTGCTGGATGCCTGACCCGTGGATTTCGAAATATGCTCGATGTTTATGCTGCACTGCACAATCTAGGATATAGACCAGACAGTAATATTTTGGACTGGATAGTTACAAAAAATACTGTTCAGTAATTTAATTGTGGCTTGGTCAGGTATGGCCGGGAGGCTGCCACCTTCTTTTTCCCCTTCCCCTGGCGCTTTCCCTGGCGCCCGCCAGCTCGCCGCGGCCAGTCGAGCCTGTCTGCTGCGCCAATTGATACAACGAGCGTTATGTTAAGTGCGCCAGCCAGTGTGCGTAAACTGTGGATAACCTGTGCATATACTGTGCATATGTGTATATGCTGTGAATATGCTGTGCGTATGCTGTGGACAACCTGTAGATATGCTGTGGACAACCTGTGGACAACGATTTTGATGGGGGGGGGGTGGTCGTTGTCATGGCGTAAAAGTTACGGGAGCCTCCCCCGTTCTGAAAAAAGCTAAAAAGCCAAATTTAAAAAGTAAAAAAGCCAAATTTAAAAAGTAATACAATGTCTCAAACTTCCCGAAAGGATAAAAGTGTCTGAACCAAAAAAGCGTGGTCGTCCGGTAAAGATGACTATCCAGCGTTATGCTGACAATCCTCCACTGGTGTTGCCCAAGACTGACCACCAAAGAATCAAGGAACTTAAAGAGTTGATGATTCGTTCTGGCGGGAAGGATGTGGCCGAGAAGGTAATCCAGATTGCACTTGACGACAATCACCCAAGTCAGATGACGGCGCTAAAGATGTGTATAGACCGCACACTGCCGGTGAGTATGTTTGAAAAAGACAAACACCAGCGCAGTGCAGTCACCATCAACATCACTGGTTTAGGGCAAGAGCCAACAATCCTTGAAGCAGAGGATATTACTGATGTTTCCAATGTCTAATAAAACCAATGTCTGACCTAACATTTAGCCTACTGCCATGGCAGCAAACGGTCTACACCGACCAAACGAGGTTCAAGGTTATTGCTGCCGGACGGCGGTGTGGTAAATCTAGACTGGCGGCAACTACGCTAATTATTGAGGGGCTGCGGTGTCCACAGGGGTCGGCGGTGCTGTATGTAAGCCCTACGATGGGGCAATCGCGGCAGATTATTTGGGACTTGTTACTTGATCTGGGGCGGGAGGTTATCCAGTCGAGCCACGTCAATAACTTGGACATTACGCTGATCAATGGTGCAAGGATTCATGTGCGCGGTGCGGATAGGCCGGATACGCTGCGCGGGGTTAGTTTGACGTATGCGGTGTTGGATGAGGTGGCTGACATTAAGCCAGAGGCTTGGGAGCAGGTTATTCGGGCGTCACTGTCAGACAAGAAGGGTCGGGCCATGTTTATTGGTACGCCCAAGGGTAGGAACTGGTTCCATGATTTGTGGAAGTTGGGGCAGGGTGAGCAGGATAAGGATTGGAAGTCTTGGCACTTCACCACGGCTGATAACCCATTGATTGACCCAGATGAGATTGAGTCAGCCAAAAAGACGCTATCTACTTTTTCTTTCAAACAGGAGTACATGGCGTCATTCTCCAATGCTGGCGCGGATGTATTTAAAGAGGAGTGGCTGAAGTATGGCGTGGAGCCTGAGCATGGCAGTTACTTTGTGGCGGTTGACTTGGCGGGGTTTGAAGAAGTGGCAAGGCAGGCAGCCAACTCTAAGAAGCGCCTGGATGAGACGGCCATTGCCATTGTGAAGGTGACGGATGAGGGGGTGTGGTTTGTCAAAGAGATTCAGCACGGGCGGTGGGATATTCGTGAAACGGCGTCCAAGATACTGATGGCAATGCGGGAATACCGGCCACTAAGTATTGGGATTGAGAAGGGGGCTTTGAAGAATGCTGTACTGCCGTATTTGAGTGATTTGATGCGAAAAAACAATGTGTACAGTCACATTGTTGATTTAACGCACGGTAACAGGAAGAAGACTGATAGAATCATCTGGTCATTGCAGGGTCGGTTTGAGCATGGCAGGGTGGTATTGAACAGTGAAGAAGAGTGGGATGACTTTGTTGACCAGCTTCTTATGTTCCCATCACAAGGTGTTCACGATGACCTGCCGGATGCATTGTCATACATTGACCAATTGGCCGTTACAACCTACTTTGAAGAAGCAGAAGACGAGTGGGAGCCAATGGACATAATTGCTGGAATATAAGGTAAATCATGGATCAAAACGATTTCGAAGAACCTTCAGAAAGCGACAAAGAGCTTACGGACTTTGTTGTTAGCCATTGTGACCGCTGGCGTGACTACCGCGATACCAATTTTCTCCCAAAATACCTTGAATATGAGCGTATTTTCCGTGGTGAGTGGGCTGCGGAAGACAAAACACGCGAATCTGAGCGTTCACGCATAGTTACCCCTGCCACGCAGCAGGCGGTTGAGACTCGGCACGCTGAGATTATGGAAGCCATCTTTGGTCAGGGCGATTTCTTTGATATTGAGGATGACCTAAAGGACATAAACGGCAATCCTTTGGATGTTGAAATGCTTAAAGCCCAGTTAATGGAAGACTTTAAGCAGGACAAAATTAGAAAATCAATTGACCAGATTGAGTTAATGGCTGAAATCTACGGCACGGGCATTGGTGAGATTGTGGTGAAGACGGAAAAGGTCTTTGAGCCAGCAACTCAGCCAATTCCAGGCCAGATGGGTCAAGCCGCTATTGGTGTGGTGGAAAAAAGCCGCATTGCGGTGAAGATTGTGCCGGTTAACCCTAAAAATTTTTTGTATGACCCCAATGGAACGAGCATTGATGACTGCATGGGTGTGGCAATTGAGAAATTTGTCGGCATTCAGAAGATTGTTGAGGGTATGGAGAAGGGCATCTACCGCAAGGTGGACATTGGCACAGACTCCGATGACAATGATTTAGAGCCAACGCAGGAAATCACGCAATACCGTGATGACAAGGTTCGTTTATTGACGTATTACGGTCTGGTTCCGCGTGAGTATCTCAAGCAATTGGAGAACGAAGGCGGCGAGGTTGTGGACTTGTTCCCAGAAGACTCGGTTGCTGACGAATACTCCGACATGGTGGAAGCCATTGTCGTGATTGCCAACGAGGGCTTGCTACTCAAGGCAGAAGAAAACCCGTACATGATATGGAGGGATCGCCCTGTCATCAGCTACCAAGACGATACTGTCCCGAACCGGCTGCTAGGGCGCGGCACGGTTGAGAAGTCCTACAATATGCAGAAGGCCATTGACGCGCAGGTGCGTAGCCATTTGGACTCATTGGCGCTTACCACAAGCCCCATGATGGGCATGGACGCCACCAGACTGCCACGGGGTGCTAAGTTTGAGATCAAGCCTGGCAAGGCCTTCATGGTCAACGGCAACCCTGCTGAGATTTTGTACCCATTCAAGTTTGGTGAAACAAGTTTAAACAATTTGAACACGGCCAAAGAGTTTGAGCGTATGTTGCTACAGGCCACTGGAACGATGGACAGTCAGGGGATGGTTAGCCAAGGCAACCGCGACGGTGCTGGCCTAAGTATGGCGGTGGCAACGATCATCAAGAAGTACAAACGCACACTGGTGAACTTCCAAGAGGATTTCCTGATCCCGTTCATTCAAAAAGCGGCGTTCCGGTATATGCAGTTTGACCCCGAGCGCTATCCGTCGGTGGACATGAAGTTCATTGCAACGGCCACGCTGGGTATCATTGCCCGTGAGTACGAACAGCAGCAATTCATTGGCTTGTTGCAGACGTTGGGGCCGAATACGCCAGTGCTACCGTTAATCCTAAAAGGTATCTTAAATAACTCTAGCTTGAGCAACAGATATGAATTGATAGCTGCACTTGACCAGATGAGCCAGCCTGATCCGAATGCACAAGAGAAGGCTCTGATGCAAGAGCAGTTGGCGATGCAGGCTGCACAAGCACAGATTGCTGTAAACACCACGCAGGCAGAACAAAATCGGGCTGAAGCGCAGAAGTTGATCACTGAAGCGCAGTTGATGCCTGCTGAAGTGCAAGCAAAAATGAGTGCCAGTTTGACTAAGAATCTACCCAATGAAGATTCTGCTAACGCAAAAGAGTTTGACAAGCGCGTTAAGATTGCAGAGTTGATGTTGAAGGAAGCTGACATCAAGAACAAATCCAAGATCGTTGAACTGCAAATGAACAACGCCAAAAGCAATGTGGTTGACATGGAAAACCAATTTCTCGAAAAACTAGCAACGGAGTTAAATTATGGCAATCGATAAAATTTTTAAGAATTCTTATGTTGACGATTTAGCGGATAACGTATTGAATGAAGTTGATGATTTCATGGTTAGCGTTGACAAAATGCAACAGCAAAAGGTTGCTGGTAATGTCCAACGAGTTGTTCAAGCCTTTAAGCAAATTGAAACCAACATCAACGAGAAGTATGACAACGTAGCCACTACCCTTGAAAAGCGCATCATCACTATCAAGGACGGGCGCGATGGAATTAATGGCAGCGATGGACGCAACGGTAAAGACGGACGCAACGGCAAGGATGGAATTAACGGCAAGCCTGGGTTGCAAGGGCCACCAGGTAAGGACGGGATAGATGGAACTGACGGTGTATCAGTTACCGATGCAAACATTGACTTTGATGGTAGCCTGATTATCAATCTGTCGTCTGGTAAGCAAATCAATGCTGGCGAGATTGTTTCGCCCGAGTTGGAAAAGCAAATCATTGCAATCACAAGAGGCGGCGGCAGTAGCGGCAGCGGTGGCGATGTTATGGGGCCACTATCTGCAACAGATAACGCCGTTGCTAGGTTTGATGGGACAACTGGAAAGCTAATACAAAACTCGGCAGTCATTATTACCGATGCAGGTAATGTGTCTGGCGTTGGGACACTAAGCGCGTCAGGTGGCGCTACTATTCAAGGGCTGACTGTAGGCAAGGGTGTTGGTGCGGTAGCGTCCAATACTGCGGTGGGCGTAACAGCGTTAAATGCAAATACTACGGGCCTCTCTAACACCGCCATAGGGAATGGGGCGTTAAATGCAAATACTACGGGCCTCTCTAACACCGCCATAGGGGATGGGGCGTTAGCTACCAACAATGGTGATTATAATGTTGCGGTAGGAGTTACAGCGTTGCGTGTTAATACTCTTGGTACTGACAATACCGCTGTTGGGCAGAGCGCTCTTTATTCAAACACAATAGGTACTAGCAATACTGCGGTAGGCTCCACCGCATTGCTTACTAATTCAATAGGAAACTATAATGTAGCTATAGGCGACAATGCGCTAAGAATAGCAACGGGAAGTAGTAATATTTGCCTTGGAGTAAATTCTGGAAGTGATATCACAACTGGGGATAACAACACCATCCTTGGCGCGTACACCGGCTCCGCCGCACCCATCTCCGCAACCGGCAGCAACTACATAGTATTAAGCGATGGTGCTGGCACGGTTCGCCAAACTATTGACTCCACAGGCAAGGTGGGTTTTGGGACTACTTCGCCAAACGCAGCACTTGAAGTATCCTCTGTCACAGGAAGCGCAACACCAGTACCCACAGAAGTTAGGATTACCACTAGCACTAGCGCTTCTGATTGGAGTACAACATTGCCTTGGGCAAGGCTTGGATTTTATTCTTTTGACGGTTCTACGGCTGGCCCCAAACTTCATGCATCAATTAATGTCATCCACACTGCTCTAAATGGAGGCACATCTAGCCTTAACTTTAATACTTCCGACACTACTGGTGCATTAACGGAAAGGATGAGAATTGACCAACTTGGAAATGTAGGCGTTGGGACTACGGCCCCTTCAGCGTCTGCCATCCTAGACGTTCAAAGTACCACCAAGGGTGTGCGTATGCCAAACATGACTACAACGCAAAAGAATGCGATTGCTAGTCCAGCAGCAGGTTTGATGATATTTGATACCACTCTTGCAAAACTCTGTGTTTATGCTAGTGGTGCTTGGCAAACCATTACTTCTGTTTAAGAGAACATTATGACTACATTCAACTGGCAAATCGTACAAATGGATCGTATCACCTCTGACGGCTTTGTGTTCACGGTGCATTACAACGTGGGAGCTATTGAAGGAATCTACCAATCCTCTACCTACGGCACTACTAGCTATACACCTAGCGAAACATATATGCCATACGAAGACCTTACGCAAGAAATTGTGGTTGGCTGGGTGCAAGCCACGCTTGGCAAAGACGCCGTAGAAGCCAATCTGCAAAGCCAGATAGACGCGCTAAAAGCCCCTGTGCAGGAATCTGGCGTGCCTTGGGCTACTGCATAACTTAGAGTTTCAACATGACTCAAGACATAACTCACCGAGAAATTTACGACCGTTTGGTGGAGGTCGAAAACAAGGTTGATGCTTTGTCTGAAAGCACTAAAGATGTGACAACTGCGTTTGTTGCTGCACAGGGAGCTTTCAAGGTGCTTGAAACTTTAGGAAAACTAGCAAAACCACTGTTGTGGTTAGGTGGGTTATGTGTAGCGGCCGCAGCTTTTTTTGATCAATTTAAAATACGCTGATGACACCTGAACTACAAAAATACTATGAAGATCGGTTTGACCTGTTTTCTCGACCAGGCTGGGCTGATCTTATGGAAGATGTTGAAAACATCCTTATCCCGCTAAACAATATCTCTACCATTGCAGATGAAAAAAGTTTACAATTCCGCAAAGGCGAGATTTCTATACTTATTTGGCTAAAAACCCTTAAAGGGGTTAGCGAAAGAGCATACGAGGACTTGAATGAAAAGAATGTATGAATTTGTCTGCGATTGCAGCAAACGCACTGAGGCATTGGTTGATTATGAGACAATCAGTGTGCAGTGTTCGTGCGGTTGGCAAGCCAACCGTATTATTAGCGCTCCGTCATTTAAATTGGAAGGATGGTCTGGTTCTTTTCCATCAGAGCATGGAAGGTTCGAGAGAAAGCACCGAGAAAAGTTAAGTGCAGAGCGTAAAGCCAACTCATAAGCGCAAGCCGAGTTGAATTATCCTACAACCGTTTTGGCAGGAAAAAATATGTTGATTGATCAAGAACAAGAGCCGCTAGGTGAACTCGAAATCGAGGAAAATAAATCCTCTGAACTTCCTGACAAGTACAGGGCTAAAAGTTTGGAAGAGGTTGTGCGGATGCATCAAGAGGCTGAAAAGCTAATTGGCAAGCAAGCCCAAGAAGTGGGAGAAGTCCGTAAACTCGCTGACGAATTACTCAAGCAAAACCTCAGTTCTAAGCAGCAACAAGTAGAGGTTGAACCGGAAGTTGACTTTTTTGAGAATCCTCAAAAAGCAATTCAAGGCCAGATTGATAAACATCCCGATGTTCTTGCGGCCAGACAAGCTGGGCAAGATTTTAAACGGATGCAGATTCAGCAGAAGCTAACGCAAGAGCATCCTGACTATTCGCAAGTGGTCAACGATACTGGGTTTCAAAATTGGGTGAAGTCTTCGCCTATTCGTTTGGGACTCTACGCAAAAGCAGATGGTGACTTTGACTATGATTCGGCTAATGAGTTGTTGTCCACTTACAAAGAATTGCGCGGCATTAAGGCCAAGGAATCCGAGCAAGCAGATACTGCTGCACGAACCAAGACCATGAAGGCGGCGCAAGTTGATGTTGGTGGTTCTGGCGAGAGTTCAAAACGAGTCTACCGACGTGCTGACCTTATTCGTCTCAAGATGACAGACCCTTCAAGGTATGAAGCGCTGAACGATGAAATACTCACAGCCTATGCCGAAGGGCGTGTAAGATAATTTAATTTTTTTGGAGCATTATTATGGCATATCCCACCCCAGCGGTAACAGTAACTACCGCCGATAAATTTATCCCCGAGATTTGGTCTGACGAGATCATAGCCGCTTACAAGAAAAACCTTGTTCTGGCTAACATTGTAATGAAGATGAACTTCAAAGGTAAGAAGGGCGATGTGGTTCACATTCCCGCACCTACCCGTGGTTCTGCTTCAGCGAAAGCGGCATCTACTGCCGTTACTCTGATTGCCGATACTGAAACAGAGATTACGGTGTCTATTAACAAGCACTTTGAATATTCACGTTTCATTGAGGACATTGTTGAAGCACAAGCTCTAAACAGCTTGCGCCAGTTCTACACTGCTGACGCTGGCTATGCGCTTGCCAAGCAAGTGGATACTAGCCTGGTTCAATTGGGCCGCGCATTCAATGGTGCTACTGTTGGTACTAACGACTATGCGACTTCTGCTGCAACCACCAAGGCTTTCATTGGCTCTGATGGTACTACTGCTTATAACAGTTCTACATCAAACGCAGCCGCTTTGACCGATGCCGCCATTCGCAGAACTATTCAGCGTTTGGATGACAACGATACGCCGATGGACAACCGCTTTTTCCTGATCCCTCCATCTAGCCGTAATACGCTGATGGGTCTTTCCCGTTACACGGAACAGGCTTTTGTGGGTAATGGCAATGCAATCCGCACTGGTGAAATCGGCAACCTGTACGGCATCCCCGTGTTCACTTCTAGCAATGCTGATACTGGTGCTGGTAACAGCACTACAGATCGTATTTGCTTGATGGGTCACAAGGACGCGATGGTTCTGGTTGAGCAAATTGGTATCCGTTCACAAACTCAGTACAAGCAAGACTACCTTGCCACTTTGTTTACGTCTGATACCTTATATGGTGTTGCAGCACTCCGTGCAGCCGCTACAACCGGTGCAGCTTTGTCTTCTAGCGCCTATGCGTTAGCAGTGCCAGCCTAACCCTATCCCCCCCAGCAATGGGGGGATTATTTTTAAGGAGTTAAAAATGGCTGCTGCAACCGCAATTACTACCCGACAAGGCAACGACCAATTTCGTGGCGTCTTTAGCGACACATGGGAAGTGGTTTGTACCCTTGACTCTGCTTCCGTAGCAGATCAAGCTGCTGGAACTGATACCGTAGCCGTCCCTGGCGTTGTCTTGGGCGATATGGTGATTGGACTATCTGCTGGCGTTAGCGAGGCTGGGCTTGTTCGCCGCGCCTTTGTTTCCGCTGCTAACACGGTCACAATCGCAACGACTAACACCACTGGCGCTGCTGTTAATTTAGCAACAACGACTGTGAAATTGGTTATTGCTCGCATGGTTTAAATACGGGGGGGCTTATGCTCCCCCTATTTTGTTAGGAAAATCATGGCAACTTTCCGTTGTTTGCAGTCAGGCAACACTGTAACTTTTACCCAACTAGTGGACATTGAATCAATGCGTGGGCATCAAGGCTATGTTCGTTTGGATGAGGATGAACAAATTGAACCTGAAGCCAAACTGTTGCCAATGAATGCGCCATCAAAAAAGTTAGGTAGACCTCGTAAATTAACTGTTGAAGGATTAAATCATGTACGATAAAAAAATGCCTAGTTCCAAGAAAAAGGCCATGCCGGTAACCGTCATGGTTGCCGTTGGCAAGCCCAAGCCTATGCCTAAACGTGGTCAGCGCACTGCCACCAACATGGCAACTAAAGCCAAACGAGCCAAGTAATGTCTACCTTCCAACTTGACCCCAATCAAGTGGCGCTTGGTGTGCCAAGTTTGGGCACAACGCAAGTGTTTACGGTTACAACCTCTAGCGTTCAATCTACGGCTTTTGGCGCGTCTACTACGATGGTTCGTGTAGCTTGCTCACAAGGGCACTGCCATTTTGCAATTGGTACAAGTCCAACAGCAAGCATTACAACATCGCCCATGATGCCCAATAATTTTTCTGAGATTATTCGGGTCAGTCCTGGTCAAAAGATTGCTGTTATCAAAGATGCTGCGGTAACCACTTCTACATTTTCTGTAACGGAGTTGATATGAAGCCAGGACTATATGCCAACATTAATGCCAAGCAAAAGCGTATCGCTGCTGGCTCTGGTGAGAAGATGAACAAGGTGGGGTCTAAGGCCGCACCTTCTGCTGCCGACTTTAAGAAGGCTGCCAAGACTGCAAAGAAGCCAAAGAAATGAGCAAGGCCGCAACACACTACCTACCTAATGGAAAAGCCTATAAAGGGCCGGTTCATAAGGAGGGGGGTGTGTTGATGACAGGCGCAAAGCACACGGCTCAGAGTAAAAATTTATTACACGCCCCACCGAAAAAGGCCAAAAAATGAAAACTCCTGCTTGGCAAAGAAAAGAAGGCCAAGCTAAGACTGGCGGCTTGAACGCTAAAGGCCGATCGTCTTATAATGCTACGACTGGTGGAAGTCTCAAAGCACCAGTCAAGTCAGGCGACAACCCTCGTAGGGCCTCCTTTTTAGCACGCATGGGCAATATGCCTGGGCCTGAGTACAAGGATGGCGAACCTACTCGCTTGCTTTTGTCCTTGAAGGCTTGGGGCGCATCGTCTAAAGCAGATGCCAAATCCAAGGCCAAGGCAATCAGCGCAAGGAACAAGAAATGACCTACCTTCAGCTTATCAACAACGTGCTGATTCGTTTGCGTGAAACGCAGGTATCGACCAACAATGAAACCGCCTATTCTTCTTTGATTGGCCTTTTCGTTAACGATGCCAAACGCCAGATAGAAGACTCTTTTAACTGGAACGTGTTGGGCCAGACCGTCACAATTACTACGGTAGCCGCGACCTATCAATATTCAATGACCGGCGCAGGTCAGAAATTCCAAGTGCAGGACGCTATTAACACCACGTCTAACATTGGGATGCAAAACATCACTTTTGTGGAAATGAACCGATACCAGAATCTGGTTCCCACCACAAACGGAATTCCGCAATACTACACATTTGATGGCGTAGATGGTAGCGGTGATACAAAAGTAGTGCTGTTCCCGCGCCCTGATGGGGTTTACAACATACCGTTTTCGGTAACAGTGCCACAGGCTCCATTGGCTGCTGATGGCACGTCCGTGCTTGTTCCAGACTTCTTGGTGGTGCAAAACGCCTATGCCCGTGCTTTGGTGGAGCGTGGTGAAGATGGGGGGCTAGGCTCTTCAGAGGCCTATCAACTTTACAAAGGTATGTTGGCTGACCAGATTGCATTAGAAAGCACGCGCTATCCTGAGAGTCAGGAGTTCATAGCGATATGAGCCAAACCCTTCAGACTGCTAGCATTTCGGCGCCAGGGTTCTTTGGCCTGAATACGCAAGATTCGCCTTTGGACTTGGCGGCTGGCTTTGCGCTGGTTGCCACCAATTGCGTAATTGATCAGTTTGGGCGTATCGGCTCACGCAAGGGCTGGGCGCGAGTCAACGCATCGGCTGGTGCTTTGGGTGCTAATGCTCCTGCCGTGATCCACGAACTAGTACAGACTGACGGCACTCTTACAATCCTCTTTGCTGGCAACAACAAGTTATTCAAGTTAAATAGCAGCAATGCCGTAGTTGAATTGACCTACGGTGGCGGGGGCACAGCGCCCACCATTACGGCTAACAATTGGTCTTGCGCCTCGCTGAACGGAATTACTTACTTCTTTCAAAGTGGCTTTGACCCTCTCATATTTGATCCTGCTGTAAGCACTACTACCTTTCGGCGCGTAAGCGAGAAGACCGGCTATGCGGGTACTGTTCCTTCTGGCAACATCGCCATCAGCGCCTATGGCCGCTTGTGGGTAGCAGACACAGCATCAGACAACACCACGGTGTTTTTCTCTGACTTGCTTTCGGGACACATTTGGACTGGCGGCACGGCAGGCTCATTAAATATCAATCAGGTGTGGCCTAATGGTGCTGACAATATCACCGGCTTGGCAGCGCACAACAATTTCCTGATCATCTTCGGCCAGCGTCAGATTCTGGTTTATTCAGGTGCAAATACGCCTTCAACAATAACACTGGCAGACACCGTGGCTGGTATTGGCTGCATCGCTAGAGACTCAATTCAAAGCACTGGCAAGGATGTTTTGTTTTTGTCCAATTCTGGTGTGCGGTCATTTGCTAGGACTGTGATTGAAAAGTCTGTGCCGATTGGCGATCTGTCCAAGAATGTCCGTAGTGACTTTATGAACATCGTTGCTGGCGAGACGCTTGCAAACATCAAGTCTGTTTACTCTGAAACAGAAGCGTTCTATTTGTTAACGCTACCTTTTGTCAAAGAAGTGTTTTGTTTTGATACCCGTGGGCAACTGCAAGATGGATCGTTCAGAGTCACCACTTGGGATTCTATTGAGCCTACAGCATTGCTCTCAAGGCGCAACGGTGATGTGCTGCTAGGCAAGACAAGCTATATTGCCAAGTACACGGGCGCACAAGACGACACTGAGTCGTATAGGCTGCTGTACTACACGAACCACGCTGATCTAGGTAATGCCAATGTCACCTCGCTACTAAAGCGGCTCAAGGTGATTGTGATTGGCGGCACAAACCAGTTTGTGACGATTAAATGGGGCTTTGATTTCAGCACCAACTATCTTGCAACCAATGCACAAATTCCGACACAAGCGGTTTCTGAATACGGGATTGCTGAGTACGGCGCTAATGCCACAGTGCTTGCTCAATACGCCAACGGTGTAGCTTTGCAAACTTTAAGCGTGTCTGCCTCTGGTAGCGGTAAAATTGTGCAAACAGGCTACGAGGCTGATATTGATGGCGCTGCGCTATCTATTCAACGAATTGAAATCCAAAGCAAAGACGGGAAAATGTTATGAGTAATTACACACAGAGTACCAATTTCGCAACCAAAGACGCGCTAACTTCTGGCGACCCGCTAAAGATTGTTAAGGGCACGGAGATCAACACCGAGTTTGTAAATATTTCGGTGGCTATTGCAACCAAGGCTGACTTGGCTAGTCCTACGTTTACCGGTACTCCATCACTTCCAACGGGAACGATTGGTGTTACGCAGAGTTCATTAAATAGTAGTACGGCATTGGCAACCACTGCCTTTGTGCAGGCAGCATTTCAGATACTGCATCCAGTTGGGTCGATCTACATCAATGCCACTGTCAGCACCAATCCTGGTACTTTGCTTGGTTTTGGTACTTGGACAGCGTTTGGTGCTGGACGTGTACTTGTTGGTTTTGATTCTACAAATGTCTTATTTGACACAGCTGAAGAAACAGGTGGTAGTGCAAATGCTACTTTGCCAAGTCATACGCATACATTTACGGGTACTGCGTTGGCATCGCATACCCATCAAATTGGTTCTAGGGACTCTACAGCCAATGATGGCGCTAGTAATGCTCAAGAGTTTGTTAATGATTTTGGAATTGGAGGCGGTGCAGCGGCAACAACATCCTCAGTTTCCGGCGGTACGCCAGCAGGAACAAACAGCACAGAAGGCGCAACCGCAACAAATGCAAACTACCAGCCGTATATCACCGTTTATATGTGGAAACGCACGGCATGATGATGCAAGACCCTCAATATCGCATTACTCATCACTTCAGTGATGGGTTGTATGCTAAAGAGTCATTCTTTGTTGCAGGAATGAGTATCTTAAAACATACTCATACTTTCAGTCATTTGTCTATTTTGGCTGAAGGTAAGGTTGCTGTGTTGCGTGGAACTGAGATTGATATTGTTTCTGCGCCAGCTTGTATAGAGATCAAGGCTGGGGTAACGCACGGTGTTAAGGCGATCACAGATTGCGTTTGGTTTTGTATTCACGCCACCGACGAGAAAGACCCGTCAAAGGTGGATGATGTTTTGATTAAAGGGGAATGATATGCCTATTGAATTAATTCGTGCTGGTGCTAGTTTACTTGGCGGGTATATGCAGGGTGAATCAGCAAAGAGTGCTGCTAACACGCGGGCCGCCGCAGAAGAACGTGCAGCTCAACTAGCTGCCGAAGAAGCCCGTTTTCGGCCTGTAGGTGTAACTACTAGGTTTGGGTCGTCACAGTTCACCACAGGCCCAGATGGGCGTGTTAGTGGTGCTGGATACACCTTATCGCCAGAGATGAAGGCGATACAAGATCGGTTCCTTGGATTGACTGGTCAAGGGTTAACACGGGCAGAAGGAGCGCGAGAAGAATTTGCACCTTTGGGGGCAGCAGGCAAAAATCTATTTGAATTAGGTTCTCAGTATTTAGCCCAATCACCAGAGCAAGCAGCGGCAAAGTACATGGCTGGGCAGCTAAACTTGCTTGCCCCGAGCCGTGAGCGCCAACTTGCTCAATTGAATACAAATCTTTTCAACACCGGACGTGGTGGATTGTCTGTAGGCGCCACAGGAACACGCCCTGGCGGTGGTGCTGGCCTTGGTGCTACTACTCCAGAAATGGAAGCCTACTACAACTCGATAGCGGAGCAAGATGCAAAAATAGCAGCTGGGGCAGAACAAGCAGGGATGGATCGTGTTCGGTTTGGTGCTGGTTTGTTTGGCACTGGTGGAAATTTAATTACGCAAGGCTACGGTGGTGAAACGGCAGCGCTTAACCCGTATGAGGCTTATCTGGAGAATATGAAGACTTTGGAAGGTTTGGGTCAGCAGCCACTTGATATTGGCATAAATATTGGTAGCAAAGGAAGTGCTACTTCTGCAAATGCATTGCTGCAAGGTGGTACAAACGCAGCAGGTTCAAGGTTTGCAGCTGACGCTTACAACCCGTTTGCTAACGCGCTGATTCAGGGTAGTCAGAATCCTGCATTGATGAATCTATTTGGAAGTGGCAGAAGTTCTGGATTTAATGATTACATTAATACTGGTAATTCTTCTAATCTTTCTCCGTACTATCAAAACCGTTTATCCGGTTCTTTTGGAACATAGGAGTAATCATGGCAGAAATAGTCCAAACCCTTTTTGGCATTAGCCCTGAGTCTTATCAGCAGCAGCAGTCTGCTTTAGCTGACCAGCGAGCATTGCAGTACGCCAAGCTAGACCCGTTCCAGCAAGCTAACTACGCCATTGGCCGAGGCGCTTATGGCCTGGCTGGTGCTATTGGCGGCGCTCTGGGTGGGCAAGACCCAGAGTTGCAGCGCATCACAATGCGACAGCAGATTGCGGGGCAGATTGACTACAACGATGATGCGTCTATGCAACAGGCCATTACTGCGCTATCTCAAGCTGGCGATTCTCAAGGCGCAATGCAGTTGCAGCAAATTCGTATAGGTCAAAAGGCCAAACTTGCGTCTATTGGCAAAGATGAGGCTGCGGCAAGAGCTTCTGACGCAACTGCTAAACGGGAGCGCAGCCCTACAGGAAAAGTTGCAGAAGGACTTCGTGTGCGTGAAATAATCAGGGCGCTTCAAGCGCCAGATTTAGAAGATATAGAGCGCAAAGCCTTGGAGGAAGAATTAAGAATATATACATTAAGCACAAAAGAACCTGAATTTTTACTAAAAGAAGCAAGACTGCAAAATTTAAAAGCCAATTTGCGTGTACTGCAAAATCAACCAGAACCAAACAAAGAAGCTATACAAAGAATACAAGATAGTATTCAAGCAATTGAGGGAGTTTCTAAAGAAGCGTCTTTTGGATCATCAGCAGAAGTTGTTTCTAAAGAACTTTACTTCAAGCCTTTTTCAGAATTAACTCAAGAGGAAGTAGTTAAAGTCAATGCAGAAGTAGCTAAACGAAAGAAAGATGAGATTAGGGCAGGAGTTACACCAGCACAGCAACAACAAAAACTAGTGTCTCAAAACAAGACTGATCTTGCTTCTGAAGTTGAAACTGCTGCATACAATTCTACTAATCGAGTGACTTTAGCAAGAAATTTAAAATCTTTATTGCCAACTGCCTTTACTGGTGTTGATGCAAATCTTAA
>Ga0315905_10002822_pt1 | contig 18152 bp, 12 predicted proteins | sample LakEriMetagenome_5_FD_203522 | JGI IMG/M metagenome (GOLD analysis project Ga0315905, IMG submission 203522) | Freshwater fungal communities from buoy surface, Lake Erie, Ohio, United States - Buoy 4 MA121 | ecosystem: Environmental > Aquatic > Freshwater > Lake | place: USA: Lake Erie, Ohio... | reverse complement strand
GAGACGGAAGGCGGCGTTGAGGGCGCGGAGCATCACGGCTTCGTCGGCGACGGGTTTCGCGACGAAGGCGGCGAGGGCGGCAGTCGCGGCGTCGATGGAGGCGTCGTTGATGGCGAGGGCGGCTTCACGGACGAGGTGGGGATCGGAGTCGGTCAGGAATTGGGCGACGTCGGCGGAGCCGAGGCGGCGCAGGGCGAGAAGGACGCCGAGACGGGCGGCGGGAGAGGCGTCGCGGATCGCGGCGGTGAGGGCGGCCAAATCGTTGCTGCCGACAAGACCCATCACGAGGGCGTGGCGCAGGTAGGCATCGGTATCGGCGTTGGCGCGCAGGGCGGCGAGGAGGGCGGGGATAGCGTCGGCGCGGCGGAGTTTACCGAGCGATTGGGCGGCGAAGAATTTCACGCGCGGGGAAGCGTCGTTGAGCGCGTTGACGAGGAGCGGGAAAGCGGATGCGACGCGGCGGTCGCCGAGGAGTTTTACGGACTGGGCGCGGACCTCGGCGTCGGTCGGGTCGGTGGCGAGGGTGGTGAGGGGAGTGAGCGCGGCGGGATTTTTCGCGGCGAGTTGGCCGAGGCCCCAGATGGCGTGGAGGCGGGCGTAGGGCGCGTTGTCGGAATTTGCGGCGACTTGGGCCAGCGTGGTGAGACCGGCGGGGCCGCGGGCGGCGAGTTCGAACTGCGCGGCGCGGCGGACGCGGGCGTCGTCGTGGCCGAGCAGCGCCGCGAGCTCGGCGGCGGAGGTTTTGGTGTGGTCGGCGGCGATGAGTTTCTTGGTCTCGGCGATGATCGGGTCGTTGGCACGGGCGGGGTCGGACACGGCGTAGATGCGGCCGCGCTTGGACTTCGGCCAGCCGTCGGCCCAGTCGGACCAATAAAGGCGGCCGTCGGGGCCGAATTTCACGTCGGTCGGGAGCGCGCCGCCGAGGAAGCGTTGGGCGGTGTCCACGGCGTAGGTGGCGCCGTTGGGTTTCAGTTTATAGGTGAAGATGCCGGAGCGGGCGACGTTGCCGACGAAGGTGGTGATGAAAAGAGCGCCGCGGAAAGACTCGTTGAGGCCGGTGCCGGGGTAGTAAGTGATGCCGGAGGGGCCGTCCTCGAGGTTGGCGAGGGGCGCGAGGTGGTTGGCCGCTTGGCCGGGAAAACGCGGGAGCCAGATGCGCTCGCGGTTCCAAGAGCCGGCGTTGCCCATCGGGGCGTGTTGGTAGCCGACGCGCCAGCCGGAGTCGCCGCCCTCGACGACGTGGACGAGGCGTTCCATATCGCCGTGGTCGCAATCGTTGTCGCCGGTGAAGAGATCGCCGACCTCGTTGAAAAGCAGGTCCTGGGGGTTGCGCAGGCCGGTGGCGAAGAGTTCGACATTGGAGCCGTCGAGGTCGCAGCGGAAAACGGCGCCGTAATCCGGGGCGGCGAGGGCGCCGGTGGGCGTGGGCACGTGCGCGCCGCGGTCGCCGATGCTGTAGTAGAGTTTGCCGTCGGGGCCGACGATCAGGCCGTGCATATCGTGGCCGGTGAAATTGAAGCGGACGCCGTAGCCGGTGCTGAGGTCTTTGCGGGTCTCGGCCTTGTTCGTGCCGGTGAGGGCGGTGAGGCTGGGAATGTTGGTGAAATAAACGGTGCCCTGGTGCGGGAGGACGCCGGAGGCGATGCCGTCGATGGCGGTGTTAAAGCCTTCGGCGTAAAGCGTGGAGGTGTCGGCGGTACCGGTGCCGGCGCGATCTTCGATGAGGCGCACGCGCTCGGTCTCCTTGCTCAGTTCGGCCACACCCTCGGGGCCAAACCGGCGGGTGATCATCGCGCGAAAATCGTCCTGCGTGCGGTTGGCGAGCTCGTCTTCGAGGATCCACATGTAGTCGCGGATATCGAGGACGCTGGAGCGGTAGCGGTAGGTCTCGGCGACGAAGGCGCGGCCCTTTTCGTCGAAGTTAAAAGCCACGGGGTTGGCGAGCATGGGCTCGGCGGCCCAGAGAGAAACGGTGAGGCCGGGCGGGAGTTTGAAGCGTTGGAGGGCGAGCAGGCCCTCGTCGGAGGCGGGGTTGATCTCGGCCTCGGGCTTGCGCTCCATCGGCTTCAGTTTTCCGACGACGGATTTGCCCTGGACGGCGAGCTCGGCGGCGCGGGCGGGCGCGGGGGCGAGCAAAGTGAAGGCGAGAGCGGAGCAGAGGGTCGCGGCAAGGGCCGCGGGGTGGGGGCGGGGGAAGCGGAGCATGGGAGGGAAAGCGGACCGTAGCGCTGAGCGTGCGCGGGGCAAGAGCGTGAGCTGATATAACTCGGCCGGGGAGGAATCGCGCGGCCGCCAACCAAACCGGCGGACGCCGATTCCGTGCCGCCTGAGAATCTGCAATTAGTTCGGCTTTGCCGCCGGTGGCTCCGTGAGGAGAAAGGTCATGAGATCGCGGATCTGGTTTTGATCGAGCGATTGCAGCAGGCCTGCGGGCATCAGTGAGACGGCTGACGCTTTCATCCCGGCGATCGTGTTCTTTGGGATCGTGAGGTTTGCGCCGGAGACTTGTCCGAGCACGACGGCTTGGGGGGTGTCTTCAAGCACGATGCCGTTCGCGGAAGAACCATCGTTCAACGTCACGACGTAGGCGATGCGGTCGGGGTTGATCGCCGCGCTCGGCTGCACGATGTCTTTCATCACGGAGGCGTAGTCGCGGTAGACGAGATTCGACAAATCCGGTCCGATCAGCCCGCCCTCACCGTGGGCTTGGTGGCACGCGGCGCACGCGGCCTGTTGGCCGTGATAAATTTCACGGCCCCGGAGCCAATCACCCCCGGCGATCTCCGGAACCGTGCGGGCAACGGGTTCATTCGTTGCATCCGCTTGCTGAATTGCGAACGGCAGCAGGAAACGGCGCAACGGCAGGGCCCGTGGCCGTGCGTCCTCGGCGGTGTGCCACGCCACGTCGAGTGCGGGAGCGGTGCCGCCCGTGGTGAGGGTGATTTCCACGGGCCACCAACGGTTCTCGCGCGAGGTCGTCGTGATGCGGACTTCGCCGTCGGCGCGTCGCTCGACCTCGGCCGTGGCGGGTGCATTGACGGCCAGTCGTGCACCGGCGGCGGGCTTGAGCGCGACGGTCACGGTCTCGGCCGGATATTCGAAATCGATTTTCGCTCCGGGTTGGATGGCCGGGCGCAACATCAGATACAGATCCCATTGCGTGCGCAGGACGAGGCGGCCCGGGGTTTTCAGCAGCGCAAACAGGCGCGTGTGTTCCGCGCTCGGACCGGTAAGCGCCTGCGCGACGGCGAGGTCCACGTGCGGCAGCCAACCGGACCAACCGACTTGGCCCGCGGCGTCGCGCCACTCGGCTTCCACGCCCGTGAGATCGGTGAGCACATCGATGGCGGCGTGTTGCGGCAGCTCACGTCGAGCCGGGTCGTGGGCGCGTGCCGCCGCGAGCCCGTCGGGTACCGTCACGGCGTAATTCAGGGCGGCGGTGCGCGGAGCCGAGCGCAGCACCACCGAGTGCAGATCCGCCGCCACTCCGGCCGAGAGCACCGGAAGTGCCGCGCGTTTCATTTTAGACTGGTCCTTCACCACCTGATAGCCGGGCACAAACGACTCGAAACGGTCGCCGGCGGCGACGTGCGTGCCTTGCGTGAGCGTGCTCTGCCGCAACAGATTTTTCCAACGGAGAGGCTCCACCGGCCGGTCGAAAATGATGCGCGTCTCCGTCGGACTCGCGGCGTAGGCGAGCACTGGTTGCGGGGCGGCCGGGTCGGCATACGAGAGTTTGAACAGCTTGCCTTGTCCCTGCGGCCCGGTGCCCCAATCCGGTGCGCCGCTGTGGCACGCCACGAGCAAATCTCCCTGCGGTGTGGGCACGGCGTCGATGGTCAGCATCGCGAGGCCGGCGATGAGGTCGTTCTTCGCGACATAGCCGGCGGCGGTCTTGATGAGTTTCGTGCGCCAGATTTTGCCGCGGGATTCGCCGGCGACGAAGACATCCCCGCGCCACCACTCCGGGCCGAAAATTTTTCCGCCGCCCGCCACAGGTTCGTTAAAATGAATGCCGCACGTCGCCTGATGCTGCGGGCCGTAATCGAACACGCTCGGCTCGTCGATCACGCCCGGGAGGTGGACGGGATGGCGGGGCGGAAATCCGTAGTGGCGTCCCTTCTCGATGAAGAGGAGCTCGTCGAACGGATTGCCGTTGGGCAGCCACGTCGCCCCTTCTTGGTCGGAACAGAACAGATCCCCCGCGGCGTTGAAGGCGAGGGACACCGGGAAGCGTAATCCCGTGGAAATGATGTCGCGGCGTTTCCAGTCGGGTGAGAGCCGGATGATCGTGCCGCGCTCGCTGAACTGATTGTAATCGGAGAGGCCGGTTTTTTTGTTGAGCCGATACGCTCCGTTCCACGCATCGACGCCGAGGCCGAAATAGATGTTGCCCGCAGGATCGACGGCGAGGCCGATCGCATCGAGGTTTGAACCTGCGGCGGCCGTGGGCGGCAGCCAGCCGCCGGTGACGGTCTGCAATTCCGCCGTACCGTCGCCCTTGTCGCGGAGGTGGATGACGCGGCCGCGACTCGCGATATAGAGGCCGCCGGGCCCCCAGGCCATGCCGATGCTGGGCGGAATCTCGGCGCGGGTGTTGTCGAAAAAAAGCGTGCTCGCGTCCTCAAGGCCGTCGCCATCGGTGTCCCTTAGTTGGTGGACGTTCCCATCGTAGCCGAGGGCAAACAGCCGCCCGTCCGGCGCGTAGACGAGGTTGTTCAGATTGCGCAACGCGAGCGGCAGTTCCTGCACGGTGAACCCGGGCACGAGCAACTGCACGGGCGGTGGATTCTCGATGGCGATGGCGGGCCTCGCGATCGGGGCCGCGGCGTGGGCGCCAGCGGCCATCAGCCCGAGCGAGATCGTAAGGAGCCGAAAAAACGAAGCGGGGCGGGTCTTCATGGAATTAAGGCAGCGGAAAACTGCGCCCGACGGCGAGCCCAAGAATGTCGCGTGTAAGTGAGGTTTCTTCCGAGTTTTGTTCGTAGTGGCGGGCGGCGCTGACTCCAGCCGACGGGACCGACGCGGGTTTTTGAGAGAAAAAATAACGGCCGACGTTTTTTAGCTATCCAGCGGCGGCGGCATGGGTTGAGGTAATCGGCCCTTGGGTTGCCCCCATCCCATGGGATTGGCGCCGGGCGCGAACTCTTCGAGGTCGGGCTCCGGGTTTGCCGATCGTCCCTCAGCTTCAATCACCCCGTTTATGACTTGGTCGCAAAATTACTCCCCGCTCGGTAGCATCGGTCTGTCCGCTTTGGTCGCGGCGCTACCCATCGTCACTCTGCTCGGCCTGCTCGCCTTTTATCATGTGCGGGCGCAAGTCGCGGCGTTGGCCGGGTTGCTCGTCGCGTTTGGCGTGGCGATTTTTGTCTACCAGATGCCGCTTTCGCTGACGTTGGCGTCGGCAGGTTACGGGGCGGCGTTCGGGCTGTTTCCCATCGGTTGGATTATCCTCAACGCGATTTTTATCTACAATCTCACCGTCGAGACCGGCCAGTTCCGGGTTCTTCAAAAACAGGTCGCGGCGATGTCGGGGGACCGGCGGATTCAGGCGCTCCTGATCGCGTTCAGCTTTGGCGCCTTCATTGAGGGCGCGGCGGGTTTCGGTGCGCCGGTGGCGATCAGCGGCGCGCTGTTGATCGGACTGGGCTTCCGGCCGCTGGAGGCGGCGAAGCTCGCGTTGATCGGCAACACCGCGCCGGTCGCCTACGGCGCGCTCGGCACGCCGCTCATTACGCTCGCGAAAATCACCGAGCTCGATCTCCAGCTCCTGAGCTCGATGGTCGGCCGGCAGTTGCCGGTGTTTTCGCTGATCGTGCCGTTTTGGTTGATCGCCGCGCAGGCGGGCTGGCGGGGCATGGTGGCAGTGTGGCCGGCGTGTCTGGTGGCGGGCGGGAGTTTCGGGCTCTCGCAATTCCTCGTGAGCAATTTTATCGGACCCATGCTCGTGGACATCATTTCGGCGATTTTCTCGATGGGCGCGATCGTCTTGCTCATGAAATTCTGGCGGCCGAAAGACATGCAGCAAAACGCCGTGACGAAGGATGCCGCCCTCGAGGCGGTGCCGGTTGACGGTCCTGCGTGGAAAGCGTGGTTGCCGTGGATTTTTCTGAGCGTGTTCGTGTTTCTGTGGGGCCTGCCCGTGATCAAGCGGGCGCTCAACGCCTGGTTTGCGCCCGCGTTTGAAATGCCGCTGCTGCACAAAGCGGTCATGCGGGTTCCGCCCGTGGTGGTGCAGCCCGAGGCCGAGTCGGCGATTTTCACGTTCAACGCGCTCTCGGCCACGGGTACCGCGCTGCTCTTTGCGGGGTTTCTGGCGGGCGTGGTGCTCGGCCTCAAGCCGCTCCAGATCGTCAAAGTGTATGGCCGGACCTTTTGGTCGGTGCGCGTCTCGTTGCTTACCATCGCGCTGATGCTCGCGCTCGGTTTCACGACCAAATTCAGCGGCACCGATACGACGATGGGCTTGGTCATGGCGGGCACCGGCTGGTGGTTCCCGTTCTTCTCGCCGCTCATCGGCTGGCTGGGCGTCGCGCTGACGGGTAGCGATACCTCGTCCAACGTGCTTTTCGGCAATCTGCAAAAAGTGACCGCGGAACAACTCGGGATGTCGCCGATCTTGATGGCGGCGTCCAACAGTTCGGGCGGAGTGATGGGCAAAATGATCGACGCCCAAAGCATCGTCGTGGCCGCGGTTGCCACCGGCGGGCACAAGGACAGCCCGGATGCCGGGACCGTGTTGCGCTCGGTGTTCTGGCACAGCGTGGCGCTCGCGCTGCTCGTGGGCGTGCTCGTGATGCTCCAGGCCTACGTGTGGCCGTGGATGATTCCGACTCAGTGATCGTTGACCATCAGCGCGTCACCGAGCCAGCCGACGACCGCGCTGCTCCGCGCGGGGCGTTGGGGTGAGCTTTGATGGGGAGGGTGCGGAATATCGAGCGCCCCTGATCGCCAAAGTAAGACTGGGTTATTTCTTTTGAATTCCCTCGGATTGAATGAGGGCAATGTAGTCGATTTTTCCGGTCTTTCCCTCCTGCCACACCTTACCAGATTTCGACTCCACCAAAATCGGCTTTGCTCGGTTTGGAGGAAAACCGACGTTTACTGCGCAACGCCACAGGTCTCCTTGTTGAGTTGGAGTTTCCACGTATCCGCACACGTGACCAGAGCTGTAGAAAAACAAATAGGCGATTTGCAGCGCCTCTTTCTCTCCGATATTTTTCGCCGTCAAAATTGCTCCGTAGTCTTCCTCGAACCGCTCTCGACTGCGGGCTTTCAAAGCTATCACCCAATCCCGACGTTGCTCAAATGAGGCGTCGATAGTGTTAGGATTCACGAGCATAAGCTCTGGCGATTTATTAAGTGTGGTTTCAGGGTCCGTTTGGCACGCGCCTACGAATGAAAGGAGTGTGATAGATACGAAAAACTGGCGTACTAATTTCGGCTGAAAACGAGGGCGCATATGAAGAGGGATTTCAGCGGCGCGGCTTGAAAATCAATTCATCGGCTCAAAGCTTCTTCCAGCGCCGCGATGATCTCCTCCACCGGTTCGCAGCCCACGCAGAGGCGGAGGAGGTCGGGGTCGAGGTTGCTGGCGGATAATTCGGCGAGGCCGGCGGGGGTCGTCACAAGGTCGTAGTGCGCGAGATACATGAACGGGCAGATGAGCGTCGTGGTCATGCCGAAGCTCGGGCCTTTCGGGAGACGGAGACGGTCGTAGAATTTTTCCAGGCCGCCGATCTCGCGCAGGGAAAAGGTGATCAAGCCGCCGGTGGCATGGGGGTGACGGGCGAGTTTTTCGAAGTTGGCGACGCTGGCGGCGTGGCGGGCCCAGTAGACGTCTTTGACGGCGGGGTGGTTTTCCAAAAACGCGACGACGCGAGGGGTGCTGGCGTGAATTTTTTCGAGGACGTTTTTGGTGTCGGCGATCTCGTGGGCGAGGCGGGCGGCGTCGCGGGCGTAGAGCGGCTCGGCGGCGAGCGCGATGCGGCGGCGGAGCTCGGGGGCGTCGGGGCGGTCGGGGTTGACGACGGCGAGGCCGGCGGTGAGGTCGCCGACGCTGCCGGTGTATTTGGTGAGGCTGGCGAGGGCGATGTCGGCGTGGGGGAGAACGTCGAGGTTGTAGAGCGAGGCGGTGGAGGCGTCGATGAGGACGTGGGCGCCGTGGCGGCGGGCGAGAGCGGAGATCGCGGGGATGTCGGGGGTCTGAAGGAGCGGGTTGGTGGGGACCTCAGCGACGACGCCGGCGATGCGGGCGCCGTGGGCGGCGAAGATGCGGGTGATGGCGTCGAAATCGAGCGGGTTGCGGATGTAAACGTAGTCGGCGGGCGACGCGGTGAACTTTTTGAGGATGGCGATGGTATCGAGGTAGAACCAGCCGAGTTGAATCCAGACGGTGCGGCCGCGGCTGGCCTGGAGGTCGGCGACGGCGCGGAAGGCGGCGTAGATGGCGCTCATGCCGCAGTTGGTGAGAAAAATGTCGGCGTCGGCGACGGGGGTGGCGGTGGGCGCGAGGTCGGAGTTGAGCACGCCGCGGAGGTGGCGGCGGATCTCGGCGGGGGCGTCGCCGGCGAACACGGCCTCGGGATAAACGGCGGGGCGGAGCCCGAGGCGGACGAGGTGATCCTCGGCTTCGCGGGAGGACAGGAAGCCGCCGAGGTTTTGCAGATAGGTCTTGGCGAGGGCGGAGAGGGCGGGGTGGGCGGCGGGGTGGGCGACGCCGTGGAGGCCGTGAGTGTCGATAAAAAGGTGGGCGGCGCCGGGGGCGGAGGCGGTGAGGTGGGTGACGAGATTCTCGGCGATGGCGAGGGACGACGTGAGCCAGAGCTTTTGGCCGGCGAGAGCGGGATTGCCGGCGACGCAGTGGGCGGCGAGCTGGAGCGCGAACGGATGAACGACGAAGCGCGGGTAGCCGGTGGCGAGTTGGCGGATGATCTCAGGGTCTTTCTCCTCGTAGCCGCGGACGGAGTGCATCGTGGGCAAGCTGCACGAAACGGCATGAGGGCTGGGCGGGATGGCTTGACCGAGCGGCAGATGGGTGAAGGCGGGCGGCATGAGATGAGGGCGGAGAGATTCGGAGAGAGGACTGCCTGAGGCAAGTGGTCGATGTGACATGATCGCGGGGGCGTGGAAGGGAGCTAAAGGCCTGGTTGCCCGGTCCGCCGCGACTTGGAGTGGGGCGAGGGAGCGAATGGATTTGCCGGGGGCGGGGTGGGGGCGTTGAACGGCGCGGATGAAACTACTTTCTTGGAACGTAAACGGAGTGCGGGCGGCGCATGGCAAAGGACTGCTCGATTGGATGGCGGCTTCGCGGGCCGATGTGATTTTCCTGCAAGAGGTGAAGGCGCTCGAGGCCGATGTGGAGCACATCGTGTGGCCGGCGGGCTACGAGCGGGCTTGGAATGCGGCGGAGAAAAAGGGCTACAGCGGGACGGCGTTGTTTTCGCGGACCAAGCCTTTGTCGGTGGTGCGCGGGATCGGCTCGGCGGCGCATGATGCGGAGGGGCGGGCGATCACGGCGGAGTTTCCGGACTGCTACGTGGTCGGCGTGTATGTGCCGAACGCGCAACCGGAGCTGGTGCGGATCGGTTTCCGGCAGGAATGGGATCGGGCGTTGCTCGGCTACATGAAAAAATTGGAGGAGAAAAAACCAGTGCTGTTGTGCGGCGATTTGAATGTGGCGCATGAAGAGATCGACCTCGCCCGGCCGAAAGAAAATGTGGGGAGTCCGGGCTTTTCGGATCAGGAGCGCGACGGGTTTCGGGCATTTTTGAATGCGGGGTTTATCGACACGTTCCGCGAATTTGAAACGGGTGCCGGGCATTACAGTTGGTGGACGTATCGGGCGGGGGCGCGGGCAAACAACGTCGGTTGGCGCATTGATTATGTGATGGCCTCGGCGTCGCTGCGGCCGCACCTGCAGCGGGCGTGGATCGAGCCGCAGGTAATGGGCAGCGATCATTGTCCGGTGGGAGTAGAGTTGAAATTTTGAAGGAACGATTGAGCGTGTTGGAATGAAAAAGCATCGATCATTGTGCCGTTGGATCGCAATCTGCGTCTTGGGACTGACGGCGTGGGGTGAGGAGCCGCTGAGAGCGGCGGAGGAGCGGTTCACGTTTGTGGCGATGGGTTGCATGCCTTACGGGAACGAGAATTTCGCCGCATATGAACGGTTGCTCGCCGAGATCAACCGGCAGCGACCGGCGTTTACGGTGCATTGTGGCGACACCAAGGGCGGCGGGGTGCCGCCGACGGAGGCGTTTCTCAAGCAGGTGCACGGTTGGTTTGATTCACTGGAGGGAGCGGCGATCTACACGCCGGGCGACAATGAGTGGACCGACGTGCATCGCGCGAACAACGGGAACCAAGATCCGGCGGTGTGGTTGGCGAAGGTGCGGACCGAGTATTTTTCCGCGGAGCGAAGCATGGGGCGGGCGCCGATTCCGCTCGTGACGCAGCGGCGCGAGGCCGGGTTTGAGAAATTTGTGGAAAACGCGCGGTGGACGCGGGGGGGCGTCGTGTTTGCGACGGTGCATGTCGTCGGCAGCAACAATAACAACTCGCCGGAGATTCCGGGCGCCGTCGCGGAGTTTCGCGAGCGCGACGCGGCGAACGCGGCGTGGGTGCGGGCAACGTTTGCCGAGGCGAGGGCGACGGGCGCGGCGGGCGTGGCGTTCTTTTTTCAGGCGCAGCCGTTCGCGCAATCGGCCGGAATCGCCGGGCGGGTGTCGGGGTTTAAAAATTTTCTCGATGTGATGGAGGCGGAGGCGGTGGCGTGGAAGAAGCCGGTGCTGCTGGTGAACGCGGACGAGCATCGCTACCGGCTCGAGATCGGGATGCCGTTTGAATTGGGTGGCGAGGTGCGGGCGAACGTCACGCGGCTGGCAACGTTTGGCGCGGGCGACATCCACGCGGTGAAGGTCACGGTGGATGCGAGTTCGTCGCAGGTGTTTTTGTGCGGGCCGTTGTTGATCCCGGGAAACGCGTTGCCGGTGCTGCCGCGAGCGAAGAAGGCGTCCGAAGCAAAATGAAAGCGGCGCAAAAAGCGGGGGTCGCGGCGGAGTTAAAGGCGCTGATGTTGGCCGAGCCGAAGCTGACGCTGGCGGTGGCGGAGAGCCTGACGGCGGGAAACGTGCAGGCGCAGATCGCGGGTGTTTCTGGGGCTTCGGGGTATTTTCTCGGTGGCGTGACGGCCTATTCCATTGAGGAGAAGGTGCGCTTGCTCGGGGTGAATCGCGCGAGCGCGAAAAAAGTGAACTGTGTTTCGGCGCGGGTGGCGGAGGAGATGGCGCGGGGGGCGGCGGAGCTTTTTGGCGCCGATCTGGCGGTGGCGACGACCGGGTATGCGGAGCCGAGTGTGGCAGACGGGGTGGCGTCGCCGATGGCGTGGTGGGCAATCGCGCACCGACGGCGCGGGCGCGGGGTGACGATTCTTAGCGGGCGCGTGGAGTGTCCGGGCGAGCGGCGGGTCGCGGTGCAGCAGATCATCGCCGGAGCGGTGTTGGCGGAGCTCGCGGCGTACCTGCGGGTGTGGCGGACGTCGCGGTAGAACGGAGGGCTGGTTCACCGCGACGAATTTACCCGACCGTCGCACGATTGCCGTAAGGCCGTAACAGAGGCGTGTCACCGTGGCGGGCACGTCATGAACATAACCCCGTATCGGCCTTCTAAAAATTATCGTTCCGTTGCTTGGCTGCTAAGTTTAGCCGCCGTCGCGGGGTCAAGCTTAGCCGCCGAACTGGCGGGCACCGTTGCCGACGCCTCCGGCAGGGGTGCTTTGCCCGGCGCAGTCGTGACCGTGGTCGGGAAAAATCTCGCGATGTCGACCGATAGCGGGGGTCGGTTCCGTTTTGCCGATTTGCCCGCAGGGAGCTACACGCTGAGCGTGGGCTACGTTGGCTATGGCGCAAAGGCGGAAACCGTGCAGGTGCCTGCCGCCGGCCTGCAGAACGTGGCGATCACCTTGGACGGTGACGTGCTGAAACTTGAAAAAATGGTGGTGGAGGGTTACCGCGAAGGTCGCTCGCGTGCGCTTCAGCAAAAGCAAAATCAGACCAATATCTCCGATATTGTCTCGGCCGATGCGCTGGGAAATCTCCCCGACCGCAATGTCGCCGAGGGCATCGCCCGCGTGTCCGGGGTGAATCTCTCGCTCGACCAAGGCGAGGGCCGCTACGTCAGCATCCGCGGCGTCGAACCCAATCTCAACCAGGTGCTGGTTGACGGCGCCACCATGGCGGCACCCGGGGGCACCCGGCTCGGCCGTGCCGTGCCGCTCGATACGCTCGGCACCGGCCAAATCGCCCAAATCGAAGTGATCAAGAGCGTGACGCCGGATCTCGATGCCAATGCGATCGGCGGCACGATCAATATCAAGAGCGCGAGTGCGTTTGATCGGCGCGAACGGTTTGTCGGCGGCACCGTCGCGGGCAACCGCAACGATAAGACGGGTAAACTGACTCCGGACTTCCAGCTTACGTATACCGATCTCTTCGGGGCCGAAAAAAACTGGGGTATCGCCGCGAGCCTGAGCTACGACCAGCGCGATTTCGAAAACAACTGGATCCAAGCCGCCTGGAGTTCTTTGGTCCTCAACGGCTCGACGATTTACCTGCCCAACGAATTTCAGATCAAACCCGAGAAGGGCAACCAGAAGCGCGGTGGCATCAACCTCAGTTTCGAGTATCGGCCGGACAAAAATACGCAGTATTTTGTGCGACCCAGTTTCTCCGGGGCGCGCTCTTACCAGAATCGGTTTGAGTCGATCTTCACCTTTACGCCCAACGCGGCGAACGTGGCGCTCTCCTCGCCGACCAGCGGAGTGTTTGCGGCCGGGGGCAACCGCACCGAGCGGCGGGAATTCCGCATTCTCGTCGATCAAAGTTTGCTCAACGTGGCCGCCGGGATGAGGAAGACGCTGGGTAGCTTTACGCTCGAACCGATGCTGACCTTTTCAGGGGCGAAGGAAGACCGCGGCTATTTCAATGTGAGACAGTTCCGCAACGGGACGGGCGGCACCGGACCGATCGCGTTCGATCTCGGTTCGTTTGTCCCGGCGCGCTGGGATATCGATCCCGCCATCGACACCCCGTCGAAGTATTCCCTGCGCCAGACCCGCGATGACACCGGGTTGGTCGAAGAAGATACCTTCACCGCCAAAACGGATCTCCGCTGGGACTCCGACAAAATTCTGGGTTATCCCGGCTTCCTGAAGGTCGGCGCAAAGTTCACCCAGCGCGCGCGCACGGCGGAATTGGAATCGGTCCGTTACGTGCCGGTGGGAAGTTGGAATCTCGGGTCGGTCGGCGTGCTGCCGGCCGTGCCGGTTTACGACGGACGCTACACCAGCGGTTTCCTTTTGGACTGGGATAAGACGAACGCCTTCCTCGCGGCCAATCGGCCGCTCCTGTCGTTGGACGCGGCCAACTCTGCCGCCAATTCGATCGAGGACGACTACGACATCGACGAGTATATCTACGCCGGCTACGCGATGGGCAGCGTGAAGCTTGGTGACCTGACGCTCATGGCGGGTGTCCGCTGGGAGCGCACGGACGCCACCATCCGCGCGGTCGAGGCGCGTAACGTCGCCGGCACCATCGTGGGCCGTTTCCCGACCGCAGGCTCTGCTGCTTACGACAAGGTTCTCCCGAATCTCCAAGGAGTTTACCGGTTCACCCAAAATCTGCTGCTGCGCGCTGCGGTCACGCAAACGATCGGCCGGCCCGCTTACGAAGACGCGCGCCCGCTGGCCCAGTTCCGCTACGATCCGATCAGCGCGCCGCTGAACCCCGCCTTCGGCAACACCGGGACCCTGACGGTGGGCAATCCCCAGTTGAGGCCCTACGACTCGACCAACCTCGATCTCTCGCTGGAATGGTATGTGAAGGGCGGCGGGCTGCTCTCGGCCGCCTGGTTCCACAAGGATATCGAAGACCCGATCTACACGTACTCGGAGACCTTGCAAAACACCACCTACAGCGGAGTTGGCCTGCAGACCCTGGCCGTCACGGGCAGACGCAACGCGGAGAGCGGAAAGATCTCCGGCTGGGAGTTTACGGTTTACCAACCGCTTCGCTTTCTGCCCTCGCCGCTGGACGGTTTCGGCATCGATGCGAATCTGACGCTGATTGATTCGAGTGTGACGGTCCCCACCCGCCGTGGTGAGGCTCTGCCCTTCTTCCGGCAGCCCGGGAAGATTTCCAACGTGGCGGTTTTTTATGAGAAATACGGTTTTTCCGCACGCGTCGCCTGGAATTACGCCGACGAGCAAATCTACACGCTCGGTTCCGCCCGGCTGAGCGATATCTATCGCAAGGCGCGCGGCCAATACGACGCGCAGGTCCGCTATCGGTTCAGTGCGAATTATTCTTTGACCGCTTCGGTCCGAAACCTCACCCGCGAGCCGGAACAGTTTTCTTTCGGGATCCGTTCGCTCGTCCAGTCCAGCCGGCTGCTTGACCGGGATTACCGGGTGGGGATAAGTTTCAACTTCTGATGAAATGTGCGCGTTGGTGCTCCGGGTTGTTTTGGATTTTGACCGGTCTCGCGGCGGCTGAAAGGCCGGCAGAGATTCCGCCGCCCCCGGTTACGCCGCCGGGTTGGGGCTACGAGGAATTGCGGCGATTCAAGGCGCCCGAGGCTCGGCAGGCGGTCGTGGCGGACCGGGATTTTCTCTACGTCATCAGCAATCACGCCCTCGGCAAATATCGTAAGGCCACGGGTGAGCGGGTCGCGGTTTGGGAAGGCGGTGAGAACGGGGAAGTGATTCACCTCAACGCGGGCCGGTTTTTTGAGGGCAGGCTTTACTGCGTGCATTCAAACTATCCCGGCGTGCCGATGCTGAGTTCGGTGGAGATATTTGATCCGGTGACGCTCAAGCACGTGGGTTCGCACAGCTTTGGGCGGATGGACGGGTCGTTCACGTGGCTGGATCGCGCGCCGGCGAAAATGGCCGGCACCACGGCGGCGCGCTGGATCGCGTGCTTTGTTCACTACGGCGAGCGCGGGGCCGAACCGGGTCGCGACGGTGCTTGGACCCAGATCGTCGCGCTGGACGCCGAGTGGCGACGGACGGCGGCGTGGGCGCTGCCACCGGCGCTGATCGAGCGATTTGGCGGGCGCGGCTACAGTGCGTCGGGCGGAGCGTTTGGACCGGGCGGGTATCTCTATGTCACCGGGCACGACAACACAGAGTTGTATGTGCTGGAGTTTCCTGCGGCGGGTTCGGTCATGCGCTGGATCGCAACGGTGCCGATTCCCGCGGAGGGGCAGGCCTTCGGCTGGGATCCGGACGAGCCCGAGGTGCTTTACACGATTTTGAAACGGACGAGGGAAGTGATCGTGGGGCGGGTGACGCGGCCGAAATCGTGAGACGTTTCGGCGCCGGGGCGAAGGTTGACGGAAAGCCCGATGGGGACATCGGGCGCCACCGTTTAGGTCAGGCTGTTTTGGAAGAACTCGATCACTTCGCCGCTCGGGCCTTCGCAGAAGAAAATGCGGATGGGCACGGGGGCGTGGGCGTTGGTGGCCGCGATGGTGACGTCTTTGGGCTCCATCGTGATCTTGGCGCCGGTGGCGCGGACGAGCGCGGCGACCTCATCGAGGCGGGCGGTGCGGAGCGCAAAGTGGATCACCGCACCGTTGGGCGCAGAGGTGTAGGCGAGGTCTTCGAACACTTCGAGGTAGTTGCCGTCGCCGGTGTCGAGCATGGCGGCGCGATTGGGGGCGGTGCGCCAGGTGATTTTTTCGGTGAAGCCGAGGGTGGCGCAGTAAAACGCGAGGGTGCGATCCCAGTCGCGGGTTTTGAGGCAGACGTGGTGGAAACCTGAAATGAGCGCTCTCATGTGGGCGAGTTGAAGGACGGAGGTTTAAGTTGGAAGCAGAAACCGAGCAACGCGCGGACGTAATCCCGGAATGCGGGCGCAAAAAAGGGCGGATCCGGAGACCCGCCCTACGTTCGGAAGAAGCAGCCGCGTTTAGGGCGAGATGCTCTGGACGAGATTCATGAGGGGCTGAACTTCGGCGGGAGGCTGGACCCAGTTGCTGTAAAGCAGCTCGGGCAGGGTGTAGCGGGTGTTGTAGAGAATGGCGTTATCGTCGTCGTTGCGGGCGATGTAACCGGCTTTGACGGTGGCACCGGCGAAGACGCCGGCGTTTTTCGAGTAAACCAGCACCGGAGCGTCGATGACTTTGTAGTCGGGGTTGTTGGCTTCGGCGGCCTTGGGACCGATGACGGCTTGGGCGTCGACGCCGAGACGGAAGCGCTGCTTGAAGAGAAGGCGGGCGGTTTGGTCGTCGGTCAGCACGTAGATGGTTTCGACGTCGTTGGCTCCGATTTGGAGACCGATGCTGGTCTCGCTGGCGGTGATGAGGACGGGGAGGCTCCAACGGCCGGTGGCCTGTTTGACCATGATCACGCCGTGGCCACCTTTGACGCCGAAGATGAGGCCGGCCTTGAACTGGTTGATGATCACGAGACCCTTGGCCGTGGCGAGAACGCTGGCTGGAATCGCGGTGCGGGGATCGCGTTGAAAGGATTGGAGAATCGCCTCGCAGGATTCGACTTTGGTGACGAGGTCGGCGCGTGAGGCCTTGGCAAAGGCGTGCGCGGGCGCGAGGGTAAAGAGCGCGGCGATGAGCAGAGGAAGGAGTTTTTTCACGGTGAAGAGCGAAGACTGCATGGCGGAGGAACTAAGCATGGTGGGAGGGAATTGGAAAGCGCGGAGTGGGCGGAGTTCCGGCCGAGTACGAAGGCGGTAGCGACCACCCAAGCTCCGGCGCCGGGAGGACTCACTCTAGGCCGCGGTTGGCGAGTTGGTCTTCGTCCCAGCCGAAGTAGTGGCCAAGCTCGTGGAGGTAAGTGAGGCGGACTTCGTCGCGGAAGTAGCCGGGATCGCAATCGGCGTAGTCCCAAAGGTTTTCGAGATAGAGCAGGATCTGCGGCGGGGCGGGTTGGTCGTGGGTGAGCTCGGTACCGTGGGGACTGCCGGTGAATAGGCCGAGGATGTCCGCGGGGAAGCCCTCGGCGAGCAGGTCGGCGTGGGGCAGGGCCTCGTAGTGAACGGGCACGGCGGCGGCGAGAGGGCGCAACGGGGGCGGCAGGGAACGCTGCGTGGCAGTGACCGTGCCGGCGGCGAGGGTGGTGAGCTGGTCGAGAGTCATGGTAGACGCAGAAGGACGGTTAAGGCCGGAGCTCGGTGGCAAGGTCGAGTTTTTCGAAACGTTCGCCCAGCCACCAAAGGCCAACGGCGATCTCGGCGGCCAGAATGGCAAGTGCGAGCAACGTGGCGAGGACGACGGCGGCGGTCGGACCGATCAGCCACTGGGAGGCGAAAATTACGAGGGCGCAGCTCAGGACCACGGGGAGCAGTGAAATCAAGATCACGAACAGTTGTCCGATCACAAAAATCAGCCGTTGGCCCATCAGCTCGATGCCGCCCCCGCGGGTGCGCGTGGATTGAAACCACGCGGGGAAGAGCAAGGCGGCGGCGTTGGGAATGAGCAGTTGCAGCGTACAAAGGGCGGGGATGACGGCGGCGGCGCAGAGCCCGGCGGTGAGGCGGAAGCCGGGGGTCAGCCAACTGACCGTCTCGGCGCGGGGCGCGAGGGCGAGCATCACCGCCAAAAGGGAGAGCCACAACAGCCCCGTGAGAATCGCGATGGGGGTGAGCAATTGGCCGAGCAGAATCTGCCAGCCGGTGAGCGGATAGGTTTTCAAGATATCGGCGTTGGGCAGATCGCTGCGCAGATCCTGTCGGGCAAGTTGGGGGCCGAGCAGCAGCGTATAGATCGCAAAAATCGTGGCCACGACCGCGATGATGGGGGCGAAAGGAGTCGTGCCGCCGGCGCGGGTGATCCACGGCACACCGATCATGATCGCGACCGCGCAGCCGGCCCAAACCCGCCAGTGACACAGGGCCCGGGTGCCGAGCAGATTCTTCCAAAGAAACGCCAATTCGGGCCGGCCGGGCACGCGGAGCGAGAAGGGCTCGCGCCGGGCTTTGACGGGGGCGGAGCCGAGGCGATAGTCCCCGGCTTGAAAGCGCTCGACCCGGGCGGCGCGTTTTTCCGCGTGAGCCACGGAGGCCTCTTCGAAGGAAACCTCGAGCCGTGATACCCAAAAATAGTGGGCGGCGAGCAACAGCGCGGCGGGA